>Ga0209988_10001848_pt1 | contig 13904 bp, 18 predicted proteins | sample N075metaG_FD_183115 | JGI IMG/M metagenome (GOLD analysis project Ga0209988, IMG submission 183115) | Deep subsurface microbial communities from Kermadec Trench to uncover new lineages of life (NeLLi) - N075 metaG (SPAdes) (version 2) | ecosystem: Environmental > Aquatic > Marine > Ocean trench... | reverse complement strand
AGTATGAAAGATATAAGAAATGAGTCCAATCCAAAAATTATCAATTTATTTGCTAGTAAAACCAAATAATCTCGTTTCAATTACCTCAGTTCTGGCAGTTATTGGCTCTGTAGTAATTTTGACTGGAGGAATATGGGATGCAATATCTCATCTTCGGGGGGAGCCAGAATTGTTTTGGTCCATTCAGCATGTTTCAGTTTATACTGGTGTATCAATGATTACCAGTGCTGGAATTATTGGCATCATTCTTTTAGTTAGAAATTCTGTAAAAGGAATTTTAAAAAAAGGAATTCAACTGGTAATTCTAGGCTCTATTATTCAGCTTGTTTCAGGATTTGCCGATTCTCTTTCTCATGACCTTTATGGTATTGATGGTTTAATCTCTTGGTCACATCAACCATTAGAATTTGGTATTGTTTTGGCAGCTCTTGGAGGATTTCTTATAATAAAAAGTAGACAACACACTAAACTAAAGATATTTTTACCATTTTCAATAATTTCACTCTTACTTTTAACAAGCTGGCTAGGATTCAATATATTTCTAATATTTGGTCACGTAATTCAATGCAAGCCTATTTATGATATATTTTCATCAGGTTGCTCAATTCTATAGTCTCTTAGCTTGATGTATGACGCTATTATTATCATTAATCCACCAGCTAGTGTGACTATTCCTGGAATTATCATCTCTAGACTATTGGTATCCCCAAATTCCACTTCAAGATTAATCTGATCATTTGAAAGATTGGTGATCTTGGCCACATATGTTCCTCCTTCAAAATTAAAATACCCAACAGACATTTTGGTTTCAACTATTTCATCAGAGATTATATTTTGATTCTGATCTAAAATTTGCACAAAGACTTCTTCTCCGGAAAACTCAGGCAGGTAAATCTTGTAATATCCTATATCTTTACCTTCAAAATTCATTTCAATATCGGCTGAATCTGATGACTTTAATGAAAAACTATCTGAAATTTTATCTGCTTCATCAAAAATAACAGCTAACCAAACCATTCCTAATATTGTCAATGCTATGCCGACTTTGAACAACGTTGGTCTCAATTCACATAAACTTGGAAATTATTTACCTAATAAGATACCCTAAAGGGCTCGGAGGGCTTCGATCCCTCGACCTGGCGGTCCGAAGCCGCCCGCACTGTCCAGACTGTGCAACGAGTCCAAACAAGTAGGAATTTAACGGGCCTAAATATCTGTCTAGACACTTTGAAAGTTTCCAAAAAAGTAATGGGGGTAGAATATGCAATTAGGGACATTGTACTTGCTGCAAGAAAGGTTGAGCAACTTGGAATGAAAGTTGACTATCTTAACATAGGTGATCCCGTTCAGTTTGGTTTTCAACCACCTGACAATGTAAAAGAAGCTTTGATCAATGCAGTAAGAAATGGAAATAATTTCTACACTTTGTCTGAAGGACTACCAGAACTAAGAGAAGAAATTGCAAAAAAAGAAAACTCCAAAGGACTTTCAATATCATCCGATGACATTCTAATTACAAATGGAATTTCTGAAGGACTTGATATGATAATTTCATCAATAGTAGAAGAAGGTGATGAAGTTCTTTTACCTGGACCCTATTATCCACCATACGCCTCATATGTTAGACTACATGGAGGAGTCCCAATTGAATTTGCAGTAGACTTGATTAATTCAACTCCTGACATTGATGATATTAAATCAAAGATTACTCCAAAAACTGTTGCAATATGTTTGATTAGTCCAAACAATCCAACAGGCGTAGTATTCAATGAATCATCCCTAAAACAGCTAGTTGACCTTGCCAATCATCACAATCTCTACATAATTTGTGATGAAATATACGATCAAATTGTCTTTGATGAAAAGTTTGTAGGTATTGGAAAAGTTGCTGGCGACTCGCCTGTAATTATTCTCAACGGATTCTCCAAAGTCCATTTAATGACTGGCTGGAGGATTGGTTACATTGCTTTTAATCAATCTCCGCAACTGGAACCATTACGTGAAAATCTTCCAAAACTAGCAAGAGTTAGAATTGCCACAAATCTTCCAGTTCAGTATGCTGCTTTGGAATCCCTGCGTGGACCTCAAGGATACATTTCTGATTTTGTTTCAGAGTGTAAAAAGAGAAGGGATCTTGTGGTTAAGAGACTTAATTCAATGCCTGGTTTATCTTGCTCAAATCCAAAAGGAGCCTTTTACGCTTTTCCAAAGATTGAAAATAACAAGTATGGTTCGGACAAAGAATTTGTAACCAAGCTCTTGGAATCTCAGGGTGTTTTAGTAGTCCATGGTTCTGGTTTTGGAGAAAAATATGGAAGTGGATATTTCAGGTTAGTGTATCTACCAAGTATTGAAGTATTAGACTCTGCAATGAATAAAATAGAAAAGTTTGTTTCTCAATAACTCCAAATTGAAAACTTTTCAGGAATTATCTCAATAATGCAATCTGTATCCTCTAATAACTCGATTGCCGATTTATCTTTCATATTTTTAAAATATCGTAAAAGTATCTTTGTTGCAATTTTTTTTACTTTGGTTTTGTCCATGATAAGATTGGCGTTTCCTTCTCCATTTACACCAAAAATATTTGGAGCGCTAATTCCTACATCGACACAAAATGCAACACGCGTGTTTTTCTTTAGATTCCTTGCTTTTTGAGTACGAGTGTTTGTTCCAATGTAGATTTTTCTTGAACTGTAGATATACCAAACGGGTACAATATGCGGTGTTCTGTTTTTACCTAGCGTTGCAAGCCTCAAAACCTTTTGAGATTTTAAAAATTCATCCCTTAGAGGCATGTTTTCTTAGTCCTAACAATACAATAAAAACACCAACGCCAATAGTTGCAACTGAAACTTTTTCACTAGTAATTTCTGAATTTAACAAAAATTCAAAGACAAAATCCTCTGTCCAGATAATTAACTGCCTAACTAAAGCGATAGCTCCAATTACAATAAACAAAACCCCAATGGCAGTAGTTGGATTTCTGCCTCGACGATAATAATTAGTACTCATTTATTTTGTCTTAGACAATTTTAATACCGGGGTTTTTTATTTTGTTTCTAATCATTGCGTTTAGTAACAATGGCGTTGAAATTTCAGCCATATAGGACAATTTCCCCGGTCCCAAGTAAATCGGTCTTAATCCTTTGATTTCATTTATCAATCCATTTACAACTTCAACTGATTCTTTGTCATCACCACAAACAAAAATATCGTAATCAAGAACTAGGGTGGGATTTACAAGCTTCTTTTCAGAGATTACATGAAAGGCTGAAACTAATTTTGATTTGTCTTTGAGATATTTTGAAACAAGTTGATATGAATATGGCTTGTTTTCCTTGATTGGAATAAACTCAAAGCCCACATCTGTTTTTACCATTGGAACAATTGGCGATATTACAACACAGCTTTCTTTAATTTCAGGTAAAATTTCGGAGCAAAGTGTATCAATATTTTCATATGGAATGGATAAAACTAAAACATCACTTTCTTTAGCAACTGAGAGGTTATCTTTTCCAGTAATTGTTCCATTAATTTCTCCAAAGTATTCTTTTGCAAGATTTGTATATTCTTCTGCAGAACTTGATGCTCTAGAGGCATCTCTTGATCCAATTATTACATCATTGTTTTTAGACCATCTCAATGCAAAACCTTTTCCCATTCCTCCGGTTCCTCCAATAATTCCTATTTTCATGGTTTTCATCTGATAATGTTATTATTATCTCTATTTGGAATCCGATCTAATTGGGTTTAATCATTTTCCTCAGACATGGACAAGCTAAAAATAACACAGAAAGGGTTCTAGCTGGACGCACACCTGGTGTTCCCCTAACTGAAAAAGGAGTTGATCAATCAGAACAAGCTGCTAAATTCTTAGAGGAAATGAACATCTCTGCAATTTATTCAAGTCCGATTGAGAGAGCAAAAAATACAGCAGAAATTATTGGCAAACATATTTCTATTGATGTAAGAATTGATGACAGGTTAATCGAACTTGATATGGGAAAATTTACTGGAAGGCCTTATGATGAAATTTTTTCTAGTCATGGAAATGTATTTATGAAATTTTACAGAGGAGAACTAGAAATTGCACATAATGGAGTCGAAACTTTTGAACAAGTTAAAAGGCGAATACTAGACATTGTTGATCATGTAATTGAGAATCATCCAGATGAAAATGTTGTTCTAGTAACCCATATGGATCCGATCAAAGCCATGCTTTCTACAGTAGTTTCTCTTTCTCCTGAGAACTTGTTTGAATTAATTATTGCAAATGCCTCTCTTAACATATTTAGAGAATACAAACGAAAGTTTTCAATTTCAGGAATAAATGTAATGAATCCAAAACGTTTCGATAAGGATTGGTAGATAATAATCTCGAAAACCCTTAAATAGAAATTATAGGTCACGACAGTCACCGATAATGAGGAATTTACTTGGTCTGTTCTTAGTATTGGCAATTTTAGTTGTTATTCCATCTGTTGATCATGTTTTTGCACAGGCAGATGAACCAGCTAAATATATTGATCGTCGGGTTTTGATTTGGAATCTATTCTTTAAATTAATGACTGTAGCATTTACAGTTGGTGCTGTAGTTTCTGGAACTTTGATTTGGATTGTTTGGAGATTCAGGGAAACTCATCCAAACGCAAAACCAACTGAATATGAAAAATCGGACACATGGGGCGGTCCTGCATAGATGGGACATCATTCTAACTGGCCTGAATGGCTTTACGTTGGCGTTATTATAGCTTTGATGGTTTGGGTCGGAGCAGAAGCATGGAACGTTGAAAGGCTAATTGAGCACGTACCAGCTGATGCTGAGGTCATAATAGTAACTGCACAACAATGGTTCTGGTCATTTGAACATGAAGATGGAACAAAAGAGATAGGAACCTTGCATGTCGAAGCTGGAAAGGCTTACAAATTTGAAATAATTTCTAAGGATGTTAACCACTCCTTTAACATTCATGATTATGTTGTCTTAATGGATGCTATTCCAGGAAGAGTCAACACGGTTTGGTTTGCACCAGATAAGGCAGGCGAACATGATATTCAATGTAGGGAGTATTGTGGATTACTTCATTATAATATGCGTGGAAAATTAATTGTGGAGGAACCATCAAGGTGATGCTAACGCTTTTATCTAAAAATCAATCGATTATTTGTGAGGTAGATAACTAATGACTCTAGAACTACAAAAACCACGTCCAATATGGCAAATAATGTTCTCAACACATCACACAGATATAGGATTACTCTATCTAATCTTGTCAATAGCATTTTTGTTTTTGGGAGGTGTTCTGGCCCTTATAATTAGAGCAGAACTGTTCTTCCCAGGGCCACAAATAATTGCAGATTCTATGACCTTTAACAGAATCTTTACAGTCCATGGAACAACACTGATCTTCTTGTTCATACTTCCAAGTGCATCAGCCGTTGGCAACTACTTTGTTCCAATTATGATAAGGTACAAGGACATGGCATATCCAAAACTCAATGCAATTGCATTTTGGATGATTCCTCCTGGTGGTGCATTAGTCTGGTTAGGTTTTGCTGACTTTACATGGTATGCGACACCACCATACTCTATCATTAGTGCACCTGGTCCAGCTGCTGACATGTGGATATTTGGACTTAAGATTTTGGGAATTTCCTCAGTACTTGGGGCTATTAACTTTATTGTAACAATTATGAAATGTAAACACCCTGACATGTCAATGGGCCAAATCCCGTTGTTAGCTTGGTCATTTTTGGTCTCATCAATGATCATAGTTGTCGCAATTCCAACATTTGCAGCTGCACTTTTGATGTTACTTACTGACAGACTAGGAGTAAGTGGATTCTTCAACCCTGCTATGGGTGGCGATCCTATAGCATATCAACATCTGTTTTGGTTTACATTCCATCCTGAAGTCTATGTCTTGGTAATCCCAGCAATCGGCATGATGTATGAAATTATTCCCAGATTCTCAAGAAAACCAATCTTTAGCAAGTCCTCCGGTATCTTTGCATTTGTTTTGTTAGCAGTCGTAAGTTTCTCATCATGGGCACACCACATGTATGCTTCAGGAATGTCATTTACTGAAAAAACAGTATTCATGGTTGGAACTTTGGCAGCAGTACCAGCCTCTGGCATGCACGTGTTCAACTTTATCGCTACAATGTGGAATGGTAGAATTAAATTCCTTACCCCAATGATGTGGTCAATTGGAGGTATTGCCTTGTTCTTCTCAGCAGGTGCAGGGGGTGTTGCCAATGCTGCAATGCCATTGGACTTTACCACCCATGATACCTATTGGGTAGTTGGTCATTTTCATCTATTTGTAATGGGTACAATTGCATTTGGAACGATAGGATTCATTTACTACATGTTCCCATATGTAACCGGAAGGATGTACAATGAAACTATGGGCAAAATCCATTTCATTTTATCCTTTATAGGAGCCATTTTGGTATTCTTTACCCAACATATGCTTGGTCTCCTTGGTATGCCACGTAGAATTTTTGACTATCCTGAAATTCCCTCATGGATAATAGGAAACCAAATTGCATCAGTAGGGGCAATGATAATTGGTGTAAGTATGGTAATTTTCTTGTATAACCTCATTTACAGTTCTGCTAAAGGAAAACCAGCAGACATTCACGACCCATTTGGTCTTGGAGGCACATACTACTATCCCTTTGAAGCAAAGACTCCACATCATAATTAGGAGAAATTGAGAAATGATTGAAAATGAAACAGTATATCGAACAACTCCTGCCAGAACAGGATATATGATGGCAATCATGTTAGGAATCTGTATCGTTGGGGGAGCTATCTTCTTTGGTATGTGGGATTATTGGATTTCGTCCCCACCACCAGTTGTCGCTCTGATGGCCGGTGTACAAGAAACAGGGGCACCAGCAGTTGCCACTGGAAAAACAATCACAATAGATTTGAATTTTGTCGAATCAGAGGATGGATTTAGCCAGCTTGCTTTTAATGCGTTACCAGGAGAAGAGGGTCACAATCCAACAATTAATGCAAACGTTGGAGACAAGATTGTATTCAATGTGGAAAATGCTGGAAAAGGATTCCATGCATTTGGTGTTACTTCTGCCGAAGAAGGATTTAGTGGAATTGTTCCTGGTAGTGAAGTAGGTAAAGCTACAAGCCCATTAAGGTCAGGAGATACAGGCTCATCTGAATTCGTTCCAAGCGAAGAAGGCACATACTATTACATCTGTACAGTTCCAGGACACAGAGAATTCGGAATGGTTGGAGAAATTATTGTAGGCGAATCAGCAGGTCCAGCAAAAGCTGCTCCTCCAACTGGAGTTAGCCATGATTTCAGTGTTAACTTTGTCGAATCAGAGGATGGATTTAGCCAGCTTGCTTTTAATGCATTACCCGATGAGGAGGGACACAACCCGGACTTTGTCGTAAATTCCGGGGATGAAGTAACCTTTACTGCCACAAACACAGGAAAAGGATTCCATGCATTTGGTATTGCAGCATCCCCTGATGATTTCAATAAGGTACTTTGGGGCTCTGAAATTGCCGCAGCAACTGCGCCTTTACGACCTGGTGAATCTGGAATGTCTACTTTTACAGCAGGTGCACCAGGAACTTATTATTACATTTGTACGGTTCCAGGTCATGCATCACTTGGCATGCAGGGATCATTCATTGTAGAATAGTATTGGCTCTTCAATATCTCGCCTTATCAACCCTAATTGTACTATATTCTCTGATGTTTATTGGGGGATATGTCTCAGCTGCTGGACTTGGCTTAACCTGCCCAGAATGGCCTCTTTGTCCTAGTGGGGTATTGCCAAATGAAGAATATCTTATCGAATGGATTCACAGATTTGTTGCAGCAACTACGGGAACGTTAGTTATTGCAACATCAGTAGCTAGTTGGATTAATAAAAATGCAGGTAGAAAAATAAAATTCACAAGTATTTTTGCAGCAACACTTGTAATTACACAAATTACATTAGGTGCAATGGTAATCGATCTTAAACTTCATGCAGTTTTAGTTGCAATTCATTTAGGAGTTGGGATTCTTTTGTTTGCAATGGTTCTACTTACTACTTTATTTGCGTTTAAAATTACAAAATCAACCATTAAAGCTAAGACCTAAATTTGAATTTTAGTTTCTCTGGAAAATAGATGTAAGTTACAACTACTCCTAATACTAGAGCACCTATTGCAATGGATATAATGAAAATATATCCAAAAGGATTTTGAGTTCCCATGTTAAATGTATAAGTTAAAACTCCTGAACTACCCTCCATATCATACAAATCAACCCTAACAATGTGATTTCCTGAATTTTTCCAAATGTAGTCCATTTCTATATGTCCCCCTTCATATGACTTTGGATAAATTGTATCAATTTGCTGTTCATGGTAAAAAAATCTAGCTCCTAATGTAAAGCGGTCTACTTCCTCAAAATCTACATCAGTTACTCTAAAAAGAATCTGGGAAGTTTCTCCTATTTGTGGAAATTCGGGTAAAGTAGCAACTTGAACTCTATATCCGCCCAAAAATGATTCGGCAGAATTAAACATTGAGTGACTATTCGCTTCAGAAAAAATAGGTACCATTGTTAAGACTAAAAATATTATTACTGCAACTGATCGAAATTTTATCATTCAACTAATTGATTCTACACCATGAATAAAGTGTTAATCAATTTGGACAAGAAAATCTTCAAAACCTTTAAATCCTTACCAGCAAAATATTCATTCATTGACTGTCGTAAGAAAATCAATCGATATTAAAACGGCAGTAGATAATGTTTTTACCTATTTTGCAAGACCAGAACATATTTCTGATCAAATGAGAAATGATGTTGTAGGAATGACTGTTGTTCCTATGGATATCAAACAAGGAATGGGTGTAGGAACAACTTTCAGAATAATTGGTGATTTTAGTGGCAAGCGCTTAGAATGGGATTGTGAAACAACAGAATTCATCAAAAATGAAAGAATTACTGCTAAACAATTTAAAGGTCCATTCAAAAGATGGCAAATTACCACTGAATTCAAGTCTCTAGGTGATAATCTCACCAGAGTAACAATGACAGTAGATTATGAAATGCCATTTGGTCCATTAGGATTAATTTTAGACAAGGCAAAGTTTGCAAGGTCTGCTGAAAAAGGTATGGAAACGGCACTCTACAATGTCAGAGGTTTACTTGAAGGAAATGGTTCCATCCCAGTATACATAACCTTAGATGCATATCGAAAACTTCTTGTTGAGAAGAAAAAGATGAACGATGTACCAGTTTCAACTGTACTAACTGCAATTCTTGAAAAATACAACGAAATTCAAACTACAAAAAACTAAATTTTATTTTCTTTTACAATCTTAAGATTAATAACAACATTAGGCTTCAGCTATTTTTGTGGGTCTATGGCGCAGCCAGGTAGCGCACCGGACTCTTAATCCGGTTGTCGAGGGTCCGAATCCCTCTAGACCCGTCTTCCCGTAGCTTTTACTTTCAGACTTTTATTTTTTTGCAATACTATAGTAACTCTGATTGGTATAGAACTAATCTAAATGAATTCACATTTTAATCAGGAAATGGACAGAACATGATTTTCTCTCTATCCCCAATGTCTAGATATTTTCTGTTAGTATTTTGATAAAAATGTAAACTTGATTAGACTAGACTAAAATCATAATTTTAAGGGAGTAGTGTTATGTGGCATTCTATTTTTACTGTTAGTCGATAAACTCGTTAGGATTTCATAATTTTAACTAGATTATGGAATTGAATTTTTTGCAAACATGACTACCTTTATTTCTTAGTGATCCTACTAGGATATATGGTGAAACTTTCTTGCAAAAATTATGGATTTGAATGTGATTTTGAAGTAGAAGGGGATGCTCCAAAAGTTATAGACGAATTCGGAAAACATACACTTGATGAGCATGGAATAGATTATGGAAAAGAATCGTTGATGCAATTCATACTTAGAAAAGGCTGACCCAAAAATTTCTTAATTTCATGAACGCTGGAAACTTTTAAATCTGTGCTAAGACTGAATTATTTTTTTGGCTGATTCTCCATATCTCATTAAACAATTTTATATCAAATGCTTAGTATTGGAAAGTCTTAAAATACTCAGATCAACTACTATAGTTATGAAATATTGCCATGATTGCTTGACTCCGATTAATAGCTATTCAAGAGAAGAATACTGTAATTTCTGTAAAAGGGATCGAGCCAAAAAAGCAAGCACTACAGCTTCGGAGTAATTTTCTAGTTAAACTATCAAATGGTTTTTTTGCATTGAATGTTTATGGTAGTGATGAAAAATGTTAACAACAATCTTAGTTGGTTCAAGCGGAAGCGGCAAGTCAACCCATGCCAAAACCTTAGGTCAGGTAATTTGTTCCACAGACAAATATGTTGAAGAACAGGCAAACATGCTTGGAATAAGCTATGATAATGCATTTAAGATGGCACAGTCTACTGGTATCTTCAAGAAATTTACAAGATACTTTTATGATGACATCAAGTACTGCATAAAAAACAACAAGGACTTTGTGATTGACAGAACTAACCTGAGCTCTGAAATGAGGCGTAATCTTATTTTGAAACTCAGGGAAATGGCAAGAAAGTATGGAAAAACAATCATCATCAAAGGGGTCTACTTTGTTACTCCGGAGAATGTTATTTGCCAAAGATTGGAACATAGAACGGTAATAGAAAGCAAATCAATTCCTGCAACGCTTGTGGAGGAACAAATCGAAAAATATGAACTGCCTACAATTGAGGAAGGGTTTGATTACTTGATCAAAAAATTATGAAAATAACTGCATAATTAAAAGTCTTTAATTGACAAATGCTTTATTGATGGTTGGCTTATCCTCATCAAGTTTGTTCCTAAATACTATCAGTCTTCGCAAAGCCTCAAAGTTTGATATAACTGCCAGGATGATCAGCATTATGAGAACTTGATTAGTTAAAGCACCAATCACTATGAGCAGTAACCTTACATCTCTGCCCATTCTAAACCTTGATCTTTTTGTCATATCTCCATTTTTAAAAATTGAATCATACTTGGAACTGGTATAACTATTAAGGAAGGTTCCAATTAATGCAAAAAATCCAATTATCCATATTGTGGCATCTCCGGTGATGCTCCAGTAACCATAGGAAAGTCCCAGAATAATGGCAGCATCGGCATATCTGTCTAAAACTGAATCAAGCCAACCTCCATACTTGGTCTGTCTTAGCTTGAGCCGTGCTACTTCCCCATCACATCCATCCACCACAGAATGAAAATGAACCAGCATTGCTCCTAAAATCAGATAAAAATATTCTCCCACGAAGAAAAAAGATGCACCAGCTAAACCAATGACAAAACTCAGAATTGAAATCTGGTTTGGAGTAATTCCGGTCTTTAATAATATTTTGGAGATTCTCAGTGAAATTGGCCTGTTGAGTATTCTGGATACTGGCCCATCCGTATCTTTTTTGAGTTTGTTGCAAATGAGTAGTTCAGCATTTTTTCTGTCTGTTTTATCGTCAACGTCAATCCAGAAATTATCTTCAAGCTGCATGTATCTCATCTTGTGCCTCTGTGCCAGAATTTTTATTCCACCAGAAAGACCCTCGTCTCCTTGGGAGACGCTTTGCTCTAATACATCAAAAATTACGGGACTGCATATGAATATACCAGTGTCTATACAGTTGTAATCAATCAGATCCTTCCCAATTGCCTCGATTATGTGATCTACAGTCCGAACCTTTGTTGCGTCATCTATGTTTAGATGGTTTTTTGGATTTCTATCAACACAAAGGATGCATTCATCTTTTCCAATCTTTGTTTTTAATAGCCTGTCCAGTATTCTGTGGTCGTAGTTGTGATCAGCCATTAATAGTACAAATGATTCTTTAAAATTATCTCTGGCTTTTAGAATTGAAATAGCATTGCCTCGAGTCCACGAGTCATTTTGAACATACTGTATCTTTACACCATATTTTTCCCCATCAGAGAGTGCTTCTCTGATCTGCTCACCATGATATCCAGTTACAATGCAGAATTCTTTAATTCCTGATTTTTTTGCAGTAAGGATCACTCGCTCTATGAGACCCAAACCAAGGAGTGTAACTAATGGTTTAGTATCTCCAATAGGTCTTAGCCTTTTTCCCTGTCCTGCTGCAATAATTAACGCTTTCATTTTCATCACTGTTTGTTTATTTCAGACATTATTTCATCTAGAATACCCCGATTTGCTGCAACAATATAGGACAATCTAATTAGATGTCCAAGGTCTGAATCTAATGGTTGTTTGTTTGCATCCACAATTAAACCCCCCGCTTCCTTGACGAGTAAATATCCGGCTGCCATGTCTATAATTCTAATTTTACAGCGTAAATCAATTAAAACGCCGATCAAACCTCTGGAAAGAAAAGCCATCTCAAGGGCATTTGCTCCAAAATGCCTCGTAGGGCCATGGTGTTCAAAAATTGGCTGTAACTTTTTCAAAAGTTCTGAGGATGCACCTGATGTATTTACCCCAACAATTTTGTATGCTGTCTCTTCATTTTGTACATGAATTTTAGTCTCATTCAAAAATGCACCTTTTCCTTTTGATGCCCAATACTGTTCTCCATTTGATAGATTTGTAACTACTGCATCTGTAATAGAACTTAGTTTGTCATCTGTGGCAAATGCTAAGGAACAACAAAAGAATGGAATACCATTAATTGCGTTAGCTGTTCCATCAATCGCATCCATGATGACAAATCCTTTTGGCTTATCATTAATTTCGACACGTCCACACTCCTCACCTAAAACAACACAATTGAAATTAATTTGTTTTAGATAATCCAGAACCGTCTTTTCAGCTACCAAGTCAATGTTTCGTGAAATATCCCCACCAGCACCTCTGCCAAAATCACCTGCGGCGGCTTTTGTTCCAGCTAGGTTTTTTACATTTTCGTAAACTTGGTTTGAGACTTCACGTAAGATTTCAATTACTTCCATAACCGCCATGAATTTTTTCGTAATTTAAAGGAAAAAAACTCAAATCTTTTATTTTCCATTATTATCTCAGAGACTCTTTGTGGCTACACCCTCAGCCTCCAAGAATTTAGAAAATAACTCTAGAAAAACTATGATGTGCCAAGTGGAATTTTTGTGACTATAGATCTTGAAGAATTTAAAAAAATCAACATTTTTTCAAAATTCTCAAACAATTATATGATTCAAAAATGCCTAAAATTATGATTCTAAATGTCCAGATATGAAGGCCAACAAGTAAGCATCAATCCAAAGGTTGCCAAGGTCGTTATAATTGGAATTATAGTACTATTAGTCATTGGAGTGGCAGGAGCTGCAGCAGTACAAATAGTAGAGGCAGGACACAGAGGCGTTTTACTCCACTGGAATGCAGTAGACACAGACACCAAACCACTGGCTGAAGGGCTTCATATCGTAACACCATTCCAAGATTCGGTAGTTAATATGGAAGTCAGAACACTAAAGTTTGTACAATCAACATCTGCAGCTTCAGCGGATCTTCAGACTGTTACTACTGAAGTAACGGTAAACTATCACCCAGATCCTAATAAAATTAATGTTCTATACAAGGAAGTGGGTCTTAACTATGAGAACAGAATTATACAGCCAGCAGTAGAGGAGGTCGTAAAACAGGTAACTGCAAATTACAACGCAGAGGAATTGATCACAAAGAGACCTCAGGTAAAGTCTGACATTGAACGAGATATTACAACGCGACTAGGCGTATTTAACATAGTTACTGAGGTCATTTCAATTACTGATTTTCAATTTTCTGCATTATTTTCCTCAGCAATCGAATCTAAAGTAGAGGCAGAACAAAAGGCACAAAAGGCAGAAAATGATCTTCTAAGAATAGAAGTCGAGGCAAG
>Ga0209988_10001845_pt1 | contig 13907 bp, 13 predicted proteins | sample N075metaG_FD_183115 | JGI IMG/M metagenome (GOLD analysis project Ga0209988, IMG submission 183115) | Deep subsurface microbial communities from Kermadec Trench to uncover new lineages of life (NeLLi) - N075 metaG (SPAdes) (version 2) | ecosystem: Environmental > Aquatic > Marine > Ocean trench... | reverse complement strand
TCGCAACCGTGAGACGGCTACAAAAAGCCATACCAAATACTGCTGAAGTATTCACCCCCTATGGCGCAACCGAGTGCTTGCCGGTCGCCAGTGTATCCGGCACAGAACTCAATGAAGAAGTGGAACGACGTACCACCGGCGGTGAAGGCATCTGTATCGGTTACCCGGTCGCTCCCAACAGGATCAGGATCATCCCGGTTTCAGATGGCATTGTGCGTAGCTTTGTTGACACTGTGGAGTTACCGGTGGGTATCAGCGGCGAAATAGTCGTACATGGACCGACCTCAACCGACAGCTACTGGCAACGCGAAAAACAAACAAAGCTCGCAAAAATCAAGGACTCCGATGGCAATACATGGCACCGCATGGGTGATGTCGGTTATTTCGATACCACAGGCCGTCTGTGGTACTGCGGGCGTAAATCACAAAGAGTGACCAGGCACAATAACAACATGTACGCAGACCAGATTGAGGCCGTATTCAATGTCCATCCGGAAGTGGCACGAACTGCACTGGTAGGTATCGGCCCTGCCGGACAACAGACACCGGTTTTATGTGTAGAACCGCTCAATCGTCCAGGGCGCAAACGTCGCGAGCGCATACGATTCGACTTGCTGCAGATCGGTCGCAATCATACGGCCACCGAGTCAATCAAACAGATTCTATTTCACAAGTCATTCCCGGTTGATATACGTCATAACGCGAAAATCGGCAGAGAAAAACTCAGTGTCTGGGCCGCGCAAAAACTAGCATGAAAATCCTGGTCACAGGCGGCGGTGGTTTTCTGGGTGGCGCAATTTGCCGCCAGTTACTCGACCGCGGCGATGAGGTAATTGCCTACCAGCGCAGCGCCGATGCAGAGCTCGAAAAGCTGGCTGCGAAAGTCGTGCAAGGCAGCATTACTGATCTTAAAGCACTGAGCAAAGCCAGCCACGGCTGCGAAGCTGTAATTCATACGGCTGCCAAAGCCGGTGTTTGGGGTCCCTATGACGACTATTACCAGCCCAACGTCTGCGGCACTGAAAACGTCATATCAGTCTGCCGCAACAATGGCATCCACAAACTGGTATTTACCAGTTCGCCAAGCGTGACCCATGCAGATGGCGACGTAGAGGGTGGTGATGAATCCCTCCCCTATGCCGAACATTACAATTCACCCTACCCCGCCACCAAGGCGCTGGCCGAACAAATGGTCATGGCCGCCCATGGCACGGATTTGCAAACGGTTTCATTACGGCCACACCTGATCTGGGGTCCCGGCGACAACCACTTGCTGCCGCATCTGCTGGAACGTGCAAAAAGTGGCAAATTGAAACTACCCGGTCTCGATAAACTCATTGATACCGTCTATATCGATAACGCCGCCAAAGCACACCTGCTGGCCCTGGATCGTCTGCATTCAGATCCACACACGATCGGTGGCAAGACATACTTCATTTCCAACGACGAACCCATGAGCCAAAGACAAATCATTGGCAGTTTGCTAAAAGCCGCCGGACTCGATGTAGACATCCAGCCAATCTCTCCACGTATCGCGATCGCAACCGGCATACTGCTGGAAACCGTCTGGAAGATACTCAAATTAAAATCCGAGCCGCCTATAACACGCTGGTCAGCAGAGCACCTGTCAACCGCACACTGGTACGATATCTCAGCCGCCAAAAAAGACCTTGGTTATACCGCTGAGATTAGTGTGGCCGAAGGACTGGAAAAACTCTCAGCCAGCCTAAAAAAGTGACGTGACCTAGAATCCAAAGAGCAAAATGGATCCCGGATTCGGTGCACGGATGCACCTTATGTCGAGTGAGCGCATGGATGCGCAGAACGACCAAGTCCGGGATGACAAATTTGTCCGGGACGACAAAGTTATCAGGAATGACGGGGGGTATTTCAACTAGTGCATCGGCCGCCCGCGTAATTTCCTAACCACGTACTCAAGCATCGAATAATCCAACAACTCCCGATCCTCATCAGAAGCGTCCTTATAACGCCCATGATACTTATGCTTAACCCAGGCGTTAATATCCAATCGCTTAGCGTATTCAAACAATCGGTTATTAATGGGATGGAAACCGTCTTTATATAAAAAGGTAGTACCAAAATCTATGACATAGGGTTTGTGGTCCGAACCGGCAATCAAATTCGATTTGGATTTCAGATCACCGTGACTGACACCACGCGCATGAAACGAGCGAATAACCTCCAAAAGTGCCGCAAACCAGGCATCCCGATCCTGCCAGGTGGCCTGCCGGTATGCTGTGCCGTCAATATGTTCCATCAACAAATAGCAACCGGCAAGCAAGCCGTAACTGGCCGGCACACCCACAACACCCTGAAGACGTTGATATGCCGCGTACTCCCGCTCAAGTGTCGCCTGCCGCGCCTTGCGTACGGCACCCCGGCCCATTGCAGACTTGATCACCAGTTTGAGACCATCACCTTCATACAACAGGATGATCCCCTGGTTAGAGGTGGCGAGGATATTTCGCTCAGATGCCAGGCTGGATTCTATCCATTGCTGCAAGTCGTCAGGAATATCCGGCTGCGGTTTTTGTAAACTCTCATCCATTGCATGTGGATGATACCGGCAAGCACCCCTGCATTGCACCATTGATATCAAATCGACAAAATGCGTCTGGTATGAACATAGGTAATTGTCCTCCGGTTTGCTAAGATGCGGTTCTTTGTACGATTCTGTAGGAGTTTCCATGCATCTCAAGTCATTACTGGCTCTGTTATCAATACTGGTCGTTGTTGCAAACAGCCGGCTACAAGCAGAACCCTACCCCTCTACCTATAGCCCACTGGCATCCAATCCTACCCTGATTACCCATGCAACCATCCTAACCGGCACCGGCGAACGTCTGGATGACGCCAGCTTATTGATCGCCGACGGTAAAATTGCATTTGTTGGCGAAGGAGAAGCGCCGCAAGGCATAACCACCATCGATGCCAATGGCCGCTGGGTTACACCCGGTCTGATTGATGTGCACTCCCACCTCGGCGTGTATGCCAGCCCAAATGTGAAGGCTCATTCAGACGGCAATGAGATGACCGATCCGACCACGCCGAATGTCTGGGCCGAACACAGCATCTGGCCACAGGACCCGGGTTTTTCCCGTGCCTTGGCCGGCGGCGTGACATCTATGCAAATCCTGCCCGGATCCGGCAATCTGATTGGTGGCCGTGGCGTTACGCTTAAGAATGTATACAGCAATACCTACCAGGGTATGAAGTTCCCCGGTGCGCCGCACGGTGTGAAGATGGCATGCGGTGAGAACCCGAAACGGGTTTACGGCGAGCGGAAACAGCTACCAAGTACACGCATGGGCAACATGGCGGCTTACCGGGCGCAATGGATCCTGGCACAACGGTATATCGATGACTGGGCGGCTTATGAGAAAAAAGTTTCCGACGGCAAAGACGATGCCGAGGCACCCTCACGCGACTTGAAACTGGAGACCCTGGCCGCGGTGCTCAACGGTGAAATCCTGGTGCATATGCATTGCTACCGCGCCGATGAAATGATGACCATCCTGGATATGGCAGACGAGTTTGGTTACAAGGTAGGCACCTTTCACCACGGCGTTGAAGCTTACAAAATTGCAGATAAACTGGCGGAGAATAATGTTTGCGGCGCCTTGTGGGCCGACTGGTGGGGTTTCAAAATGGAAGCCTATGACGGCATCCAGGAAAACATCGCTATCGTCGACCGTCCCCAGGGCAGTTGCGCCATTGTGCATTCGGATTCATCCGAAGGTATACAACGCCTGAACCAGGAGGCGGCAAAAGCCATGACCCGTGGCAAGCTCGCAGGTATGGATATCCCGCCGGAACGCGCCATCCGCTGGATTACCAGCAACGCCGCAAAATCGCTGGGAATCAATGACCAGACCGGCTCACTCGAAGCCGGCAAAATGGCTGACCTTGTGATCTGGAACGGCAACCCGTTTAGTGTTTACGCAAAAGCCGAACAGGTATTTATCGACGGCGCGCTTGTCTATGACCGGGACAATCCAGACCTGCAACCGGTTTCCGATTTCGAACTGGGTCAACTCCTGGGGGTGGCAAAATGAACCGTTTTAAAACACTGATAGTTGCGACACTTGCCATCTTTTCTCTGACAGTGCAGGCCGACGCCATCATGATACGCGGCGCGACCGTACACACCATGGGCGAAGACGGCACACTCGAAAATACCGACGTATTCATTTCAGGCGGAAAGATCCAGAAAATCGGCCGGAACCTGCCGGTGCCACAGGATGATGTGTACGTATTCAACGCCGAAGGCAAGCCATTGACCCCGGGATTCTTCGCCGGTATCACCGGTCTCGGTATCACTGAAGTTTCAGCGGTGGAGGAGTCTGTCGATGGCAGCCTTGCACTCAAGGAAATGCGACCGGAGTTCAACGTAACGCCCGCTTACAACCCTCATTCCAGCCTGATTCCAGTAACCCGCATTGAGGGTTTCTCATTCACACTGCTCGGCGCAGATACAAAAGGCTCTATTTTTGGTGGGCAGGGTCGTATAGTAACGCTCAACGGCAGCTATGAAAGTTTTATCGGCGCTTCAGTTCTATTTATCAATGTTGGCAGAGACGCAAGCTCGCTCAGCGGCAAATCACGCGCCGGCCAGTGGATGCTCCTGAACCAGGCCATGCAGGAAGCAGACAACCCGCCCGCTTCCAATGAAGCAAGCTTGCTGACCCGTAGCGGACGCAACACCTTGTTGACTTATGCCGAAAATGGCACGAAAACGGTATTCAGCGTCGATCGTGCCAGTGACATTCTCGAAGTGCTGCGCTTCGCCCAAACCTATGGTTTGAAGCCCGTCATCAGTGGTGGCGCAGAAGCATGGATGGTGGCTGAACAGTTGGCAGTTGCAAACGTGCCGGTCTTGCTAAACCCGTTAGCAAACCTGCCGGGGAATTTCGACAAGCTTGGGGCGCGTCTGGATAATGCAGCGATACTCGACGCGGCTGGCGTATCAATAGCCATCAGCGGTGCCGGCACACATAACGCCCGCAAGCAAAGGCAAATGGCAGGTAATGCTGTTTCATACGGTCTTCCCCATGAAGCAGGTATCGCTGCGCTGACCAGCAACCCGGCCCGCATTTTTGGCATTGACAATGAGCAGGGTATGATCAAACTAAACATGCCTGCCAATGTTGTGCTGTGGAGCGGTGACCCGCTGGAAGTCACCAGCGTGGCGGAAAAAGTGATCATCAACGGCGAGTTGATTGCAATGGAATCACGCCAAACCAAACTACGTGATCGCTACCTTCCGGAAAACCCGGATATGCCCAGGGCTTATATCAAACCTTGATTCCGGCCAATTTGCTTGACGTTCAAGTTTATTAAGGAGATTGACGATGAAAACAGGCTCAAAACTCGCAATTGCCGTATTCAGTATTGTGGCAATCTTTCATTTACTACGAATTGTCTATGCGGCCGACCTGATCATAGGTACCTGGAACGCACCCATGTGGGTCAGTGTATTGGGTATCATTGGCCCAAGCGCGATTGCCATTTTATTATGGCGGGAAAGTAAATAAATAAGCGTCCGTAGGGTGGGCAATTCATTGCCCACCGGGTCGGGCTCAAAATATCAGGCAAATGGTGGACATGGTCGCTCCTCGGCAACTGCTCCTGCGTCGCCTAGAGCGCCTACTTTTGGTGCTCTACCTCCTGCATCCCTGCAGTCGTGCGCATCCATACGCCCGCGACATACCGTACTTCCTGGACATAAATGTCCACCCTACCCATTATTGCGACTGCAGGTAATCCACCACCATGTGGCTGAAAGCCTTCACGCCAATTTCCAAATAGGGTTCGTGCATATCGAAATAGGGTGAGTGATTAGCCGGCTGGCTGCCCGGATCCAAATCTGCAGGCCAATTGCCAAGAAATACAAAAACTGCCGGTGTTACTTTGCCATATTCGGAAAAATCCTCAGCAACTGTCTGCGGCTGTAGTGAACGTACAGGATGTCCGGAAGCCCGTTCAAGTGCAGGCATCACCAGGGATGTCAGTTCAGCGTTGTTTAACAATGGCGGCGGGCCTTGATCAAGTACAAAGTCAATTTCCGCACCCGCACTTTCAGCAATCAACCGTGCTGTACGTTCAACTGCTGTGTGAATATACGCCCGCATTTCCGGATCAAAAGTACGAATGGTGCCTTCCAGCTCAACCTGATCAGGAATCACATTATTACGAATGCCACCACTGATTCGTCCAACACTGATAATCGAAGGCGCCAGGGTGACATCGACTTGCCGGGAGGCAATGGTTTGTAAACCCAGCACGATCTGTGCTGAAACGACAATAGGATCTACACCATCCCAAGGCCGCGCACCATGGGTTTGTTTGCCCTTTACCGTAATCTGGTAACGATCCGCAGCAGCCATCATAGGGCCCGGTTTGACCGCAAACTGACCACCGGGAATACCAATTCCAACATGAATCCCAAACACCGCGGCCGGCATGCGGTCTGCAAAAATACCTTCATCCAGCATCATTGAAGCGCCACCATCCTCATCACCCGGTGGACCTTCCTCAGCTGGCTGAAAGATCAACATCACAGAACCCGGAAGTTCCGCTTTCATGTCATTCAGAATCTTCGCCGCACCCAGCACCATCGACATGTGGTTATCGTGACCGCAAGCATGCATCACACCCACATCCTGACCGTTGTACTCACTCCGCAGCGTCGAAGCAAACTCCAAACCGGTCTTCTCAACCACTGGCAAACCATCCATATCGGTGCGAATCGCCACCAACGGCCCGGGCAGTCCGCCTTCAATAATCGCAATTACGCCGGTATGCGCAATCCCTGTTTGCGGTTCAAGCCCCATCTCCTTCAAAATCTCAACCACCCTTGCCGAAGTATTGAACTCACGATTACTCAACTCGGGATTCTTATGAAACCAACGCCGCCACTCAACCACCTGCGGTTGAACCGCCGCTGCCGCCAGATCAATTTCATCAGATGTAATTTCTGCCTGCGCAATCGACAATGAAGCAAGACTAACGATAAACCCAAGAACCATCTTTCTCATTCGAATCTCCCACCAAACAACTGAAAACTGTCAAAACCTACCGCCAAACCAAGGCCGGGGGTGGATATTAATCTCCACCCTACTTGACGACTGCACTCCCAGCATCACTACGAGGATCCGACCCCGCGAGGACCTCACCAGTCTTACGATCCCACATCACCCCATGCATATTCCCCCAACGCCGCGTACTAACCTTAACCGTATGCCCCATCGCTTCAAGTGCGGCGACTTCTTCAACGGTAAAAGCCTCAGGTTCAGCTGAAACACTATCCGGCAAATACTGGTGATGATAACGCGGCAACGCCACCCATGATTGCGGTCCGTTACCATCCATAAAATCCAATATTCCCAGTAACACCATGGTAATAATCCGGCTACCACCCGGTGTTCCAATTGCAGCGACCTTGTCATTACCGAGCATCAAGGTAGGTGACATACTCGACAATGGCCGTTTAAACGGTTGTATTTCATTGGCCGTAAAACCGATTAATCCGTAGGCATTGGGCTCACCCGGTTTGGCTGAAAAATCATCCATTTCATTGTTCAGGATAATCCCGGTCCCCGGCGCCATGAACTTGGAACCAAAGATCGTGTTGACCGTTTGTGTCGCCGAGACCATGTTTCCTTCAGCATCAATAATTGAGAAATGTGATGTGTCAGTGCCCTCATGGTTGCTTTCACGCCCAGGCAGCATATCGCTGGGTGTGGCCTTGTCATACATGATGCCGGCGCGTAAACCGGCGGCGTAGTTCGCATCTGTGAGACGGGCTTGTGGTACCGGGTAAAAATCCACATCACCAAGATACAAAGCGCGGTCGCGATAAGCGCGACGCATGGCCTCTACAACCAGGTGTGTACGTTGAACTTTGTCCAGACCGGCAATTTGATACGGCTCCAGGATGTTCAGCATTTCTGCAATCGCGATGCCGCCCGAGGATGGCGGTGGCGCAGTAACCAGCTCGTATCCGTGGTAAGTTGTGCGCACCGGTTCACGTTCTTTGACGATGTAACCGGCCAGGTCATCCATACTCCAGATGCCACCAGAGGCCTTAACGCCGTCAACCAACCGTTGGGCAATTTCACCCTTGTAGAAACCATCACGTCCTTGTGCCGCAATTTTTTCCAGAACATAGGCCAGATCGGGCTGCTTGATCAGGTCTCCCATCGCCGGTACTTTTCCACCCGGCAGGAATACCTCGGCCGCTGCCGGCCAACGGCGCAGATCCTTTTCCTTGTATTTCAGCATGCGGTGAATTTTTGTGTATACGGGAAAACCTTCCCGCGCAATCCGGATAGCTGGCTTCAGGCATTCTGAAAGCGGTAGCTTCCCATAGTGGCGAGCCAGGTGATCAAGTGCCGCAACTTCCCCGGGAATGCCTGCCGCCAATGGCCCTGTTAACGCCAGATCACGATTCACCGAGCCGTCTGGGTTCAGATACATATCAGTGTAAGCTGCGGCCGGCGCCATTTCGCGACCATCAATCATGATCTCAAAGCCATCGGAAACACGGTGCAATATCATCAGGGCACCACCACCAAGACCGGTACTGGATTGCTCAACCACTGAAAGTACAGAACTGACAGCAATGGCGGCATCAAATGCATTGCCGCCATTAGCCAGTATTTGATGTCCGGCTTCGGTCGCCAGGTAATGTGCACTGGCAATGGCGGCCTTACCCGGTTGTCCGGCGTATAGCGGTTGTATCAGGACTACAAAAAGTAAGACTAGCCAAAGGCGGGGTTGCAAACGGCTTGTACTCAAACCTGGGCCTCGCCTATCAGCTTGCGATATTTCTTCCACAGTTGTTCCTCTGTTTCTTCATGGGCGGAATCTTTAGGAATGCACTCTACCGGGCAAACTTCCACACATTGGGGTGTATCAAAATGACCCACGCATTCGGTGCACAGGCTGGGATTAATTTCGTATATCTCTATGCCCGCGTAGATGGCATCATTGGGGCACTCGGGCTCACACACATCGCAGTTGATACATTCTTCGGTGATGATCAGAGCCAAGGTCAGTTACCTGTGAATCCAAATTGCTTTTTTAACGCACTTTCAATTTCCGTGCCGACGAATTGAGAAACATCACCGGCCAGTCGCGCAACTTCCCTTACCAGCGTTGAGGAAATGAATCCGTATTTCTCATCCGGTGTCAGAAACATGGTTTCCACTTCTTCACACAGATTGCGATTCATGCTAGCTAATTGGAATTCATATTCAAAATCCGACACCGCCCGCAAACCACGCACAATGACGCTGGCGCCGTTTTCCTGGACGAAGTCAACCAGCAGGTTACTGAAACCAACAATCTCGATATTGTCGAGATGCCCCAATTGGCTTGCTGCCAGTTCAATACGTTTTCCCAGGCTAAAAAATGGTGTTTTGTGCGGGCTCTCGGCAATCGCCACGATAACCTGATCAAAAACCCGCGCAGCACGGGTAACCAGGTCGGTATGACCGTGGGTAATCGGATCAAAGGTACCGGGGTAAACCGCTACGCAAGGGGAATTCATGGATTAGCTATCCTGCTGAATACATTGGGAGAGCTATTCTACTATTGATAGGGTGCGGGGTTAAACCAAAGTATTAACAAATATATCGGTATGGTGTGGGTAAAAAAAAGGCCGACTGTGAAGCCGGCCTTAAAGCAGGGACTGAAAACAGGCGTGGGGCCTGCCTTCATCAATCAGACCCGTCCTGCGCAGGATTTCTTTCATCGACCTGAACCTGTCTGCGAAAAAGCCGCATTCGGACCTCGCCCATTTGTTGATCACGCCAAATTGACCAGCCTTGTGGGGGCGGCAAGCTTAGTGATGCGGGTGATTCAACATAGATGAAACCACCACGTCTGACACAGGCTCTTTTATCCAGGCGCTCGAGCACCAGGCTACTGAGATTACTGTCAAACGGCGGGTCCACGAATACCAGGTCAAAGCTGTCGGCTTTCATTTCCTCAATTTTGGACATCGCACCGCCAGCGTGCAGATTGACCTGCACGGCCTGTAATTGCTCAATGCTTTGCAGCAATACCGCCTGTGCCCGTGGGTCTTTTTCGATCATCAATACGGATGCTGCACCGCGCGAGGCCGCCTCAAAACCCAACGCGCCGGTACCCGCAAACAGATCGGCGCAATCCGCCGCAAGAATCCACGGCTGCAACCAGTTAAACAGGGTCTCGCGGCTGCGATCGCCACTGGGACGCAGGCCCGGTACATCGGCAACTTTCAAAAGACGTCCACGCCAGTCTCCACCGATTATCCTGACCCTGTTGTTTTTTGCAGATTTGCTCATATTTAGTCTGCTACTTCGCAATCAAGCTGATAGCATATCGCTTTTACTGCCAATGGTTAAACTCCAACCAATGTTTCGAATCTTCCGCAAGAAAAATAAACAGACTGGTGAACTACAGGATGTGCAGCTCAGACCAGCCGAACAATCCGGTGTTGATGCGCTTGAAAAACGTCTTGAGGATTCGCGCCGCACCATCGGCAAACGTCTGAAAGACCTGGTCAGCGGCCACAGCAATATCAATGAAGACCTGCTGGAAGAACTTGAAACTACGCTGCTTACCGCCGATGTGGGTGTCAAAGCGAGCCTCGGTATCATGGACAACCTGCGCAGTGCGATCAGCAATGGCAATATCAGGGATCCGCAGTCGCTGCTGCCGGCTGTTCAGGCGGAGCTGTATGAACTTATCGAGCCCTGCGAGCAATTCCTGGTCGTTGACACCAGCCAAAAACCGTTCGTGATCTTGATGGTGGGCATCAACGGCGCAGGCAAAACCACCACCATTGGCAAACTGGCACAGCGCTTCAAGGAAGAAGGCCTGTCGGTCATGCTTGCTGCCGGCGACACGTTTCGTGCGGCCGCGGTCGAACAACTGAAATCCTGGGGTGCCCGCAATGATGTACCGGTGATTTCGCAAGGTAGTGGTGCCGATTCCGCAGCAGTGATTTTTGATGCCTTACAATCGGCCAAAGCCCGCGGTACCGATGTGCTGATTGCCGATACCGCCGGTCGTCTTCATACCCAAACCAACCTGATGGAAGAACTGAAAAAAATTCACCGGGTAATGGGTCGTGTTCAAGAAAGTGCACCACACGAAGTCATGCTGGTGGTGGATGCCGGCACCGGTACAAATGCACTGAACCAGGCCCAGCACTTTAACGATGCGGTCAATGTCACCGGTATCACCATCACCAAGCTGGACGGCACCGCGCGCGGCGGCATGTTGTTTGCAATTGCCAGCGAGCTGGGTATACCGATTCGGTTTATCGGTGTCGGTGAAGCGGCCAAGGATCTGCGACCATTTGATGCCGGTACGTTTATCAACGCAATTTTGCCGCTGGACTAAGTGGTTTTTTCCGAACAACTACTGAACTGGTGGGACCACCATGGGCGAAAAGACCTGCCCTGGCAACATCCACGCAGGGCGTATCGAGTCTGGGTTTCTGAGATCATGCTGCAGCAGACCCAGGTCAAAACCGTTATCCCCTACTTCAATCGTTTTATGGAACGGTTCCCGGATATCCAGACCCTGGCCGAAGCTTCGAACGATGAAGTATTGGCATTTTGGTCTGGTCTTGGGTATTACGCCCGCGCCCGCAATCTGCTGAAGACTGCAAAAATCTGTGTGCAGGGTACAGGGGCAAAATTACCAACGTCACCTGAAGCTTTGGCAAACCTGCCTGGAATAGGTGAAAGCACCGCAAACGCCATTTACTCACAGGCATACAACAAGCCCGCTGTGGTTCTTGATGGCAATGTAAAGCGAGTGCTGGCGCGCTACTTTGCTGTCGAAGGCTGGCCGGGTAAATCCAGTATTCACAAATTACTCTGGGAAAAAGCCGAAAAATTGTTGCCAATAAAGCGCGCTGCCGATTACACCCAGGCCATCATGGACCTTGGGGCAACGATTTGTATACGGACCAGTCCCGCCTGTGGTCAATGCCCTGTTAGTGGCAATTGTGAGGCGTTTAATACTGGAAGCGTGGAGAAATACCCTGCCCGGCGTCCACCTATAAAAATCAAAGAAAAGTCATTCCAAATGCTTATCCTCACTGACGCTAGTGGAAGAGTCCTTCTCGAAAGACGTCCGCCTGCCGGAATCTGGGGTGGTCTGTGGTCATTACCTGCCGATGATAACGGCCAACCCGTGCAACAGCGTATGGGTTTGAATAACAACGAGCTGCAGTCGCTACCCAAGTTGCAACATCAACTGACCCATATACATATGCACATACAGCCGCTAATTGGCCATTCAGTACCTGCAGCAACAGGCGTAGAATGTGGACCGGAACAACGCTGGTTTGAACAGCATGAATGGCCGAAACTGGGATTACCAAAACCTGTCCGGCAATTACTGGAGTTGCACTTGGAGAATTGTGGAAAATGACTGATCGTTTGGTGTACTGCAAACTGCTTAATCAAGAGCTACCCGGTCTGACGTTTCAGACCTATCCGGGTGAACTGGGCAAAAAGGTTTTTGAGAATATTTCCCAACAGGCATGGAAGAAATGGATGTCCCACCAGACCATGCTAATCAACGAAAACCGCCTCAGCCCACTTGAGCCGGAGCACCGGAAATTTCTCGAAGGCGAGATGGAGAAGTTCTTTTTTGGCGAAGGTTCAGAAATACCCGAAGGCTACGTACCCGAATAATGTCAATTATCGTGCATTATTCTTGACTTGAACACGCCTAAACGGTTTAATACCGCGCTCTCTGATTCCAGAGACAAGCAAGAAGAAAAGGCCAGATAGCTCAGTCGGTAGAGCAGCGGACTGAAAATCCGCGTGTCGGTGGTTCGATTCCACCTCTGGCCACCAATGTTTTCAGTTACTTACAACCAATCTCAACTTTCCAGCACTTACGCTTTGTGACAATTTTGTGTCCTCGATTCCTTTTTTCCAAGCGCCTGCAATGCATCTGAGGCTGCTTTCAAAGCCTGTCCGTCCATTTTTAACGCCGGTGCCAAGTTTTCCAACTCTTGTTCGAATCTAAGACGCTGCATTCTTGCGACTTGATCAGACGCTGATTCCGAGAAGGAAACGGTAAGTTTTCTATCGCCCCGAGTGTGAGAATTGGGGTAAAACGCATATGAATCCGGTTAGAATTCAGTCCTGGCTGCTCAAATAGGCTCAAATTACGTGGCAGTCTGGCTAAAAACCTGATACGAATAGCGGTTCAGTACTTTGTGGTTACTGGCAATATAGCGTTTAAACCACTTATACGCGAAAAGGCTTAACAATCACGATTCAAGAGGAACTCTGGATTTTAGACCCTCTGAAATCGGCGAATATAGCAAAAACAATTAGCTTCCAATTTAAGTCAACCAAATCGTACCCGATTCCCAATATACATACCAAAACACAGCACGTTGATCGTGATTGCGAGTATATCTCGCCGTGCAATAATTATTTTCTTGCTAAGAGGCATGGATGTCTCATCTGTTTTCATCTGTTTTCTTCAAACCTGTAATGCCTCGAATAACGGGTTTGCCGGATTCAACGGACGACCCTATACTCATTACTCATCCAGCCGGGAGGGTTAGTTAAACAGCCGCATTTTGGACAACAACGATCAACAATCAAAAAGCGGACTCGCTCAGGGCCTGTTTTCCGAGCTGGGCCGGCGGCGTGTACTGCGGGTAGCTCTTCTCTATGCGGCGGTTGCCTGGAGCATCACCGAGGTTCTGTCATTTCTGCTGGACGCGCTGCCCATCTTCCCGCAGGGCACCAAGGCCCTGATCGCCATTTTATTTGTGCTTGGTTTTCCAGTCGCCATGTTTCTGGCCTGGCGGTTTGACATCGGCCCCGATGGCATTGTATGACGTGCGTAGTGCCGTT
>Ga0209988_10001843_pt1 | contig 13912 bp, 10 predicted proteins | sample N075metaG_FD_183115 | JGI IMG/M metagenome (GOLD analysis project Ga0209988, IMG submission 183115) | Deep subsurface microbial communities from Kermadec Trench to uncover new lineages of life (NeLLi) - N075 metaG (SPAdes) (version 2) | ecosystem: Environmental > Aquatic > Marine > Ocean trench... | reverse complement strand
TCCTTTCCCCCCGCCGAGTCGGCGAAATCATGAGTGACGAAGAAGCAACCTCCCGCGGAGGTCGTCATCGCGGCCGGGAGGTCGCGCTGCAGGTTCTCTATGCGGTCGACCTGGCCGCTTCGAAAACCGGCGATGGTCGCGACGAGGGGTCGGCCAGGGATACGAACAGCCAGATTTTTGATCGGATCAGCGAGAATTTCGTCGTCCCGACGCCGGTCATCGCCTTCGCGCGCGAATTGGTCGAGGCGGTCGCGGAACGCCTGGAAGAACTCGATGAAATTCTGGGCGTTCACGCCCGTAACTGGCGAGTTTCGCGAATGGCTGCGGTCGATCGGAATGTGCTGCGGCTGGCCGTCTACGAATTGCGCGATACGGCTACGCCCGTCGCCGTCGTGATCGACGAAGCCGTGGACCTCGCGCGCCGGTTTGGCAGCGAATCGTCCGCGTCTTTCGTCAATGGAGTCCTCGATGCGGTCGCGCGGGAGGTCCGCGCCGCATGACGCTCCAGATCGACCTGGATCTGACGCCGCAGCCCCTGGAACGCACTTTCGGGGAGATCGCGGTGGTGGGATTCTTTTCCGATGAGCGGCCGCTTCGGGGTGGGGCGGCGAGAGCGGATTGGCGATTGTGCGGGGGACTCTCGCGGCGAATCGAAAGCGGGGATCTATCCGGGAAGAGCGGGGAAGCCTTGCTGATCGGTTGCGGCCGCGCACTCTCGGCGCCTCGCTTGATGCTGCTTGGATTGGGCGAACGGGAGGGTTTCGACTCCCTGCGCGTGAGCGATGAGATTCAGCGGGCGATCGATCGATGTCTCAAACTCGGCTGCACTCACATCGCGCTCTCGCCGTTGGGGATCGCGCCGGACGACATTCCGAGGCACGCGGGCGCATTCATTGCGGGTCTGCATGCGGCAGGGCGGTCCTCGACGCGACCCATGAACGTCCACTTCTGTGTGCCCGGTCGGGAGATTCCTGCGGTCGAGCGCGCGCTCTCCGAGGCATGCCAAGCGGCAAATGCGTCGGAGATCGCCATTCGGCTGTCCGAAGCCGCTCGCGAATTGCGCTGACCTCCGCTCGCCCCAGCTATTTGCGAGCGATCCGCCCCGCAGGGCGACATCGACTCGATTCGGTGGGCCAACCGGAGCGAGACAGGTCAAGTCCCGGCTCGGCAAGCCGATTCTAGAGATTGCGCGAACGGCTCGGGATCCGTTCTCTGCGATGGGCACGCGTGTTCGTCGATGGGCGATGGCGTAGGGGGCAGAATGAGTCTGGTCGGAAATCTCGAGGATCTGAGCCTCGGCGACATCATGCAGATTATCAGTCTGTCTCAGAAATCCGGCGTGCTGGTACTCAAGGCGGCTGCGGGTTCGGGTCGGATGGTCTTTCGAGGCGGCCTGGTGCGAGCCGCCAGTGTGAACGGAAAGCCCGACGACTTGCGTGGTTTGTTGGTCGGAAGCGGATTGATCGATGCATCGACGTTCGACGATCTCGCGGCCCGCGCTGAGCAACACGGTCTCCCCATCGAACAGACGGTCGCGGTCGAGGGCGGTGTGAGTCTGGAGCAGATCACTGCCCAGCTCGAGATCTCGGTCGAGGCGGCCGTGATTGAAATGTTTTCCTGGCCGACAGGCGATTTCAGTTTTGATGTTCGCAGCGAACTCGAGCCCGACGATCCGCGATTGTGTCTGACTCCGGGTCTCAATGCACAGTATCTGGCGATGGAAGGGATGCGAATCCTGGATGAACGGTCTCGCGACGAGGCCGTCGGAGCCGACCCGAACGCTGAGGTCGCTGCGTACTCCGAGGATTCGGTGTCGGCCACGGACGGCTTGTTCGACGAGGGGCCGCCGGAAATCGAGGCGATCGCATTGGATACGCCAGAGTCCGCCGCCGACGTTCTCGTCGCCTCTGTGGTCTCGCGGGAGGACGCACCGGCCCCCCACGATCCGGAGCTTCGCGCGGCGGGCACTCGCATGATGCCGGTCGTTCTGATCGATCCCGACGTGTCGGTTCTCGAGTGGGTCAAGGCGACGATTCAGGACGACTTTGCGCGGATTCACGTATTCCAGCAGGCCGAGCAGGGTCTGGCGCGTATTCGCCAATACCTGATTCGCGGCGAATTGCCGGTCGTCATGATCTCGACCGGGATTCGAATCGATCCGCTGTCCGGGATCCACGGTCTCTCCGACTTCGTCGAACGCTTGAAGATCCAGGCCGGCAGACTCGTCGTGATGGGTTTGTGCAACGGAGAGGACGGCGGTGGGAACACCCCTGTGCGTGCGCTCGATGGCGTGCTGGTTCGTCCGGCCGGTCCCCAGCTTCGCGAAATGCGCGGGGCGGTTCCCTCGAAGGCCGCGGTCGCGTTTACCTCTGCGCTTCAACGGATTCTGAAGCAGCGGAGCGCCACTCCGACAAGCGCGACCGTCCGGGAGCGGGCACCGAAAGCAGCCACCGTCGAAGATCTGCGAAAGGCGACGGAGAAGCTCCACGATGCCTCCTCGCGCGGGGAAGTGCTGCCCGTCGTGCTCGATTTCGCCTCCGAACTCTTTGCGCGAGTCGCGATTCTGATCGTTCGCGAGGAGCGGGTCTTCGCCATCGCGGGGCGCGGGATCGAAGCGCTCCAGGTCGATCCACTGGACTCCAACCCCCCCGTCTCCCTGCAAGCGCTCGAGAAAGGTTGGGTCCGCACCGTTCTTCAATCGGGCAAACCCGTTCAGGGGCCGGCGAACACGCCTGCCGATCGAGAGCTCCTGGAGCGCCTCGGTGGGGATTGGCCGGCCGAGATCTATCTGGGACCCATCGAGAGCGGTGGATCCACGATCGCCCTGCTCTACGGCGACCAGGCCACCACGGAAGCCGAGATGCCGGACACGAATGCGCTCGAGGTGGTTCTTCACCACGCGGCCCTCGCGCTCGACCGGGCTGTGCTCGAACGGGCCCTCTGGGAGGCCGACGCCGCACGCAGCGCGAAGCCTCCAGGCACGCTCGCGGGTCGCTGAATCGGTCCAAACCCCCACAGTTTTTTAGAACGCTTCTGGCCCCACTTTTCGGTCCGTCGTCGGCCTCAAGACTGCCCCTGCTTTGCCGATACATGCAGTCGACTCATCAGAGCGCAACTTCGCGTTTGGAGACGACTTTGCAGCGAATTCTGATCGTAGAAGACTCCGCCACGATGAGATCCTTGTTGGCTTCGAGCCTCGAGGATCTCGAAATCCCGGTCAAGATCGTCGAAGCAGCGAGCGGCTTCGAAGCCCTGCGCTGCTTGCCCCGCGATGAGTTCGATCTGATCGTCACGGACATCAATATGCCCGACATCAACGGGCTCGAACTCGTCTCGTTCATTCGGAACACCGAAAAGTATGCCGGGATTCCGCTGGTGATCGTTTCGACAGAAAGTTCTGAACGAGATCGGGACAAGGGACTCGGGCTCGGCGCAGATGCGTATCTCGTGAAACCCATCGATCCAGAGACTCTCCGCCAGGTGGTTGCCGATCTCCTCGCCGGGCGTCCCGAAGAGCGTTAGTTCACCGTGGCCGCCAAACGTTCACGCCAGAAGAAGAAGAAATCTGCCAACGACCAGCGCGAGTTCGTCGCCGAGGCGGAGGATATTCTCGAACGCATGTTCGAGGACCTGAGCGAACTTCAGGAACAGCGGCACACGCGCGATGAGGTCGACCCCGACCTGGTGAACCGGATCTTTCGTTCGGCCCATTCGCTGAAGGGTCTTGCCGGCATGTTCGGGCTCGATGCCATCGGAGACCTCTCGCATCATCTCGAAGACATCCTGGACGGCCTTCGACTGGGACGAATCTCTTTCGATTCGCCGGCCTTCGGCTTGTTGGATGAAGGGGTCGCGCTTCTCGCAACGATGATGACCGGGCTCGAGCGGGGCGACACCTCCGCGGGGGGCGACGATGAAGCGGCTCGGGTCTTCATTGCCCAGATCGCTGCGGCCATGCAGGCTCCGGAAGCGCAGACGCAGGACGAACTCGACGAATTGGAGATCGATTCCACACTCCTCAGGGCTCTGACGGAATATGAAGAACATCGGCTGCGTGAGAATCTTCGTCGCGGGCGGCATATTTCGCTCGTCGACTCGACCTTCGAGTTCGCCAACTTCGAAGAGGGGCTTTCGGAGCTGTCGGCCGCAGTGAGAGAGGTGGGGGAGGTCATTTCGACCCTCCCGTCGCCCGGGGACGCCCCCGAGAGCCAAATTCGTTTCTCCTTGTTGGTCGCGAGTGAGATCGATTCGGACCGCCTTCGAGATCGGCTCGACGACCCGAATACGAACGTCGAGGCGATTCGTCGAGGCTCGCATCCGAAGCGGCCAAACGCGCCTACAGAACCGGCGGGCTCCCTGGACGGACCGCAAGCGGATGGCGCGGATCGGTCGGGCGATGAAAGCGCTGACGAGAGTCGCGCGGCTCGCGTCGAAGCGCCGGAGACGGGCTCTCTGCGATCGATCAGCGACACGGTTCGTGTCGACATTCGAAAACTCGACGAACTCATGAATCTCGTCGGTGAACTCGTAATTCAACAGAACGCCGTCGAGGGGCTCGCGTCCCGGCTGTCATCGGATGAACTGACCGCCCGGGTCGGTGCGGAGTTGACGAAAGCGAATCGCGGCCTGGACCGAAAGCTCAAGGAATTGCAGGCCAGCGTGCTCGACGTGCGAATGGTTCCACTGCGTCAGATCTTCGAAAAGCTGTCGCGCGTGGCTCGTCGCTTGCGACGCGATCTCGGCAAGGAAGTCGAACTCGAGTTCAAGGGCGCAGACACGGAGTTGGACAAATTGATCGTGGAGCAGCTGGTGGATCCGCTCGTCCATGTGGTGCGAAACGCTTTCGACCATGCGATCGAGGGACCGGAGGAACGACAGAATGTCGGCAAACCGGCGAGCGGGCGGATCCGAATTAGTGCGTTCCAGCGTGGCAATCACGTCGTGATCGAGGTCGAAGACGATGGACGCGGAATGAACCGCGAGGCGATTCGTAACAAAGCGCTGGAGAGCGGGCTGATTTCCGAGAACGACACGTTGAGCCCCGGTGAGATCCTCAACCTGGTATTCGAGCCGGGTCTTTCGACGTCCGACGAAGTTTCGGCCACCAGCGGTCGCGGTGTCGGGATGGACGTCGTGCGATCGAACCTGGCGGAGATGGGCGGCATGGTCGATCTCTCGACCCGAGAGGGCCGCGGAACGACGGTGACGATCACATTGCCCGTCACGCTGGCAATCATCCAAGCGCTGATCGTGCGGATCGGGGAAGAGAGATTCGCGATCCCCCTCGGCTCGGTCCTCGAGACGATGGCGATCGAACCCGACCAGATCGGGCGCAGCGAGGGCCGTGAGATCTTGAATCTGCGCGGAGAACCCCTGATGTTGAGGCGGCTCTGCGAGGAATTCGAGATCGAGGGCGCCGGCCGCGAGGAGCGACAATTCGTGGTGGTGCTCGGTATGGGTGAGCAGAAACTCGGTCTGCTGGTCGATCGCCTGGAGGGCCAGCAGGACACCGTCATCAAGCCGATCAAGGGACCTTTCCAGGACATCAGGGGAATCGCGGGTGCAACCGAACTGGGCGATCGCACCGCGATTCTGGTGATCGATGTCTCGACGATCATCGGGGATGCGGTTCGACGTCGGGAGGCGGCATGAGCCATCCCGAACCGAATACCGACTGGGAAAGCACCGCGCGTGCGGCGGCCGGACGTTTCGCCGCGGGCGGCGACAGGGAAGGTCCTGAAATCCTGCGTGAGTTGCTCGTGTTCAAACTCGATCGCAGTGGGTATGCGATCGCGGTGGAACGTATTCGCGAAGTCGTTCGAATGCGAGATCTCACTCGCGTTCCTCGTTCGCCGGATTGGTTGTTGGGGGTCATGGTCTTGCGCGGCGAAGTCGTCGAAGTTGTCGATCTGCGCTGCCGCCTGGGACTTCCCCTCGAAGCGCCGAAGCGTTCCAGCCGAATCATCGTTCTTCACGGCGACGCCGAGCGGGTGACGGGTCTACTCGTCGATTCGGTGAGTGAGGTCTTTCGGGTGCCGGAGGAGCAGATCCTGCCGGCACAGGGGTTCGAGATCTCGTCCGTGACTGAAATGTGCAGTCGCGGCGAAGAGTTCATCTCGATTCTCGATCCGGATACTGCGCTGGGGTTTCTCGATGTCTGAGTTGTTCGAATTCGCTTCGGGTTCCTCGAGCGTGAATCTGGCCTGCTTCGAGGTCAAGGAACAGATCTACGCGATCGAGGTCGAATTCGTCCGCGAGATCGTGAGGCTGATGGAGATCACGCCTCTTCCCAATGCGCCGCGCTTGATCGAGGGTGTCATCGACCTGAGGGAGACCGTGATTCCCGTATTGGATCTGGCCCGTTCACTGAATCGCGGCCGGGCATCGAGCGGGATGCAAGCGAGAATCGTCGTGGTGGAAGTCGACGAGTTGGTATTGGGTCTGTGGGTCGATGCGGCGACCGACGTTCTCACGCTGGACACGCGGCAACTCGAAGACGTGCCCGACCTCGCAACCCAAGCGGGCTACCAGGCTGTTCGAAATGTCGTCCGGCGCGAGGACGGTCCGCCGATCATGGTGTTGGCAGTCGATAAATTGGTCGAGGACTTGTTTCGATCGTCCCTCGCCGAGGCCACTGTGACAGGAGAAACCCAGTGAGAATGTCCGGTCGAGAAATGGGACCCCAGGTCTTCGTGGTGCAGTGTTGGAAAATCGAATTGTCGGCCTCGATGCTCACATTCGTCCTTTCGCTGGCCTACTTGTCGCTCAAATTCGAAATGGGAACCCGCGAGAATTTTACGCTCGCCGGCTGCATGGCCGCGGGTCTTCTCGTGGCGGCCTCGATCGCCGGGGGATTGCGCCACAGTCGATCCGTCCCGATCCGCCGTTACCTCGAAGACGCTGCGGGCGGCACGGCCCGCGAAAGCGCTACGGCGGACGGGGCTTCGGCGTTCGCGACGATCCTTTCGCTGCCATCGAGAATGCAGCGGGCCGCATTCTTCACTCCCTGCGCCGCGATCGTGCTGGTTCCCGGCTTGATGTGGGCGTTCGGTTTCGATGGTTGGCTCGCTGCGGAACGCATCAAGAGTCTGGTCATTGTCTTGCTGGCCGCTTCGCTGATGAGCGGCCTGGTCCTCTTTTACTCGGTCAAGCGAGATTTTTCCGGGTTGCGCAATGAACTCGCAGAGGTCGCGGGCGACTCGGGCGCGCGCGCGGGTCTGATCCCCCGGCATTCGATTCAGCAAAAGATCGCGTTGGCCGTCGTGATTCCCGTGCTGGCCAGCATCGGGCTCATGCTCGATGTCCTCGGCGAGAAGCTGCGATTCACGGCCGAGACGGACGCCGTGCAATTCGCTTCGTTCGATTGGGCGTTTGGACTCGTCTGCCTGGCCGTGCTCGGGCTGGCCTTCTGGATTGGGCGGCTCGCGGCCAGTGAGATCGGCGAGGGGATCGAGGCCTTGGAAGTGGCGGCCGAGCGGATGGCTGCTGGAGATCTGACCTCGAACGTCGTCTTCGAATCCGAGGATGAGATCGGTGACGCGAATCGTGCGCTGGCGTCGGTCCGCGACTTGATGAGATCGAGCGTCGCGAAGATTTCGAGTACGGCGGATGCCGCGGATCTGGCGGCGAACGAAATTTCCGCCGCCGTGAGGGAGCTCGCGAGTTCGAATGCTGCCCAGGCAGAGCAGATCCAACAGACCGGAGTCGTGGTGGCGGCGATCGCCGCGCGCGTCGATCAGACCAACGAGTATGCGAAGTCTTTGAGCGAGACGATCGACGAGTCGGGCGATTCGCTCATCGAACTCGGTGCGACCGGAGACGAACTCAAGGAGACCGCCTCGGTGCTGACATCGAAGGTGGCCGCGGTCTCGGATTCCGTGGAGCAGATGGTCGAGAGCGTGAGGCAGATTGCGGGAACTTCCGAAAGGCTGACTGCGGCGTCCGAAGAGACCTCTTCGAGCATGGAGGAAATGGCGAGCGCGATGCGTACGGTCGATACCTCTGCGGAGATGACGGCGAACCTTTCGAGGGAAGTCGTCAGCAAGGCCGAGTTGGGGCAGGAAAAGGTCGTTCAGACGATCGAGGGCATGGAGGCGATTCGTGAAGCCACGGATGTGGCCGAAAAAGTCATCCGCGGCCTCGGCACGCGCACCCACGAGATCGGCGGAATCCTCGATGTCATCGACGACGTGGCGGACGAGACGAATCTGCTCGCGTTGAACGCTGCGATCATCGCTGCACAGGCGGGTGAGCAGGGGAAGGCGTTTTCGGTCGTCGCGGACGAGATCAAGGAACTCGCAGATCGGGTTCTCGCGAGCACGAAGGAGATTGGCGGTTTGATCCGTGCGGTGCAGGACGAAAGCGAGAACGCCATCGGTGCGATCGAGGCCGGATCCGCAAGCGTGATGAGCGGCGTGGACCTCTCGGCGGAAGCGGGTCGCACGCTCGAGGAAATCACGGTCTCCTCGCGCGAGAGCGGATTGCGAATCAGCGAGATCGTCTCGTCGGTCAGGGAACAAACGAAGGCCGCATCTCATGTCGTCGGTCTGATGGAAAAAGTCAGGGAATCGGCCGAGGAGATCGGGGTCGCGGGACGCCAGCAGGACGCGGGAAACGAGATCGTATCCCAGTCGGCGTTGGCGATGCGCGAGGTTGCACAACAGGTCCATCGTGCGACCGAGGAGCAGACGATCGGCCTCAGCCGAATCCGCGAGAACGTCGAGGGTGTACGGGACGCGATCGAAAATATCACACGATCACTGGGCGAGCAGGTCGACGATTGTCGTCAGGCCACGGAAGGGCTCGGCCGGGCGACGCGGGAAGCCGAGTCCAACGAGAGTATCGCCAAGAAAATGCAGGAAGCGGTCGGTGATCTCATCACTCAGGCTGCGGTCTTGCGCGAAGACGCGGAGCGTTTCCGCGTTTAAGGATGATTCCCGAGTCGTTCGACTCGATTGTTAGGGGAAGCGAAATGGTTGCTGGATGTCCGAAATGCAATGCTCGGTATCGAGTCGATGCCGAGCGAATCGGTCCGGATGGGGCCAAGCTTCGCTGTACCAAATGTTCGGCGATATTTCTCGTGAGGACACCTCGAGAAGCGCCTGCGGCAACGCCTCCGCCGGTTCTCGAACGCGTGGAGCCGCCCGAAGTCGAATCGAAGAGTCTGGTCCTCGTTGCGGATCCGGACGAATCGCGAGGCAAGGCGACCGCCAACGCAATCGAGAGTTGGGGTCTGCGTTCACACCTGGTCCACGATGGCGTCGAAGCCATGCTGGCCATTCAGCGACATCTGCCGATCGCCGTGGTCCTCGATGCAGGGCTGGCGAAGATGTTCGGATTTCAGGTTTGCGAGATCGTCAAGCGAAACGAGAGTCTTCGCCAGGTCAAGGTGGTCCTGGTCGGCGCGATTCATCATCAAGATCGCTATCGGAGGGATCCCGCCGATCTCTATGGGGCCGATCTCTACATCGAGAGCCCCGATCTGCCCGAGGGCCTCCTGCCGCTCTTGAGAGAAGCGGGTTTGCCGGTTCACGAGGCCGCCGCAAGCACGCCCGTTCCGGCGCCGCCGGAAACAAAACCGGAATTTTCACCAGATCCCTCACTCCAGCCGAGCATGGATCCTCGTCCGAAGGCCGCTCCGGTGGAGCCGACTTCGCCCGTCGTCCCCTCTCCGCCCGTCGAGACGACCGAGGCCGAGGATCCCGAACGCACCGCCGAACGCGAAAGGGCAGAGCGCCTTGCCCGCATCGCGGTGTCGGAGATGGTGCTCTACCAACCCGATAAATTCGATCAGGCGACGCGGGCGGGGACCCTCGAACAGACGCTCGATCTCGAGATTCAAGAGGCCCGAGCTCTTTTACGTCAGCGGATCGGTGAAGAGGTCCGCGCCGAGACGGATTTCATCATCGACGAGCTCAATCGCGTGGCCCAGGAAAGGGGTGGAAGGGGATGAACATCGCGCTCACTCAAGCAGATCGGGCGTCGATCTTCGAAGGACTTTCGAGCGCCGATGAAGAAGTGCGTCGTTTTGCGGTCGAGCAGCTCTTGCTCCTTCCCATCTCCGAGGCGACGGAGAAGCTCTACGAATGTCTTGGCGATTCGGGATGGCGCGTGCGCAAGGCCGCCGTCGGACGGCTGATCGTCTGCGGCGATCAGGCCCCCGTTCAAGAAATGTTGATCAAGTCGCTGGCGGACGGAGAAAATCCGGGTCGACGAAACTCGGCCTTCGAGGCGTTGGTCGGTTGCGGCATGCGCGCTACAGCGAGACTCATCGACGAGATCGAGAGTGACGACGTCGACGTTCGGAAGCTGGTCGTAGACGCACTGGCGGCGATCGGAGATCCGTCCGCCCGCGATCCTCTGGTGGCGGCGATGCGCGATCAGGATCCAAACGTCCGTGCGGCCATCACAGAGGCATTGGGCGTCGTGGGCGGCGAACAGGAAATCGAATGTCTGATGTGCGTTGCGGTCGATGCCGAGGAAGATCTTCTGGTCAGGCTCTCTGCGTTGAGCGCGCTTTTCCGAATGGAGGCGGGCGTGGGGGTCTCTCGGCTCGCGGGCACCTTGGAGGACTCGTTCCTACGTCCTGCAGCCTTCGAATTGCTCGGATTCTCGGAGGATCCGGCTGCGGTCGACGCGCTCCTGAAGGGATTGTCGAGGGGGGCACGATCGAGTCGCGAGAAGGCGATGGCCGGGCTTCTGAGAACGCTCGGCCGAATCGATGATCTCGCCGAAACCGAACTTCGCGCCCGGGTGCGCGAGGCCGCTCTGGCGAGCGATGAACTCGTCGAGGCCAGTTGCGAAAGTCTGGATACGGTGGATTTGGGCCGCAGGATGGTTCTGATCCAGTTCCTGGGTTTGCTCGAAGATACCCGAACCGTCCTCCCGATTCTTCTCGCGGGGCGTGATGAGGCCGTCCAACAGCTGGCGGATACGACACTCGAGTTCCTGGGCGATCTGGTGCCGAGGGTTCTGGCCGAGAGTTGGACAGATCTCGAATGCGGTGTGAAGGCTCGTGCCTGCACGATTCTCGGAAGGATCGGTGGGGAATGCGCGGACCAGTTGCTGGCGGACACACTTCGTTCCGACGATGGGGAACTTCGTTGCCGTGCCGCTAGTGCGCTGGCGGAGGGCGGCTTCTTCGCGCGAGTTCCCGATCTGGTGCGGAGCCTGGAAGCGGCTGCACAGAACGAAGACGTCGATGGGAGCACTGTGGTGGCCACGATGGTGGCCGCGATCGTTCGACTCGCGGAGAGAGCCGAGGAAGCCGATGCGCCGATCGTCGCGCAACTGGTCGAAGTATTGTCGAGCCGACTGGTGGGTGCGCCTGAACCCGTACGCCTGGCGATCGCGCAGGTGCTGGCCCACGTCGGTCGTCCGCAGGACGAGGATGTCATCGGCTATTTGCTGAAGGACGAATCTGCGGTGGTTCGTCGAGCCGCGGTCCATGCGCTCGGCCGTTTCGATTTCGAGCGGACGCGGGACGCGATCCGACTTTCTCTGGCCGATGAATCGAGTGCGGTCCGAATCGCGGCGGCCACCGTATTAGGCGAGTCGGGCCGATTCGAGGCGACGGAAGAGCTGCGAGGATTGATCGCGGACGAGGATTCTCCGGTCGTTGCGGTGGCAGTCCGGAGTGTGGGACGGCTCTACGCTGGCAATGAACAGGCGCCCGATGAGGTCTACGAGCTGATCGGGAATGCGCTTCGTGCCGAACCGATCGTGGCGTTGGCTGCCTGTGAGGCGTTGCAAGACGTCGGGGGTGCACGAGCGGGCGCGCTGGTCGGGAGGGTTCTGCGTCGCGCCGAGTCCGACGTGGTTCGTGCGGCCGTTACATGTCTCGGCCGCCACGGCAGCGAAGAGGATTTGATCGAGGCGTTCTGGTTGGTCGCACATCCCGATTGGTCCGTCCGTGCGGAGATCGCCCGCGTTCTTTCGGAGCGAGGTGCTCGCAAGAGCTTGCCCGCACTTCTGCGGCGGCTCGAGGTCGAAGACGACGCATTCGTGCGTCAGGCCATCATGCAAGCGATCGGCAGGCTCGAGGAGTAGATGACACCGGCATGATGGACAATCACGCCCAGCAGAGCTTGACCGATGCGGAGTTCCGACTCTTTACAGATTTCCTGCGTGGTCGCTGTGGTCTTCATTTCGATGAGGACACGCGGTATCTCGTCGAAAAGCGGCTGATGCGGCGAATTCAAGAAGCCGACATCGGATCCTTCGATTCCTACCTCTACCAACTGCGAAGCGGTGCAAATGCCGATGAGGAACTCTGGAAGATCGTCGATATCTTGACGACGAATGAGACCTATTTCTTTCGCGAGCGGTCTCAGTTGGCGGCGCTGGTGGAGGAGATCATTCCGGAGATGCTCTCGCGTCAAACCGCCTTGCGTAGGCCGGTCTCGATCTGGTCGGCCGGTTGTTCGAGTGGCGAGGAGCCGTTCTCGGTCACGATCATGGGCATGGAGGCGGGACTCGTTCCGGGCCGCGACTTTCGCGTATACGCGTCGGATATTTCGCGCGCTGTACTCCGTCGGGCCAGGCGTGGTGTCTATCGTGAGGCTTCGTTTCGCGAGGCGGACGAGTCGACCCGGCAGCGATATTTCGCCCAGAAGGACGGACTCACCCGCATCTCCGATGGCGTAAAACGCCACGTCGATTTCGTACACATCAATCTCTTGGATTCCGGAAAGGTCGCCCTGTTGGGAGAGATGGATGTCATTCTGTGCCGGAACGTCATCATCTACTTCGATCTCGAGACGAAGAAACAGGTCATCAAGACCTTCCACGACAAACTTCGGCCGGGAGGCTATCTGCTTCTCGGACATTCGGAATCACTGATCAACGTCACGACCGAGTTCGAACTCAAGCATCTGAGTCGTGATCTGGTGTACCGGCGGCCCGTGCCCGGTGAGGAGCGCGAAGATTCCTGGCATGCGCTTGCTCGCGTGGGCATCGCGGATGCGGAACGGGCGAAACGATGACGTCGATACGCCACGGCAAAATCAGGGTGTTGGTGATCGACGATTCGGCGTTCTCCCGTCAGACGATCACGCGGATGCTCGAGACTTCACCGTTGGTGGAGGTCGTCGGTGTCGCTCGAGACGGCGAGGAGGCCTTGCACAAGGTCTTCGACCTCGAGCCGGACGTCATCACGTTGGATCTCGAGATGCCCCTGATGGACGGATTTACTTTCTTGCGAATCGTGATGGCGAAGCGCCCGACGCCCGTCGTGGTCATCAGCGGCGGGGCAGGGGAAGATGATATTTTCAAAGCGCTCGAGTTGGGCGCAGTCGACTTCATCGCGAAGCCCACGGTATTGGCCACCCCGGAACTTCGGACGATCGAAGAGGGATTGATTCGAAAGATCCACGCGATTCGCGAGCTGAGAATCGAGAAGGTTTCGGAACGGATTCAAGCTCCGGCACCAGTCGTTGCGGCGCCGGTCGCCGCAGCGCCGATCAAGCGGAGCGACGGAGCGGTTCCGGTCGTGGTGATTGGATCCTCGACGGGCGGTCCTCCGGCGTTGGTCCAAATTTTTGGGGCCTTCACCGAGGCCCCGCCGTGTACTTTCATCGTTGCACAGCATATGCCGTCCGGTTTTACTCGGGGATTCGCCGAGCGTCTCGATCGACTGACTCCCCTTCGGGTGCATGAAGCGGTGGACGGAGAGGAACTGGAGGCCGGGACGGCCTTGATCGCTCCCGGTGGTTGTCATCTCGAACTGGAACGGCGCGGCTCACGCGTTGTCACACGCCTCGATCACGACACGAAATCCGCCCGGTATACCCCTTCCATAGACCGACTTTTCGCCTCTGCAGCCAAACAATATGGTGAAAAGCTGCTTGCCATCGTTCTCACGGGGATGGGAGACGATGGGTTGAAAGGCTCCTGTCAAGTCAGCAGGCTGGTG
>Ga0209988_10001842_pt1 | contig 13913 bp, 11 predicted proteins | sample N075metaG_FD_183115 | JGI IMG/M metagenome (GOLD analysis project Ga0209988, IMG submission 183115) | Deep subsurface microbial communities from Kermadec Trench to uncover new lineages of life (NeLLi) - N075 metaG (SPAdes) (version 2) | ecosystem: Environmental > Aquatic > Marine > Ocean trench... | reverse complement strand
GCCCGCGCCTCCTCGAGCCGCCGCTCGGCAGTTGCCGCCTCGGCCCAATCCGCGCGGGTTTTGTCGATCGACGCCGCCAGGTCGCCGAAGGCATCCAGCAACGGCCGGTGGGCCCGCGGGTTCAGCAACCCACGGTCATCATGCTGGCCATGAATCTCGACCAGCAGCTCGCCGATCCGGCGCAGCGCCTCGGCGCTGGTGCGCTGGTCGTTGACGAAACAACGCGCCGGCCCGTTCCGCGCCGCAACCCGGCGCAGCACCACCTCACCGGCAGCGGCCTCCAGCCCCAGTTCGTCCAGCAGTCCGAAGACGGGATGCTTGGCGCCGGGTCCGAAGATCGCCGTGACCGCCCCCTGCCCGGCCGAGGTGCCAACCAGGTCGCGCCCGGTCTTGCGCCCCAAGGCGAAGCCCAGCGCATCGAGCAGGATCGACTTTCCTGCCCCGGTCTCGCCGGTCAGGACGTTCAGGCCGGTATGAAACTCCAGTACCAGAGCCTCGATCAGAACGATGTTCCGGATCTCGAGGCTCAGGAGCATCGCACCTCGTTCCCCGTCCCGTTCCCCTTGGCCCGAGTCAGAGCCACTTGCCCTGGATCACGCGGCGATAGACGCGGCTGAAGAAACCATCCCGATCCTCGCCTTCGGGCAGGAGGTTCCTGCCGGTCAGCAGCGCATAGCTGTTGGCGTACCAGTCCGAACCTGGGTAGTTGTGGCCCAGCACCGCCGCCGAGGCCAACGCCTCGTTCTCCAGCCCCAGCGCCAGATTCGCCTCGACCATCCGGTGCAGCGCCTCGGGGGTCTGGCTGGTGGTCTCATACTTGTCGACCACGACCCGGAAGCGATTGATGGCGGCGGTATAATGGCCGCGTTTCAGATAGTAGCGGCCGACCGCCATTTCCTTGCCGGCGAGGTGGTCCAGGGTCAGGTCGATTTTCAACTGGGCGTCACGGGCGAAATCGCTGTCGGGATAGCGGCTGACAACCTCGCGCAGCGCCTTCAGCGCCCGCTGGGTCGTCGCCTGGTCACGGCCGACATCGACGATGTTGTCATAATAGGTCAGCGCGATCAGATGCTGGGCGTAGGACGCATCCTTGTCGGAGGGATACAGATCGAGATAGCGCCGCGCCGACGACCGCGCGCTGCCGACATCGCCCGCCGTGTAGGACGAGAAGGCCGACATGATGATCGCCCGTTTCGCCAGTTGCGAGAACGGGTAGAGCCGTTCGATCTCGTTGAAGGTCTGGGCCGCCTCGATTTCGTTGCCATCGGCCAGTTGCGCCTCGCCCAACTGGAAGATTTCGCCAGGCGGTATGTCCTCGAGCGAGATATCGTCGTCGTCGCTAAAGAGAGAGCAGCCAGCCAGAACGGCTGCCATGCTCAGGGCAGCGGCGAGGCGGATCAGGCGCAGGGTGGTCATCCGTCGGGTCCTCCGGTTCGCGGGCCGCGCGCCCCGGTGGGCGGGGCCCGGCGGGGTCATGACGGGGTCATGGCGCTTCGCGGCGCAGAATAGTCGGCTCGCGCCGGTTCGGGAAGAGGGTTAGAGCCTTATCCGGCCTAACGGGAGGAATTCCCGCAGCACTTCAGACCGCGATCGGAGCGTCCGAAAGATGAACCGCGGGCGGATGCAGTGTGCCTCCCGGCCCCTGGCCGGGCCGAAGTTCGCACCAGGTCCAGGCCTCGGGGCATGAAAACAGCTTGCGGAGCAAAAGGTTGGACATCTCGTGACCCGCCTTGATGCCCGTATAGCGCCCGATGATCGGCGCCCCGGCGAGCGCGAGATCTCCTACCGCGTCCAGCATCTTGTGGCGGACGAACTCGTCCGGATGTCGCAGCCCCTCGGGATTCAGGACGCGGCCGTTGTCGACAATGACCGCATTCTCCAGACTACCGCCGCGCCCCAGCCCCATGCGGCGCAGCATCTCGACATCGGCCAGGCAGCCGAAGGTGCGGCTGTCGCTGAGTTCGGAGACGATGGCGCCACCGGCCAGGGCCAGGTACTTGGACTGTCCGCCGATCGCTGGATCGGCGAAGCTGATACTGAACTCCATCTCGAAGCGGGGCGCCGGGGCAAGTTCGGCCAACTTGCCTTCCATCCTCACGCTGACCGGTTCCAGCACCCGGATCGCCCGCCACGGCACCCCCAGGTCGCGAATGCCAACACGCATGAACTCGCGCACGAAGACCACGGCACTGCCGTCCATGATCGGCACTTCCGGGCCGTCCACGGCGATCCGGGCATCGGAAATGCCGCAGCCCGCCAACGCGGCCATGAGGTGCTCGACGGTACCGATGGAAAGGCCGTCGTCATTGCTCAGCCGGGTGCAGAGGTGAGTATCGTGGACAAGATCGTAGCGGGCCGGGATCGGCCGGGCAGCGGGACCTGCGTCGGTGCGGCGGAACACGATGCCGGTTTCCGCGGCGGCCGGCGCAACCGTCAACACCACCGGTTGCCCGCCGTGCAGACCGACACCGCGGAATCTCACCGCCTTTTTCACTGTTCTGCGCATGATCCTGCACGCCTCTCGTCCGGTCAGCGAGCGACGACGCTCAAGATGGACGATACCTCATTCTGTATTGCAGCTTGTCTAGCGAAACGCCGGATGGCGCTCAAATCAATCTTTATGACCCTTTGAAACATCAGCGCGCGAATACCGGGCAGAAAAAAAGGCCGCCCGGTATCGGGCGGCCCAGATACAAAGAAGAGAGAGTGTTGTCTGTTCAGTTGGCCTGACGGCGCAGGAAGGCGGGGATTTCGCCCTCGTCCTCATCGACCCCACGACGATCGACCCCCCCGGCAGGATCGGCCGGGGCTTTCTGCTGCCCACCGCCGGCGACCCGGTGGATCAGCTTGTTGATCGCGAAGAGGCCGGAACGCCCGGCATGGCCACGGCCCTCCGGCTCGACCGGTTTGGCCGTTGCGCGGCGTTCGGGGTTACGCTCGGCGGCCAGAGCCGGCTCGACCCTGGGGCGCTGGTCCGGCTGAGAATGCGCCTCCGCCCGCAGCGGCGCCGGAGCGACGGAGCCACGGTCGGCATCGAACAGTTCAGGTTCGCCATCGGCGACGGCGACCGGGCGGCTGTGCTCCGCATCACGCAGCGCACGCGCGGCCATCGCCCTTTGGCGCACTTCCTCGGCGCGGGCACGGATGTCGTCGGGCGAGGGCGTCGTCGCGGCGCGGGCCTCGACCGTGCGCCCCGCCTCGGCCGCCGCGCTCTCCTGCTCGGCGACCGGCTCGGCGACCGGCTCGGCCCGGCGCTGGGTGCTGCGCACCGCGGACATCATGCCCGGATCGGTGGTCTGGGGGCGCCGGCGCGGCGCGCTCTCCAGCGGTGGCCGCTGGGCATAGCTTTCGGCGTCGATGCCGGTAGCGACAACGGAGACGCGCATCCGGCCTTCCATCTCGGGATCGATCGCCGAGCCGAACTTGATCATGGCGTTCGGATCGACCTCATCCTTGATCCGGTTGGCGGCCTCGTCCATCTCGAACAGCGTCAGGTCGTAGCCGCCGGTGATGTTGATCAGAACGCCGCGCGCGCCCTTCAGGCTGACTTCGTCCAGCAGCGGGTTGGCGATCGCCTTCTCGGCCGCGTCGATGGCCCGGGTCTCGCCCTCGGCCTCGCCGGTGCCCATCATCGCCTTGCCCATCTCCTGCATCACCGAGCGGACATCGGCGAAATCGAGGTTGATCATGCCCGGACGCACCATCAGATCGGTGACGCCCTGCACGCCCTGATAGAGCACGTCGTCGGCCATCATGAAGGCCTCGACGAAGGTCGTGCGCTCCGAGGCGACCTGGAACAGGTTCTGGTTCGGGATCACGATCAGCGTATCGACCACCGCCTGCATCTCGGCGACGCCCACCTCGGCCAGCTCCATGCGCCGGGTGCCCTCGAACTGGAATGGCTTGGTCACCACGCCGACGGTCAGGATGCCCATCTCGCGCGCGGCGCGGGCGACCACTGGCGCCGCGCCGGTGCCGGTGCCCCCGCCCATGCCCGCGGTGATGAAGCACATGTGACAGCCGTCGAGGTGGTTCACGATCTCTTCGATCGACTCCTCGGCCGCCGAAAGCCCCACTTCCGGCTTCGAGCCAGCGCCAAGCCCCCGGGTGACGCCTGCTCCAAGCTGGATCTTGCGCGTCGCATTCGAGTGCGAAAGCGCCTGGGCGTCAGTATTGGCGGCAATGAATTCGACGCCCTGCAGCTTCTTCTCGATCATGTTGTTGACGGCATTGCCGCCAGCGCCCCCGACCCCGAACACGGTAATCCGCGCGCGCAATTCATGATCTTCCGGTTCACGTAGATTCAGTACCATAACTCCTGCCTCTTCATTGTTCCCGGCCTTTTTGGCCTTGGTTCTGCTCTTGTTTTTCTTTCAACTTACCGTAAAGCCGCGCTCACGTCACGCGGGATTTCACCAACTCGTCTTCAGCCACCGGAACATTTCCGCCGCCCGGCCCCGCGCCGACAGCGGCCGGGGCGCGGCGAAGTCCCAGAGCTCGTCATGGGGCCGCAATGCATAGGTCGCCAGACCGACCACGGTGGAGAAGTCGGGCCCCGCAAGAGACTGCGGCAATCCCGCGATCCGGATCGGCCGGCCGATGCGCGGCCGCCGGCCCATGATGCGGGTCGCCATCTCATCCACGCCCGGCATCTGGCTGGCCGCCCCGGTCAGCACGATGCTGCAACCCGGCATTTCGGTGATGCCAAGCTCGACCAGCCGCTGGCGCACCAGGCGGAAGGTCTCCTCGACCCTGGGCCGGATCACACCGATCAACATCCCGCGGCTGATCTGGCGCCGGTTCGGCGACTCCTCCTCGCCGATCCGGGGCGCGTCGATCAGGTCGCGGTCGTCGGCGCCGGTGGAGATCACGCCGCCATAGAACGTCTTGATCCGCTCCGCCGCCGCCGAGCGCATCAGGAGCCCGGCGGCAATGTCGTTGGTCACATGGTCGCCGCCATAGCGGATCTGCTCGACACAGATCAGGTGATCGCGCAGGAAAACCGAGAACGATGTCGAGCCGCCGCCCATGTCGATGCACACCGCCCCGGTTCGCTGCTCGTCCTCGACCAGCGCCGACAGCCCACTCGCATAGGGGGCGGCGACAACCCCGGCGAGATCGAGATCGCACTGGCGGATGCATTCCATCAGGTTCGACAGTGGCCGGGCATCGACCGTCAACACATGCATCGCCACCGTCAGCTTGTGCCCGGTCATGCCGCGCGGATCGGTGATCCCGGTCTGGTGGTCGACCGAGAGTTCAACCGGCTGGGCGTGAAGGATCTGGCGCGCCTCGCCGACCGGCGGCGGCGGGCAGGCACCCAGAACATTCGATATGTCGCGTTCGGTGACCTGGCCGGTCTCGGTCTCGACCTCGGCCGTGGTCGAAAAGCTCTGCGGTTTGCCACCGGAGAAGGAGACGATGACCTGATCGACCCGGCCCACCTTCGGCGCCGCCATCTTCTCGGAGTTCAGCAGCGCCAGGCGGATCGACCGGCAAACCTCGTCCATGTCGACGATTTCGCCGCGCCGCACACCGCGCGACTGCACCGTGCTCCCGCCCACCACCTCAATGGCGCCGAACAGGCTGGTGCCGAGGTGGTCGTTTCGCCCGGCCTCGGCGAGGCGCGCCGGGTCGAGCTTGAGGACCAGGCAGGTAATCTTCGACGATCCGATGTCGAGAACCGCCAGCCGGCCCCGCTTGATCGCCAAATGAAGGCGCGAGCGCATGTTCCGGAACGGCATGAACTGGGCAAAATTCATGTGTCCTCCCCGCCTAACGCGGCGACAGCTCTTCTGATCTGATAGGTCTCGGCGGCCTCGGGCTTCATCCGCAGCGTCGGACGCCCCGGCAGGCGCATGTCGATCACCACAATGTCCCGGTCGAGCAATTCCTCGCCGTAATGCAGCGCCATGATGCGCGACAGCGCCTCGACGGCGCCGGTTTGCGGCAGCATGATCGTCATGCCGCGGTCCAATTCGAGATTCCAGCGCCGCTCGCCGACGCGCACGAAGGCGCGCAGTCGCGGCATGATGCCGGGGGCGCCGCCGAGGAGCGCGATCACCTCGCCGACGTGATCCGGCGCCCCGGCGCCCAGGATCACCGGCAGTTCGGGATGGTCGGCCCGCCGACCCGCGGGGCCGATCTCGACGCCGCCCTTGTCGAGCATCACCAGCACCTCGTCGGCGCGGCGGAACAGCACCACGGCGATCCGCTCGACCACGGTAATGCGAAGCGTGCCCTGGGGATCGAACTGGACCGTCGCCTTCTCGACAGCGCCGAGCGCCTCGGCACGATGGCGCAGCTCCTCGACATCGAGTTTCAGCGACGACATGCCGGGCCGAATATCCAGGGCGCGGCGTACATCCGCCTGCAACTGGTCGCTGCCGCCAAAGACCGAGACGCCACGTACCGCGAATTCGGGCCGGGCCGCGATCTGCTCGACGACGCTGACGAACCTCGCCTCGATCATGCCGCGCCACCCGTCATCGGCGGCGACACGCCAGCCGGCGATGGCCAGTGCGACCAGCGGCAGATAGACCAGCGCCGCATTGCGCACGATCGGTTTCGCCCAGGCGCGCGACAGCCGGTAGGTCAGCTTCGACGGGCCGGGGGACTTCCTGGCCTTGGGCCTGACCTCGGGGGGCGCCTTTGGGCGCGCCTCTGGGCCTGGCTTCGGGTTGAACGCCGGGCGCACCTCGTCCGGGGCGATCCGCGGCACTATCTCACGCATGACGCATCCCCCATCAGCCAGTCGCAAAGCTCGTCGAAGGAAATGCCGCAATGGGCCGCCTGCTCGGGGGCAAGCGATGTCGAGGTCATCCCGGGCTGGGTGTTGGTCTCCAGCAATACCAGCCCGTCGAGCCCGCGCGTCTCGTCCCAGCGGAAATCGGTCCGGCTCAGGCCCCGGCAACCCAGTGCCTGGTGCGCGGTCAGCGCATGGGCCAGGCAGGCGTCGAGGATTTCAGCCGGCATATCGGCGGGCACCACATGGCGCGACCCGCCATCGGCGTATTTGGCGTGGTAGTCGTACCACCCGCTCACCGCGATGATATCGGTGACGGACAGCGCCCGGTCACCCATCACCGCGACGGTCAGTTCGCGGCCAGGCACGAAGCGCTCGACCATCAGGGTCTCGGGGGCATCGTCCGCCAATTGCGCCGGGCCGTTGGCGTGCTCATGCACGAAATAGATGCCGACCGATGAACCCTCGTTGTTGGGCTTGACCACATAGGGCGGCGCCATCGGGTGACCGGCGATGACCTCGGCACGGGGTGCGATCAGGCTCTCGGCGACGGGAAGCCCGGCCGCGCGGTAGGCCTCCTTCGTCCGGGCCTTGTCCATCGCCAGCGCCGAGGCCAGCACGCCGGAATGGGTGTAGGGGATCGACAGCCATTCGAGGATGCCCTGGACGCAGCCGTCCTCGCCCCAGCGGCCATGCAGCGCGTTGAACACCGCGTCCGGCGCAGCATCGCTCAGCGCCCGGGCGACATCGCGCCCGGCGTCGATCTCGATGACTTCATACCCGGCGCGACGCAGTGCGCTTGCGCATTCCCGGCCCGATACCAGCGAAACTTCCCGCTCGGCCGAGAGGCCGCCTTTAAGCACCACGACGCGAGGAAATGTCCTGCTCGACATCCGCGCCCCACCTACACGGCCAAACCTGATTCGCGTGATCACCACATGATTCGCCAGGTGATTCGCAGGGTGATTCGGCCAACGCCGCTTATGCGGTCTCTGATCCGGAGACGATAACCCCTATGCGCCGGATTTCCCAGCACAAATCTATGCCGGAGTTCGATTTTACCCGCGCCCGGACGGTTTCGCCCAGTTGCTCCAGATCGGCGGCGGTCGCGGCGCCGGTGTTGATCAGGAAGTTGCAGTGCTTCTGGCTGACCCGAGCGCCGCCAACCCGCAGCCCCCGGCATCCCGCCTCCTCGATCAGCTTCCAAGCCTTCAACTCGTGGCTGTCGCCGTCGCGCCCGGTCGAGGAGAACCCGGCCGGATTGCGGAAGGTCGAGCCCCCGGTCCGCTCGCGGATCGGCTGTGCCGCTTCGCGCCTGGCCAGCAACGCCTCCATTCGCGCCGTCACCGCGTCGGGCGTGTCGGCACGGCCGGCCAGCAACGCGCTGGTGAAGATCAACCCCTCCGCTGCAGCGGAATTGCGGTAGGAAAAACCCATCTCGGCGGCGGGGATGGTGACACGGTTCCCGGCGCGATCGATACCATGGGCCTCGACCAGAACGTCCTTGACCTCGTCGCCATAGCAGCCCGCATTCATCGCCAGCGCACCGCCAATGGTGCCGGGGACGCCGCGCAGGAACTCCAGCGCCGCGATCCCGGCAGCGGCGGCGGCCTGGGCGACGCGGGCATCCAGCGCCGCGGCACCGGCGGCGACCCGGGTTCCCGCCGCCTCGATGGCGGCGAACCCGCGCCCGAGCCGCACCACGACCCCCGGCACACCGCCATCGCGCACCAGCAAATTCGACCCGACACCGACCGGCAGCACCGGAACATCCTCGGGGCAGACCGCGAGAAAATCCGCCAGATCGTCAATGTCGGCGGGCTGGAACAGCACCTCCGCCGGTCCCCCAACCCGGAACCAGGTCAGGTCCGCCAGCGCCCGCATGCGCGTCAACCGGCCGCGCACCTGTGGCAAGCGCGCCAGAAGCCGTTCCCCGTCAGGCACCCGCCCGGTCATGTCACAACCATCCAGATCAGCGCCGCGCCGGAGCCCGCCGCCCCGGCCCAGGGTAGCCAGCCGGGCGCCCTAAAGACCCCCTCCGGCGGCGGTCCGCCTCGCTTCAGCACGATCAGCGCGCCGTTGACGGCAACGAACACCATGAGCAACACCGCCGAGGTAAGCTCGGCCAATGTCAGCAACGGCGCGGTCAATGCCAGAATCACGGTGACGGTCGTTGCCAGGACAGTCGCCAACACCGGGGTTCCGAACCGGGGATGCACATGATGGAACACCTCCAAAGGCCGCAGGAAGCGCCCAAGCCCGTACAGCACCCGGGCCGACATCACGAACTGCGCCAGAACCCCGTTCAGCGCCGCCGCCACTGCGATCAATGACAGAAACCCCGCGCTTCGCCCGGTCGCCGTCTCGAAGACCAGCGCCAGCGGGCGTCTGCTCGCGGCCAACTGGTCAATCGGCACGGCCCGCACCGCCGCCCAGCTGACCAGCAAATAGAGCAGGGTTGTCACCGCCAGCGCGGCAAGGATCGCGCGGGGAACCGTGCGCTCCGGCTCGCGGGTCTCCTCGACCATGTTGACCATGTCCTCGAAGCCGAGGAAGGCGAAGAAGGCCAGAATTCCCCCGGCCGCAACGCCGACCAGGCTGAAGTCCAAGACCACCTCAGGCTGGACAGCAGCGGGGCCGGCCGCTCCGACACCGATCACGATCAAGAGGCCGATGATCTCGATGACAGTCAGGATGGCGGCCAGCATCAATGACTCGACAACCCCGATCAGCGCGACGATCCCCAGCGCAGCGCCGATGGTCACGATCAGAAGTGCCTCGGGCAGATCAACTATGGCCCGCAGATAGCCCACGCCGCCCTGCAGCACCACCGCCGCCGAGACGACACCGACGACGACGATCGCCAGCCCAACTACGGCGGCGGCGAGTGGGCGCCCGGTGGCGACGCGCAAATATGCCGCCTCGCCCGCTGCTTCCGGGATCCGGCCGGACAATTCCGCGTAGGAGAACGCGGTCGGCGCGGCGATGATGGCGGCCAACAGAAACGACAGCGGCGCCCAAACCCCGGCCTGCCCGGCGACCGCACCCACAAGTACGTAGATGCCGGCGCCCACCATGACCCCGACGCCATAGAGCGTGAGAAGGCCGAACCCCAGCCGCCGCTTCAGGCCCGGCCGGATCGTGTCCACGGCCATTGAAAGTCCCCGCTCAACCGCCGCGCCTGGCCAATTCATCCGGCAGCGCGTTCGCCCAGCCCGAGATCGTGCCGGCGCCGAGGCAGACCACCATATCGCCCGGCGCCGCATGTTCCGCCACGAAGCCGGCCAGCCCCTCGGGCGCCTTGACCGCATGAGCCTCGCGGTGGCCATGGGCGCGCAGGCCGCCGACCAGGGCATCGCGGCTGACGCCTTCGAGCGGCGCCTCCCCGGCGGCAAAGACATCGGTGATGGCAACCACGTCGGCATCGTTGAAACAGGCGCAGAACTCCTCGAACAGATCGTGGAGCCGGGAATACCGGTGCGGCTGGTGGATCGCGATCACCCGGCCTGTCGTCGACGAGCGGGCCGCCTGCAGGGCCGCCGCGATCTCGACCGGGTGGTGGCCGTAATCGTCGATGATGGTGACGCCGTTCCACTCGCCGACCCGGGTAAAGCGGCGCTTGACGCCGTCGAAGGCGGCGAGGCCCCGCCGGATATCGTCGAAGCCGATGCCCAGCTCGCGCGCCACCCCGATCGCGGCCAGTGCGTTCAGCACGTTGTGCTCGCCCGGCATCGGCAGGGTCAGGCCCTCGTGGCGCTCCTCGGGCGCGGCGCGGGTCACGACGTCGAAGCGCATGCCGCCATCGGCATATTCGACATTCTCGGCCCGGATATCCGCCTGGCGCGAGAAGCCGTAGGTCACCACCCGGCGGTCGGTGATGCGGCCGATCAGGCTTTGCACCTCCGGATGATCGATGCAGGCGACCAAGGCGCCGTAGAACGGGATGTTCGAGGCAAAAGCCTCGAACGCATCGCGCAACGCATCAACCGTGCCGTAGTGGTCCATGTGCTCCGGGTCGATATTGGTGACCACCGCGATGGTCGCGGGCAGCTTCACGAAGGTGCCGTCGGACTCGTCCGCCTCGACCACCATCCAGCGGCCCTCGCCCAGGCGGGCGTTCGAGCCGTAGGACTGGATGATGCCGCCGTTGATCACGGTCGGGTCCTCGCCGCCGGCATCGAGCAGGGTTGCGATAAGCGAGGTCGTGGTGGTCTTGCCATGGGTACCGCCGACGGCGATGTTGGAGCGCAGCCGCATCAGTTCGGCCAGCATCTCGGCCCGGCGCACCACCGGCAGGGCGCGGGCGCGGGCCGCATCGAGTTCCGCGTTGCCGCGCTTGATCGCCGACGAGATCACCACCACCCGCGCCTCGCCCAGGTTCTCGGCCGCCTGGCCGATATGGACGGTGGCGCCGAGGCGGCGCAGCCGGTCCAGGATCGGGCTCTCCTTCAGGTCCGAGCCCTGCACCGTGTAGCCCAGGTTCAGCATCACCTCGGCGATCCCCGACATGCCGATGCCGCCGATGCCGACGAAGTGGATCGGACCGATGTCGAGGGGCAGTGCGGTCGTCGGGGCGGTCGGCGGGTTCACGGGTGTTTCTCCAGAAGATCAGGGTCGCGCGGGGCGTATCAGGCAGCGCCGCGTTTGCCAAGCGCCGCAACCATATCGGCAAGGTCGCGCGCCGCCTGCGGCCGGCCCTGCGCCCTGGCCTGCGCCGCCATGTGCGCGGCCTGGCCGGGCTCCAGCAGAACCGCGCGGATATGGCGGGCCAGCGCATCGGTGGTCAACTCCGCCTCCGGCGCCAGGATCGCGCCGCCGGGGGCCGCCAGCGCCATGGCGTTCGCGGTCTGGTGGTCATCCATGGCATGGGGATACGGCACCAGTATGGCGGGGCGACCGATGGCGGCAAGCTCCGCCACCGTCGAGGCGCCGGCCCGGCTGATCACCAATTGCGCCGCGGCAATGCGCCGGGGCATGTCGTCGAAGAAGATCGCCAGATCGGCATCGACCCCGGCGCTCTCATAGGCCGCCCGGACCGGCCCCTCCTCTCCGGGTCGCACCTGCTGGGTCACGCAGAGCCTTTGGCGCAACGCCTCGGGCAACAGGGAGACCGCCCCCGGCACCAGCTTGGCGAAAACGCTGGCGCCCTGACTGCCGCCGAACACGAGCAGGTCGATCCTGCCATCGCCGGGTGGTGAGTAGGGCTGGTCCAGCACCGCCAGCACGGTGTCGCGCACCGGGTTGCCGAGATGCACCAGCGCGGCGCCACCGGGCGCATTGGTCACCGGCCAGGTGCCGCAGGCGACCCGGTCGACGCGCCGCGCGAACAGCCGGTTGACCCGGCCCAGCACGCCGTTCTGCTCATGGATCAGGCGGGGCAGACCCAGCCGCCAGGCCGCGGCCAGGGCGGGGACAGCGGGGTAGCCGCCAAATCCGGCGACACAGGCAGGCCGGTCGGCACGGAACCGCCGCGTCGCCGCCAGCACTCCCGACAGGATCCGCAACGGGGCGATCAGCTTTGCCTTGATCCCGCCCTGACCGAAACTGCCGGACCGGAACTCGATCCGCTCCACCGCCTCGGGAAAACCGCCAGCATAGCGCAGACCGCGCCGGTCGGTGGCCAGTTGCACCCGCCAGCCGCGCCGCAGCATCTCCTCGGCCAGAGCCTGGGCCGGGAACATGTGCCCGCCGGTTCCCCCCGCCGCGATGACCAGGAGGGGTGAGCTCACATCTTGCTCCGGAATTCGGCAGCCGCGTCGCGCGGGCGGGTTCGGGTCAGCGCCAGCAGAACCCCCATCGCGATCGCCGCCGCCAGCATCGACGAGCCGCCATAGGAGATGAAAGGCAGCGTCATCCCCTTGGCCGGCAACAGCCGGATCGCCACCGCCATGTTGACGAATGCCTGGAGCCCGAACAGCACCGCCAGCCCGGTGCCGCCGAGCCGGATGAAGGGACCGCGTTCCTCCATCAGACGCCCAAGCGCGCGCACGGTGATGAACAGGTAGAGTCCGATGATGCCAAGGGTCAGGATCAGGCCGAACTCCTCGGCGGCGACGGCGATGATGAAATCGGTATGGGCATCCGGCAGGGTCCATTTCACCGAGCCCTGGGCCGCGCCGACGCCGAACAGCCCGCCCTCGCGGATCGCCGACTGGGCATAAGCGAGTTGGGTGTTCGGATCGACCTCGGCCGCCAGATAGGCGTCGATCCGGCCGGCGAAGTGGCTCGAGTTGAAATAGGCGTAGGCGCCGCCCGCCCCGATCAGCCCGCCGAGGACCAGCAGCATCAGGATCGGCGCGCCGGAGACGAAGACCATTGTCAACCAGACCGCCAGAACCAGCACTGCCTGACCGAAGTCCGGCTGCATTGCCAGCATCGCCGCGATACCAATCGCGGCGATGCCCGACAAGGTGCGCCCCGGCGGGCCGAAACGCTCGAACGAACCCGCCATCAGCCAGGCCGAGACCAGCACGAAGCCGGGTTTAAGGAACTCCGACGGTTGCAGGCTGAAGAAGCCGAGCGAATACCACCGCACAGCACCCTTGCCGAAATCGGTGCCGAGCCAGGGCAGCGCCATTGTCGCCACCAGCGCGCCCAGGAACAACACCACCCCCAACCGCCGGATCAGGGTGATCGGGAACATCGAGATGGTCGTAATCAGGCCCAGCGCCATCACCACGAAGACCGCTTGGCGGACCACATAGTGATAGGTCCAGAGGTCGTTCTTGTAGGCCAGCGGCGGCGAGGCCGCCAGGCCCAGCACCAGCCCCAACACGAACAGCACCAGCACGGCGCCCAGCGTCCAGCGATCCACCGTGTGCCACCAGTCGCCGACCACCGAGTTCTCGGAGCGGCCCGCCGCCACGGCGCGGAAGGTCAGTTCGGTCATCGTCCGGCCTCCTCTCGCAACCCGGGTCGCAAACCGGGCGCCACCAGCTCCCGGAAGGCCTCACCCCGGGCCTCGAAACTGGCGAACTGGTCGAAACTCGCACATGCGGGCGACAGCAGGATCACGTCGCCGGGCCGCGCATCGGCCCGCGCCGCGCTGACCGCCTCGGCCAGCGTCCCGCAGCGCGCATGGGGTGTGCCACCGAGCGTGGCCGCGAACTCCGCCTCGGCCTCGCCGATCAGATAAGCCTTGGCGATCTTTCCGAACAGCGGCCGCAAC
>Ga0209988_10001835_pt1 | contig 13931 bp, 15 predicted proteins | sample N075metaG_FD_183115 | JGI IMG/M metagenome (GOLD analysis project Ga0209988, IMG submission 183115) | Deep subsurface microbial communities from Kermadec Trench to uncover new lineages of life (NeLLi) - N075 metaG (SPAdes) (version 2) | ecosystem: Environmental > Aquatic > Marine > Ocean trench... | reverse complement strand
AAAGGATTAGATGAAGCACTTGCAAAAACAACTGTTGGAGAAAAGCTTACAGTTGAAGTAACTCCTGACAAAGGTTTTGGTGAAAGAGATGCAAAAAAAGTTAGAATGATTCCTATTAGAAAACTAGGTGAAGATGCAGAGAAAGTTACAGTAGGAGATACCATTGAAGTTGATAATAAAAGAGGAATTATTCGTTTTATTGGATCTGGCAGAGTCCAAATGGATTACAATCATCGATACGCAGGAAAAACAATTCTATATGATGTAAATGTAATCAAATCACTTGATTCTCCAAGTGACAAGATTGATGGAATTCTTAAAAATAGGTTTCCTGTAGAGAATTCAAAAATTACATTTGATTTGAAGGATAAAGAAGTAAACATTACAGTTCCTGAGGAAATTTTACGTGTAGATGGTTTACAAATAATGAAACACTTTATTCAATTAGATATTTTCAAGTTTGTTCCAACTTTGGAAAAAGCAAGTTTTGTTGAAACACATGTCAATAAACAAACTCAGGAAAAGAAATCTGAAACAAAAGAAAAAGCACCTGAACAAAAAGCTGCTTAAATTAAATTACTTTAGTACTCTTTGCAAGTCTTAATGCTCTTTGCTCAGTCATTTTAATTTCTTTTAAAATTGTATATCTCTCTGGTCTTAATCCTTGTGCAATAGTTAGAGCTTTTATTATTATATCTGGTTTAAGACCAATTTGTTTTGCAGTTGTTGGGGCTCCAACATCTTTTAATGTCTTTATAATTTTTTTCCAATCTTGTCCATGTAATTTTGTCATCATTATAGAACCAATTCCACATTTCTCTCCATGAAGTCCAATACCTGGAGCGATTTTATCAAGTGCGTGTGAAAAAAGATGTTCTGAACCAGAACAGGGTCTGCTACTTCCTGCGATACATGATGCTACTCCTGCACTGATTAATCCTTCTACAATTATCCTTGCATCCAATCCATTCTTTGCAAATTTAGAAGAATTTTCCATAACTATCTTGGCACTCATCATTGCCAGATTTGCTGCATATCTTCCATAGTATTCCTTCTTCTTTTTGTGACCTAATTGCCAATCCTTTACTGCTGTAATATTTGCAATAAGATCTCCACAACCACTAGCTAACAATCTAGATGGAGCTTTTCTAATTACATCAATGTCTACAAAGACACCCATAGGTGCAGATGCCACAATTGAATGTGGTATATCACTTTTTACAGATACAAATGGACTTGCCATTCCATCATGAGAAGCTGCAGTTGGTAAACTTACAAATTGTTTACCCAAATTATATGAAATCAATTTTGCTGTATCTACAGAACGACCTCCACCAATACCAACAATCAAATCAGAATTATCTTTTTTAATATCTTTTTGAATTTGATTCAATGATTTTATTTGATTATCTTTTGATGTATGCCAAATAAATTGAATTTTTTTTAATCTAAGTGATTTTTCAATTTTTTTCCTTAAAACTTTTTGAACATTTATTCCAGCTATCAAAGAAACTTTTTTTGGTTTATTTAATGAATTTAGAAACTTTCCAAAATCACAAATATTTTTCTCACCAATTTCAATGAGCCTAGGTAGTTCCATCGTATGCGATTGCATTCGATCTTGATTTTTTGTCATTATTTATGATTTCAAGAGATCAAAAAGTTATTTAAAAGGGTGATATTCCACTTACTTTATCTTAATAGGTGTATTTTTTGTCGAATAACGTTGAAGAAAAAATTTTGCATGGGACTACCACTGTAGGTATCAAGACTAAGGACTGTGTCATATTATGTGCTGATATGAGAGCCAGTGCGGGTTATTTTATTGCAAACAATAACACAATGAAAATTCAAAAAATCGATTTACATGCAGGATTAACCTTGGCTGGTGGTGTGGCAGACGCACAAAATATTGTTGATATTTTACGTTATCATTCTAATCTACACAGAGTTGAAAAACAAAGCTCAATCCCAATGAATTCACTTGCAAGACTTTGCTCATTAATATTCCATCAAAATCGAGGTTATCCATTTATGGCTGATATCTTGCTTGGTGGTTATGATGCAAATGGTCCTGCATTGTTTAACGTTGATATGTTTGGTTCAGTTGAAGAGAAATTATTTGTTACAACTGGTAGCGGTTCACCAGTAGCTTATGGTTTACTTGAAGAGGAATATCGAGAAGATCTTACAGTTGAAGAAGCAAAAAAAATAGCTCTACGAGCTGTTAAAACTGCAATAGTTAGAAATATTGGTACTGGCGATGGAATTAACATCGCAATAATGGATAAAGATGGATTCCGTCTTTTGACCGATGAACAAAAGAAAGTAGTCATCGAACTTTAGTGATTTAATGCAAAGAAAACAACAACAAAAAGAATTACCTACTAGCCAAAATATAATGGCCATCATACTGCAAAGTATTCCCAAAGAGGCAAATATTACTAAAATTGAATACGAAGGACCGCGAATTGCTCTTTACACAAAAACTCCTCGTTATCTAATTGAAAATAATGAAACAATATCAAATCTTGTAAATGTAATCAAAAAAAGAATTGTTGTAAGGACTGATGAATCAATTAGAAAACCTGAAGATGAAGCTAGACGAATTCTTGTAGAATGTGTTCCAAAAGAAGCAAGTCTACAAGGAACTATATTTGATACAGCTACTGGTGAGGTCTCAATTGAAGCAAAAAGACCTTGGTTACTACAAAGAGATGCAAAAGAATTCAATCATGCTGATATTACTGAAAAAATAGGATGGAGATTACGTATTAGGAAAGCTACAACTATACCTTCACGTACAATTCAAACAATTAACGCAACTCTAAAACAATCCTCTTCTGAGAGAAGTAAACAGCTTAAACAAGTTGGTGATGATATTTTTAGACCTAGATTATCTCAAAGAACTGAAGTTTCTCTTTATACTCTTGGTGGATTTGGGCAAGTTGGCAGATCTTCTATGTTATTATCCACTCCTGAAAGTAAAATCTTAATTGATTGTGGAATTAATCCTGGTGCACGTTCTCCAATGGATGCGTTTCCAAGACTAGATTCTCTAGATCTAACATTAGACGATCTTGATGCAATAGTAATTGGACATGCACACTTGGATCACACTGGATTTTTACCAACATTGTGTAAATATGGTTACAAAGGTCCAATTTATTGCACAGAACCAACTCTTCCTATGATGAATCTAATTCAATTAGATGCAATCAAAGTAGCTACTGCACAAGGTAGAACTCCAATTTACTCAGAACGAGATGTTAAACAAATTATGAAACAGACAATTACTTTACCCTATGGAACTGTTACCGATATTTCTCCTGACATAAAATTAGTTTTTGCAAATGCAGGTCACATTCTAGGTTCTGCCTTATGTCATTTTCATATTGGAAATGGTAATCATAACTTTGTTTATTCAGGTGATATAAAATTCGGAAAAAGTATTTTATTTGAAGCTGCTAGCTGGAATTTCCCAAGAGTAGAAACATTATTGATCGAAAGTACCTATGGTTTTAAAGAAGACATTCAACCAACTAGGCAAGAGGTAGAATCTGCTTTCATTAATGCAGTAAACAACACTTTAGCAGATGATGGTAAAGTTTTGATACCTATTCCAGCAGTTGGTCGTGCACAAGAAATTATGATGGTAATTGATCACTATATGAAATCCGGCGAAATGGTTGAAGCACCAGTTTTTACAGAAGGAATGATTTCTGAAGCATCAGCTATTCATGAATCCTATCCCGAATATCTGGCAAGAGAACTCAAACAAAAGATCTTAGAAACTGATGATAACCCATTTGATTCTGAATATTTCACTAATATTGAACATGCAGATGCTAGAGAGGAACCACTAAGAGAAAATTCACCATGTATTATCTTAGCAACATCAGGAATGTTAGAAGGTGGTCCTGTTTTAGAATACTTCAAAAACATTGCACCTGACAAAAAAAATAAAGTATTGTTTGTTTCTTACCAAGTTAATGGAACTATGGGAAGAAGAGTACTTGATGGTTCTAAACAAGTACCCATGTTAGGAAAAGAAGGTAAAATTGAAATTGTTACAATCAATTGTAGTGTTGAGAGACTAGATGGATTCAGTGGTCATAGTGATTATAATCAGTTGATGTCATTTGTACAAAAACTAAGACCAAAACTTCGAAGAGTCCTAGTAAATCATGGAGAACGTAAAAAATCAGAAAATCTTGCTATGAATATTAGACGAATGTATAGAGTCCCTGCTCATTATCCTCAAATTCAAGAAGCAATAAAACTATTTTAGATCATAATCTGGCTTCCAGATCTTTATACTAGGTGGAGCAACAATAATTCTTTCTTCTCCCAATCTTGCAATATCTGCACCAGCAGCTTTTGCAATGGAATACAACTCTTCAACTACTTTACGAAGTTGCTCCACATCCTTTTGTGCTAATGGTGTAACTCTTAGAATCAAAATCATTCCTTTTTTGATATCTTCTTTGATAGAATGAATATCACTAATGTCTCTAATTGTTATAGCCTTTAGATATGTGGGGGGTTCCTGTTTTTGCATCCTTGACCAAAATGCGATCTACTCCCTCAAAAACTCTTCCTTAGTTATAACTAATTTTTAAAAAATTTCATGCCTACATTCTAAATTTGATGTAAGACTGCTCTATTGCCCTTTCAGTACTAATTTCTTCAGATGAATTATCGTTTTTGACTAAAACAGTTCCATGTTGATCTTTTGGTGCATCTGAATATCTTAAAGTTATAGAGGATGCAAATTTTACATGGAATTTTGCATTCTTACCACGCAAAATTGAAACTGGTCCCATGTAATCTTTGACTTCAAGTAAAATATCTCCTGGTAATGCTATTGCTTTGATCATTTCATTTTCATCTTTATTTCTTCCAACAACAAATTTTGTTTCTTCATCTAATCTGAAATGTCTTCCAATTTTTAACAAATCAACATCATTAATTGTTGGAGTTTCAGTATGTTCAAACAAATCTTTTGCTTTAACTCCAAATTGTGGTTCTGTTAAAAGACAACCTCCTCCTGCATTAGGCGGATTTTCAATTCCATATTTTTTTGCCATCTGTAATTGAATTCTTCTTGTTCTACCTTTAATCATTCCAAGATTTTCTCTTTTGATTAATCCTTCTCTTTCAGGATCTGTTTCTGGTAGTAATCCTGCTGATAATGGTCTTACAATTTTTCCAACAAGACCTGATTCTTTTTCAATAATTCTTAATGCAGGTCCATGTTGACTCATTGGACGTTGACCTAACACTTCACCTGAAATAATAAATTCTGCACCAATTTCTTCCATATGTTTTTTTGCAGCATCAAACATCATTGCTCTACAATCAATACATGGATTAAAACCAGCACCAATCCCATGTTTTGGATGTTTTAACATCTCAATGTATTCATCACCAAGATAAACTGTCTTTAAATTAATATTGAGATCATCAGCTTTCTCTCTAATTTCAAATCCACATCCTCTTCCACAATCAAAATCACAAAAAGGAGTTTTTATTGCAATAGCTGAAACTTCAAAACCTTGTTCTTGCATCATTCGAATTGCAAGTTGACTATCTAAACCTCCTGATAGTAATGCAACTACTTTCTTCTTTTCTGTCATAAAGAGCAGATCCAAATTTCCATATACAAACTTTACATCATACATAAATTAAGAAACAGAGATTTTTGTGTGTGAAGCAACGTAGAAAAAATCTTCTTAAATATGCCAAAGAGATCGATTGCGATACCCTAGTCACATTTGAGCCTGAAAATTTGTTTTACATGACTGGATTTTGGGGTGAGGCAATAGGATTGCTTGAAAAGAATGGAAAAACAACCATTATTGCTCCAGAACTTGAAGTGGGAAGAGCAAAAGAAGAATCTGAAGACTGTGATGTAATTACAGCGGAACGTGGAACTGGCTTAATTTCTTCTCTGATAGAAAAAATTAAGAAAAGTCAAGTTTGTACTGATTGCCAAAATTATTCTATTATGGTGTCTCTGAAAAAATTTATTCCAAAAATAAAATCATCCACAAAACCATTTTATAATTCTCGTATGATTAAAGATGAAAAAGAAATCCAAATACTGAGAAAAGCTTCTAAAATTATTGATGAAATGTTTGATATTTGCTTAAAAAAGATGAAAGTAGGTCAAAAAGAATCAGAATTACAAACAATTTTGATGATATATGCAATGGAGCAACAAATGTTTGACACTGGATACAAATCTACACTTAATCCTCTTATTATTGCTGGAGGTTCTAATGGTGCTTTACCTCATGCTCAAGTCTCTCAAAGAAAATTCAAGAATGGTGATCTTGTAGTAACTGATCTTACACTAAGATACAATGGATATGTTTCTGATGCAACCAGAACATTTGCACTAGGAAAAATTTCAACTCAAGCAAATGAAGCATATGAAATTATTAAAGAATCTCAAAAACTTGGTTTGAAAGCTGTTAAACTAAATGTAGCTTGCAAAGATGTAGATTACGCTTGTAGAAAATATATTGAAGAAAAAAACTATGGTCAATACTTTATCCATTCTACTGGTCATGGAATAGGATTAGAAGTACATGAGCTTCCAACAATTTCACAAAAAAGTGAAACAAAATTAAAAGAAAATATGGCAATTACTATAGAACCTGGAATCTATATTGAAAATAAATTTGGAATTAGAATAGAGGACTCTCTAATTGTGAGATCTCAACCAATTATAATGCATAAATTTACTAAAGATTTAGTCACAATTTGAGTCTAATCATAAAAATCTACTAAATCTATGATGTATTTTGATTCTTGATTATTTGATATAATTTTTCCAGAACTCATATCTACATTCCAATCATAATTCATCTCTCCTTTATGTGACTTAAAATTCAAAACAACCTGATACTCTTCTGAACCTGTACTTGATACAGTTAATTCCACTTTAGTTTTTTTGTTATCATAAATTTTTTTGTCTGAATATTTTTCATCAATTTTCATTTCTATTGCATCCATCACAGTTAATCCAGATTCATTTGGTCCATCATATCCCATTAAGATATCAACAACTTGTTGTTCTTCAGATGAAAGTTCTGGAAAACTACTCTCTAAATCCCCTTTCATTAAATCAGGAATTACAAATAGTATGAACAATCCAATTATACCAAGGTAAATTGGTGCTCTTTTTTTAAGAAATGCTTTAAAATCAGATTTTTTTGGTTTTTTTTCTTTCTCTTTTCTATCCTTAGTCATTTCTATTTCTCCAATTTTCTAGTATCTTGCTGTTAAAATTAAAACTTGCCATGGAAATAGAATTTTACCATTTTTCTTTGTATATTGAGTAGATTTTTCTTTTACTAACTGTTTCAATTCTTTTCTTTTTGAATATTCTAAGGCATCTAGTTTTTCTTTTAGAGGTTTTGGAATATATTTAATATAATTTCTCCAATAATCTTCAAATTTTCCAGGACTATAATGAAAAACAAATTCTTTTACAGATATTTTTGAGAATCCTGCTTTACTGATCTCTTTTCTTAATGCAGATTTTGTACCAAATCTATCAAGATTTGGTGCACCAGAAGGAAGATAATCTGGAATGTATTGAATTACTGAATCTAAAATACTGCTAAAAAAAGGAACCTTCTCTTTTCTACCATGCACAGAAATTCCTATCTTGCCTGATTTTTTGAGGCTATTTCTCATATTTTTTAATGCTTTTTGGGCATTTGGAAAGAAGAAAAGTGCATATTGGCAAGTAACAATATCAAATTTTTTTAAAAAATTAAACTTTTCTGCATCGACATTTACAAAATCTAAATTTGGTTTTCTTTCGTTCCACTTTTTTGCTATTTTAATTGCAGTAATTGAAGTATCAGCACCTATAACATATCCTGAATTACCAACCTTGTTTCGAATTTTTTTTGTTACTACACCTGTACCACATGCAAGATCTAATACTGTGTTGCCCTTGTTAATATCGACTAATTCTATTAATTTTGTAGTACTTTGAAATGGTCCTATACTTACACTAGCCCATCTTTTATGATAACGAGGAGCAACCTCATTCCAAATTTTCATGTTTCTTTGTTTGTATTCTAAATTATTCAATTTCATTTGTAGAATCACTAACCTATGATATATTTTATGTAATATCTTCAAGATCAGATTTTAGCATTCTACCAGTTTCATGATAGTATCTATGTCCAATTTGATCCAATTTCACTTGCAATTTTTTATACTTTGATTTTTTTGATTTTAGTTCAGTTTTTTTATACTCTGCAATTAGTTTTCGAAGTTCTGATTTTTTCATTTTATTTTTTGTTCAATTTGTTTTTTGATAAACTTTGCAATTTTGTGTTTATTCATCCATTTTGACACAACAACTTTCTCAGTATCTACAATAATTACCTGATTATTTTGAGGATTTTTCTTATATCTTGATGAACCAATGTCGTTTGCTACTATCATATCTGAAGATGATTCTTTTAATTTTTTTTGTGCTGATTTGATTAATTGATTTTTTGTTATATTTGTCTCTGCCTTAAAACCTATTAACAATACATTTTTTTGAAATTTTTTGATTTGATCTATAATTTTTGGTGCTTTTTTAAGACTAATTTTCATTTTATTTTTTGAACTTTTGATCTTTTTCTTGCTTGGATATGTTGGGATATAATCAGCAACTGCTGCAGTCATAATTACAATATCAAATTTTTTCTTTAGTTCTGTTTTAACAGCATTAAACATCTCTTTGCTAGATAATACATTGATAATCTTTGCACCATTTGGTGGTTTTTCTTCTCCTGGACCATAAACAAAAGTAACTTTAGCTCCTGCAGAAATTAATTCAGATGCTAAACTTACTCCTGTTTTTCCTGTACTTTGATTTGTAATTACTCGTACAGGATCTATATGTTCAATTGTTGGTCCTGCTGTCATTAACACTTTTTTATTCTTTAATATTGATGAGAATCCAAATTTCTTTAAAACATATTCTAAAACATCTTCTGGTTCTGGAGCTTTAGCTTTCCCTTCAATCATTTGAGGAGAAATAAATTCAATTTTATTTTTTAGAAATCGTATATTTTTTTTTACAGCTAAATTATCATACATTGAATCATGCATAGCTAAACACATTAAGATTGGAATTTTTGATCCAAACCCTACAGTAAGTATAGTAGAAATTGGTGTGTCATCAATACCATTTGCTAATTTTCCCAATGTATTTGCAGTAGCAGGATATACTATTACTAGATCTGATTGATTATAATCTGCTAATCTGATATGTTCTAATTCACCTGTAAGTTTTGTAATCACCTCATTTCCAGTAGCCCATTTGAAATAATCAGGTTGTATCAATTTTGTAGCAGCATTACTTGTTACACATGTCACATCTGCTCCATGTCTCATTAGTAATCTTGCAAGTTCAATTGCTTTGTATGCTGCAACACTTCCTGCAACACAAAGTACAATTCTTTTTCCAGATAATTCTACACCATGTGAACTAACAATATCTAAAGATGGATGATCTCTTTTCTGTATCTTCTTTTTAGCTACCAATTTGTTCACGTAATTTTTTTAACTCTTCATCATTCATTGAAAACCAGTGTTCTGTTGCAGGAAACACACTTGATTCTACATCTTTTTGAAAAATTTCAAGTGATTTTACAATATCTTCAGATAAATTCATGTATCTTTTTGCAAATTTTGGTTTTATCTTATCGTACATTCCTAACAAATCTTGAACAACTAGTACTTGTCCATCACAATCTACTCCTGAACCAATTCCAATTGTGGGAATACTAACAGTTTCAGAGATAATTCCTGCAACCTCATGACTGACCATTTCTAATACAATACTAAACACACCTGCTTCTTGAAGTTCTTTTGCATCCTCAATTAACTTCATTGCTGTGTCTTTTGTTTTTCCTTGTACTTTGTATCCCTCTGAAAGTATTGTAGTTTGAGGTTGTAATCCAATATGACCCATTACTGGAATTCCTATATCCACAATTGCACTAATTGTCTTAACCATTACCGAACCCCCTTCAAGTTTTACAGCATCAGCTCCTGCTTTGATTAGTTTACCAGAATTATTGATAGCATCTTCTATACTTGCTTGATATGACATAAATGGTAAATCTGACACCAGTAATGAATTCTTTCTTGCTCTACTAACTGCTTCTGTAAACATACACATTTGATTCATTGTTACAGGAATTGTATTTTCATAACCAAGCATTACCATACCTGCACTATCTCCAACTAACAATACATCAATTCCTGATTTATCACACAGAGAAGCTAGAGTATAATCATAACTTGTAATTACTGAAATTTTTTTCTTTTCTTTTTTCATATTTAGAATATCTTGTACTGTTTTATGCAACTCTGGCCCTCCTTGTAAGATAATTTTTTATTTGAATGATATTTTCTGCGAGATTTTTCTTATTATCAAAATCATTAACAATTTTTTGAAGAATTCTTCGATTCTTTTTAGATAATTTTTTGGATTCGTCAATTAACAAATCAATTGCCCGTGTAACATTATCAACAATTGTAATGCTAGCAGTTTGTGAAGTTCGAGAAAGGGGATTTAGATCAAATGTAATAACAGTTTTTCCTGCCTTTCTAAGTGCTATTGTTCTATCTCCATCTTCTAGAGGTACAACTACAACATCAGCTGCAAAAATTCCGTTTTTATCCACAATCCTTCTAGCTGAATCAATACCTGATAATTTTGTAGATGAAGCAAGTCTCGTACCTAAAATCTCTCTTGCTCCATTCTTTTTGAGCGTCTTAATTATTGCCTGTTGCCTCTTTTTGTTAGTATAAAACAGATTTACCTCAAGTTTTGCCTTAGTCTGTTTTGATAGTTTTACGATTTGTTTGGGACATAATGCTGTGATATTTCCATTAACTGAGATTACAGGTATTTTAGCCAGAAGAAGTTGTGCTGCTGCAGCCTGAATGGCCTGCTTTGCAGCCTTGCCTGTTTTTTCTCCTAATAGATAATCAAAAGCCTCTCCTCTTCCTTGAGCCAAGAGTCCCTCTTTTGCAACCAATCCATTATCAAACCCATTTACAAGTTTTTCACGAATTAAAAGTGATTTAGCTCTTGGGTGTGATTTAGGAATTAAAGGCATATAATTTCAATTAATTGTAAAGAACTCTAGCACCAGTATTATCTAATTCTGATTTTATTATTATTCCATCAGGATATTTTTTTAAAATTTCTAAAACATTATCTTCATCTTCTTTTGGAATCATTGAAAAAATTGTTTCTCCAAAAAATGCAACTCCACATTTAATATTATTTTTTGATAACTCAGTAACTAATTTTTGCATTCTTGGAGTTATAACATCTACAAATTTTGCAAATTCTAATGACATGTCTTGAAAATGTTCATAATTTTTTGATTTTAATAATTTATTTACCATTTTTCCACCAAGACCATTAATTTGAGATAAACGTTCTTTGATGAATTTATTTGTAGAAATTGGAGAGAAACATATCATGATTACAGATATTTTATCTGTAAAGATTTTTTCAACAGAACCAACTCCTGGAGCACCAGGTTTTACACGGATTTCAAAACCTCCATGAAATGATGCTAAAACATCTCCTAATCCAGTTTTACAATTAACTTCTGCATTATGTGCAATTTGTCCAATTGTTGTTTTATCTAATTTTGTTTTAAGAGCTTGATCTAATGCAAATGATAGTGATAATGCTACTGCACCACTAGAACCTAAACCATATCCAACTGGAATTGATATCTCGTGTTCAATATTAAAAAACTTATTTGAAAATTTTCCAAGCTTTAAAAATTCATTTAAAACAAATTCTGAAACATCTGTTTTATCTGATCCATATCCCTTTGTTGTTATTCTGAAGTTTGATTTTTGATTATCTTTTGTATCTATTTTTACTCTTGTTGTAACTCCTTGTTTAATTGAGAATCCTGCTCCTGTGGATCCTAAATTCTCTAAAGCATTTTGATTGTCATCTAAATGAGCTTTGAAAAAGCCTGTGATGTGAGCAGGACAAAATGCCGTAGCCTCCATTAACTTTAGTTTAAATTTTACATAAAATATAAGAATATGGCTTAAATTAATTAAACTAGTATAAATTGACTAAATTTATTCGACGACTACAAAGAATTGGAAGTAGCATTTTAGTATCGTTACCAAAAGAGTGGATTGATGCAAATAATCTAGATAAAGGCCATCAAGTAGAAATCGAAACCGGACATGATAGTATTTCAATATCTGTAAACAAAGAGACACGTACAACAAAAGAACTTATAATTTCCTATCCATTGCCCAAAGAAGAAAATATTGTAGCTAACATTACAGGAGCTTATCTTTTAGGATATGATATCATTCAAATAAATTCAAAATCAATTATTCCAGCAGAAGACCGAGAAAAAATTCGTAATTCTATGAGAAGATTAGTTGGAATGGAAATTATTGAAGAAGATGCATCTCATATCAACACACAATTTCTTTTAGATACAATAGCACTTGATCCAGAAAAGATTCTCAAACGAATGAGCTCACTTGCTCTTGGCATGTTTGATGATGCATCAAATGGATTAATTTTAGATGACAAATCCAATTTACAAACATTATCTAAACGTGATGTTGAGGTTAATAGACAATATTTCTTACTTGTACGTTTAATTCGTAGTACTCTTGTTGACAAAAGATTAGCTAGTGCATTTAATTTAGAAAATATTGATATTATTGATTATAGAGTTGCAGCAAGTCTTCTTGAAAATGCAGGTGATTCTATTGTTGAACTTTCCAATTTTATTTACAACTCATCTTTATCAAAAGAGCACTCAAAAAAAATCTTTGATATAGTAAAGGATTTCAGTAAACTTGCAGAAAAATCTATTAATGCATTTACAAAACCTGATAGACTTTTAGCCATTGAAGCAATATCACTACATAAAAAATATGAAGAAAAACTTAGTAAACTAAGAATTACACTGGATAATAAAAAACAAATTCCAATAGACTTTCTTGATTTGATGTATATGTTTGAAAGAATAGCAAAATCTTGGGCTGATGTGGCAGATCTTGTATTGCCTATCTACAATAAATAATTAGTATAATTTCTTTTTAGCAGCATAAGTCAAGACTGCACAAATTGTTTTTGAATCTTGAATTTTTCCAGATTTTATCATTCTAAGAAGCTTTTGCATATCCATTTTTACTACAGATAATATTTCATCATCATCTAGTTTCAAACCAGCAATTTTCTTTAATCCTGAGGCTAGAAAACAGTGAATTATCTCAGAATTATATCCAATTGATGGATAGTAGGTGATTAATGGGGTCATCTTTTTTGCTCTATAGCCCGTTTCTTCTTCTAGCTCTCTGAATGCACATTTTATTGGTTCTTCTCTTTTCTCTAATGTTCCAGCAGGAATCTCTAAAACATATCCATGAGGAAATCTATGTTGCCTAACAAGAATTACTTTATTTTTTTCATCAAAGGCAAGCATTGCTGCAGCACCTCTATGTTCTATTATTTCACGTTTGACTTTTCTTCCTTCTATTTTTCCATCATAAACACTAAGACCTAAAATTTTTCCTTCATAGATTTTCTTTTTCTTCACAAAAAATATTAGAAATTGTTATTATTTAATTTGTTTGATATGTGAGATGTAATTTAGATGATTTTTTAAAATTACTAATAGCCTTTTCTAACCATTTGATATAAAACGAGATCTTTTTTGGAATGAACAAATCTGCTGATTTCACATTTTTAATAGTTCTAACTTTTTGAGTTAATTCATCCATCTTGAAAATGTTATCACTATACATAAATAACACAATTTGATTTTTTGCAATAAAAGGAATTTGTAAATATGATTCAGAAAAAATATTATTTAGATTTTCTAATGTTTCTT
>Ga0209988_10001833_pt1 | contig 13937 bp, 8 predicted proteins | sample N075metaG_FD_183115 | JGI IMG/M metagenome (GOLD analysis project Ga0209988, IMG submission 183115) | Deep subsurface microbial communities from Kermadec Trench to uncover new lineages of life (NeLLi) - N075 metaG (SPAdes) (version 2) | ecosystem: Environmental > Aquatic > Marine > Ocean trench... | reverse complement strand
CGGGTCACCGGCGAAAAGGCCGATATTGAGGATATCGAATAGAAGCGGGCGCCCGGCCGCGGGACCTGGCACTAAAGCGTGTCGCGCAAAAGTGGACACCGGTTTTGCGAAACAGACACGCTCAGACAAAGAGATAAGGCAGGGCGCGTGAATGCCAATGAACGCGACATGCTTTAGAAATATTTCGAGCCGCCAAGAAAGATCGCCGGATCGAGCGCTTTGCCGCCACGCCGGGTCTCATAATGCAGATGCGGTCCGGTCGAGCGGCCTGACGAGCCGACATCGCCGATAATTGTACCGGCCACGACCGGTTCGCCCTCTTTGACACGGATTACCGACAGATGCGCATAGCGGGTTGTGAACCCATGGCCGTGGCGGATCTCCACCATACGACCGTAGTTGCCCTTGAAGCCGGCATGCACGACGACGCCATCGGCGGTCGCCTCGACCGGCGTGCCGTATGAGGCGCGGAAATCAACTCCCGAATGCATTGCCGGCTTGCGCAGGAAAGGGTCCATGCGATACCCGAAATTGCTCGAAAGGCCGCCCTCTTGAAGGGGGTTTTCCAGCGGTAAACCGGTTGCCGATTCCCGGATCAGTCTAATTTTTTCCAATGCCTTGCCGGTGCTGTCGGACTTTTCGACGAAGACGACATTTCCGAACGGCAGGAATGGCCCGCCGGTCCCAGCTTTTCCTTCCCCGGCGCCCTCGGGAATATGGAGGCCGAAGCGGTCAAGTATCCCCGACAGCCGTTTCGATTCCGCTTGCGCCGCCCGGTACAGAACATCCAGCGCCGATGCCTGGACGTCTTCCGTCGCATCGATCGAGGAACGGATTTCGTCGAGTAAGGGCCGCATCGTCTCCTTGTCCATCGGCGCCTTGAGCGGGCCTTTCTTGATGAGGGAATTGGTGATGATTTCGGCCGCCAGGGGCGACGTCGGGGCATAGGCGAAAGCCTCCCCTGATGCCGCCTTTGGAGCTGGAACCTGGACGAACGCATCCCCCGGTTGGCCCGGTCGGGGCAGGGGCAACGGGATGGCGGCATCGGCAACCGACATGCCCTCGCTGCGGGCCTTTGCGACAAGCCGCGCCAGCACACCCTGGCGGCGGTCGATCAGCTGCTGGCGTTGCACGAGGGTGTTGACCTGGCTTTCGATTGTTTGTGTCTCAATCATCTGACGGCTTGTCACGCGGTCCAGTTCGGAGCGCAGGAGCGCGATCCGCTCCTCATAGGCCCGCTGCATGGCGGCCTGGCGCGCGAAGGTCGCCCCGACAATGTCGTCCCGGTAGACCAGGTAACCGGTGGCGGCGACATAGCCGACCGTGAACATCATGAAAATGGCGACGACCGTGCCGAACACCCAGGGCCGCACCGCAAAAGTCCGCACTTTCGTGCCCCCGGCAATGATAATGCGCGACGGCATTTTGCGCTGGCCGAACGAATGCTGCTGGGAGGGGTGGACCATGAGAGCCGGACACAAGCTGAATTGGCGACGATTCCCATCATGCAAAAATAAGGTTAACGTCAGGTTGTGCCATCCTTTTGGCGCTTTCTTGCGGTTTGGCGGCATCGGCTTGGCGCTTTGCCAATTGCCAGCGCGCCCTATGCGCCACTTTCAAATCGGGTAAGGTACCGAATACACAAAGGTTTCGCCGTCCAGGCGATCGAAATTCGTGGTTGATCATGGTGATCGGCCGTCCCTAGCTGTTCCAGACAACGACATGCCTCTGATGCGCTCCAAGGCAACCGGCAACATGAAAAATGACGACGGCCGGAGCAGGCGTGCGCTTGGCTTTCGGTGGTTCCGGTTTGTCGTCTTCGGATCGGTGTTTTCGCTGATCCTGTTTGCCGGCGTGATGGCGTATCAGTTGAGCCAGTCGACTTTGCACCTTTCGCTTGTGCGCGATCGCATTGAAGCTGCATTGCAGGCCCGGTTGCCGCCCGGCCACACAATCTCGGTGGAAACCGCCTCGCTGGCCTACCGGCGCGAACGCGGATTGGTGATCGAGGCGGAAAACGTCGAGATCGTTATGCCGGGCGAGGGTTTGATTTTCGCCAGCCATATCTCGACCGCTGCCGAGGTTGCGGCCTTGTTTGGCGGCTCGCTTGAATTGCGAAAAATCACCGTCTCGGGCCTTCGCATCGTGCCCCCTGCCGCGCCTGTGCCTTCGCGATCCTTCTCCCGTGCCGAAATCATCCGCCGCAATGCCCGCCGCTTCGCCAGCGCCGTGGCAGCCGCCGATGATGCGCTGCGCGGCGCCGGTTTTGAGGAGGTGCTGCTTTTTCGCACCAAGATCGAGCCGCGCGGGGCACTTGAAAATCTTGCCGTTCCTGAGGCTTTGCTGTCGTTCAGCCAAGCCCGCTGGAGCCCGTTGAGCGACAATCGCGCCAAGCTGTCGGTGCGCGGATCGGCCGCTGGCCAAGTCTGGACCGCATCGATTGAGCGGGCCCGGTTGGAGGATGGGACCGATACGGTCCGGCTTGCCCTGTCCGATCTTTCCCCGGATGTCTTCTGGCCGGCCCTGAACCAGCCGGGCCGGTTGCCGCGCTATGTCGCGCCTGGCTATGCCTTCGCCAGCGTGAGGATCGACCCGCAGGGCGATCTGGCGCAATTGCGCGCCCGCCTGACCATGGGCGCCGGTTTTTTGTCTCTGGCGCCAAATCGTATCACGCTCATCGACGAGGCCGATATCACCTTTCAGTTCGACCTGGAAGATGATGTTGTGCGCCTCCCGCGTGTGGCGGTTTTTGCCGGTCAGGCGCGCCTGATTTTCAGCGCTAAAATCACCTTGCCGGACCCGTCCGAACCGATCCGCCTGGTTGGGCGGATCGCCGATGCAGTTCTTCCGGTCGCCCCCTGGAGCAAAAAAAAGCGGTACCGCTTGACCGAGGGAATGTTCAAAGCATCCATTGACGTTAGGGCGGGAAAAATCAGTCTCGATCAGTTGACGGTCAAAGGCCCGGCCGGTGGCGCTTCACTCGCCGGCACGGCCGAACTCACTGGCCCCTCGGCCGGCATAGCCCTTGCTCTTTCCCTGGACGAGGCGCCGATCGAATTCAGCCGCGGACTTTGGCCGGCATTTGTAACACCGAAGGTTTTGAACTGGATCGACGCCAATCTCTCCGGCGGGTTTGTCGGTCCCGGCACCTTGCGGATCGCCCTGCCGCTCGACCATCTCGGCGAGCGCGGGCGAGGCCGGGTGCTGCCTCCCTATGCGCTGGAAGGTTCCATTGCATTTCGCGATGTCCGCTTCACGCCGATCGAGAGCCTGCCGATGATCGGGGGGGCTGCCGGCATCATCGATCTGGCCGATGCGACGGCGAAGATCAAGCTCAACGTCGGCAAGGCTGATCTGGGTGAGATCGGTACGCTGGATGCCAGTGGCACGGTGTTTACGATTCCCGAGCTCGGCAAATCCGACATCAGCGGCAATCTCGAACTCCGCCTGGCCGGCCCGGCTGCCGCCCTTGCTTTGGCTTCCAATGCCGGCCCGCTGAATATCGCCAGGGAGCGCGGCATTCAAGCGGTGGACCTGACCGGCAATGCGGATCTGCAATTGACGGCGAAGATCCCGTTGAACCGGCCGTTTTCCTCAGACGAGGTCTTGCCATGGTTTCGGCTGGCGTTAAACGGCTTTTCCAGCAACTCCCCGATCAATGGTCGCACCGTTGAAGTGGCGAACATCGTCCTGGAGGGGACGCCGGACGCCTATACGGTCAAGGGCAAGGCGACGCTTGACGGCATACCGGCCGAACTGGATATCGACGCCAGCAAGGGCGCGGCCTCCACCGGTGTTACCTTGACGCTTGACGATGCGGCGCGTCGGGAGATCGGCTTCGATCTTGGCGACATGCTCACCGGACCGGTGACCGTGGCGCTGAGCGCCCCGCCTGAGGCAAAGAGCCAGCGCCTGACGGTTGATCTGGAAAAGGCGCGCATCAGCCTGCCGTTTCTGGGCTGGGAGAAGGGGCCAGGAGTGCCGGCGACTGCAAAATTCGTGATTACCCAGGCCGACGGCATCACCAGGATCAGTGATTTCAGCCTTGCCGGTAAAGGGTTCCGCGCCGTCGGAACAGTCACGATCGGCAAATCCGGGTTGATCCGCGAACTCGATCTCAAACATGTGGCCTTGCGTCCGGGCGACGATTTTTCCATCCACGCCACCCGCGCCGGCAAGGGCTATCGAGTCAGCGCCACGGGCGCGGCATTTGACGCCCGCGGTCTGATCACCGCCGCCAAGCGCGGCGGCGCCAGCGAAACGTCCGACACGTTCACCGACGCCATGACGGTGAAGATCGCGATCGACCAGATCAGGGGCTACAACGACACGATCCTGATCGGTGTCGCCGGCGATATCACCATGAGCGAGGGAAAACTGCGCAATGTTGCGCTTGCCGGCGGGACGGTGCAACGCCGGTCCGTGAAATGGACCATAAAGGAAGAGGGCGCAATCAGTCGCTTGGCGCTTGAGACCGCTGACGGCGGCGAGCTTCTTCGTTTCCTCGATGTCTACAACAAGATCCGCGGCGGCCGTCTCAGCCTCAACCTTGCCGGAAAAACCGGATCGAATGACGATTCAGGCGTCCTGACGATAAAAAAATTCAAGATCCGCAACGAAAAAGCACTCACCGACGCTGTCGGCCCGGTCACCACCCGCAATACCGAGCGGGCCCGGGAGAACATGCTGCTTGCCATGGATACGGAAAATATCGGTTTCACGACGTTGAAAATTCCGTTCCGCAGAAAGGACGATGTGCTTACGATTGGCGAAGCATTTCTGCGCGGCCCGGTGATCGGCGCCACCGGCCGGGGAACGGTCGATCTTGACCGGCGCACGATCGCCATCAGCGGCACGTTCGTGCCGGCTTTCGGGATCAACAACCTTGCCAGCGCTATTCCGCTGTTCGGTAGAATTTTAGGTGGCGGCCGCAACGAGGGGTTCGTCGGCATCACATACAAGATTGCCGGTCCGCTGGCGCAACCGACCATGACGTTGAACCCGCTTTCGGCCATCGCACCGGGTATTTTCCGGAAGATATTCGAATATCGGTAAGCTTATACCAAAGAAAGTAGGTTTTGACTCCATCAAATGGGTCAAAACCTACTTCCTTTTGTATTAGGAACCTACCTGACTTTCAGGAGCGCGTGGCGCTTGCGGCCGAGCGACAATTTGATGACGCCCTCCTCGTTGATGTCCCGCTCGCCCAGCGCCATCCGTTCGTCAGTGACGACCTGGTCGTTGACCCTGACCGCGCCGCCTTTCACCTGACGGCGGACCTCGCCATTGGAGGCAGCCAGGCCAGCCTGGACGAATGCCGATAATAGCCCGAGCCCTTCGGCAAGGATTGCCCGGTCGATGACGATCGTCGGCAAGGCGGTGCCGAGCCCACGCTCCTCGAACGTCCGGCGCGCTGTTTCGGCGGCCTCGTCCGCCGCCGCGCGGCCATGCAGCAGCGCCGTCGCCTCGCTCGCCAGAAGTTTTTTCGCTTCGTTGATTTCCGCGCCATCGAGGCGTTCCAGCCGGGCGATCTCGTCCATATGCACGGTGGTGAAGAGTTTCAGAAATCGGCCGACATCGGCGTCTTCGGCGTTGCGCCAGTACTGCCAGTATTCATAGGGCGACAGCATCTGCGCATTGAGCCATACCGCGCCATCGGCGGTCTTGCCCATCTTGACGCCGGCCGCCGTCGTCAATAGCGGCGTCGTCAAGGCAAACAGGGAGGCACTGTCCGATCGCCGCGCCAGATCGATGCCGGAAACGATATTGCCCCACTGGTCCGATCCGCCCATTTGCAGATTACAGCCATAGCGGCGATGGAGTTCCACGAAGTCGTATGCCTGGAGCACCATATAGTTGAATTCCAGGAACGAGAGGTGATGCTCACGCTCCAGGCGCAGCCGCACCGAATCGCGCTGGATCATCTGGTTGACGGAAAAATGCCGGCCGAATTCCCGCAGGAAATCGATATAGCGAAGCGACAAAAGCCATTCCGCATTGTCCGGCATGATCGCGTCGGCCTTGCCCTCGCCGAAGCGCAGAAATCGGGAAAAGACGGTTCTGATGCTGGCCTTGTTTTCCTCGATCGCCTCGGCCGTCAGGATTTTCCGGCTCTCATCCTTGCCCGATGGATCGCCGACCCGGGTCGTGCCGCCGCCCATCAGGGCGATCGGTTGGTGGCCGCTCTGCTGCAACCAGTAGAGCATCATGATCTGAACCAGGCTGCCCACATGAAGGCTCGGCGCGGTGCAATCGAAACCGATATAGGCGGTGATCCGTCCCTTGGTGCAGATTGCGTCCAGGCCTTCCGGATCGGAGATCTGGTGGATAAAACCGCGTTCGGAAAGAACGCGCAGGAAATCTGAACGGAAGGCGGTCATGGGATTGAATGCGGGTCTTTTGCGGATCGATGGCGGATCAATGGCTTGCAGTCGGATCGTGCCGCGTGGCAGGCTCGCGCGCTCATAGCATGCCTTGCGCCAAGGTCCAGAACGGTTTTTACGGAGATGGCAGCGATATGGACCCTGTCCTGACCGTCATCGGCCTGATGAGCGGCACCTCCATGGATGGCATCGATGTCGCCCTCATAAAGAGCGATGGCGAAACCGTCAGCGCCCTTGGCCCCGCCCGCACTTTTGCCTATGGCGATGCGGACCGCGCCATTCTGGCAAGGGCGATGGATGCGGCCAGAACGTTGACCGACAGGAACGAGCGCCCTGAACCGCTGGCGGCGGCCGAGCGCCTTGTCACGCGACGTCACGTCGAGGCGGTCCGGCGGTTCCTTGACGAGACCGGCATTGCCGCGCGGGCCATCGATCTGGTCGGCTTTCACGGCCAGACGGTTTTTCACGATCCGGCTCGCCGGTTGACCGTTCAGCTAGGCGACGGTGACGCTCTGGCGCAAGCTCTTGGCATCGACGTCGCCTGGGATTTCCGCGCCGCCGATGTTGCCGCCGGTGGCCAGGGCGCCCCGCTGGCGCCGGTATTTCACCGGGCGCTGGCCCGCCATGTGAAGCTCGACCTGCCGGTCGCCGTGCTCAATATCGGCGGCCTTGCCAATGTCACCTGGATCGGCCCCGATACCCCCGAAAACGGCGATGCGGCCGCCGGCGCGCTCATTGCCTTTGATACCGGCCCGGGCAATGCGCTGATCGACGACTGGATGCGGATAAAGGCTGGCCTCGGCTTTGATCGCAACGGCGAAATCGCCCGCCGCGGCCTGCAGCCGACCGACGATATGCTTTTGAGCCTGATGGCCGATTCATTTTTTGAGGTTCCAGCACCCAAATCATTGGACAGAAACCATTTTTCCCTAACGCCCCTTGACCATCTGGAACTTGCCGACGGTGCCCGGATTCTTGTCTATTTCACCGTTGCATCGATCGCCCGCGCGCCAGCATGGTTTCCAGCCCCGCCAAAATCCTGGATCGTCACCGGCGGCGGCCGTCATAACGGCTATATGATGGAGGTCCTGCGTCGGAATTTGCAAACGAGGGTCCATATTGCCGAGGAAATCGGCCTTGATGGCGACGCGGTGGAAGCCCAGGCCTTCGCCTATCTGGCCGCCCGGACGGCGACCGGCAAGCCGATCACGTTTCCCGGAACCACGGGCATTGCCGCACCGATTCCCGGTGGACGCATCAACCGGTTTTCCGGTCATGCTTAACGCCAGCATTCCCGATTAACGTAAAGTCAAAGCTTTTCGCCAATCTTGTAGGCCAATATGCGCGGCGGAGGCTGGCTCCATGAGCCGGTTGTACAGATTATGGGTAAATCGTCATCAGAGGACCGTGTTCTCGGCATTGCTTCCGCTTTTTCCGGCATGGTTGTCATCGCCGCGACCATTGCCATCGTGTTCTTCGGTGCAGAACGCCTGCTGCGCTCGGACACCGAGGCTTCCGCCGTAAAATGGACCGAAAACGTCCTGGCGAACGCCCCCGACTTCGACGCCATCCTTGCCGGGGACAAGCCGACGGCGCGCAATCTCGACTTCCTTGGCGCGGCGCTGCGTGGCGGCGACATTTTCCGTTACAAGATTTACAATGCCGATGGCCAACTTTTGCAGATCTCGGATGATCTGGCCGCCGGCGGCAGTGATCGCGCCGCGCTCGAAAGCCAGCGCGTCGATCTCGCCCCGCCGATTTTTGCCGGCAAGGTCTTTTCCCAGGCGCGCATTGGCACGCCGCCCGGGCGGCCCGAATTCTATACCGAAGCCTTTGTGCCTATCGTCGACCAGCAGGGCAAGATTCTCGGCGTGATCGACGTCTTCGTCGACAACACCCAGAGGCGCGCTCTCTATTTGCAGTGGCTCGCTGGCATTCTCGGTGCGCTTTTGATCGTCGCCGCCACGGGCTTTGCCGTGCCGGCGACGAGCTTGTGGTTCCGCTCCCGGCGCAAACGGGTCGCCGAGCAGCATTTGCGGTTTCTTGCCCAGCACGACACGCTGACCGGTCTTGCCAACCGGACACGGTTCCTGGACAATCTGACCTCGGCACTGAAAATCCATGCCGATGAGGGCCGGCAACTGGCGCTTCATTTCATTGATCTGGACCGCTTCAAGGAAATCAACGATGCCTTTGGTCACGCCGAGGGCGATGCGTATCTGCGCGATATTGCCGAACGGCTCAGCAAACTGGTCGACCGGCCCGAATACCTCGGCCGCCTTGGCGGCGATGAATTCGCCGTCATCCAGCCCGAACTGAGCGGCGCCAAGCACGCGGAGATCTATGCGGAACGGATTTGCAGCGCCCTGACCGGCAAGTATGACATCAATGGCTACAAGGTCATCTCGACCGCCAGCGTCGGCGTTGCCGTGGCCCCACAGCACGGCACCAGCGCCGCCCAGCTCCTCAGGAGCGCCGATGTCGCCCTTCACCAGGTCAAACTCGCCGGACGCAACGCCATCGGCGTCTACACCGCCGATCTGGACGATCTGCTCAAGCGGCGGCTGGCTTTGCAGGCCGATCTTCGCAAAGCCTTTGAGAACGACTGGTTCTCGCTGCACTACCAGCCGCAATACGATCTCAAGACGCGCCGTCTTACCGGATTTGAAGCGCTTCTGCGCATGCAGCATCCCGACCGCGGCTTCATCTCGCCGGTCGAATTCATTCCCGTTGCGGAGGAAATCGGCCTGATCGTCCCGCTCGGCGAATGGGTGCTTTACGAAGCCTGCCGCACAGCGGTGAACTGGCCCGATACGATCGGCTTGTCGGTCAATCTCTCGCCCGCCCAGTTCCGCCAGGGCGACATGCCGGAAATTGTCGAAAAGGTCTTGAACCATACGCAGCTTGCACCCCGCCGGCTGGCTCTTGAAATCACCGAAGGCCTTTTGATGGAATCCTCGCAAAGCGTGTTCGATCAGCTCCAGGATATTCGCGCGCTTGGCGTTGCCCTGGTGATGGACGATTTCGGCACCGGCTATTCCAGTCTTGGCTATCTCTGGCAGTTCTCCTTCGATACGATCAAGATCGACCGGTCATTCGTGCACGCTCTGGGCTCGGGCTCCAATGTGGAAAGCCTGTTGCGGTCGATCATCAATATTGGCGAGTCGCTCGATCTGCGCGTCATCGCCGAAGGCGTTGAGAACGCCGAGCAGGCGCAATTCCTGATGGCCAATTCCTGTCGTCATGTCCAGGGCTTCCTGTTCGGCCGTCCGGTGCCCGAATCCGATGTCATGGGTATCATCGACAAGGATGCGCGCAACGCCGAAAAAACGCACGCCGAGCCACTCCGCCCGTCCAGGCATACCGTTGCAGCCTGAGGATGGTGCTGCTTGCCAGCCGGGCAGGCCAGGGAGTGAACGGGCGTCAGGGGAAACCGGTTCCGGCTCAGCCCTGTCCCAGCGTTTCCAGCCGCATGTCGAGATATTCGCAACAATGATCGACCAGCGTCTCGATATAGCCCTCGAAGAAATGATTGGCGCTCGCCACCAGCGCGTCGTCGATGACGATGCCCTTCTGCGTCCTCAGCTTGTCGACCAGGGTCTTGACCGCTTCGGGCGGTGAAACCTTGTCGAGTTCGCCGCTGATGATCAGGCCCGAGGACGGGCAGGGCGCCAGAAACGAAAAATCATAGATGTTCGGCTGCGGGGCGATCGACATGAAGCCCTCCACCTCCGGCCGGCGCATCAGCAGCTGCATGCCGATCCACGACCCGAAGGAAAAACCGGCGATCCAGGTGCCGCGCGAATCGGGATGCCGGCTCTGCACCCAGTCGAGCGCCGAGGCGGCATCCGACAATTCGCCGACGCCGTGGTCGAAATAACCCTGGCTGCGGCCAACGCCGCGGAAATTGAAGCGCAAGGTCGTAAAGCCACGCTGTTGAAACATGTAGAAAAGACGATAGATGATCTGGTTGTTCATGGTGCCGCCGAACCGCGGATGTGGATGCAGCACCAGCGCGATCGGCGCGGTCTTTTCCCTGGCGGGCTGGTAGCGGCCTTCAAGCCGCCCGTCCGGCCCGGCAAAAATAACTTCCGGCATTAGAATTCCTGTCGCATGGTCATACCGGAAAGAAGAGTGTCCGGTTTTCTTGACACGCTATGGCTGGCTACCTAAAACCTAGTTTGGAATTATTCAAAACTGGATCGATGGGCGTCAGCGGTTTCGCAAGGCGCGTTAAACACCAAACGGTCCGGAAAATTCAAGGCTTTTATTAAACAAGGTCACCGACATCTTGCCGCAAATGCAGCGCATATATTTCGATGCCAATGCCAGCGCTCCCCTTTTGGAGGGCGCCCGGCAGGCCATGCTGGGGGTTCTGGCCCATACCGGCAATCCGTCTTCGGTCCATGCGCAGGGCCGCCGGGCGCGGGCCGCGATCGAGAAGGCGCGGGCCGAAGTCGCGGCGCTTGCGGGGGCGACGCCCGACCAGGTGATATTTACCTCCGGTGCTACGGAAGCGGCGGTATTGGCGCTGACGCCGCAACTCCTCGCCGGCTCCGAAAAAATTACCGCCTCGCATCTATATGTCGGCGCCAGCGAGCATCCTTGTGTGTTATCGGGTGGCCGGTTCGAAGCCGGCAAGGTGTCCGCTCTGGCGCTCGATGGCAACGGCGTCATCGATCTTGCCGCATTTGCGCGTGCACTGCGCGATCACGACCGGGCGGCGGGGCGGCCATTTGTCGCGCTGATGCTGGCCAACAACGAAACCGGCGTGATCCATCCGGTAGCCGAGGCTGCGGCGATCGCCAGAGACCATGACGCCGTCATCTTTTGCGACGCTGTACAGGCGGCCGGCCGGATGCATCTTGATATCAAGGCGCTCGGCGTCGACATGCTGGCGCTCTCGTCCCACAAGATGGGCGGACCGCAGGGTGCCGGCGCCCTGGTTCTGGCCGACGAGGCCTTGCGGCCGGCACCGCTTTTGACCGGCGGCGGCCAGGAAAAACACCGCCGCGCCGGCACCGAAAATGTTGCGGCGATCGCCGGTTTCGGCGTTGCGGCGACGGTGGCGTACCACTATCTTGAAGAGGCGGGGCGGCTCGGCGATTTGCGCGCGCGCCTTGAGGCGGGCATCAAAGCCGTCGCGCCCGATGCGGTGATCTTCGGTGCGGCAGCGGAACGCCTTGCCAATACGATGCTTTTTGCCGTACCGGGGGTCAACGCGGAGACTGTGGTCATCGCCTTTGATCTGGAAGGCGTTGCGGTGTCCTCAGGATCGGCATGTTCGTCCGGCAAGGTCGGTGACAGCCACGTCCTGGCAGCGATGGGCGTTTCGCCGGATTTGCACCGCGGCGGCATCCGGATGAGCCTGGCGCCGTCGGCAACGGCGACCGAAACAGAATATGTGGTGGACGCATGGAGAAGGATTTACGCACGCCTTTCTGAGCGGCGCGCGGCGTAGAAATTGAGAACACGACCAACCGGCGGCCCTTGAAACCGCTAAGGAGGATGACATGCCAGCTGTTCAGCAAACCATTGAACAGGTCGAAGCGATTGACGTCGACAAGTACAAGTATGGTTTTGAGACGAATATTGAATCGGAAAAGGCCCCCAAGGGCCTCAACGAAGACACCGTCCGCTATATTTCCGACAAGAACCGGGAGCCGGAATGGCTGACCGAATGGCGGCTTGGAGCCTTCCGGCGCTGGCTGACCCTGGACGAGCCGAACTGGGCGCGGGTCCATTATCCGAAAATCGACTACCAGGATCTGTATTATTATTCGGCGCCCAAATCGATGAGCGGGCCGGACAGCCTCGACGAAATCGATCCGGAAATCCTGGCGACTTACGAAAAGCTCGGCATCCCGCTGAAAGAGCAGGAAATCCTGGCCGGCGTGCGCAGCAGGGGCGATCCCGACAGCGCGGCAGCCGCCGGTGTCGAATTCGCCTCCGGCAAGGTCGCCGTCGATGCCATCTTCGATTCCGTTTCCATCGTCACGACCTTCAAGGAGGAGCTCGCCAAGGCCGGCGTCATATTCATGCCGATCTCGGAGGCCGTGCGCGAACATCCCGATCTGGTGAGAAAATATCTCGGCTCGGTCGTGCCGGTAACCGACAATTTCTACGCCACGCTCAATTCGGCGGTCTATTCCGACGGCTCCTTCGTCTACATCCCCAAAGGCGTGCGCTGCCCGATGGAATTGTCGACCTATTTCCGCATCAACGAGCCCAATACCGGCCAGTTCGAGCGCACGCTGATCATCGCCGATGCGGGCTCCTATGTCTCCTATCTGGAAGGCTGCACGGCGCCGATGCGCGATGAGAACCAGTTGCATGCTGCAGTGGTGGAACTGATCGCGCTGGACGATGCGGAGATCAAATATTCCACCGTCCAGAACTGGTATCCGGGCGACAAGGACGGCAAGGGCGGCGTCTACAATTTCGTCACCAAGCGCGGCGACTGCCGCGGCAATAACTCCAAGATTTCCTGGACCCAGGTCGAGACCGGTTCGGCGATCACCTGGAAATATCCCTCCTGCATTCTGCGCGGCGACAATTCGGTCGGCGAGTTTTATTCCATCGCCGTCTCCAATGGCTACCAGCAGGTCGATTCCGGCACCAAGATGATTCATCTGGGCAAGAACACGAAAAGCCGGATCATCTCCAAGGGCATTGCCGCTGGCCATTCCAGCAACACCTATCGCGGTCTGGTCTCGGCCAACCGCCGGGCAACCGGCGCGCGCAACTACACCCAGTGCGATTCGCTGCTCATCGGCGACCAGTGCGGCGCCCATACGATCCCTTATATTGAATCGAAGAACGCCTCGGCCATCTTCGAGCATGAGGCGACGACGTCGAAAATCTCCAACGACCAGATGTTCTATTGCGTCCAGCGCGGTATGAGCGAGGAGGAGGCGGTGGCGCTGATCGTCAACGGTTTCGCCCGCGAGGTCATCCAGAAGCTGCCGATGGAATTCATGGCCGAGACCCAGCGGCTGATCGGGATTTCGCTGGAAGGAAGTGTGGGGTGATGGACACAACGACCATACCCGTCGTCAATACCGGCGATTCACTCCATTACCGGGATGGCGAATACGCCTGAAAGCAACAATACCAAGGTTAGAACTTTATGCTTGAAATCAAGAATCTCCATGTCAAGGTTGCCGACGAAGATGCTGAAATCCTTCGCGGAATCAATCTGACGATCAATCCCGGCGAGGTCCATGCCATCATGGGGCCGAACGGCTCCGGCAAATCGACCCTGGCTTATGTGCTGGCCGGCAAGGACGAATATGAGGTCACCGCCGGTGAGGTGTCTTATAACGGCGAGAACCTGCTGGATATGGCGCCGGACCAGCGCGCCGCCGCCGGCCTGTTCCTGGCCTTCCAGTATCCCATCGAAATTCCCGGCGTCGGCACCATGACGTTTCTCAAGACTGCGATGAACGCTCAGCGCAAGGCCAGGGGTGAAGAGGAGCTGACGACGCCCGACTTCATGCGTCGGATGAAAGCAGTAGCGAAGAATCTGAAAATTTCGCCGGATATGCTGAAACG
>Ga0209988_10001832_pt1 | contig 13937 bp, 8 predicted proteins | sample N075metaG_FD_183115 | JGI IMG/M metagenome (GOLD analysis project Ga0209988, IMG submission 183115) | Deep subsurface microbial communities from Kermadec Trench to uncover new lineages of life (NeLLi) - N075 metaG (SPAdes) (version 2) | ecosystem: Environmental > Aquatic > Marine > Ocean trench... | reverse complement strand
GGTCGCATTTACGTCTCGGAGTACGGGGGCAACGAGCGGATCTGCGTGTTCAGCCCGGCCGGCGAGTTCCTTTTTTCGTTCGGTGGACCCGGCTCGGGGGTCGGCCAGTACAGCCGGCCGCAGTCGCTGGCGTTCAGCGCCGACGGCACGGAGCTGTTCATCGCCGATTCGTGTAACCACCGGATCGTGGTGGTCGATCCCCAGGGCCGACCGCTGCGGGTGATCGGCGGTCCCGGACGCGGGCTTGGCGAGCTGGCCTACCCGTATGATGTGATGGTGCTCCAGGACGGATCGCTGCTCGTCTGTGAATTCGGCAACAACCGGATCCAGCGTTTCGGCAGCGACGGGCAGAGCCGTGGCGTGTACGGCCGTGTCGGCAGCGGCGAAGGCGAACTGCAGTATCCTTGGGCCGTTGACGGTGTTGGCGAGACAATCTTCGTGCTCGATTCCGGAAACAACCGCGTACACATGATCAGACCAAGAGCCATCAGCCGTTAGCCATTAGGGGAAGATGGGCGACCTGCCACTCCATTTCGACCGTCCCGGCTGGCTGGTGCTGCTGTTGCTGGTGATCCCCGCGTTCCTCATGTCGCGGCGGAGCATCGGCGGCCTGTCGCAGCTGAAGTCGTACGGGACGTTCGCGATCCGGTGCCTGGTCATTGCCCTGCTCTCGGTGGCGCTGGCGCGACCGGTCTGGGAGAAGCGGGGCGAAGGGCTCACGGTGACCCTGATCCTCGATCGCAGCCAGTCGATCCCGCTGGCGATGAAGAACTACTCGTACGAGTTCTTTCGTCAGGCGACCGAGGCGCGCGACGATCCTCGCGACCGGCTCGCCATTATCACCGTCGCGCGTGACGCCAAGATCGAAGCAATGCCCGACCGCTTCACGCGGCTCGGCGAGCTCCAGGAGCCGCCGGACCTGGCCGCGACGAACCTGGAAGATGCGCTCAACCTGGCGCTGGCGATCATGCCGCAGGACACGGCCAACCGGATCGTCGTCGCCTCTGACGGCAATGAGACCGAGGGGCGGGTGATGGCGGCGGCCGAACTGGCGGCAGCCAACGGTGTCCCGGTCGACGTCCTGGTCCTTGAGTACGAGTACGCCAACGAGGTCATCTTCGAGCGGATCACGGCGCCGTCGCGGGCCCGGCTGGGCCAGTCGGCGATCATCAAGATGGTTCTCCGCAGCCAGGGCAACGCGTCGGGCAACGTGCTGTTGAAGCTCAACGACGAGTTCCTCGATCTCAACGGTCTCGAAGAGGGCAACGGTCTACACGTGGACCTTTCGCCGGGTCTCACGGTGCTGCCACTGACGGTGAGCCTCGACATTGCCGGCCCGCTGCAGTTCGAGGCGGTCTTCGAGCCCGACGACCCCGAGGCCGACGGGATCTCGCGGAACAACCGGGCGGTGGCGGTGACCTTCGTCGGCTCCGAGGGCAAGATCCTCGTCATCGATGATGCAACCGACTCGCGTTTCCTCGTGCAGGCGCTCAACGAGAGCAACATGGCCGTCGACGTGATGGAGCCGGCGGCACTGGCCCGCGGGACGGTGTTCCTGTCCGGCTACGACGCGATCGTCATGGCGAATATCCCGCGATGGGCGCTGACCGATGAAGAAGACAAGGCCGTGCATGCCTATGTCCACGACCTTGGCGGTGGTCTGGTCATGCTCGGCGGCACCCAGTCGTTCGGGGCCGGCGGGTGGATCGACTCCGAGGTCGCGCGTGTCCTGCCGGTCAGGCTTGACCCGCCGATGACCCGGCAGATGCCGCGCGGGGCGCTTGCGTTGATCATGCATTCCACGGAGATGCCGCAGGGCAATTTCTGGGGCCAGAAGATCGCCATCGCGGCGATCGAGGCGCTCAGCCGCCTCGACTACGTGGGCATCATCGACTACGACTACACCAGGGGTGGGGCGGTCTGGGAATTCGGCCCACTCCTCGCCGGCGACAAGAGCGTTGCGATCGCGGCGGCAAAGAAGATGCGTATGGGCGACATGCCCGACTTCGCGGCGTCGCTGAAGATTGCACTCACCGGGCTCTCGCCGCTGGCGGCCGGCCAGAAGCACGTCATCATTATCTCCGACGGCGACCCGCAGGCGCCGCCGACCTCGTTACTCAAGGACTTTGTCGCCGCAAAGATCTCGGTGACCACGGTGCTCGTCGCCGGTCACGGCTCGAACGCCGACCTCGCGACGATGAAGCACATCGCCAGGTACACAAACGGCACGTTCTACGGGCCGGTCAAGAACCCGAAGCGGCTGCCGCAGATCTTCATCAAGGAAGCGAAGCTGATTTCTCGATCGCTGATCGTCGAAGGGCAGGAGTACTTCCCGAACGTCGTCAGCCGGTTACCGGGACCGGTCGAGGGGTTCGTGTCGGTGCCGTCCATCGACGGCTACGTGCTCACCGCGCCGCGTGACGGTCTCAGCCAGATCCCCATCGTCAGCCCGACGTCCGAGGGCAACGACCCGATCTATGCGTACTGGAACTACGGGCTCGGCAAGTCGATCGCGTACATGAGCGACCTTTCCGGCACGTGGGGCAGTCGCTGGGCGAGTTGGGCGGAATTCCGCGCGTTCTGGGAGCAGTCGCTGCGATGGGTCATGCGTCCAGGTGCCCCGGCCAACGTGATGGTGAGAACGACCCTCGAGGGCGACATCGCGACGGTCGAGGTCGAAGCGATGGGTGCCGACGCCTCGAACCTCAACTTCCTGAAGATGTCGGCGGTCGTCCTGCACCCGGACAGCGAGAGCGAGCCATTGGTCCTGCAGCAGACCGGCCCCGGCCGCTACCGCGGCGAGTTCAAGGCGACAAAGGAAGGCGCGTACCTCACGAACATCAACTTTGTGGGCGGTACGATAGACGCGCCGATCCGGGGCAATATCCAGGCGGCGGTGTCGATCCCGTACCCACGCGAATTCCGGGCCGTGAAACACAATGCGGCGTTGCTCGACCAGCTGTATCGGCGAACTGGTGGCAGGCTGCTCAGCGGGGCCGATCCCGAGTTGCTGGATCTCTTCTACCGAGGCGATCTGGAGGTCCCCAAGAGCCCGCGTGCGGTGTGGGACCTGCTGGTGATCCTCGCTGCGGCGTTGTTTGTCCTGGACGTCGCGGCGCGACGAATCGCCGTCGATCGCAAGGCGCTGGCTGCACTGGCGGCCCGCACCCTGGGCCGTCGGCAGGAGGTTGGCACCGACACGGTGGCGGCGTGGAAGCGCGTCGCCGAGCGGAAGAACCAGATGCAGGCGTCTGCCTCAACTCGTTACGAGGCGACCGCCGCCGACCAGGAGCAGGCGATCGACGTGGCCGGCAAGGCCGGCGCCAAACCGGGCGACGTCCGATCGCCACAGCCGGCTCGCGAGCAGGCCGAGCCCGAGCCGCCGGCTGACGCCGGTGACTACACCGCACGATTGCTCGCAGCGAAGCGGCGGGCACGTGACCAGTCTGACCCGTCGCGGCAGCCGGACAAGGACGCAGCGGATGCCTGAGGCGGCCCCCACGACCTCCACGCTCGACACGGCGTCGCTGCCGGACCTCGACATGGCGTTGGACGACGTCGAGGCCGCGCGGAAAGCATGCACCGGGCTCCGCGAGGCGTTCTCGCGACTACGCTCGACGATCGGGAAGGTCATGGTCGGCCAGGACGAGGTCGTCATCCAGACGCTCATCGCGCTGTTTGCCGATGGTCACGTGCTGCTCGAAGGCGTGCCGGGGCTCGGCAAGACGTTGCTGGTGCGGACGCTTGGCCAGGCGCTGAACCTGCCGTACGGACGCATCCAGTTCACGCCCGACCTCATGCCGGCCGACATCACCGGGACCAGCGTCGTCGTCGATGATCCGGGCACCGGTCGGCGGACGTTCTCGTTCCGCCCCGGTCCGATCTTCACCCAACTGCTGCTGGCCGACGAGATCAACCGGGCGACACCGAAGAGCCAGTCGGCGCTGCTGGAGGCAATGCAGGAACGCACCGTCACGGTGGCGGGCACGACACGGCGGCTGGAGCGGCCATTCCTGGTGCTCGCGACACAGAACCCGATCGAGCAGGAGGGAACCTACCCGTTGCCCGAGGCGCAACTCGACCGGTTCTTCTTCAAGATCGTGGTGCCCTTCGTGAACCGCGCCGAGCTGAACAAGATCATCGCACGCACGACCACAGGCATCGGATCGACCGTGACGCCGATCATGGACGGTGCGTACATCCTCAAGGCCCAGCAGCTCGCGCGCCGGATCGTGGTCGCCCCGCACGTGCAGGACTACACGATCCGGCTGATCCTCGCGACGCACCCCGGCACGGGCGCCGGCGACGACACCGACCGGTACGTGCGTGTCGGCGTGAGCCCGCGCGGCGCGCAAGCCCTGATCTGCGCGGCCAAGGTACGGGCGCTGCTGGCGGGCCGGTACGCGGTCGCATTCAAGGACATCGACTCGGTGGCCCGCCCGGCCCTGCGTCACCGCATCATCCGAAGCTTCGAGGCCGAGGCCGAAGGCGTCACGACCGACCACATCATCGAACGATTGCTCGAAACGGTCCCGCGGGACGTCGACTAGACGCCAACGGCAATATGCTAGAGTAGTCGTACTAGAGTAGCATATTCAAAAACCCCCGAGCCGGATGGCTCGGGGGTGTCTGTGTACGGATTCGCGTCCCCGCTCTGGTTACGGGCACGGGCCCCAGTGGGCGAGGAGTTTGAGGAAGTCGACGATGTCGACGCCGCCGCCATTGAAGTCGCACGGGGCGTTGACGATGTTCCACTGTCCAAGCAGTGCCAGGAAGTCGTTGATCCCGACGATCCTGTCGCCGTCGGCGCAGTCCCACGGGCACTCGGCCGTCTTGATGCCACGCACTGCAAGGAACAGATCGCTATCGATGACCGGCAGATTACTCAGGCTCTCCCAGAACGGGTGGCCCAGCAGCGGATCGCTGACGACCTGGGCGCTGTGGTCGGCCGGGTTGGGTGACGTCATCAGGAACGTGAAGCCCTGCAGGTTGCCGGCCGTATCGGTGAAGTCCATCACCGGCGCCGGTGCGATCCAGTACTTCTTGCCCTTGGTCAGGTGGCACAATTGCGGCGCGAGGTTGGGGACCAGGATGTGGTAGAGGTCGGGCAGCTCGATTTGTGGCGTCCAGATGACATCGCTCATCGGGATCTTGAGTTCACAGACGATGGCATCCTTGTCGGGGCTCGAGCAGCATGACTCGTGCTCCCGGACAGTCGGGTCGGTGTTCACCGTGGGGAAACCAGCCGGCCCCTTGTCCGGGTTCAGCGAACACGGCGGGAGCAGCGGCTGCCCGACGCACACCACGCCGCGGTCCTGGTAGATGGTGATCTTGACACCATCCCAGTTGGCGGGACTGATGCCGGGTGTGTTGTGCCACACCGAGAACTCGACCTCGTCGAGTCGGCAGTTGTTGTCGCCTTGCGGGTCATCGGGATCGGTCAGGACGAAGTCGTCTGCCGTCTCGGCGTAGAATAACGGGACACTCGTGTCATGCGACTTCTGGCTGTGGCTGAAGAACGGCGGTGGATCCGGCATGACGCTCTTCCGCAGGTTCTCGTACTGGCAGGGCACGACCGGATCGTCGGCCTTCGTGGCCCAGATTGCCAGGTACAGGTCGTGCTCGAAGCCACCAAGTTGTGTCGAGATCAGTGACCATGCAGGAACGTTGCCCTCGGGGAACAGGAGTTGCGCCTCCTGCCCCGACGGGTTCGGTGAAGTGAGCAGGAACGTCTGGCCGGCGACAGACAGTTGCACCTCCGGCGCCGGTGCGATCCAGTACTTCTTGTTCTTCTCCAGCAGGCACGCGTACTGATCCAGGCCGGAGACCGTGATCTCGTAGAGATCGTCATAGATCGGATGCGGGATGGCCACCCACGTGGCTTTGCTCATCGGTATCTTCAGCTCGCAGACGATCGCCGGTTTGTCGGGAGCCATGCAGCACGGCTGGTGAATACGCGCACCGCCCGCTGCCGGCACCGCGTAGCCTGCGGGGCCCTTGTCCGGGTTGCGCGAGCACGGGATGGCCAGCGGTTGTCCGAGGCAGACTGTGCCCCGGTCCTGGTAGATGGTGATCTTGATGCCGTCCCAGAAGGCCGGCGTGGTTCCGGGGACCTCGTGCCAGACCGCGAACGTGACCTGGTCGAGCCGGCAGGCGTTGTCGCCATTGGGGTCGTTCGGGTCGGAGAGGATGAAGTCGTCGGCCGTCTCGGCGTAGAAGGGGAAGTCGACCGCCTTCTGCGCCGCCCAGACGTCCTGGCCGACACGCAGGTTCTCGTAGTGGCACGGCTCGTCGGGCGTGTCGGCCTTGTTGGCCCAGATCGCCAGGTACAGATCCGAATGGAACCAGCCAAGCTGTGTCTGGATGCCGGACCACTGCTGGATTCCGGACGCATCGGCGATCACCTGCGCCTCGTTGCCAACCGGATTGGTCGAACCCACCAGGTAGGTCGCACCCTGAACCGTACCGGTGCCCGGATCGAAGAACTCCATCTCCGGCGTTGGGGCGATCCAGTACTTCTTGTTCTTCTCCAGCAGGCAGTTGTACTGCTTGAGTCCGAACACGGTGATGTCGTAGGTATCGGGGTACTGCAGTATCGGCGTGAAGGAGACCTTGCTCATCGGGATCTTCAGCTCGCACACGATCGCCGCCTTGTCCGGGTTCGCGCAACACGAGCGGTGTTCGCGATTGGTCGGGTCATCGACGGCGATCGGGTACCCGCCCGGCCCCTTGTCGGGGTTCCGCAGGCAGGGTGGGTCCATGGCCTGGCCCTGACAGACGTTGCCGCGGTCCTGGTAGATCGTGATCTTCACGCCGTTCCAGTTCTGCGGGCTGATGCCCGGCGTGTCGTGGGTGACGGCGAACTGCACCTGGTCGAGCATGCAGCCGTTGCCCCCGTTGGGGTCGTCGGGGTCGAAGAGAACGAAGTCGTCGGCGGTCTCCGCGTAGATGGGCTGGTTCACGGGGCTGCCGCCGGACTTCTGTGCATAGGCAAACTGAAGGCCGGGTTCGCCGAGCCGCAGGTTCTCGTAGTGGCACGGCTCGTCCGGCGGCGTCTCCTTGTCGGCCCAGATGCCCAGGTAGAGATCCGTGTCGAACCAGCCGAGCTGGGTCGCAATACCCGACCACTGATCGACGCCGGTGAAGTCCGGGCTGTACGCCTGCGCCTCTCGACCCAGGGAATTCGTCGATGACCAGAGGTACGTCGCACCCTGGACAGCCCCGTTCGCCGTGTCGAAGAACTCCATCTCAGGAACGGGCGCGATCCAGTATTTCTTGTTCTTCTCCAGCACGCAGTTGTATTGCATGAGACCCGACACGGTGATGTCGTAGGAGTCGTCCGCGCCGGGGATGGCGTTGAATGTGACCTTGCTCATCGGAACCTTGAGTTCGCAGACGATCGCGGCCTTGTCCGGGTTCGCGCAGCACGAGCGGTGTTCGCGATCGGTGGCATCGTTGTTGGCGACCGGGTAGCCGCCGGGGCCCTTGCCGGGGTTCCGCTGGCACGGGAAGTCCAGCGCCTGGCCGACGCAGACGTTGCCACGATCCTGGTAGATCGTAATCTTGACGCCGTTCCAGTTCTGGGGGCTGATGCCGGGCGTGTCGTGCGTCACCGCGAACTGCACCCGGTCAAGGACGCAGCCGTTGAGACCGGCGGGGTCATTCTGGTCGAACAGCAGGAAGTCGTCGGCGACCTCGCTGTAGAACGGCGCGTTGGCCGGACTGAGCCCCGACTTCTGGGCGTGCAGGATGGGGATTCCGGCGTCGGACAGCCGCAGGTTGTCGTAGTGGCAGGTCGGTCCCGGGGCGCCCTCGGGAGCGCCCGCAAGGATGCCGCCGTCGTTCACGGCGCCGGGTGTGTTGTCGCCACCCCTGTAACCCATCTTCAGTGACGCGACTTTCGCGTGGGTCGCCGGGGCCACCGAGGGAGCCGGCTGTGCCGTGGTCGGGACGGTTGCGATCAGTATGGCCAGGCCGCCAAGAACGGCGACGAGACCCCATGCGATGGGGGCCTTCAGGTTCATCGCGTGTTGCTCCGTGTGACGCCACGTTGACCGAGAGGGCCGATGCCGAAGGCACGAGTATCGAGAAGCGGCGTCAACCTTGCCCGACTCGTACCAACTGCCCCCGGTCCGATGAGGACAAGGCTACCGCGCCTTGGGCGGATCACAACGATCTTCCAGAAGGATATCGCGGGTAGGATGTTCCCCCATGGCCGACTTCGGCGTCACCACCCAGCCCCGCCCGACGCGTATCGACGAGCTCATCGACGGGACGTTGATGTCCAAGCTCGACCAGGTGGATGTCTTGAGCCGCAAGATCTTCGCCGGCAAACTCCAGGGCGAGCGGCGGAGCAAGAAGCGGGGGGTCTCGGTCGAATTCGCCGACTACCGCCACTACGTCCACGGCGACGACCTGCGGTTCGTGGACTGGAATATCTACGCGCGGCTTGACAGGCTCTTCCTGAAGCTGTTTCTCGAAGAGGAAGACCTGTCGTTGATTCTCGTTCTCGACGCGAGCGCATCGATGGACTGGGGCAATCCCGGCAAGTTCGTGTTCGTCCAGCAGCTGGCGATGGCACTGGGCTACATCGGGCTTACCAACCAGAACCGTGTCACGCTCTACGCGTTCAACGACCAGGGCGTAGTGCCGCTGCCGAGCCTGCGTGGCCGGCGGCGAACACGCGAGATGGGCTCGTGGCTGCTGGACCTCGCCCCCGGCGGCGCAAGCGGCTTCCCCGAGGCGATGCGGCAGATCGCGCTGGGTCGCCAGGGCAAGGGCGTCATGGTGATCCTCTCGGACTTCATGTTCAAGGAAGGCTACGAGAAGGGCCTGCGGTACCTCGCCGGCGGCGGCTTCGACATCTACTGCCTGCAGACGCTCAGCCCCGAAGAGGTCGATCCGGCCCGACACGGACTCGCCGGCGATCTCAAGCTCACCGACATCGAGGACCAGGACACCGCCGAGGTGACCATCAGCGCGGCGTTGCTGAAGCGTTACAAGGAGAATCTCAACGCCTACTGCGGCAAGCTGCGTGATTTCTGCATTCGACGCGGGATCATGCACGTCACGCTCGACACGTCGCTGGATATGACGACGGTGCTGCTGGATTATCTGCGTAAGCGGGGCTTGCTCAAGTGAAGCGGATGTCGACGAGTGGATGGGCCCGAAGCCACGGGCGAGCTCGCTTGGGCTCGCTCGGCCGTGCCACGCGGCGGGGATTGCTCAAGTGAACTGGATCTCGATTCCCGCCGGGCTGATCGTTGCGGCGGCGGTGATCCCGCCACTGGTGCTGCTGTACTTCCTGAAACTCCGTCGCCGCACGCAGCCGATCGCGTGCACGCTGCTGTGGCAACGTTCGGTCGAGGACCTGCGTGCGAACGCGCCGTTTCAGAGGCTGCGACGGAGCCTGCTGTTACTGTTGCAATTGCTCGTCCTTGCGTTGCTGGCGTTGGCGATCATGCAGCCGCAGATCCAGGCGGGCCGCCGCGCCGGCGGCAAGACGGTCATTCTCATCGACAACTCCGCGTCGATGACCGCGATCGACGGTATGGACCAGCAGAGCCGACTCGACGAGGCCAAACGCCGGGCCGCCAATCGCATCGAGGAGCTCTACGGCCGCGGACTCTTCACGCAGGAGGCCGGTGAGACGATGGTGGTGGCCTTCTCCGATCGCGCCGAGGTCTACACGCCGTTCACGGACTCCAAGCCCCAGCTGCTGGCGGCAATCGAGCGGATCCGGCCGACGCATGGCCGAAGCAGGATCGCCGACGCGCTGGCGCTGGCGCGGGCGTTCACGACCAACGTCGATCCGGATTCCGACAGGCCGCTTGGTGAGCCCGCGACGCTGGAACTCTTCAGCGACGGGCGCATCGATGACCTCGCCGACCAGGTGCTCCGGGGCGAGACACTGTTGTACTATCCCATAGGGTCGCCCACAGCTGACAACGTCGCGTTCACGGCCATCTCGATGGAGCGGCCGTACGACCGCCCGACGTCCGTCGAGGTCTTCGCGGCGCTGGCGAACTTCAACACCGAGCCCGTGATCGCCGCCGTGCAGTTGTCGGTCAACGGTGTGGCCAACGCGATCGAGGAGGTCGTCATCGAGGGCGCCGAGATCGATCCGGCGACGGGCGTGCTCATCCCGGCCCGTCGGAACGTCATCTTCACGCCGTTCGAGCAACCACTGGGCGCCGTGATCGAGGTCGCCAACCTTCGCGCCGATGATCTCGCCGCCGACAACGCGGTTCGGCTCGTCGTGCCGCCGCCACGCCGGCTCGCCGTGGCGCTGGTCGGCTCCGATAGCTTCCTGATCAGGACGGTACTGGAGGGCATGGGGTCGATCGAACGGATCGTCAAGATGACCGGGACGCAGTTCGACGAACTGGCACAGACCGGTGGCGTTGATCAGTACGACGTGGTCGTGCTCGACAACTACGCGCCATCGGCCGAATTCATGGTGCCCGGGCGGTATCTCATCTTCGGTGCGACACCGCCGCTGGAGGGTCTCAACGAATTCGGCCGCGGCAAAGGGCAGCTGATCCTGGACCACAAGGACGAACACCCGCTGTTCCGGTTCGTGAACCTCGATCAGCTGTTCATCTCGCGATACAACCTGTTGCAGCCCGCCGATGACGTCCAGGTGCTCGCCGAGGGCAGCGACGGCCCGGTGATCGTGGCACTGGTCCGCGGGCCCATGCACGTTGTCTACGTCACGTTCGATCCGCTGGACAGTAACTGGCCGTTTCAGCGCGGCTTCGTGACGTTCATCGTCAATGCAGTCGAGTACCTCGGCCACGCCGGCGAAGCGATCAGCGAATCGAGTTTCGTACCCGGCGAAGCGCTCAGCGCCCGCCTTCCCGCGGCCGCCGAGAAGGTGGAGTTGTTGCTGCCCGGCCGCGAGAGCCCCGTGTCGGTCCCGGTCACTGACCCGACCCAGTTCAGTTGGGGACCGATCAAGCTGTCAGGCGTCTACGGCGTGAGCTGGGAGATGCCCGGCGAAGACGATCGTTCAGCCAGGCCGCTGGCGGTGAACGCGATCAGTGAATCCGAAGGCGACATCCGCCCCGCCCAGGAGATCTTCGCCCGCGAGGACAACGTGCACGTCGCCGCCGGCGGCGGCAACCAGTACATGCCGTTGTGGCCATGGGCAGTCGGCCTCTGCCTGGCGGTGATGATGTTGGAGTGGTGGGTGTATCACCGCAAGTCGTACATCTGAAAGATGTAGGAATCCCCCAGAGCTCCCCCAACCACTGAAGAGAGCTCTGGGGTCTTTTTCTTCCTCCCCCCGACACGAACGAATAGAGGCCCTCACCTCGATTCGAGAAAACCCCCGAGAAGGACTCGACCGGGCCGTCCTCCCCTTCGCCTCCCAAGGCGGAGAGGCGCCCGAGCACAACAGCAACAGGAGCGAAGGAACCGGCGCACCTCACTGCCGTTCAACGGATGCTCGTCGCGAACCTCTCCACATTTAAACCATGCGCCGAGACCCGACGCGTGCGCGCAAAATCGACAACAAGACGCAATCGTTCTTTTTGTCACGAGCGACTTTGTGCGATTGGTCTGACTCGGCTACGAAACGCTGCTTGACTTTGACGTCAACTGTTCGTGCAACGCCTGGTCGATCCCGAGGAACTCGCACATGTTCTCATCGAACACCTGCTGATCTTCTTCGCGCGAGAAGTCCAGCCGCAACTCGTTGATGACCTTCGTGCCCTGGGCGATCCAGTCGCGCCAGGTTTCCGCGGAGATGTTCTCGTAGATCCACTTGCCCACCGCGCCGCGCATCGGCGGCTCGGGCAGTTGCGTGCCCGCGCGACCCGTCCGCGTGCACATGAACGCGCCGCTGGCGGCGAGTTGCTCGGCCGCCGCCTGGGTTTCCGCGCTGAGCTGGGGCGGCTCGCGGCCGATGCTGCGCAGCAGCTCGCCCATCTCGTTGCGGGGCATCATGTCGCCCTTGCCGGCGGCGACGACGTAGCCCCGTTCGAGGGTCCGAGCGGCCTCGTCCGCCTCACCGCCGGCGATGAGGGCCGCGCCGGCAAGCTGGTAGGCCTTGCTCATCCCGTCGTTGAGCTCGATACAACGGGCGAACGACGCCGCCGCGTCGGCGTGGCGGCCCGACTGGGCGTAGGCGGTACCGAGGCTGAAGTGGGCCATGTCGTTGTCCGGGTCGTCATGGGCCATCTTCTCGAATTGGGCGATGCGTTCGTCTGGCGTGCTCATACCCGAGGATCATAGCGGCGGCGCTGCCGGTTCGCCGGTGATCTGATACAACCCACGGCGTGGTGAACCTCTCCGTCGAGCTTGCCGGCGTCCGTCTGCGGAATCCCGTCGTGGCTGCCGCGGGCACCTGCGGATACGTGGAGGAACTTTCCGACGTGCTCGATCCCGCGGTTCTGGGCGCCGTGGTGACGAAATCCATCACCCGCGAGCCCCGTCAGGGTCACCCGCCGTGGCGGCTGATCGATGTGCCGCAGGGCATGCTCAACGCCATCGGACTGGAGAACGTGGGTCTGCACCGGTTCCTGACGGAAAAGCTCTCCGGGGCCGACCGGGTGAACACCGTGGTGATCGGATCGATCGCCGGCAACAGCATCGAGGACTACCGCGAGGTTGCGGCCGCGTTCGACGCAGAGGATCGGTTGCCGATCGTCGAGCTGAACGTCTCGTGCCCCAACACCGACGACGGCCTGGTCTTCGGTGAAGACCCCGGCCGACTGGCGGGCCTGCTTCGCGACGTCCGGCAGGCGCTGCCTCGCACGAAGATGTTCGTGAAGCTCTCGCCGAACGTGGGCGACGTCACCGCGCTGGCCGCCGCCGCGGTGGACGCGGGTGCCGACGGGTTGACCCTGATCAATACCGTTGCCGCCATGGCGATTGACGTCGAGCGGCGGACCCCGCGGCTCAGCGCGGGCTCCGGCGGGCTCAGCGGGCCGGCAATCCATCCGATCGCGGTCCGCATGGTGCACGAGGTCTACAAGAAGGTTGCAAAGCCGGCCGGCGTGCCCTTGATCGGCCTGGGCGGTGTGATGACCTGGCAGGACGCGGCCGAGCTGATCCTTGCAGGCGCTACGGCGGTCGGGATGGGCACGGCGCTCTTCGTCGATCCCCGTGCGCCGATCGCCGTGGTCAGCGGTCTCCAGAAGTGGGTCAAGCGTCAAGGCTGTGCGTCGATCACGGACCTGATCGGCGGGGTCGAGCCCGGATGACTCCCGCGGACCGTCGCCGTTTCGACGAGCAACTGGAGGCGGTCCTGGCGACGCTGCCGCCGCGACTGCATGCCCTGCTCGACGAGGCGCCGTTGATCGTCGAGGACCATCCCTCGACCGAACTGTGCGCCGAGCTCGGTCTCGGCCCCGACGACGGCTTGTGCGGCCTGCACAGCGGTACCCCGTTGACCGAACGGTCGGTGGAGCAGGCCGACGAGCTGCCGGAGACCATTCACCTTTTCCGCGAGGGAATCCTCGATCACGCCGAGGGCTGGGACCGGGTCCGCCAGGAGATTCGCATCACCGTGCTCCACGAGATCGGCCACCACTTCGGTCTCGACGAAGACGATCTCGCCGCTCTCGGCTACGAATAAAGGGGACAGATCTATTTGTTACGGGGGGCGGACCCCCGTAACAAATAGATCTGTCCCCTTTATTCTGTCCCCATTGTCTCGTTGACCACCGTGCGGAACGCCGCGCCGCGCAGCTCGTAGTTCTTGAATTGATCCCAGCTCGCGCAGCCCGGACTCAGCAGCAGCACGTCGCCGGGTTTCATCCGGTTCACTGCCCGGCCCACGGCGATTTCGACGGTCTCGCAGAATTCCGCGTGTCCTTCCCGTGTCGCATCGACGAGGCCCCGGCCCGTCGCACCCATCGTGTAGAGGCCGGCCAGGCGGGGAGCGAGCTCAACGATCCCGGACAGGTCAACCTTCTTGTCATAACCGCCGG
>Ga0209988_10001831_pt1 | contig 13944 bp, 11 predicted proteins | sample N075metaG_FD_183115 | JGI IMG/M metagenome (GOLD analysis project Ga0209988, IMG submission 183115) | Deep subsurface microbial communities from Kermadec Trench to uncover new lineages of life (NeLLi) - N075 metaG (SPAdes) (version 2) | ecosystem: Environmental > Aquatic > Marine > Ocean trench... | reverse complement strand
TGTAGCCGCAGTCCGCGCAGACCAGGCGCTCGTGGGTGTCGCCCTCGGGCACCTCGCGAATGCTCGGACCGATCGGCTTGGCGGGTGGGTCGTCGGCGGCCATGGCGTCAGTATGGCGGGGCCGGATCGCGCCGTCCAGGCGCCGGCCCGGCGAATTGACAGTTCAATCGATTGGGATCGATGGATATTCTTTAGCCTGCGCCAGTCTTAATTGGGACAAGAGGGGGGCCGCCGACCGTTCGGCGGAAGCATGCGCGGCGATTGAGCGCAGGTGGACTTTACGCAACGCGTAAAGTCGACCGCACAAAAATCCTGACCACCTCAGGGCAGGTAGCTGATGCGCCAGATGACCTGGCCGACGTCGTCGGCAATGAGCAGGCTGCCGTCGGCCGCGATGGCGAGCCCGGCGGGCCGGCCGAAGACCCGCGCGCGGTCCTCGCCGTCGAACCAGAAGCCGGTCACGAAGGCCTCGTAATGGGCCGCCGGACGGCCGTTCTCGAAGCGCACGCGGGCGACCATATAGCCGCGCGGCTCGGCCGAATTCCACGAGCCGTGCAGCGCGACGAAGGCGTCGCCGCGGTACTCGTCGGGGAACTGCACGCCGTCGTAGAAGACCAAGCCCAAGGGCGCCGAGTGCGCTTCGAACAGCAGGTCCGGCACCACGGTCGCGGCGACCAGGTCGGGCCGCTTCGAACCCAGGCCCGGCTGCGGGTTGGCGCCGAGATAGGCGTAGGGCCAGCCGTAGAACGCACCGTCCTGAACGCGTGTCAGATAATCGGGCACCAGCCCGTCGCCCATGCCGTCGCGCTCGTTGACCACGACGTAGACCTCGTCGGTGCCGGGCCGGAGCGCGATACCGACCGGGTTGCGCAGGCCGGCCGCCAGCGTCCGCTGGTTCGACCCGTCGACGTCGAAGACCTGGACGGTAGCGCGCGGTTCGCCCTCGACGCGGAGGTTGCTGGCCGAGCCGATGGTGACGTAGAAGCGGCTCTCGTCGCGGCTGAACGCGAGGTTGCGGGTCCAGTGGCTGCCGCCGCCGGGGCCGAACGCGCCGCGCCGGGTGACCGGCAGCGGCCCGCCGAGCGCGCGTGTCTGGCCCGGCGTGTAGCGGTAGCGCCAGACGCGGCGCGTGTCGGCGACGTAGAGGTAGTCGCCGGCGATCGCCAGCCCGTGCGGCCGGTCGAGGCCGCGCGCGAAGGTCACGATCAGCTCGGCCTCGCCGCCGCCGTCGGCGTCGCGCAACAGCGTGATGCGGCCCTCGTTCGGTTGGGCGAGGAAGACGTCGCCGTTGGCCGCCACGGTCATCCAGCGCACGTGATCGAGCCCGGCGGCGAAGATGGTGGCGCGGAAGCCGGGCGGCACCTGGAGCGTCGCGCCGGTCGGCCGCTCGATGCGCCGCGGCGCGTTGCTGGCGCTCTCCGAGGCATAGGGCGCCGGCAGGTCCTCGACGCGCACCTCGAAGCGCTCGCCGACGACCGGCGGCGCGGCCAACGCGGCGCCACCCAGCGCGATCGCGATCGAGAGCGCGGCGATCCGGACAATCATCGCTAACGGCTTAGCGCGGGCAGCACCTGCTGGGCAATCCAGTTGCCGACCTCGCATTGGCGGATCTCGGGCCGCATCACGTCGTCGTCGAGGCCGAGCGCCCAGGCGATGTCGTAGCGCGACGGGTCCTGGTGCAGCACCTCGAGCTGGTCGACATAGGCGAGCGCCTGGTCCTCGTCGCGGAAGAAGCCGAGATCGGTCAGCTTGGCGCGCCGGCAATAGATCAGCCGCGCCATCTCGTGCAGGTCGTATTCCGGGTGGTACTGCAGCCCCCAGAAGACGCCGGTGCCCATGGTGACGCAGGCCGCCTGGATATGGGTGAACTGGTTCGAGGCGAGCAGCACCGCGGTCGACGGCAGGTGCGTCACCTCGTCGACGTGGCTGATGAAGGCGTCGAACACGGTCGGCTTGCCGGCGTACATCGGATGGGCGCGGCCCTCGGGCGTCAGGGCGACCTTGCGCGCGATGCCCATCTCGCGGCCGCGCGGATTGGCGCGGCATTCGCCGCCGGCGGCGACCACCGCGATCTGCAGCGCCCAGCAGCTGCCGAAGCTCGGCACGCCGGCGTCGAAGGCGGCGCGGCAGAACTCGATCTGGCGTTTGACGCGTTCGTCGTCGTCGAAAACGGTCAGGCTGCAGCCGGTCCAGCCGATACCGTCGTACTGGTCGAGCGCGGCGCCCGACGGCAGCGTGGCGTCGGCGTCCGACGGGAACACGGTGTCGACCTCGGCCTTGGGCACGAAGCGCCGCAGCATCGCGGCATAGAGCTCGCCGGCCATCGACGCACCGCCGGCGGCGAGCTCCGCGCGGCCCGCCTTGGCATAGCCGTCGACGACGAGAAACCTGGGCTCTCGGCTCATCTCGGGTCTCCTTCAGCCGGCCGCCAGCGCATCGATGATGGCCGGCAACTCGGCGTGGTGGCGACAGATCGCATCGGCGCTGGTCGTCGCCTCGTCGACGGCGCGCTGGGCGGTGAACAGGATCGCCTTCATGCCGAGCGCCTGGGGGCCCTTGACGTCGTTTTGGTCGCGGTCGCCAATGTGCAGCATGTCGCCGAATTCGACGCCGAGCCGCTCGGCGGCGGCGTGGAACATGGCCGGGTCGGGTTTCGAGCGGCCGACCTCGTCGGAGAACACGAAGGCGTCGAAATAGCGCTCGATGCCGTGATGCGCCAGCAGTTCGCGCAGCACGCCGCCGGGCGAGACGATGGTGTCCGAGACGACGCACATCTTGTAGCGCCCGTCGAGCGCCGCGAGCGCCTCGGCGATGCCCGGCACGGTATCGGGCGGCACCTCGATCTCCATGCGCTCATGCGCGGCGACCAGCGCGTCGAAGGCGTCGTCGGGCAGCTTGCGGCCGAGGCCGGTGAACAACACGCCGAGCCGTTCGCGCGCGGTCCAGGTGATGTGGTGCTGTTTCCAGACCTTGGTGAAGGCGGCGTCGACCACGTCGTAAGCCGACACCACGGTGTCGAAGGCGAACGCATCGCCATGCGCGTTCAACGCCGCGTGGACCAAGTGACGCCGCGCCATCGGCTTGGTATCGAGGCCCTGGGCGACGCGCTTCGGTTCGTCGGTCTCGTCGGCGATCATGGTGTCCCACAGATCGAAGGTGATCGCCTTGACACTCTGTGCCACGCCATTTCTCCTCATAGCCATCCGCATGACCGCATCCGGCACGGTGTGGCGGGCATATTTCCCGCGCGCGACGGCCCGCGCAACAAGAATTTCGCGGCGCGCCCGCGGCGCTTTCCTTCCGGCGTGCGAGCGGGCACACTCGCGCGCCATGAACGACAGCCCGAATAGCGCGTTGATCGCCTTCGCCGGACGGCTCGCCGACGCCGCCCGAGAGGTCGTCGCGCCCTACTTCCAACGGCCCATCGACGTCGCCTACAAGGGTGACGCGAGCCCGGTCACCGGGGCCGACCGGGCCGTCGAGACGCGGTTGCGCGAGATGATCGCCGAAGCATATCCAAGCCACGGCGTGGTCGGCGAGGAGCTCGACAACATCAACGAGGACGCCGAGCACGTCTGGGTGCTCGACCCGATCGACGGCACCCAGCTGTTCATCGGCGGCATCCCGCTGTTCACCACGCTGATCGCGCTGACCCGGGGCGGCGCGCCGGTGCTCGGCGTCATCGATCAGCCGATCACCGGCGACCGCTGGCTCGGCGCCGCCGGCCGGCCGACGACGTTCAACGGCGCGCCGGTGCGCACGCGGCCCTGCGCCCGGCTCGCCGACGCGCTGATCTGCACGTCGAACCCGGCCTATTACGAGGATGCCGAACGAGCGGCGTTCGAGCGCTTGCGCGACGCCGTGCGCTGGACACAGTACGGCGCCGATTCCTACGGCTTCGGCCTGATCGCCAACGGCTTCATCGACCTCGGCCTCGAGACCGACGTCTATCCGCACGACTATTGCGCCATCGTGCCCGTGATCGAGGGCGCCGGCGGCGTCATGACCGACTGGGAGGGCCGGCCGCTGACGCGCGCGTCGGGCAGCCGCGTTCTGGCCGCCGGCGACCCGGCGGCGCACGCCGCCGCACTGGCGCTGCTCACTGGTTAGAGCGCGGCGGTTGTTGTCACCGAAGCGGCCCACTAGATTATAGGGCGAGGCTGGGGCAACCCGGCCCCGACACAGACCGGAAGGAGCCGCCATGCGTTTCGTCCCGATCGCCGGCATCGCCGGGTTGGTCTTCGCCGCCGGCGCCGCGCTCGCCGGCGAGAAGGTCACGGTGAGCCATGCGTTGTCGCTGGTCGGCGCGCCGAAGTACGGTCCGGACTTCCAGTGGCTCGATTACGTCAACCCGAACGCGCCCAAGGGCGGCGACTTGCGGCTCGCGGCGATCGGCGGCTACGACAGCCTGAACCCCTATATCATCAAGGGTGACGCGGCCGCGGGGATCGGTTTCGTTTACGAGACCTTGATGACCTCGCCGCGCGACGACGTTACGGCCGAATACGGCCTGATCGCCGAGACCATCGAAGTGCCCGAGGATCTCTCCTGGGTCGCGTTCACGCTGCGCGCCGAGGCGCGCTGGCACGACGGCACGCCGATCACGGTCGACGACGTGATCTACTCGCTCGATGTCCTCAAGGAGAAGGGCATGCCGTTCTACCGCTTTTACTACGCCAACGTCGAAAAGGCCGAGCAGGTCGGCGAACGCAAGGTGCGCTTCAGCTTCTCGGGTCCGCCCAACCGCGAACTGCCGCAGATCATGGGCCAGTTGCCGGTGCTGCCGAAGGCCTATTTCGAGACCCACGAATTCGAGAAGACGTCCCTCGAGCCGCCGCTCGGCAGCGGCCCCTATCGGGTCGAGAAGCTCGACCCGGGCCGCTCGATCACCTACCGGCGCGTCGAGGACTGGTGGGGCCGCGACCTGCCGATCAACCGCGGCCGCTATAACTTCGATACCATCCGCTACGACTACTACCGTGACCAGACCATCTCGCTCGAGGCGTTCAAGGCGCGCGAGTACGACTACCGCGCCGAGAACACGTCCAAGGTGTGGGCCACCGGCTACGACTTCCCGGCGATCGAGAAGGGTCTGGTGATCAAGGAGGAGGTGCCGCACGAGAGGCCCACGGGCATGCAGGGTTTCGCCTTCAACCTGCGCCGGGCGGTGTTCCAGAACCGGGCGCTGCGCGAGGCGCTGGCCTACGCCTTCGACTTCGAATGGACCAACGAGAACCTGTTCTACGGCCAGTACACGCGGACCAAGAGCTATTTCTCGAACTCCGAACTCGCTTCCCATGGCCTGCCGTCGGCCGACGAGCTGGCGATCCTCGAACCCTACCGCGACCAGCTGCCGCCCGAGGTCTTTACCACGGCGTACGCGCCGCCCGAGACCGACGGCACGGGCAACATCCGCGGCAATTTGCGCAAGGCGCTCAAAATTCTGCGCGACGCCGGTTACAAGATCGTCGACAAGAAGCTGATCGACCCGGCGAGCGGCGAGCCGATCGAGATCGAGTTTCTGCTGATCAGCCCGGCGTTCGAGCGCATCGTCGCACCGATCGTCGCCAACCTCGAGCGGCTCGGCGTCGTGGCGCGCATCCGCACGGTCGATCCGGCGCAGTACCAGAACCGCGTGCGCGACTTCGACTTCGACATGATCGTCGGCGGCGCTGGCCAGTCGGAATCGCCGGGCAACGAGCAGCGCGACTTCTGGGGCTCCGAGGCCGCCGACCAGCCCGGCAGCCGCAACACCATGGGCATCAAGAACCCGGTGATCGACGCGCTGATCGACAAGGTTATCTTCGCGCCCGACCGGGCCAGCCTGGTCACCGCGACGCGCGCGCTCGACCGCGTTCTGTTGTGGGGCTACTACCTGATCCCCAACTGGCACCTGCGCTATGAACGCCTCGCCTATTGGGACAAATTCGGCAAGACCCGGACGACGCCGAAATACGGCACCGACATCCTCGCCTGGTGGATCGACGCCGAGAAGGTCGCGGCGCTCGAGCGCGGCGCGGCGAGCACCGACTAGTCGGCGTGCCGCGAACGCTCGCTCTCGGCGTCGCTGCGGCGCTTGTGATCGCGACGGCGGCGGCGGCCGGCGAGCCGGCGGCGCGACACGGCCTGTCGACCTTCGGAGAACTGAAATACGCCGCCGGCTTCGCCCATTTCGACTATGTCGAGCCCGACGCGCCGAAGGGCGGCGCGCTGCGCATGTGGGCGCTCGAAAGCTACGACAGCCTCAACCCCTTCGTGCTCAAGGGCGTGCCCGCCGCCGGCCTCGGCCTGATCTACGAGACGCTGATGACGGGCGCCGCCGACGAGGCCGACGCGATGTACGGCCTGATCGCCGAGAGCGCCGCGTTGGCGCCCGACGGCTCGTCGGTGAGCTTCACGCTCCGGCCCGAGGCGCGCTGGTCCGACGGCGCGCCGATCACCGCCGAGGACGTCGTCTTCTCGTTCGAGACACTGCGCGCCAAAGGCCACCCGAGCTACCGCGTGCTGTTCCGCGACATCGCGCGCGTCGAGGCGCTGGCGCCCAACCGCGTGCGCTTCGCCTTCGCGCCGGGCGAGCACCGCGACCTGCCGCTGATCGCCGCCGGCATGCCGGTGCTGTCGAAGGCCTACTGGTCGGGCCGCGAATTCGGCGCGACGACGCTCGAGCCGCCGGTCTCGAGCGGCCCCTACCGGGTCGACCGGGTCGACGCGGGCCGCTCGATCCGCTACCGCCGCGACCCGGATCACTGGGGCCGCAATCTGGCGGTCTATCGCGGGCGCTACAACTTCGACGTCATCCGCTTCGATTACTACCGCGACCGCGGCATCGCGCTCGAGGCGTTCTTCGCCGGCGAGTACGACTTCCGCGAGGAGTTCACCTCGAAGAGCTGGGCGACCGAATACGACAAACCGCCGGTGCGCGACGGCCGGGTGCGCCGCGAGACGCTGCCCGACGCGACGCCGTCGGGCGTCCAGGCGTTTTTCATCAACACGCGCCGGGCCAAGTTCGCCGATCGGCGCGTGCGCCAGGCGCTCAACCTGGCCTTCGACTTCGAGTGGACCAACGAGAACCTGTTTCACGGTCTGTATAAGCGCACCACCAGCATGTTCGAAAATTCCGAACTCGCCGCCAAGGGGCCGCCGAGCGCGGCCGAGCTCGCGCTCTTGGAGCCGTGGCGCGACGCGCTGCCCGCCGCGCTGTTCGAGCGGGCCTACGCGCCGCCCGCGACCGATGGCTCGGGCCGCAACCGGGGCAATCTCAGGCAGGCGACGCGGCGCCTTTCCGAGGCCGGCTGGCGCATCGTCGACGGCCGCCTGGTCGACGGTGCGGGGGCGCCCTTCGAGATCGAGTTCCTGATGTTCGAGAACACCTTTCAGCGCGTTGTCGCGCCCTTCCTCAAGAACCTCGAGCGGCTCGGCATCGACGCGCGCATGCGCATCGTCGATCTGGCCAACTTCCAGAACCGGGTCGACGATTTCGACTACGACATCGTCGTGCGGCGCTTCGTCCAACCGCTGACGCCCGGCATCGGGCAGCGCGGCATGTGGGGCTCGGCCGAAGCCGACGTGCGCGGCGGGCGCAACCTGTCGGGCATTCGGGACCCGATCGTCGACGCGCTGATCGAGACGGTCATCGAAGCCGGCAGCCGCGCCGAGCTGGTGACCGCCGCGCGCGCCCTCGACCGCGTGCTGATGTGGGGTTATTACGTGGTGCCGCACTGGTACAAGGGGAGCCACAACATCGCCTATTGGGATAAATTCGGCCGGCCCGCGGTCAAGCCGCGCTATGCGCGGGGCGTCATCGACACCTGGTGGGTCGCCGCCGGCGCGGCCTCGGGCGGCTGACGGGGCGCCGCGCCATGCTCGCCTATATCGTCCGCCGACTGCTGCTCATCGTGCCGACACTGTTGGGCATCATGATCATCAACTTCACGGTCGTCCAGTTCGCGCCGGGCGGACCGGTCGAGCAGATCCTCGCCCAGCTGTCCGGCGACGCGGTCGGCGCGACGGCGCGCATCGGCGGCAGCTCGGGTTCGGAAACCGGCGTTGGGCAGTCCGGCGGTCAAGCGACGACCGCCGCCGGCTCGGCGGCGACCAGCAAGTACCGCGGCGCCCAGGGGCTCGACCCCGAGTTCATCGCCGAGCTCGAGCGCCAGTTCGGCTTCGACAAGCCGCTACACGAGCGCTTCCTGCTGATGATCGGCAATTACCTCCGCTTCGACTTCGGCGAGAGCTATTTCCGCGACCGCCGCGTCGTCGACCTGGTGTTCGACAAGTTGCCGGTGTCGATCTCGCTCGGGCTGTGGACGACGCTGCTGGTCTATCTAATCTCGATCCCGCTCGGCATCGCCAAGGCGGTGCGCGACGGCTCGCGCTTCGACGTCTGGACCTCGGGCGCGATCATCTTGGGCTATGCGATCCCAAGCTTCCTGTTCGCCGTGCTGTTGATCGTGCTGTTCGCCGGCGGCAGCTACCTCGACTGGTTCCCGTTGCGCGGGTTGACCTCGGAGAACTGGAGCGATCTTTCATGGCCGGCGCGCATCGGGGATTACTTCTGGCATATCACGCTGCCGATTTTCGCCATGGTGATCGGCGGCTTCGCCACGTTGACCATGCTGACCAAGAACTCGTTTCTCGACCAGATCAACATGCACTACGTGGTGACCGCGCGCGCCAAGGGGCTTTCCGAGCACCGCGTGCTGTATGGCCACGTCTTCCGCAACGCCATGCTGATCGTCGTCGCCGGCTTTCCGTCGGCCTTCGTCGGCATCCTGTTTACCGGCTCGCTGCTGATCGAGATCATCTTCTCGCTCGATGGCCTCGGCCTGCTCGGCTTCGAGGCGGTGATCAACCGCGACTACCCGATCATGTTCGGCAGCCTGTTCTTCTTCACGCTGCTGGGCCTCGTGATGAACCTGATCGGCGATATGATGTACGTCGTCATCGATCCGCGCATCGACTTCGAGACGCGGGAGGTCTGAGCCATGGCCGAGCACCGCGTCCTGGGCTTCCGCGTCACGCCGTTGACGCGCCGGCGCTGGCACAACTTCCGGGCCAACCGGCGCGGCTTCGTTTCGCTCTGGGTCTTCCTGGTGCTGTTCGTCGTCAGCCTGTTCGCCGAATTCATCGCCAACGACAAACCCTTGATCGTCGTCGTCGACGGCGCCGTCTTCGCGCCGGTCTTCGTGTCCTATCCCGAAACCGACTTCGGCGGCGACTTCGAGACCGAGGCCGACTACCGCGATCCGTTCTTCGCCGAATTGATCGCCGAAAAGGACGGCTGGATGGTCTGGCCGCCGGTGCGCTACAGCTACCGCACGATCAACTACGACCTGCCGTCCCCGGCGCCGTCGCCGCCCAGCACCGAGAACTGGCTGGGCACCGACGACCAGGGCCGCGACGTCGTCGCGCGGCTGATCTACGGCTTCCGCATCTCGGTGCTGTTCGGCCTGATTCTGACCGCGGTCAGCGCGGTCGTCGGCATCGCGGCGGGCGCGGTACAGGGCTATTTCGGCGGCTGGATCGACCTCTTGTTTCAGCGCTTCATCGAGATCTGGGGCGGCCTGCCCGTGCTCTTCCTGCTGATCATCCTGGCGAGCATCGTCGAGCCCAACTTCTGGTGGCTCTTGGGCATCATGCTCTTGTTCAGCTGGATGGGTTTGGTCGGCGTGGTGCGCGCCGAATTCCTGCGTGCGCGCAACTTCGATTACGTGCGCGCCGCCCGCGCGCTCGGCGTCAGCGACGCGGTCATCATGTTCCGCCACGTGCTGCCCAACGCCATGGTCGCGACGCTGACCTTCCTGCCGTTCATCCTCAACGGCTCGATCACGACGCTGACCTCGCTCGACTTCCTCGGCTTCGGCCTGCCGCCGGGCTCGCCGTCGCTCGGCGAATTGCTCGCCCAGGGCAAGGCCAACATCCAGGCGCCGTGGCTCGGGCTCGCCGCCTTCTTCGTGCTGGCGATCATGCTGAGCCTGTTGATCTTCATCGGCGAGGCGGTGCGCGACGCCTTCGACCCGCGCAAGACGGTCGGTTGAGGGCCGGGCGATGAGCTATCTCGAGATCCGCGACCTCTCGGTCACCTTCACCACGGCGGGCAAGGAAATCCTGGCGGTGCGCGGCGTCGACCTCGACGTCGATCGCGGCGAGACGGTCGCGCTGGTCGGTGAATCGGGCTCGGGCAAGTCGGTCACCGCGCTCTCGGTGCTGCAGCTCCTGCCCTATCCGCTGGCGCGCCACCCGAGCGGCCGCATCACGGTCGACGGGCGCGACATGATCGGCGCGCCCGCGGGCGTTTTGCGCGACGTGCGCGGCGCCGGCGTCTCGATGGTTTTCCAGGAGCCGATGACCTCGCTCAACCCGCTGCACAAGGTCGAAAAGCAGATCGACGAAACGCTGCTGCTGCACCAGGGTCTGCCGCCGCATGCGGCGCGCGCACGCACCATCGAGCTGATAAGCATGGTCGGTCTGCGCGACACCCAGCGCATACTCGCGAGCTACCCGCATCAGCTCTCGGGCGGCCAGCGCCAGCGCGTCATGATCGCCATGGCGCTGGCCAACGAGCCCGCGATTCTGATCGCCGACGAGCCGACCACCGCGGTCGACGTCACGATCCAGGCGCAGATCCTCAAGCTCCTCAAGGACCTCCAGCGCGAGACGCGGATGGGACTGCTGCTGATCACCCACGACCTGACGATCGTGCGCAAGATGGCCGATCGGGTCTACGTCATGCAGGCCGGCGAGATCGTCGAGCAGGGCGCCGTCGAGACGGTCTTCGAGAACCCCCAGCACGCTTACACCCGCCACCTGCTGGCGACCGAGCCCAAGGGCGCGCCCGAGCCGGCGCCGGCCGACGCCGCGCCGGTCATCGCCTGCGACAACCTCAAGGTCCACTTCCCGGTCAAGGCCGGCGTGCTGCGGCGCACGGTCGATCACGTTCGCGCGGTCGACGGCGTCACGATCGACGTGCGCGAGGGCCACACCGTCGGCGTGGTCGGCGAATCGGGCTCGGGGAAAACGACGCTCGGCTTGGCGCTGCTGCGTCTCGAGCGCAGCACGGGGTCGATCACATTCGCCGGACGCGACATCCAGGGGCTCAGCTTCAAGGCGATGCGGCCGTTGCGCCGCGAGATGCAGATCGTCTTCCAGGACCCGTTCGCCTCGCTGAGCCCGCGGCTTTCGATCGGCCAGATCATCGAGGAAGGCCTGGTCGTCCATGGCCTTGGCGGCGACCGGGATGCGCGCCGCGCGCTGATCGACGAGGCGCTGGTCGAGGTCGGCCTCGATCCGGCGACGCGCGACCGCTATCCGCACGAGTTCTCGGGCGGCCAGCGCCAGCGCGTCGCGATCGCCCGCGCGCTCGCCCTCAAACCCCGCTTCATCGTGCTCGACGAACCGACCTCGGCGCTCGACGTCTCGGTCCAGGCGCAGATCGTCGATCTGCTGCGCGAACTGCAACGCCGCCACCGGCTCGCCTATCTGTTCATCAGCCACGATCTGCGCGTGGTGCGCGCCATGAGCCACGACATCGTCGTGCTGCACGACGGCAAGGTCGTCGAGCAGGGCCCGGCCGAGGCGTTGTTCGCCGACCCCCAGCACCCCTACACCCGCGCGCTGCTCGCCGCCGCCCTCGACCTCGAGGCCGACGAGTCGGGCGTCGTCGGCATGTAACCGATACCAGGGAGCCCCCGATGGCCATCGTTCTAATCTTCAAGAGCCAGGACTTCGAGACCTGGCGCGGGCTGATCGCCGAGCATCTGCCCGGCGTCGAGCTGCGCAACTGGCCCGACGTCGGCGACGCCGGCGAGATCGACATGGCGATGGCCTGGAAAGCGCCGGCGGGCGCGCTTGCCTCGCTGCCCAACCTGCGCCTGGTCTATTCGCTCGGCCAGGGCGTCGACCACCTGTTCCGGCACGGCGACCTGCCCGGGGGCGTCCAGGTCTGCCGCCTGGTCGACGACTCGATGCGCCGCCAGATGACCGCCTACGTGGTCGGCGCGGCGCTGCGCCATCTGTGCCGCATGGCAGACTACGCGGCGTTGCAGACCGAGCACCGCTGGCAGCCGCTCGAGCCCTACGATCCGGGCGAGACGCGCATCGGCGTGCTCGGCCTCGGCGCGCTCGGCGGCGACGTCGCTCGGATGCTCGCAGCACTCGGCTTCCGGGTCTCGGGCTGGAGCCGGACGGCCAAGGACATCGCCGGCGTCGACGGTTACGTCGGTCGCGCGGCGCTGGCCGAGTTCCTCGGCACCTGCGACGTCGTCTGCTGCCTGTTGCCGCTGACCGCCGAGACGCGCGGCATGCTCGACGCGGCGGCGTTTTCGGCGATGAAGCCGGGCGCCTATCTGATCAACAGCGCGCGCGGCGGCCACGTCGTCGAGGCCGACCTGCTGGCGGCGCTCGAGAGTGGCCATATCGCCGGCGCCACGCTCGACGTCTTCGAGACCGAGCCGCTGCCCGACGCGAGCCCGTTCTGGGACCACCCGCGCGTGACGGTGACGCCGCATGCCTCGTCGGTGACGCTGGCGCGCAGCTGCATCGACCAGATCGCCGAGAACTACCGCCGCCTGCAAGACGGGCGGGCGCTGATCAACACCGTCGACCCGACGATGGGTTATTGAGGCGGCCCAACGCTGGTCGGATCGACAAAATATCGAACTCGATATGAATGCAAATTTAATGGGGTCAGACTCCTTTATATACTATTGGCGTGTTGCCTTTATAAAGGAGTCTGACCCCATACAATTTGATACCGACCCGCGTGCTGGCGTAGACGGCGCGGCGCCGACTCGAGCGCGGTTCCAGACGGCGCGGCTCCGGACGGCGTCGCACCGGATGGCGCGCTTACGCTTCGCGCCGGGGTCGGCCGCGGCCGGCCGGCGCGAGCGAGCGCTGGAGCCGCGATTCCATGTCGGCCAGGAACAGCGGCCCGGCGACCGCGCGGCCCTGGTTGAGCGCGCCGCGGATCGACGACAGCAGCCCCTCGTCCAGCGCCGTCTCGCAGAGCGCCCGATAGGCCGCGCGGCGCGCCTCGGGCGTCGGGCCGAGCGCGTCGTAGAGCGGGTGCTCGGTGATCAGCGCGTCGGCCTCGCCGAGCGCGTGGTGGCGGTAGCTCGACCAGCGATAGTCGGTCGGGTCGCTCACGATCATGGCGCGCACCGGGTTGAGCTCGATGTAGCGCAAGCAGGCGAGCAGATAGCGCTCGCCGTCGACCAGGCTCGAACGGTAGCGCCCCTCCCACAGCGTACCGGTGCGTCCGTGCGTCTGGTTGACGTGGCGCACATAGCGCCCGCCCAGCGACTGCATCAGCTTGGCGACCGACGCCGGCCGGCGCGGCGTCACCAGCAGGTGGACGTGGTTGGGCATCAGCACATAGGCGTGGACCGCGCAGGCGTGCCGCTTGGCCGCCGTCGCGAGAATCTCGCGATAGCGCGCGTAATCGGCGTCGGCGAAGAAGATCGGCTGGCGGTTGTTGCCGCGTTGGATGACGTGCTGGGGCACGTCGGCGATGTTGAAGCGGGGCTGTCGGGCCATGATGAACGCTCCTCTGGGCAGCTCGGGATCGGCGCCGAAGTCATCGCGACCAGCCGCATTCGAGCCAACGGTTAAGGTACAATGGTTAAGGTGTCAGACTCCTTTATAAACTAACGCAAACAACTGTCAATAATGGTGTCTGACCCCGTAGGAATAATAATGGTGTCTGACACCGTAGGAATGACTCCATAGAGAAAGAGCTGGGTGCGGCGTGTCACGTGGCCGCGCTAGTGCGTAATCCGATCGATCGGAATCAGTCGGATAATGCCAGCCCGCGACCGCGGGCCGCCGACCGTTCGGCCAGTCTTGATCCCATTAAGAGTGGCACGCGCGGCGATTGAGCGCAGGGCAGCTTTGCGTAGCAAAGATGACCGCACAAAGAACTAGCTAGCGAAGCGTTCCTCGATCATC
>Ga0209988_10001829_pt1 | contig 13956 bp, 14 predicted proteins | sample N075metaG_FD_183115 | JGI IMG/M metagenome (GOLD analysis project Ga0209988, IMG submission 183115) | Deep subsurface microbial communities from Kermadec Trench to uncover new lineages of life (NeLLi) - N075 metaG (SPAdes) (version 2) | ecosystem: Environmental > Aquatic > Marine > Ocean trench... | reverse complement strand
ATTCCGAACTGGGACATCCGTACCGGCTTTGGCGATTGCACCAATCTTCTGGTGACCGATCTGGAGATGGGCAGCGACCTGGCGCGATGCCTGGGCGGGCGCAATGTGGCCTTGATGCGCGGCCATGGCGGCGTCGTGGTCGGGCGCTCCCTGCGCGAGGCGGTGTTCACTTCCGTTTACATGGAACTGAACGCCGAGATGCAGATCAAGGCGATGTCGATGGGCGAGGTGACGTTTCTGTCGGATGGCGAGATCGCCGCGATCACCGCCGGGCGGGCCGGATTCACCTTCGAGCGCGGCTGGGAGAACTGGTGCCGCCGCGTCGACCGGCCCTATATCAGCGGCGCCTGGGAAACCGGTTCAAGCTATTCCAGGACCGATAGCTGACGGCAAGTTCAGCGTTTTGCCGCCCGCCGGTTGACGACATAAAGGCCGGCGAAACCGCCAGTGCCGGCGATGGCCAGCAGCAAGGCCCAGTCCGGCGCAAAGCGCGAGCCGAGCAGCAAGGCCCCCGATGCCAAGGCGACGATCCGCCCCGCCGGGCCCAGAGCCCCGACCAGATAGCCGGACGAGCCCGCCGCAACGGCCCAGATACCGAGCACGGTCATGGCGGCTGCAATGAGGATTTCCGGCCAGGCGCCGTGCAGGAGAAGCGCCGGGTCGGCGACAAACAGGAAGGGAACGACAAATGCGATCCAGCCGATGCGCATGGCCGAAAGCGAGGTCGCGGTCGGCCCGGCCCCGGCAATGCTCGCCGCGGTGAAGGCAGCAATGGCGACCGGCGGCGAAATCATCGACATCAGCCCGAAATAGAGCACGAAGAGGTGGGCGGCGAGCGGCTCGATGCCGAGTTCGATAAGCGGCGGACCGGCCAAAGTCGCAACGAGGACGTAAATGCCGGTTGTCGGCATGCCCATGCCGAGCACGATGCAGATCGCCGCGGTCGCGACCAGCAAAAGCCACATGTCGCCCTCGCCCAGACCGACGAGAACATAGGTGAGGCCGAAACTGAGGCCGGTATTTTCCAGAATTCCGATGATCATGCCGGCCGCCGCGCCGACAAGGATCACGTCGACCGCGGCCAGCCCGCCCTTGCTCAGCACCTGCCACAGGGTATTTGGTCCCGGCCGCCGGCCAGCTTCACCGAACACCGCCGTGATAACCAACAGCAGCGCGGCGGCCCACAGCACCGCCTCCGCCGGTCCCAGATTCCACGAAAACAGCAGCCAGATCAGAACGGCAAAGGGTAGCGGAAAGTACCATCCGCGCCGCAACACCTGGAGGGCGCGCGGCACTTCGCCGGGCGGCAGCGGCGCTGCCCCGAGCCGCGCCGCATCCAGATCGGCGGTGAGCAGAACCGAAAAATAGAAGAGCAGTGCCGGCAAGGCGGCGGCGGTAATCACGTCGGCATAGGAGAGTTCCAGGAACTCGGCCATCAAAAAAGCCGCCGCACCCATGATCGGCGGCATGATCTGGCCGCCGGTGGAGGCGACGGCCTCGTAGGCGGCGGCCTGGCGCGGCGGAAATCCGGCCTTTTTCATCATCGGGATGGTGACGACGCCGGTCGAGGCGACATTGGCCACGGCGCTGCCGGAAATGGAGCCGAACAGGCCGGAGGCAACGATGGCGATCTTGGCGGCGCCGCCCCGGTAGCGGCCGACCATACTGGCGGCCAGATCGGTGAACCATGTGGCGCCGCCGGTGTGCTGGAGCAATTGTCCAAAGATGATGAAGACGACAACCACCGTGCCGATGATGGTCAGGGGCAGGCCAAAAATGGCAAGGTTGTCGACGGTGACAAAGGAGACCAGGTCGGCGGGCGCCATGGCGCGGCCCTGAAGACGGCCGGGAACGAGATCGGCGGCCAGGGCGTACACCAGAAAGCTGACAGTCACAGCGACCAGCGCCGGGCCGGTGGTGCGGCGCAACCCCTCAAGCAGCAGCGGCACCAAAATGATTCCGGCCGCCGCCGCCTCGGCCTTCCGGAAATAATATTCCTGCGCCAGCACCGGATAGCGAAACGCCAGGTAAAAACCGACGCCAAGGCCGGCTACCGCGCAGAGCGCATCGAGCGCCTCGCCGGCCCGGCCCCAGCGGCCGAGCGGGCGCGAAACGAAACAGGCGGCGAGCCCGAGACCCAAAAGCGCGGCCAGGATCTGCTCGGTAAAGACCAGAATACCGAAGCGCAACGGCGCCTGGGCGGCAAGGGCAAGCGCAACGACACTGATCGTAGCGCCCAGCGCGGCCGCCGCCGGCCGGCGCCAGAGCGGACCTGCGGTCAAGGGTGCAACTTCCGGCGCGCCGGGCTAAGGGTCACCCCTTCCAGAGGCCCTTTTCCTTGAAATATTTCACCGCGCCGGGATGATATTCCAGTCCCTCGAACTGCGTGGCGATGTTTGCCGGCTTGTAGGTCTTCCACAGCGGGCTGGTGGCGCGCAAATCGTCCTCGCCGTCAATGATCGCCGCAACGACATTGTAAACCGTCTCTTCGCTGACCGAGGCATTGGCGAACAGCACATATTCGTAAACATTGAACAGCGTCGGTTCCAGGACGCCGACCAGCGGTTTGGCCGGCTCGACAATGGCGAAGCGGGTGCGCGGCAGGGCCGCACGCGCCGCCTCGTTGTCGATCAGCGGGATATATTTGATGCCGCCGGAGATTGCCGCCTCCATCTCGCGCACCGGGCCGGCACCGGCCGCGGCAATGGTCATATCGACCTTGCCCTCGCGGAATGCCGCCCAGCTTTGCCGCAGGCCGACAATCGGCACCGGGGTTACATCATCCATGGTCAGACCGGCGCTGGCCAGAAAGGTATTCTTGAACACATTGAACAGCGGCGCGCCGGCATAACCGTCGGGGATCCGCTTGCCCTTCAGATCGGCCAGCGTATCGATGCCGGAATTCTTGCCGACAATTATGCCGTTGCGGAACTGCATGAGCGTCGCGACAAGGCGCATATCGGGGTGCGGCGTGCCTTCCGACATGCCTGTGCCATCGACCGCCATGCCGAATTGCATGACGTTCGACAGGCCGAATTCCAGATCGCCGGCATTGACGATGGCCATATATTGCTGCGTGCCGCCCATCTTCTGGGGCCGCATCTGAAAGCCGGCGGAATCGGAAACGACCTTGGCGATGGCCGCGCCGACAGCGGCATTGGCGCCGCCCTTGGTCGTGCCGATGCCAACGACTTGGGCGGCGGCTGGCATTGTCAGGACCATCAACCCGCCAACCAGCGTGGCTCCGGCGCGTGCGAATAACGAGATTCTCATTGTTCGGTTCCTCCCTGTTTCGTAATTTTCCCGCATCCGTAGACCGGACGTCGTTGGGCAAGTTTGATCTTAGATCTTCAGACCCAAAAGCTTAACCGCATTGTCCTGGTAGATCGCACGGCGGTCGGCTTCGCTGATCTCCAGTTTGTCGATACTATCGATCGTCTCGCGGATATACATCGGCCCGCCTTCCGGGTCGAATGGCGCATCGGAAGCAAATAAAACCTGATCGACGCCAAAGAATTCGAGCGCTGACAAAATGGCCATGCGCGATCCGAAGGTCGCCGTATCGGCATAGAACATTTTGAAATAATCCAGCGGCCGGTGCTCGAGCTCATTCAAAAGCACCTTGTAATCGGTATCGGAGGTGCGGGAGCCGAGCTGGTCCCAGCCCGGACCGACGCGGCCCTCGAAGAACGGGATCATGGCGCCGGCGTGATGGGTGATCACCTTCAAATCCGGCAACCGGTCGAAGGTCTTGGAAAAGACCAGCCGGGCCATGGCGACGGAGGTCTCGTATGGCCAGCCGAAGGTCCACCAGATTTCGTAAAGGGATTTTTCCTCGCTCCGATAATCGGCAAAGTTCTGGGTGCGGGCCGGATGCAGCCAGACCGGTTTGCCGGCCCCGGCCATATAGTCGAAGAACGGTTCAAATTCCGGCAGATCCAGCGGCTTGCCGTTGACGTTGGAAAAAATTTGCATGCCGCAGGCGCCAAGGTCCTCCACCGCGCGCCGCGTTTCCTCCACCAGCGCATCAGGATTGTTCATCGGCGCGGTGCCGATGAAGCCAGGGAAACGGTCCGGATATCTGGAACACAAATCGGCCATGGAATCCGATCCGATCCGGCTGAGCTCAAGCGCCTTGTCCGGACCGGCAAGGACTTCCAGCGGCGGTGAAGCCAAGGACAGCACCTGCACATAATCCTCGAACATGTCCATGACCGCGAACCGCCGGTTAAGGTCGGTCATCATCGGCACCCTCTGGCTGCGCCTCGAAATATCGCGCAAATCGCCGGCCTGGGCGGCCAGCGCCTCGTAATACGGCGTTGGCCAGATATGGGTGAACACGTCGATTTTTTTCATGATTTACCCGTATCTGCCGGCAGCCGAATTGATTGCCGTTCGCCGTATTTTGCGTGAATGAGGCAATGGCGCAAGCCAATGTTTCGCTAGGCGGTACGCCATTTCGATTTGCCGCGCCGCTATTCTTGCCGGCGATATTGGCGGGCCGACCGGCGCGTTGTAAGAAGCGCGGCCGGACCGGGCGAAGGAAGGGGCGCCAACATCGCAAATCTTGCCGCCATTGGGAAAACGGTGACCGCATGCGTCCTTGGCGGCACGGGGGGCGCCCTGGCCTATCGGCTTGGATTCCCCGCTCCCTGGCTGGTCGGCTCGACCATCGCCGTGGCAATGGTGTCGTTGACGCCTCTGGAGCCAGGCGTTCCCGCGCCGCTCAGGAACCTGGCCTTTGTCATCATTGGCGCTTCGCTGGGCAGTGGCGTCGATGCCGACACGCTCGCCCAGGCAAGCAAGTGGTCGCTGAGCCTGGCGATGATGCTTGTCGGCATCCCGGTGATGATGGCGGCATCCTATCAATATCTGCACCACATTGTGCGCTATGACCGCCCGACGGCGATCCTGGCTGCCTCGCCCGGCGGCCTGTCGGCAACGATGGCGATGGCGGCGCAAGGGTATGGCGATATCCGGCAAATCGCATTGATCCAATGCTTCAGGCTGCTGTTCCTGACGGCCGCGCTGCCGCATCTGATCGCGCCGCTGATGCCGCCGGCATCTTCGCTGTCCGTCCGGAACCCGGACACGGCATTGCCGGCGCTGGCGGCGATGCTGGCGCTGGCACTGGCGTGCGGATGGTTGGCCGACCGGGCGCGGATTCCCGCCGCCTTTGTAATCAGCGGCGTTCTGGTGAGCGCCGTGCTGCACGCCTCCGGTATCGTAGCGGGGGGAATTGCGAACTGGATCATGGCGCCGGTCTTTATCGTCATCGGCGCGGTCGTCGGATCGCGGTTCGTCGGCTTTGGCATCCGCGACGTCGTTAAAGGGTTCCGCCATGGACTGGTCTATGTCGTCATCGCCGGCATCATTTCGGGCCTGTTCGCGTTTGCGACCTCCTCTCTCCTTGGACTTCCCCTTGGTCAGGTTTGGGTTGCCTTCGCTCCGGGCGGCCTTGAGGTCATGGCGGCGATGGCGCTGGCCTTTGACTTCGATCCGGCCTTTGTCGCGATTCATCACCTGGTGCGGATTATCTGTTTGGCGTTTTTTCTTCCCATCGTTGTCCGCAAGCTGACGGACTGAACCCGGGAGGCAGGGATATTTTCTTCCCGGCGGCTTGCAATTTCTCAATACTTTTCCGCTATCAACGATCACGAAAAGATAGACGTTTTACGAGTGCATTGCGTGTAGCGGCATGTCGACTGAACAGATCAACGAACGGTTCGCCGACCTAGAAACCTGGTCGAGCCTGGACCTGGTAAAAGCTTTCCATGAGGATCAACTGGCCGCGGTCGCGGCGGTAGAGCCTGCCTTGCCGGCCATTGCCGACGCTGCCGATGCCGCCGCGGCGCGGCTGGTCGATACCGGACGGCTGGCCGATACCGGTCGGCTGATCTATGTCGGCGCCGGCACGTCGGGGCGGATCGGCGCTCAGGACGGCGTGGAGCTGGTGCCCACCTTCAACTGGCCGCAGGAGCGCCTTCTTTTCCTCCTGGCGGGCGGCGAGGATTCCGCTCTCAAGGCCGTTGAGGGCGCGGAAGATTCGACGGAGGACGGCCAGTGGAACATTCTGAAAGCCGGCGTGAACGAATGCGATGTGGTCATCGGCCTTGCCGCGAGCGGGACGACGCCGTTTACGGTCGCCGCGATAAAATATGCCGCCTTGCTCGGCGCCATGACCATCGGTGTCGCCAATAATGCCGGCTCGCCCCTGCTGGCGGCCTGCACACATCCGATCCTGATGGAAACCGGTGCGGAGGCGATCGCCGGCTCAACGCGGATGAAAGCGGGCACCGCCCAGAAAGTCTTTTGTAATCTGTTCTCCACGCTGGTGATGGTGCGGCTCGGCCGTGTCTACCGCGGCTTGATGGTCGATATGCGCGCCAGCAATGATAAACTGCGCCGCCGCGCCGCCCGGATCGTCGCCCAGTTGACGGACTGCGATCCGGCCCGCGCCGAGACGGTCCTTCAACAGGCGAAGGGCGACGTCAAGCTGGCGGTGATGGTCGCATCGGACTATCCCCGGGAGCAAGCGCAGGATCTGCTATTGCGCCATGGCGGGAATTTGCGGGCAGCCCTGGCCGATGGACCGCCAAGGCTGGAAATGGCGTCATAGGTCACAGACCCTGCATCAACGGCGACTTCCGGCAACGACCGGCGACATGATCTGGTCCTGTGCCGAACTGGTCCATTTCTTCTCGGTTAATTTCACATTGCAACCCGGCATGACCATCATAACCGGCACGCCGGCGGGAACCTCCTGGTCGGTCGATGCGGATTTGGGCGGAAAATGGACGCCGGCGCCCGGTCTGGTTGCCGCAACGCGCTACTGCCTGCCCGGCGGGTCACTCTGGTTTGTCACAAAATCACCACAATTGACGCCACGGAAGGTTGCGCCCCTACATGATGGCAGAAAATAAACGGGTTGAATCAATCGGATCGTGTTTTGATGTAAGCGTATTGAACAACAAATTCAATAATATGCATCAATATATAAATTTTGGATATGGGGGATTTTTTGACAATTATTCCAAAATCACCTCGTGTTATAATTTTGACATCATCCGTGTTATAATCGTGACATACATCAAGGTGTATAAAGTTCAAGTTATCCAAACACCGAACGCCATTTGGGGAGATGCGCATGTATAGATCATGTCTCAGGCGTCCATTGGGCAGAATTGCGACCTTTTTGCTCTCCGTGGCAGCGCTTGTAGCGGCCGCTAACTCCGGGTTTGCGATGGAGCCGACACTGGCTCAACCTACCGAGGGCACGCCGGACGTCGTCACCGATAGAGTCGAGCCGGTTGCCACACGCATCATCGTCAAATATGTCGAAAACGAAGCAGCCCGAGTCGGGAGCGAGGCGGCGGCACTTGGCGCGGTGGAGAGTCTGACGGCGATCGCCGGTGTAGAGCTTCGACACGTTCAGCTTATGGCTGACAACGCGCAAGTCGTCGAGGTGGTTGGCATGTCCGGGGTTGACCTGACCGGGCCGGAACGCGCCCAGGCGATCGAAACAATCCAGTCCATTGCCGAGCGCATTGCAGCCGATCCGGCGGTGGAATATGCCGAGCCCGATGCGATCATGCAAATCCAGCAGGCGGTGAGCGATCCGCTGTTCGGGCAGCAATGGCACTACACGATGCCGGGCACGGGGGTGAATCTGGTCGCTGGCTGGTCGAATTCAACTGGCAGCGGTGTCACCGTTGCAGTGATAGATACCGGATATCGCCCCCATGCCGACCTTCTCGGCAACCTGTCGTTGCCGGGGTTTGATTTTGTCAGCAACACATTCACTGCCAACGACGGTGGCGGGCGGGATGCGGATGCGAGCGATCCAGGCGACTGGGTCACGGCGGCCGATATTGCGAGTTCCTGCCCGTGGATTTCTAATCCACGCGACAGCAGCTGGCATGGCACCCATGTCGCCGGAACGGTTGCGGCTGTGACCAACAACGCTCTCGGGGTCGCAGGGGTTGCGCGGAGCGCCAAAGTGGTGCCGGTGCGGGTGCTTGGCAAATGCGGCGGCAGTCTTTCCGATATTACCGCTGGGATGCGGTGGGGCGCAGGCTTGCCGGTTCCGGGCGCGCCCGCCAATCCAAACCCGGCGCAAGTCATCAACCTCAGTCTCGGCGGATCCGGGGCGTGTGGACCGACTTATCAAAGTGCTGTCAACGCCATTGTCGCGGCAGGGACAACCGTTGTTGTTGCGGCTGGAAACGCCAACGCTAATGCGTCCGGGTTCCGTCCCGCAAATTGTAGTGGGGTGGTCACGGTTGCTGCCACCAATCAGATAGGGGCAAGGTCCTGGTATTCCAATTTCGGATCGGTTGTGGAGATCGCGGCACCTGGAGGCGAAACCCAGCCGGTGCCAAGTCGTGGCGTTCTGTCAACGCTGAATGCCGGGGCGACAACGCCGGGTGCAGACAGCTACGCGTTCTATCAGGGCACCAGCATGGCGGCACCTCATGTCGCCGGTGTGGCGGCGCTATTGTACCAGCTGTCGCCTGGGATCAGCCCGGCGCAGGTCTCAATGAGACTGCAGAACACGGCGCAACCCTTTCCGACTGTTTCAAGTAACCAGTGCAGCACCAGCACCAGCAGCACCGCAAAAGATTGCGGTGCTGGGATTGTTGATTCCGGAGCAGCGACAGATGGTTATCTTCAAGCAGCGACAGCCATGCCGTGGCTAATGCTGCTGCTGAACGACTAAGACTTTGTATTCGTAACATTCGCTGAAGACGTCAAAAAGGGAGACTGCAATGTTTTCGATCAAAAAAATCGCTGCGGTTCTGGCGTTGGTGGGTGCGACAGCCGCCCCTCATGCTGCAATTGCGCAGAATGCCCAAGCTGAACTCGGTCAAATTCTGATGGGAACGGACGGATCGGCGAATGCCGGGATCGCTGCGGTGACCGGTTGGCACACTTGCGGTGTCGATAGAACAGGTGCCGGGTGGGGCAACCACTATGTCGCCCTGACCTGCACAACGGGCCCGTTCACCAACAAATGGCATATTATTTCGGCTGCCCAAAAAGATGCCATGCTTGCTACCGCCCTGTCGGCTGCTACTAGCAACAAAAAAGCGCAGGTTTATATCGGTCCTCCACCATCACCCGGCAACTATAACGAGATCCGCGCGCTCTACTTCGTTAAATAGTCGGCGGGTTCATGGGCAATTCGGGGGTGACGTCACCCATCAGCTTTACAATTCGCCCATCTTACCCAGTGATTTGAGGGTCGATCACCCCTTGCCCGGGACCACCCGCACCTCGTCCGGCGCCTGACCGGTGGCGATCAGAAAGCAGCCATGCATTGTGTCGCCTTGCGGTGCGTCGAAGCGGCGTCCGATCAGCGCCTCGATGCGGTCCTTGAGGATATCGGCCAGACCACCGGTCAGATAGAGCGGTTCGCCAGGCGCGGGTTCGAGGCACCGGACCAGCGCCGCGCCGTGGGCGCTAGCGCGCTCAAGAATGTCACTCGCGACCGCATCGCCGGCTTCACGTGCGCTAGCGACGAGCGGGGCAAGGGCGGCGGCGCGATCCGGCGTGAGCTGTGCCAGAAATGCCAGCGCCGCGTCTTCACTTTTGCCGATCGCCCGATCGATGGCCTCGGCCAATTCGCCGCCTGCAACCACGCCGTCACGCGCGGTCAGCGCGTGCTCGATGGCATGGCGGCCAATCCAGGCCCCCGATCCGCGATCGCCCCCGATCCAGCTCCAGCCGTCGCGTTGCAATGATCTGCCATCGGCCATGAGTTTGTGACCAACGGCGCCGGTGCCCATTGCGATGAGGCAGCACGGCCGGCCGCCGCCGGCGCCGATCAGCGCCGCATAACCGTCGGTGACGATCGTTGTGGAGGCGAACGCCGGCAGGGCATCCGCAAAGGCGTCCCGCACCTCCGGTATAACGAGACCGGCCGCGCCAATGGCCAGGCGATGAGGACCGGTTTCGGCAGGATCGATGGCCGCTTGCCCGGCGGTCTGAAGCCACAACTCCGAAATCGCCGCCACCGCGGCGGCAAGATCGGTCGTCGGATTGCATGGGCCGCCGGCAGCTTCTGCAATTGCAATGCCGTTTGGATCGACCAGCCGGCCCCGCGATCCGCTGCCGCCGCCATCGACGCACAAGGTGAGGGAAGTGTCCATGGCGCCTGTGTTGCTGATCGGATCGGCGTGCGCAAGCCTGTCCTTCGCCGCCGTTTTCTGCGTTACAACGGGTTTCGCTGGACCAAATGGCGTGCCATTTTGGCGTCATGACCTAGAATGGTCACCGGCCAGATCGGTCAATCAATCCGGGAAATCTCTAATGGCATCAGAAGGCAAAATCGCAATGGTGACGGGCGCCAGTTCCGGTGTCGGCAGACAGACGGCGCTGGCATTTCTGCGCGCTGGCTACTGCGTCATCCTCACTGGCCGCCGCGAAGGGGAACTCGAAAAAACGATTTCGAAAGCCGGCGTCAGCGCCGGCAGGACCCAGGCGGTACCCTGCGACGTCACCGATCCCGATGCCGTGGACAGGCTCTTTGCCGAGACGGAGAAGCGTTTCGGCCGGCTCGATGTCATCTTCAACAATGCCGGCACGGCCGTGCCGGCGATGCCCATCGGCGATCTGAGCCTGGCGCAATGGAAATCCGTCATCGACGTCAACCTGACCGGCGTTTTCCTGACGGCCCGCGGCGCCTTCAATCTGATGCGCAAACAGCACCCGCAAGGCGGCCGCATCATCAATAACGGCTCGATATCCGCCCATGTTCCGCGCCCCGGCGCCGCCTCCTATACGGCCGCCAAGCACGGCGTTACCGGCCTGACCCGCTCCATCTCGCTCGATGGCCGGCCGTTCAATATCGCCTGTGGCCAGATCGACATCGGCAACGCCGCAACCGACATGACGGCGCGAATGGTCGCCGGCGTTTCCCAGGCCAATGGAACCATTGCGAGCGAGCCGAGGATGGATGCCGATCACGTCGCCGATGCGGTCGTCCACATGGCCGGCCTGCCGCTTGACGCCAATATCCAGTTCATGACGATTATGGCGACGAAAATGCCGTTTATCGGAAGAGGGTAGGCGGGGGCCGGAACGGCAAGCACGAGGCAGGGCTGGACCCGGGCGCGGTCTTCGCCCAAGAAGGCGAAACTCAAGGCTCAACAATCGCGGGGAAACCATGCAAGCCGGTCCGTGTCTGTGTCATTTTCCAGGGAACGCACTCGCACCGCCCGCCGCCTTGTCGCCGGCGGATCTGGGCGGTGGCGGCTCTTCGCCGGCCTCCGGCGGGCCGGTCGATCGCGCTTTGCTGGAAGACCTTGCCGCGGCGAGCCGGATTCTCAGCCTGCAAGGCGTAGTGGACGCCTTTGGCCATGTCTCGATGCGCCATCCAGATGCGCCGGACCGGTTTTTCATGTCGCGCGCGCTCGCCCCGGCGCTGGTCGGGGCCGACGATATCCAGGAATTCGATCTCGATTGCCTGACTTGCCAGGGCGACCAACGTGCAAGTTTCCTTGAGCGTTTTATCCACGGCGAAATCTACCGGGCGCGAGCCGATGTCATGTCGGTCGTTCACAGCCATTCGCCCTCGGTGATCCCCTTCGGCCTGGTCGAAACGCCGATGCGGGCGATGTTTCACAATGCAGCGTTTCTGGCAGCGGGCGTTCCGGTCTTCGACATTGCCGAAACATTCGGCGCGACCGACATGCTGGTCGGCAATTGCGAAAAGGGAAAAGCCCTTGTCGGCGTGCTCGCCGACAGGCCGGTCGTAATGATGCGGGCCCATGGCAGCGTCGCCGTCGGGCCGGATTTGCAGAGCGCCGTATTCCGCGCCGTCTATACGGAGGTCAATGCCCGTATCCAGCACCAGGCAACCGCCTATGGCGGGCCGATTGCCGCGCTCAGCCCTGAAGAGGGGCAGCTTGCCGATAAGGTCAACTTCAAGGCCGGACACCGCGCATGGGATCTGTGGCGCCAGACGGTCGGCCGATGACGGAGGCTTTGCTCGCTTGCCGGATAACGGCTATGGAACAGGAAAAAATCATGCCGGACACGGATAAAAAACAGCGCCTTGTCGACTGCATCCGCATGCTGGAGCGGGCCGATTATATCGACCATAACGGCCATTGTAGCATCCGCCGCGACGCGACGAGCCTTTTCATCAATACCGGCGCCAGCATCCGCAGCACGCTGACGATCGATGATATCGTCGCAATCGATCTTGACGGCAATCAGGTCGAGGGCGAGGCGCGGCCGCCGCTGGAATATCACATCCACAGCGAAATCTACCGCGCCCGGCCGGACATCAACGCGGTCGCCCACACCCATCCGAAATGGTCGACATTGCTGACCATGACCGGTCACGGCCTCAAGCCGGTCTACGCCCAGGGCGTGCTTGTCGCCGATGCGCCGCTTCTCGATACGCCGATGTCGGTCAATACCAAGCCGATGGGCGAGCGTCTGGCCGCAGCGCTTGGCGACAAGCACACCGTGCTTTTGAAAGCCCATGGCGTGGTTACCGCCGGCACCGACATGCTGGAATGCTTCGCGCTTGCGGCCTATGTGGAGGAGAACGCCTATCGCCAATATATGGCGATGCAGATCGGCGTACCTTACGAGTTCAGCGAGGAAGAACAGCGCGCCTGCCGGGAAAAACTGTGGAAGCCCGGCCTTTTCCAGAAAACCTGGGATTATTATTATTCCAAGCTGACAGGGTAGCGCTCTAAAACGTCGCCTCGATAGCGGCGCGAAGTTCCGCGGTGACCTCCGGCTCGATGCCGAACCAGTCCCGCCAGGCCGGCCGCGCCTGATGCAGCAGCATGCCCAGGCCATTGACCGTGCGGTTGCCGCGCTGGCGCGCCGCCGCCAGAAGCGGTGTTTCCTGCGGGATATAGATGATGTCGGAGACGAGCGCGTCCGTGGGCAGGCGGGCAAGGTCGATATCGAGCGCCGGGTTGCCGACCATGCCCTGGCTGGTGGTGTTGACCAGCATCGCCGCCCCGGCCAGCGCCTCATGACGGGCCTCCCAGGGCAATACCGTGATCGGTCCGCCGATGTCGCGTTTCAGGGCTTCAGCGCGCGGCAAAGTGCGATTGACCAGCCGGATCTCGCCCGCCCCGCATTTGACAAGTGCGTATACAACGCCCCTTGCGCCGCCGCCGGCGCCAATGACGACGATCGGCCCGGTATCGGCCCGCCAGTCCGGCTCGGCCTCGGCAATGCCTTCGATATAGCCGAAATGATCGTTGTTCTTGCCGGTCAGCGAATTATCGTCTTCCACAACGACACAGCTGATGGCGCCGATCGCCTTGGCCGCGTCATCGACCCGGTCGACCATTCCCATCGCCGCCTCCTTGTGCGGGATGGTCAGGTTGCAGCCTGAAAAGCCAAGCGCCGGCAGGGCCCTGAGCGCTGCCGCAAGGCGCTCCGGCTCGATCGCCAGTAGCACATAGGCGCCCTTGAGATTGTGCTGCCTGAGCAGATAGCCGTGCAGCGCCGGCGAGCGCGAATGCATGACCGGCCAGCCCATCACGCCAGCCAGGACAAATCGTTCGGAATGCGTCATGACCGGCAGCCTTTTTGATCCTTGTCCCATCCTGTTGGAGATTTCACATCAAGGCAAATCCATCGGCACCGGCGGGCGTTAACCACGCTCGGCGCACCCCGACAAGGAACCAGATTTAAGAGATGTGCTGTCCGGTCATGCCATGGATCGGCAAGCGGGCGCTAAATTCAGACGGTGCTGGATGCCGCCGGACGTCGATAGATGCAGCCTTCCGACTGGCCGCTCGCGCCGCGCGAGACGTGCACGCTTTCGAGCCCCTCGATGTCTCCGTCCAGCTTGTCAAACAGCCATTTTGCGAGGTTTTCCAGCGACGGCATTTCAAGGCCCGCAATATCGTTCAGATAACGATGATCGAGCTCGCCTTGCACCTTTTCGATACTGGCCTCGACGTCATAAAGATTCGC
>Ga0209988_10001825_pt1 | contig 13979 bp, 9 predicted proteins | sample N075metaG_FD_183115 | JGI IMG/M metagenome (GOLD analysis project Ga0209988, IMG submission 183115) | Deep subsurface microbial communities from Kermadec Trench to uncover new lineages of life (NeLLi) - N075 metaG (SPAdes) (version 2) | ecosystem: Environmental > Aquatic > Marine > Ocean trench... | reverse complement strand
TTTCACCTTCACATAATGGCAGCGGTGGCGATCCGCTGGTATCTGCAGCACCAGTCCTTCAAAGTGCACACAGTTGTCCTTTCTCACCGTTCGCTCAAAGCGCTCGCACAGGATGTCATCCAGCACTGATAAATCCCGGCACTTAACAAAGGCCGAGCCTTCTTCTGGCGGTGGCTGTGTAAACTCAGCGTTGTAAGCTGGCAGGTAGGTCTCGGCCAGATACTTGTTGGCGCTTTCCATGTCCGTGATGCCGGCCAGAGCCAACTCCTTGACCAACCGGTCCTGATGGGTGCTGAACACGCGCTCAGAGCGGCCTCTAGCCTCAGGCGAATAGGCCGGGATCATCTCAATGCCTAACTGGCCCATAGCCCGCCCAAACTGGGTCAGGTTGACCTTGTCGACCTTCCCGCCAGCCTCCGGTGTGTGCCAGTAATGGCTGCCTCGGTCTGTATATAAAGAGCAAAACAAGCCCCGGCCCTCAATCACGTCACGAACACCCTGAAAGCTGCTCTGTGTTCCCTCTTCGTCACAGAAGAACATCGAGTAGTGCTCATTGGTAGCATCATCCATGGTAACAATCAGGTCCCAGTACTTTCCCGGCACCCATAGATGCTGGCTGCCGTCCTGATGCAACATCATCCCCGGCCAGGGAGATCGGTCACGCTGTTTGCGGTGAACACCCCGTTTAGGGGCTTTCTTCACCACCCCAGCCGCCTGCAGCGTATTCTTTACCCAGGTGTAACTGCGTGTACCGCCATCTCGCTTGTACCAGGCATGGTAGTGCTTCACATTCCAGCCTCGGTGACGGTTGCGATATCGATCCACCATACGCATAACCTCATCGACCGGTGCACGGCGACACGATACCTGCGATAAGCGTTTATCGATGAGACCATCCAGGCCCTCATCCTCGTATCGGTCAATGTAGCGACGAAAAGTTCGGGCACATACACCCAGCAATAACGCCGCTTCCTCTTGGGTCAGACGACTCTCCGTCCAACCCCGATAAGTTTCCTCGAATCTCATTAGTCGAGTCTCCTGTAGCCACTCTGTCCGTCTCATAAGCGCCCCTCCTCGGGGCACTATGAGAACCGGACAGATCATGTGCTACAAGACCGGACAGTTTATGTGTTACTAACAGTTGCGGCGAATATCCTTGACCCTCTTTTCAGTGTTTGACATGCTCATATCGAGACTCCTCTACTTCACTTTAAAAGTAGCAGATGCATCTCTTAGTGAATCAGGTCATTTGGTACCATGGTGGCTGACGCCACACACTCTTCGAAGAACCGGCTGCCCACTTACGAGTCGCGCGTTGACTCATTGAAAAAGGTAACTCTAGCGAGTTGAAGGTCAGATACGTTGCCGCACATTAGAGCTTACTTTGCGGCATCAACCCATGAAGGACCAAAGAGTCCTATCGGCTAAGAGACATATCTGCTACTTTTAAAGTGAAGTAAAGGAGCCTCATCATGAGCATTACGCAGAAATTATTTACCGTACTGTTTTTGTCACTACCAATATTGGTAGTTGCCGATAAGGGCGCCAGGGAATATTCACCTTACGTCGATCAAGAGTACCAACAAAAACTCCTCTTCGGCGACACACATGTTCACACTTCTTACTCCACTGATGCCGGATTGATCGGCAACCGCCTCGGGCCGGATGAAGTCTATCGCTTTGCAAGGGGCGAGGAAGTTACCTCCAGCTCAGGGGTTCGCGCAAAACTACAAAATCCGCTGGATTTTCTGGTGGTGACAGACCATGCAGAAAACCTCGGCCTTGCGCCCATGATTGCCGAAAAGAACGTGGATCTGTTGAAGACCGAATTTGGTAAGAAAATTTCCGAGATGGTATACAAAGGCGATTTTCTTGGTGCTTACAGTTTGTGGGGCCAAGGCATGGCCACTGGCGAAGACCCGCTTAAGGGCAATGACGCGCTCACGCGCTCGGCGTGGGACACCTCACCAGCTCAGCGGAAAAATTTAACGACCCGGGCAAGTTTACCGCCCTGATCGGCTACGAATGGACCTCGAGCCCTGGAGGCAACAACCTGCACCGCAACGTGATTTTCCGCGATGCCAAAGCCATGGCCGACCAGATCATTCCGTTGTCCAACTACGACACATCGGACCCGGAAAAACTGTGGGAATGGATGGCCGCCTACGAACAAAAGACCGGCGGCAAGGTGCTGGCCATTGCGCACAACGGCAACCTCTCCAACGGCCTGATGTTCGACGAAATTACCCTGACCGATAAAAGCCCGCTCACGCGCGACTACGCCGAACGTCGGATGCGTTGGGAGCCAGTGTATGAGGTCACTCAGATCAAAGGCGATGGTGAAGCGCATCCGTTCCTCTCGCCTGATGATGAGTTTGCTGATTTCGGCACCTGGGACAAGGGCAGCTTCGGTGCGGAGCCCAAAACTCCCGACATGTTGCCCCGCGAATATGCGCGTGAAGCCCTGAAACGCGGTATCAGGTACCGGGAGACGCTTGGCGTCAATCCGTTCCAGTTTGGCCTGATCGGTGCCACCGATTCTCATACCGGGCTCGCCACCACCGAGCCCAACAACTTTTTTAGTAAAGCACCGCCCGCCGAACCTGGATCACCCGGGCGTTGGGATCAAAAGATTACCGGGTATTTGCAGCAGCCCAACGGTCCGGACATCACGCAACGCTCCAGGAACTCACTTTCCTCCGGTTTGGCCGGTGTATGGGCCAAACACAACACCCGTGAGTCGATTTGGGATGCATTAAAACGCAAGGAGGTTTACGCGACCACCGGCTCCCGCCTGGCCGTCCGCATATTCGGTGGCTGGGAATATGCGCCGGATGATGTGAACAGCCCGGACTTTGCTGAAATTGGCTATCGGGGCGGCGTACCCATGGGTGGTGTTCTGAAGGCCGCCCCCGCCGGAAAAGCACCGCGCCTGATGATTCAGGCCATGCGCGATCCAAATCGCGCCAACCTCGACCGCATACAGATTGTCAAAGGCTGGGTTGATGACAAAGGCCATACTCAGGAACAAATCTACGATGTGGCTTGTGCAGATAACCGTTCGATCAAAGCCGGGCGTTGCGAAAAACCGGTGGGAAATACAGTCGATATAAAGACGGCCACTTACAGCAACCGCATTGGCGATGCCATGCTCAGCGCCTATTGGCAGGACCCGAACTTCAACGCTGGGCAGAGTGCATTTTACTACGTGCGCGTACTGGAAATTCCAACGCCGCGCTGGACGACCTACGATGCCGCTTTTTACGGACAGGCGCTACCCCGGGATGTTCCGGCGACGCAACAGGAACGGGCTTATACATCACCGATCTGGTATACGCCCGGGGGGTAGTGGCTGCCCCCAACGAATGGTATTGTCGACCAGCAGCTAAAGTTTCGGCTATACTAGCGCGGGCGATGAAGGATCTCGGTGGCAACTTATGAATAACATGAGTCAACAACGAATCATGGTACTTACGGGAATCGTTGGCGTGATAGCCGCCATTCTGGTCGGTATCGGTGAATTCCTTCTCCATTTCGATTCATTAGCACGTTTTTCCACAGATAGTTACGCCTTCATGCTGGCGGCTTCTGATGAGCGGCAGACCGCCGGCCATTTTATCGGTGTTCTTGCCGCCCCGCTATATGTCGTTGGCTGTTGGCACATCTACCTGATGTTAAAGCCTGCCAATCAAACCTTGGCGTTTATTGGTTTTTTGGTCAGTGCCTACGGGTTCATGATCGGGGCGGACTGGATTGGCTCCAGAGCCAGCATCGGTGCCCTCGTACATTTCCAGGAATCCGGCGGCAATATCGAAAGCCTGGTGCCGCTGTACCAGCTGCGCTATGAAAACTTGCTCACAGTTATTCGTGTTTCCACGGTGGTCATCTCACTTATTTTCATCTATTTGGCGCTGACCGGTCGCTCGCATTACCAGAAGTGGCACGCTATATTTAATCCCATCGTATTATTGGTGATGAATTTTGTCATCTATGCGATAAGCCCGTCTATTGGAAAATACCTCATGCCTATAGCACTCAATGTGGCTTTTGGCATATTTTTCCTGATGTCTGTCGTGCAAGCGCAAAAAATTAATAAGGGAGCGTAAGAGATGAAAAAACTGATAATGGTCCCTCTCCTTCTTATTGCAGGGGTAGTCATATTGGTAATCGTACGATTTTCGCTGGATAAACGTGTTGACTACGAGGTGTCGACAGCGAATATCGTGGTCCCGACATTTAGGGCAAGCGTTCTCGACTTTGATCAGAAAATGAACAACGCCGACTCACTACCCTTCACAGCCAGTGCCGTAATTGATATCGATAACGATGGCGTGGAAGAGCTTTTTATTGGCGGTGGTCCCAATCAGGATGATGTCATATTTGAATTTGTGGATGGGCAATTCAAACGGTTGAAACAAACCATTATTGAAAAACCAGAAATCCAGGATGCCACGTTTGCCTCGGTTGTTATTGACGTCGATGCCAACGGTTTCTCTGACTTAATTGTTTCAAGAACCAATGGTGTCTGGCTGTACCTCAATGATGGCGGCCGCTTTTCAGGCAGAAAGCTCGACCTGGACTTGGGTACAGATACCTCTCCACTATCAGTGGCTATCGCCGACATCAACCGCGATGGCCATTTCGACATGTATGTATCGGGCTATATCAGGAAAGAACTGGTAGAAGGGCAAAACATCTTCAACAAGGAAGGGTATGGCGGCACCAGTCGGATGTTTTTGAATAATGGCGACAATACTTTTACTGACATCACTGAAGAATCCGGGCTTTATTACAAGCACAATACCTTTATGGCTGTATTTGTCGATATAGATAACGATGGCCTTGAAGACCTTGTGGTCGCCCACGATACGGGGCAGGTAAGAACCTGGAAAAACCTGGGCAATGCCAAATTCCAAAATATGCCAAATCCCAATTCCAACGAATACAGCTACCCAATGGGTATCGCGGTAACAGACTACCTGAACACTGGGATGGTAGATTTTTTCTTTTCCAATACAGGCAGTACACCACCTAATTTCGTTGTTACGGGCGACTTGCGTGATGACCAGGTATATAACCCCTTGTGGATCATGTTCCAGAACAAGGGAAATTTTGAATTCGATGATATTGCCGAAAAAGTAAAACTCGCCGCCTATGAATTCTCATGGGGCGCCATTTTTGAAGACTTCAACCTTGATGGACGGGATGATCTGGTGGTTTCAGAAAACTACATCGGTTTTCCACCCCACAGGATACCGTTCTTACGCCTGCCAGGACGCTTCCTGATGCAAACGGAAACAGGTGAATTTGCTGAGACAGGCAAGCAGAGCGGCGTCATCAATACGGGCTTTGGTATCTCCCCGATCACAGCCGATTTCAACAACGATGGCTATCCCGACCTCGTACACATCAATATCGCGGGCAAGCCCAAGGCATACATCAACAACGGTGGTGATGCGAATTACCTTAAGGTACAACTACCGGATACCATCGCTTCCATAGCGGCAAAAATCCGGGTGCTGCGCAGTGATGGTAAGGTAATCTACAGAGACTTTGTATCAGGTGAAGGCCTGTGCTCGGATCAGTCCCATATTCAGATATTTGGCCTGGAAAACGCTTCCGTAACTGAGGTTACGGTGCAGTATATCAATGGTGAAAGTGATAAAAGAACAGGCAATTTTGTCAATACAATTATAAAGTTCTAATGTCGGGGCTCCATAATATATCCAGAGTAATTTTGTGGCTCCTAATAATCGCGGGCTTATGGGGTGCCTTGCGGGTGTCTTATACCACTATCACGGGCACAGCGCGGTGTCCGGACCTGGTGAACATCCCCATCTGCTATCTGGTCGGTATAGGCTATCTATCTATGTTAGCGGCGCAGGTTGCATCCCCGGGGAAATTGAAGAACCGTCTTTTTTATCCGGCCTGGACTCTGGTCTTTCTTATTGCGGCTGCGGGAACCGGTTTTGAAATAGCTGTTGGCAACACATGTCCCAGGAACAGCAGTGGAGTGCCGCTGTGCTACTTTTCCTTTGTTTTAAGTATTGCGATTATTTTTTTCTATGTATTTACAAGCAACACGCGCATTATTGTACAGCGATAGACTCGAATTGCCGGTGGGAAAATAAACCAGGAGAGAGTTACACATGCCACTATCTGGACATAAAGATTGCAAAATATTTTTATCTGCATCACTGGCCCTGACGCTATCATCGGGCGCGCTGGCCGTAACCCCGGTCAGCGAACAACAGGGTTGGAGCGGGTTTCTGATGCTCGGGGCTGGCTATACTGATGTCGAGAGTAATACCGTGGCCGGTAACGAACTCATCGATGGCGGCCTGGATACCATCGGCTCGATTGACGACAAGCCTCGCTCCAGTGACTCTACCCACCCCATCGCTGGTGGTGAAATCAGGTACACCCTGGCTAACCGCAACCAGATCTTTCTCGGAGGTTCGCTGGAGGATCAGCTCACCCTGGATTTTGTCACCCAATTGGGCTGGCGCAAACAAACGGAAGAGGCCGGCACTTTCCAGTCCAGTATTTTGTTCAGCAGCGTTCCCGTGGAAGTATGGGAGGATCCCTACCTCGCCGGCAGTCGACGCCGGGAAGCCGATCGAGATTCAACCGGTGCCCGCTTTGTATGGGGACGTATCATGGGCAGCGGGTTCGAGTTCACGGCGCAAGTCAGGGACATTGATCTCGATAAAGAGCTCAGCGGTACAGACCCGGTGTTGAATTGTGGCTTGAGCTGTCAGTCCATGCTCGACAGGAATGGCGATCAATACCAACTCCGGCTGTCATACATGTTTAACTGGAGCGGCGGGCATATTTTCAGACCACAAATCCGTTATCGCCGGGAGGATCTGGACGGCAAAGCTGTCGCACGTGATGCATACGCCCTGCAATTGACCTACTCCTATCTCAGCGCAACCTGGATTGTGGTTGCCAACGCCTTCTACGGCGAGTCGAGCTATGACAAGGCCAATCCGCTTTACGGTATTAAGCAGGATGCCAGCACCAGGGCGCTGGATGCGACAGTGCTCTATCGGCTACCAACCGAAAGCGGTCGTTGGCAGCTCATGGCTAACGCTGTATGGGCTGAATCTGACTCCGATATCCATTTCCACGACAACAAAATCAATCAGCTGGCACTCGGGGTTATCTACAATTTTGGCAATCAGCCAGGAATTCGGTAGCTGCCTGAGAAAGGGCATTAGGGAGAGTTATCGATGAGAGTTCACAGCATCACCTCTGGGCTGCTTGCTATTGCTGCTGGCCTCTCTTTGCTAACTGCCTGTGGTGGTGAAGAGGCCGTTATTATCGAAGAGAGAATTCGCCCGGTTCGCACTGCATTAGCTATTAGTGCGCCCGAAGATATCAAATACCGTTTTGCAGGTCGCTCCAAGCCGCCTCAACCACCAATATCAGTTTTCGGATTTCAGGTACCATCGCCGAGTTTCCTGCTCAAGTGGGCAAAGCCCTTAACAAGGGGGATGTTATTGCTCGCCTGGACAGCACCGATTACGGAATAAAACTGGAATATGAAAAAGCCGTATTGGGCAAAGTTACAACTCATGCCAGAAATGCGAAGTCGCGATACGACAGAATTGAAAAACTGTTTGCCGATCACGTTGTTTCAGAGATGGATTATGAAACGGCTAAAACCGAGTACCAAATTGGTGAGGCGGAGGTGCGGCAGGCGCAACGCAATGTGGAACTAGGCCGCGAGAACCTTAGCTACCACGAACTCAGAATCCCCGCCGACCAGTGTACAGTGACAGAAGCCACAGCTTCCGTAAATGAGAACATCACAGCCGGGCAGACTATCGCCATCTTAAGCTGCGGCTCTATTATAGAGGTGGTTTCCATCGTGCCAGAATCGGCGGTGAATCTGGCATCTATCGGCCTGCAAGTTAAGGCAGTGTTTCACGCTATCAAAGACCGCAGCTTTAGCGCTGAAGTGACAGAGATAGGTATTAGCTCATCCGTTAACAGTGTATACCTTGTAACCGCAAGACTAAAGGACAGCGACCCGCAGCTTCGCCCCGGTATGGCTGCAGAACTGGTGTTGGGCGAACAGTTTGACGTATCCGCTGACCATGTCTGGGTTCCGATGGTGGCTGTTGGCGAGGAGGACAAACAACGTTTTGTTATGATCTACCAACCCTTGGACGATCTAACCGGCACCGTCAAACGAATCAATGTTGAAACGGGCCAACTCGCGCTAGATTTAATTGAAATCACCGCAGGTCTGCAGGAAGGTCAGCATGTGATCACCGCTGGTCTGTCGCAGATACAGGACGGACTCACCGTCAAATTACTGAAACGCGATCTATAAAGAGGCCTGTAATGAACCTAACCTCCTTTGCGCTGGAGAGAAAACAGTTCACTCTACTGGCTATCGCGGCCCTATTCTTGGCAGGTCTGGCTTCCTATACCGTTATCCCCCAGGCTCAGGACCCCGGGTTTCCAATCCGTGTTGCTCAGGTGACAACTTACTTTCCGGGTGCTTCTCCGCAGCGAGTAGAGGAGTTAGTGACCGACAAGATAGAAAAAGTGATTCAGGAAATGCCCGAGCTCGATAGTGTAACCAGTCAATCGAAAGCCGGCGTTTCCATTATCACCGTTAATATCAAAGACAGCTACAAGAATCTACGCCCAGTATGGGACAACCTGCGGCGCAAAGTGGAACGTGCGCAGAGCCATCTGCCCGATGAGGCGCAACCCTCCATTGTTAATGATGAGTTCGGCGATGTTTTTGGCATTGTGATCTCACTTGTCGGCGACGGTTTCAGTTACGCCGAGCTCAAAGAAGTCGCTGATGAGGTGCGCGATGAGTTTTTGCGCCTTCCGCTGGTATCCAAGGTAGATATCTACGGGGCCCAGCAAGAGCGGGTTCTTGTTGAATACGATAATAGCCAGCTGAGTGAACTGGGCCTGTCTCCGACTTATCTAGCGAACGTTCTTACCAACAAGAATATCATTCTCTCCGGTGGGGAGCTTCGCACCGAGGACGAAATTATAAGTATCGAACCCAGCGGCAATCTGGGGTCTCTGGATGCACTGCGTAGCACCTATATTCCTATACCGGGAAGCTATAAAGTGCTGCCCCTTGGGAATATTGTTGACATTAATCGTGGGTACGTTGATCCGCCCATATCATTGGTGCACTCAAACGGCGAACCGGGCCTGACCTTGGCTATCGCCATGATCGAAGGTGGGAATATAGTTAAACTTGGCGAGAAAACCAAAATCCTCCTGAACCACATGCAAGAGGTATACCCTTGGGGTGTCTCCTTTAATATCGTCGTTTTCCAACCCGAGTTAGTTAAAAACACGGTGAAGATATTTATCACCAATCTACTGCAGGCCATTACCGTGGTCACTGCGGTAATGCTACTCACCCTCGGCTTGCGTACTGGGCTAATCGTTGCCAGTCTGATTCCCGTCACTATCGCTACCAGCGTAGCGGTGATGTATCAACTTGATATTGGACTAGACCAGGTTTCTCTTGCTGCATTGATGATCGCCCTCGGCATGTTAGTGGACAACTCCATCGTGATGGCCGAGAGCATTATGACTCGAATGGAAAAGGGGGAAGCTGCACATCAGGCCGCTTTGACTGCCGCAGGTGAGCTCAAGATACCACTGTTGATATCCTCTTTGACCACAGCAGCGGCTTTTCTACCGATTTATTTGGCTGAATCCACCACCGGTGAATATACCGCACCGATTTTTGAGGTAGTGACAATCACTCTACTCGCCTCTTGGCTTTTTTCCTTGACCATGATTCCGTTGCTTTGTGTGATGTTTTTAAAAGTCAAAATCAAACCACAGCAGCAAGGTGGTTTAATGCAGCGTATTGAAACTCACTACAGCAGTTGGTTAGTTAAATTGCTGCACTATCGATTTTCCAGTGTTCTCACTATCGTCGGTGTGTTTGTTATTGCGATCTACAGCTTTCGCTATATTCCAGCCATTTTCTTTCCTCCATCGGAAGACCCCACTTTTACACTGGAAGTGGAACTGCCGATAGGTACCCCCATCAGTCGTACTGAAGCCGTTGTCGTCGATATTGAAAAATACCTGCAAACCCTACGCAGTGACGGTGAAAAAGATGGCCTAATCAACTGGAATGTATTTATTGGTAATGGTGGCCCACGTTATGTACTAACCCATTCAGCCAACCCCGCCAGCCCAAACTATGCCTTTTTCATTCTCAATACCAGCAATGGTGAAGTGATTAATCGGTTGATATCACAACTGGATCAACACCTGTTTGAGCATTACCCTGATGCCAGTTACACCATTCAAAAACTGGCCAGTGGGGCCCCCATAAGCAATCCAATTGAAGTACGCATTTCCGGCCGTCATCAGGAAGGATTATTTCACCTGGCGAACAGCATTAAACAGAAACTGGCGGATATCAATGGAGTGACAGGTATCAGCGACAATTGGGGGAGACAGACCAAAAAGCTGGTTGTTAATATTGATGAGGCGCAGGCGCAACGACTAGGTATCACTAATACCGATGTGGCACACACACTGCTGGCGAGTACTAGCGGTCTAAAAATCGCTGAATACCGGGAACGCGAAGATATCATCCCTATTATCATGAAGGCGAAAACCCTGCACCACAATAAGCTGGCGTTGCCCACCAGTATTAATATACTTACCGCCGATCAACAATCCCATCCGTTGGGACAGATCGTCGACTCAACGCTGGCGTGGGAATCGGCAGTGATCTATCGTCGTGACAACATGAAGACCATTACCGTAGCTGCTAATCTCGAATCCGGCGTTACCGCTACCGAGGTGAATCGCCAGCTAATTCCGTGGTTAATTGAGCAACAGAAAAACTGGCCCACGGGTTACCGTTGGGAGCTGGGAGGAGAAGCGGAAACCGCGGGAAAAGCCAATGACTCCATTGCGGAAAAGCTCCCCATTGCGATGGTGATAATCATATTATTGCTGATGGGGCAATTTAATTGCATCCGTAAAACCAGCATCATTTTACTGACCATCCCACTGGGGCTTATCGGTGTCGCCTTTGGTTTACATATCACTGGATCCTACATGGGTTTTATGACCCTGTTGGGCATTGTCGCTCTAGCAGGGATAGTGATCAACAATGCAATCGTGCTGATTGACCGCATCCAGATTGAACAGGACGAAACCGGTCTGGCACCGTATGAGGCAATTCGCGCAGCAGCGCAAAAACGATTACGCCCAATCCTCCTCACCACATTGACCACTGTAGTTGGCATGATTCCCTTATATCTCGGCGGAGGCATACTGTGGGAGCCGATGGCTGTTGCAATTATTTTTGGGTTGATAGGGGCAACTGTATTAACTCTAGGCGTTGTACCTGTGCTGTATGCAATTCTGTTTCGTGTCAAACCGGTATTGAATTGACTGGATGTCGCCTTAGCCTCTAGTGAAGAGCGGCAGGACCTCCACCTATTTCAAGTATTAAACTAGAACGGGTGATTGAAAAACATCTGTACCTCACCGCCTTCCTCAGAAACACCCACATCCACGCGAATCACCAGTTCGTAGACCAGCAGCCGGACACCGCCACCCACACTGACTTTCATCTTCTTGTGCAGATCATTGAAGCTCCAGTTATCGGCCACGCGCCCTACTTCGGCATATGCAACCCACTGCCACCAGGGGATGTAGAGCTTGTTGATCAATGGAATGTCAGGGAAGGGATTCCACTTGGGCATATAGCGATACTCGGCGCTGTAATTAATCGCCGAGCGATCATGAAAGCGGTTGCCGGGATAGGCCCGTTGACGCAGCAGGCCGCCGAGGGTAGACCCTTCGAACAGTGGGGCTCGGTGAAACACCTCTTCGCCCAAACCGTTGGTATGGGAGGAATTCCAGGTGGGAACATCAGAGGTCCAAAAATCAAAAGCCAGCACTCGCTGCCTAGCTTTTTTGGTTTCTCCCAGATTGAAAAACTGGCTGTGGCGAAATTGGATGGCCGTCCAGGTGGCGGAGTCTGCCTGCAACCCCCAATCCCTCGCAACTGTCAGTCGCTGGATCGTGCCGCGGGTGGGGTTGTTGTACCAGTCGGTATTGTTATAGTCCAGGGCAAATTTCACTCCGGCCGTCTCGCTCGGGTAAGACACGCCGGAATTTACCTCTTCAAATTCCTGATCGCGGTAGAAAGGCCGCAATTCAAAGGTCGTACGGCCAGAGTCGAAAGGGTTCCAACTGCCACCGCCCGCCTCGGAACCTGGCATTAACAAGCCCCGATTGAGTTTAAAGGTGTGTATTGGATCACCGCGACCATCGCCAATAGGAAACAGGTAACGCAATGTGACTTGACCGAACAGGTCATCGCCGGTGGCGGTAACGAAGTTATCTTCATCCGAATCATTGGAACCGGCGATTTCATCGGGGAAATCCGGGTTCCCGTTCTGGTAGGTGTCAGCCTCGTCCCAGTTTGAGTACATAAAGATGGAATCAAAAAATAGCCTGTTGGAAAAAGGCAGCAAGATATCGCTATTGGCCCAGAACAGCTGGTAAGAACCATCCTGCCCTGCCCACACATTGGCTACCGACAACACCTGGTCCTGGAAATAGCCCTTGGCCAGAAATACTGTGGCGACGGCCAGGCCGGTATCTGCGTTATAGAAACCATAAGGGATAAACTGGGTGCCTTTTGTCCGCCCCTCCGGCAGCGCTCTTGTGGTCTCCACGTTATAGTTCATCGCGTGCCCCCATGGCGCGAACAGTAGTAGCGCTACTAGCAAGTATCGCAACGAATACTTAATCTTTATCCTCTCCCATGCATATAAAAGCAGTATCTCAATAAGGCGATCTCCGAGGGAGATAGCGTCAGCTCGGTTTCGCCGACGTCTTCTACAATGCTTTTGTATTTTGACATCAGGAACCCTACTTAGCCGAAATTCTACAGTATAGACCTGGTTTGCATTTCGCGTTTGGCGCTAGAAATACGAACGCCACCCCTCATCAGATCAGTCTCTATTTTCCTAGTGTACGTCGTCAGACCTTATGGAACCAGTTGACCCTCTTTCATGGCCGCGACAGCGTTGGCTTCTTCAGGCCCTACAATATCCCACTCATACGACCTCAAATTCTCTTCCACAACCATTACTTCCCCCACATCATGTCTTAGCAAAAGGCATTCTTACATAGACTCTGAGCAGATAAAAATCGACATTTTGTGAGCGCTGCAACCAATTGACCGACCTGCTGGGGCAACCCCCTAGATGAATGAGCTGATCGTTCACCTGAGATAGGCATCTCAGGTTGTTGGCCGCTGAATGCCGAGTTTTTTCATTCGCGATTGCAATGTAGTTCGCTTGAGTCCCAGGTGTTCGGCCGCGCCGTCCCTTCCACGGATCTTCCAGTCGCACCGCGCCAGCACTTTTTCGATGTGTGCTCGTTCAACTTCTTCGATAGTCTCGCCGCCTGGTTCAGGGTGCTGAGATGAAGTGCGGTTGAAAACACGGGGCCAGGAAACCAGTCACCCAGTTCGAGTACAGTGCCCTGGGTGAGAATCATGGCCCTTTCGATAATATTTTTAAGCTCCCTTACATTTCCGGGCCAGTCATAAGCAGTAAGAGCATCCATCGCTTGTGTGGAGATTTTATCGAATTTCTTGCCGAGTCTATGTTGTAACTCGGAAACAAAGAACCAGGTGAGTAATGGAATGTCGCCGTGGCGTTCGCGAAGTGCGGGGGCTCGAATTGGAAAGACTCCAAGCCGATAGTACAAATCAGCCCGGAATTCACCTAGCTCGATCAACCGGTCGAGATCCCGATTGGTCGCCGCAATGACACGGCTGCATGCGTTATCGATGTTACTGATCGTGATTGTATCGATCAATGAGTTCATCCTGTTGGGTCAGCCGCTGCTTATTTGGAAAAATGGGGTCCGAGGTGTAGCGTTTCTGGTCCTACTGGTAGGCTGCTGTCTCGACAGCCGAAGGTGCATGC
>Ga0209988_10001824_pt1 | contig 13979 bp, 13 predicted proteins | sample N075metaG_FD_183115 | JGI IMG/M metagenome (GOLD analysis project Ga0209988, IMG submission 183115) | Deep subsurface microbial communities from Kermadec Trench to uncover new lineages of life (NeLLi) - N075 metaG (SPAdes) (version 2) | ecosystem: Environmental > Aquatic > Marine > Ocean trench... | reverse complement strand
CGATATCACACGCTTTACCGTCGGGCGAAATCCCCGCAGCATCAAACGGGTGGTTCACTATACCAACTTGCTGGAGCGTATTCATAATCACAATTCCGGCCGCGAGACCTCCGACGAGGAGTGCAAGATCCTGTTCGCGCTGGTCTGTATGCAGATTGCCTGGCCGGAATTGTTCCAGTACTTCATCCGGGATCCTTCGGTAGGATCGATCACCAGTCTTAAGAGTTGGGACTTTCTTGATGCCCTACCCGAAGCGACCAGCTTGTTCGAACGTTCACCGGACAGGGAATTGGTCAAGAACGCCATCTCTGCTTACTTTGATACACTTTTCAGTTTGCTGGACAAAAATGATGACGGCCATATCGACAGCAAGGAATTGCAACCGGTTCTGAAAGTCATGGAATTGGCCAAAATGACCAATATTGAATCCAGTGAACGGCCGCGCCAGTGGATCGTGCGTCGGATTCATGAAAACAATGTTGATGCCAGTCCGTTGATCAATTCTTTCCTTGAGAACGTTTTTATGAAATCGGTTTGGTATCTTGGCAGTGATATCAAGTACCGCAAAGCCGGGGGGCGTTATGTGACGCTGGTGTGTAACCGCCGACAGATTGGCACTATCGTGAGTTTAAAATCCCAGCCGTTTGTATTCCGCCTGGCAATGTCGCCGGAACGGGTGATGAATGCCTTGAAGGACTATTGGAAAAGTAAGCAGACGGTTAAAAAAGACGCGATTGTCCTGGTGCGTAACACATCTGGCAATGAGGCATCGCTAACCGGCTATGGAGATACCATGGTGGACTACAGCAAGATGACTTACATGGAAAGCAAGGATGCCATCAAGTTATTGAATGTATTGTTTCAGATTGTGACAGAGTCCCAGCCGTCACCCCGGGTATAACCCGGGGTTCAGTTTTCATACGTGTCTCTCCCGATTTATCACTGCCCTTCTTTTGCTTAACGCCTTGAGTATAGGTCGTGACTTGATCTTTTTCCCCTACGGTCGACTAAGCGGTGGTTTTTCGAGCCGGGAAAGAATTGGAATCTGACAGATGTCCAGTACCTTTGGCGGTTGATGATGGAAAAACTTGTCCTTGCGGTTGCGACGTTTTTTGAGCATGTTTTTGAAGCCTTTGCTGTTGGTGTCGGCGACATAAATATCCAATCGCTCACTTTTTGCAAGCGAAGAAACCAATTGCATGCGTGTAATCCAACTGCGTTTAAGGTCTTCTTCAATCAAGCCGTTTTCAAGAGGGGGGCCGCGTTTGATGCGTTGTACCACGTCCATACCCCAGATCACGCGTCCAAATATGGTCAAATTCCGGTCCAGGTAACGGGGCGCCTGGCCGATTACGATATAAAAATCGGTACTGCCACTGTTCGGGTCTTCATTTCGCGCCATGGCGACACTGCCCGGGCAATGGGTTAGCCAGGTTTTGCCGGCCTTTTTTTCATCACGGGCGGCTGGAAAACCATCGATAAAGCCGGTGTAAGGGGCAAACATGTCGTCTTTCTGTACCAATGTCCATGACATCGGCTGCCAGTCTTGCGCCTCATCTTTGTCTTTTGGTTTCAGTGGCCAGTCGATTTCAAATTCGGCTTTCAGGGTTTTCGCAGACGGGCTGTCATCGATATCGCTTTCATCGCCCCCCTGGGCAACAAAACCATCGATGACCCGGTAGAAACTCAAGCTGCGGTAGAACTGTTCTTCCAGCAGCTCTTTGAAACGCTCGACGGTCTTTGGTGCAAACGTAGGGTTTAACTGGATAACCACCGTACCTTCTTTCAGTTGCAGGTAGACTGTGTTTTCCGGGTCCGCTGAATTCCAGATCAAATCCTGCTGAGCAGGTACGGACGGTGCTGCAATCAAGAAAAAAGTTAAGACAAGCCCACGTAAGCAGGAAGAGGCGAGGGTAATTGGCATAGTTTCACCGGTATCTTGTTAGCACCGGTGACAGTCTAATTGAATTATCGCCCGATCACATTTGATCTGGGACGTTTGACCCGACACATTTGGCCTGGCGATTAGCTTCAGGGCAATTGTATTTTGCTAGCTTCCCTGCCCGGGATAACGATCGATGAGGACTGCTGACGTTGCATCTCTTTCAATTCTTCCATGGTTCTTTCAACCGCCAGTTTGGCAGCTTCACCAAAACCTGCAACCGCACCTGCCAGCGTATCGGTTTCGATCTCGAAAGACAGCGGCAACGCGCCACCCGGGGTCATGATTTGGGTAGACCCGACAAATTGTATTTCACGGCTGCTGTCGACATCGCCGTCTACGGTCACCGGTGTCATTTTACGGATCGTACCCACGCGGCTGTCGGTGTAGGTTTCTTCACGTGTTAGTGCGGTTGCATCCATGGAGATTTCAGGATCGGTATCCAATTGGCTCATAATGATTTCCTTTAGTTTGCTGCTTAGCAAAGTGGGGTCAACGGCCGGAAAAGGCAACTAGCCGAGCCCGGATTGCTGACATACGGCATAGTCGCACTATAATGGGATCAGCAAACAGCTAAGGCGGAATTGGATATGACCGACATACAAACAGAGGAAATCACCTATACGGCAGATGGCGTAACCATGAAAGGCTATATTGCCTGGGATGCTGATAAAGGTGGTTTGAGACCCGCCGTGCTGGTGGTACACGAATGGTGGGGTTGCAATGAGTATGCTGAGCGGCGCGCACGGATGCTGGCAGAGGCGGGATATACCGGTATGGCATTGGATTTGTACGGTGAGGGCCGTATCGCAGCCAATCCGGATGAGGCAGGTGCCCTGATGACCGCCCGTATCGATGATATGCAAGGAACCCGCAGCCGCTTTACGGCAGCACTGGAGGCCTTGAAAGAGCACGATAGTGTCGATGTCAGCCGCACCGGTGCGATCGGCTATTGTTTCGGCGGTGGTGTGGTGACACATATGGCTCGCATGGGTGCTGCGCTCGATGTGGTCGGTTCATTTCACGGTTCCATTGGTCTGGCTGCCCTGGACGGACCGGCGCAATTCGATTGCCGGATTATGGTGTACAACGGTGAGGCCGATGGTCTGATTGATGATGATCAGATTTCAGGTTTCAAAGCAACAATGGAGAAGACCGGTGCCAACTATGACTTCATCCAGCTCCCTGGTGCGCTGCACGGGTTCAGCAATCCGATGGCAACCGGCAACGGTGAAAAATATGGTTTGCCACTGGCCTATAACAAGTTGGCAGATGAGAGCTCATGGGCGCATTTCTGTTTGACGATGGAAAACGTTTTCAAGTGAAACGGGGTCAAGCGGTGTCCCGTCCTACCGTCATTGCCCTGTCCAGCCCGGCCCGCGCACAACCCGGCCTGGCGTGGCACCGGTATGTTCGCCGTCTTTGAGTACCTGCTCGCCGTTTACAAACACATGTAGCATGCCGGTGGAATATTGGTGTGGTTTGACGAAGGTTGCGTGGTCCTGGATGGCGTCAGCGTCGAATACGACCACATCAGCATAAAAGCCTGTTTTCAATTCACCGCGGCGGTCAATTTTAAGGTTTTGCGCGGGTAAGGCCGCCAGTTTTCGAATCGCTTCCTGTAGTGTAATGACCTTTTCTTCGCGAACATATTTACCCAGCACGCGGGCAAAACTGCCATAGGCTCGAGGGTGTGGATTGCTCTTGAGAAACACGCCTTGCGGCGCAACCGAAGCCGCATCGGAGTTGAAACTTACCCATGGCAGGCCGACCGCCTTGCGCACCACATCTTCAGACTGGGTGAAGTACACCGTACCCACACGGCTGTTGTCTTCGATAATCAGGTCCATTGCGGTATACCGGGGATCGGTTCCGCGCATCAGGGCGATCTCGGCCAGCGTTTTACCGGTTAACGGTTTAAGCGCGTCACTTTTGAAACCCACCAGTAAAATGTTATCGGGCGTTCCGGCGCCGATGTACAGGTTTTCCCACTCGGTAGAATTGACCATCATTTCATTAGCAATCCGTTCGCGCAGGTCCGGGTCTTGCATGCGTTCCAACGAGGCTTCGAAACCACCTTCCTGTACCCAGGGCGGAATAGCGGCATTAAGACCCGTGGAACCGGCCGGATAGGTATAAATATCAGCGGTAATTTGCAGGCCCTCGGCACGCGCGTTCTCGACCATGGCAATGGCCTTGTCGAATAATGGCCAGTTGGCTTGCCCGGAGGATTTCAGATGGTAAATTTCAGCCCTGATTTCGGCCTCCCGGGCGATGGTAATCAGCTCATCAACTGCTTCCAGCATGTTCGCGCCCTCATCGCGCATGTGGGATATGTACATACCGCCATATTCGGCCGCTACCTCGGACAGGGCGATCAACTCGTCGGTTTCTGCAAAACTACCGGGCGGGTAGATCAAGGATGACGCCACACCCAGAGCGCCCTCTTTCATCGCCACCCGCACCAGCTCGCGCATCTGTTCAAGTTCCGCCGCAGTGGGTGGGCGGTCATCCTGACCTATTACGTACTCCCGTGGGTTGGCAGCACCGATGAAGGAAGCAACGTTGGGCGTGATGCCGAGTTGCTCCAGGTGCGCGAGGTATTCGGCCAGGCTGGTCCACTCAATGTCGTAACGGATATCACCTTGTTGCTGAACCATTTGCGTTTTCATTTCATCGTTAAGCGGACCCATGGAGAATCCCTCACCCATGATTTCAAGCGTCACACCCTGGCGGATATCGCTCTGTGACAGACCGTCTTCGATCAACGATTCGGTGGCCCAGGACATCATATTCACAAATCCCGGTGCCACGGCCAGACCACTAACGTCAATTTCGGTAGTTGCCGTGGCCTTGCCGATATCACCCAGGGCGGCAATGGTATCGCCATTAAAAGCAATATCTCCGGTATATGGATTGTCGCCGCTACCATCGTAAATGGTACCGCCGCGCAGGATTACATCGTAGGAGGTTGGTTCGGCACAAGCGCTCAAAATCGCGCAGAGAATAATGACGAAGAACAGTTGACCGACAAGCCTGATGGCATTCATTTTGATGAGCACTCCGAGTTTTGCAAACAAGGTATCAGTGAATCAGGGTCAGAGTAAAGTGCCAGCTTGCTCTGGCACTTTACTCTGACCCCTCTTACAATCGAGCAAGATTCGGTGGGAGCGAGAAAATGGCAGATTCAACGACGGGTAAAGTAGAGGTTGTCGGTGGTGTGTTTTTCCGCTCACCCGATCCGGGGCGCCTTGCGGCTTGGTACCAGGAAACTCTGGGCCTGGGAATTGAGGCCTGGGGAACGACCTATGGCACCAGCTTTGCACCCGAAAAAATGCCGGAAACAACCGGGTGAGCAATACACTGGAAGCACTGGTAAAACGTATTGAAGAGCTGGAAACACAGATGGCTTTTCAGGACGAGCTACACGAGAGCCTCAACAGCACGGTGGCAAAGCAGGATGCTGAGATCCTCGACTTGAAACGGCAGCTCAGTATGCTGTCGGACCGCTTAAAAGATATCGACGCCGCCTCAGGTGGTTCCCAGCCACAGGATGAAACACCACCTCACTACTGAGGCAGATGCGCGCTTCAGGTCACGCAGAGGCATCGTATACTTATTCAGAGGCTCCCTAGAACGGAATTTGAATCGGCTCTTCCTGCATCCGGCCAAGTTGTTCCCTCAAACTCAACACCAGGTCTTCCCAATAACGTGGTTCCCCGAACCATGGAAAGGCAATCGGGAAAGCCGGGTCCTGCCAGCGTTTTGCCAGCCAGGCGGCATGATGCAACATACGCAGGGTTCGCAGGGCTTCAATCAGGTTTAGCTCGCGCCGGTTAAAATGATGGAACTGGGTATAGCCATCCAGCACGTCTTTCATTTGTTCCGCCATTTCATGGCTTTCACCCGACAGCAGCATCCACAAATCCTGCACTGCCGGACCGCTGCGGCAGTCATCCAGATCGACAAATAACGGACCGTCGCGCCACAGGATATTGCCGGGATGACAGTCACCATGCAGACGGATGTTGGCAAAATCTCCAGCTCGATGGTAGCAGGCCTCGATGCAGGTCAACAGGTCATTTGCCAGGCTGGAAAATGCGGTTTCGAGGTGTGCCGGTAGCCATTGGCCTTCAATTAATTCCTTGACCGGTTGATGGCCAAAATTATCAATGGTCAGCGCCGGACGGGTCTGGAACGGTTTGCTGGCTGAGACTGCATGAATCCGGCCCAGGAAACGACCCAGCCAGACCCGTGTGTCTTTCTGATCCAGTTCCGGTGCGTGGCCGCCGCGACGCTCAAACATGGCAAAGCGAAAACCGTCGTGTTCATGCAGCGTTTGTCCGTTAATTACCATCGGCGGGATCAGTGGTATTTCCGCATCCGCGATCTCAAGTGCAAAAGCGTGCTCCTCCAGAATTTGTTCATCGGTCCAGCGACCGGGCCGGTAGACCTTTGTGATTAACGGTTGTGAATCTTCGATCCCGACCTGGTAAACACGGTTCTCGTAGCTGTTTAATGCCAGCAAGCGGCCATCGCAAAGCAAGCCGATGGACTCGATCACCTGGATCAGTGCCTCAGGGTCGAGACGATAATAGGGAGTCAGATTTTCGTCTGTGGGTTGCATCGGGCTATTATGCGCAAATATAGTTCAACATGCCCCTTTTGAGTATCGTCGTTTGGCAGTAGAATATATCGTCCAGGCCAAGGTTTGCTCCCCATGACAAACAAATCTAAAAATCTAGCACTGTATTGCGATTTTGAAAACATCGCAATCGGTGTCCGTGATGCTAAGTACGCTCGTTTTGATATCAAAGAGGTGCTCGAACGCTTACTTGTCAAAGGTAATATTGTGGTCAAAAAAGCCTATTGTGACTGGGAAAGGTACAAAGATTTCAAAGCCGATATGCATGAGGCTTCATTTGAGTTGATCGAGATTCCACACCTACGCCAGTCCGGTAAAAACTCCGCCGATATTCGTATGGTGGTCGATGCATTGGACCTGTGTTACACCAAATCACATGTTGATACATTCGTGGTGATATCAGGTGATTCAGATTTCTCGCCGCTGGTCTCCAAGTTACGTGAAAACAATAAAATCGTCATCGGTGTAGGTGTAAAAGAATCAACCTCCAACCTCCTCATTGCCAACTGCGACGAGTTCATTTATTACGACGACATCATCCGCCAGGCAGAACGCCGCAAGCCGAAGAAGAAAAAGACCAACGACAAAAAAGAAAATGGTGAAGAAGCCCCGCAAAATTCCGGTCAACATCAACGCCGCGAAGAGAAGGCATTTGAATGGGTGCTGGAAACCATGGATGACCTGTTCAGCGAACGTGATCCCGAGGAAAAGGTCTGGGGTTCGATGGTCAAACAAGCTTTGAAAAGACGCAAACCCGGTTTCAGTGAACGTTACCACGGCTTTCGCTCATTCAGCGAGTTGCTGGAAAAAATGGAAGAGAAGAAGATGGTAAAACTGGAGCACGATCAAAAATCAGGCGGGTATATCATCATTGATTACATTGGCGCCTAGCAGCAGGGGTCAGAGTCAAGTGCCAGAGTGAATTACTCTGGCACTTGACTCTGACCCCTTTTCCTGCGAACAAAAAAAGACCCGCATTAAACGGGTCTTTTCGAAGGTGGAAACGCTCCGGTTCTCGCCAAAACGTCCACGTTCCCCCTTATATCGGTCACCCTATCAACCCCCATTGATAGAATGACCACCCTTGCTTGTCCCCCAAGCTTTTAATTCCTGATTCGACCCAATTCCCTGGGTCTCACGCCTTCCGTGGCTGCTCGTTGGTTCAGCCCGTCCGTTAGCTGTCGTTGGCACAGCAACGTTTCAGGAGGTGGCTTTCTTCCAGGGTCCATTTAACATGGTGTTTGGAAGAAAGATGCCAAAACCGTTAGCATCTGCCCCCTTTAATGCAAGTTACATGCCATTAGGCGCTAATTAATATTAATCTTTTAATAACAATAAGTTAAAGTTAATATAGATTTTGATCGTCAGCCCGGAACAGGTGACGTGATGTCGCAATATGTCGAATAACTGACAAATATTGTCAGTTATCCCAGGGTTTGTCTTCAGAGATAAGCCAGCCAGTCGCGTTTATCTTCAGTTTCGCCATTAAACAGCCCAAAGAACGCCGTTTGAACACGCCTGGTAATCGGACCACAACCCCCATTACCTATGGTGAGGTGGTCAACCTGGCGTATTGGAGTGACCTCTACCGCGGTACCGGTAAAAAATGCTTCGTCGGCACCATACAGTTGTTCGCGCGACAGTGTTTGCTCGATCACTTCCATACCCAGATCCGCTATCAGTGAGAAAACCGTGTCGCGGGTAATACCACCCAGAATAGAGGCCGACGCCGGCGGCGTCAGAATTCTGCTGTCTTTGATCACAAAAAGGTTTTCACCTGCACCCTCGCTCAGCAGACCATCGTGCCCAAGTGCTATTCCTTCATCAAAGCCCCGGTCCTGGGCTTCAAAACCAATCAATTGACTGGACAGGTAATTTCCACCCGCTTTGGCACCGGTTGGAATGGTGTTGGGTGCAAGACGCTGCCAGGAAGTGATACATGCACGGATGCCGTTTTTAATTCCATCCTCACCAAGATAAGCGCCCCATGAATCCACCAGTATGGATACATCGACTTTATCCATATCCTTGGGTATCAAACCCAATCCACAATCGCCGCGCATGACGATCGGTCTAAGGTAGGCGCTTCTCAAATCGTTGACTGTAACGGTCTCAATACAGGCATTGCGAAGTTCTTCAAAGCTGTAAGGGATTGGGATTCTGTAAATGGAAGCGGAGTAAAACAGGCGTTTCAAATGATCATCAAGACGGAAAATCGCCGTACCCTTGGGTGTCTCATAGGCACGAATACCCTCAAATACCGAAGAACCATAGTGGATCGCATGGCTCTGGATATGCACGGTGCAGTCTTCGAAATCGCGTATTTCGCCATTGAACCAAACCTTGTACTTGTTACTCATTTTCCTGTGAATCCGTTTTAATTTGCAATTGAGCAGTGCAGTATCCAACCATGCAGTAATCAGTTCAAGTACCATTGTCGAGATGGACAGTATTGTTAATCAGGCAAACCTGCAGTTTGCCGAGGATGTTCTTTGCGGTCTCAGCGCTGAAGACAAGTTTTTGCTGTCACGTTATTTCTACGATACCGAAGGAGATCATTTATTCCAGGCCATTATGGCCAGTCCCGAGTACTACCTGACCGATTGTGAACACGAGATTTTCGAGCAACAGGGGATGGAGATCGCCAAGACAATTTCAGCGGCAGGACCATTTGAACTGGAAGAGCTGGGTTCCGGCGATGGTCTCAAAACCCAATTGATACTGGATGCATTATGCGCGACAGGCGCGGATTTTATTTACCGCCCAGTAGACATCTCGGCCAACAGTCTTCAGCTACTTTCCAATCGCCTCAGCAATGGTCGACCCTGGCTCAGAATAGATCCTATCAACGGTGATTATATGCAGGTGCTGGCCTCAGCCCAAATCCAGGACCCGGCTTCTGACGGCCCACGCAAGGTCATCATGTTCCTGGGGTCCAACCTGGGCAATTACCAGAAAACACAAGCCCTGGCCTTTCTGCAACTCATCAGGGGCACGATGCGGCAAAATGACGCTTTGCTGATTGGATTGGATTTGCAAAAAGAAGAGACGGTCATCCGCGCCGCCTACAACGATGCCGGCGGACACACACGTGATTTTAATCTGAATCTGCTAACAAGAATCAATCGTGAGCTTGGGGCTGATTTTGATTTGAGTGCATTTGAGCACGCCCCCGAATATGACCCTGTCAGTGGCGCCGCCCGAAGTTTTCTCAAGAGCAAGTCTGCTCAAACGGTTTACATCTCAGCACTTGATAAGGATTTCCATTTTGCCACCGGGGAGAAAATTTTCATGGAGATTTCACAAAAATACAATCGTCCTCTGATTGAGAAACTGGCCAAAGGATCGGGTTTTCGGGTGGGGCATGAATACTTTGATTCACGGAATTACTTTACCGACCAGGTTTGGTTGCCTAAATAATTTTTGTAAAGGGAAAGATGGATTCCAGTACCCAAAAAATGATTTTTGACAGAATCCAAAACACTGAGCCGTGATGTGTGTATCTGCCGCCTGAGACCGTGAGCCGACAGGACGTCGGCGACCGAGCGCGCCATGGACAAGGTGAGACCGGGAACCGGTCGAGAGGGCAGCCTGGGCTGTGGCCTTGCAGCGTGTCTCAGGCGGCAGATACACATGTCGCGGCGGATAATTTGGCAATTCTATTTGAGAATCCCCGGTTGATAAGGTCGTGCAACAATCAAGCAATGGTGGGCATGGTCGCTCCCGCGCATCCATGCGCCCGCGACATACCGTGGGAGGTGGGTCACTTGGAGGGGTACACATCGAATCACCGTGCAAACCTGAAAGGCGCCGCTCCTGCGCATCCCTGCGCCCGCGGCATACCGTGCGTCCTGCACATAAATGCCCACACTACAGATCCCTTTGGCAATGGTCCGCTATAACATGAGCTACACAAGTTGTGAGTTTCATGGCAAATGGGATATTTAAAAACTCATTCGGCCCATGCGCATTAGACTGTGGCCCCAGCACACCGGTGATCATGAATTGCGCCTCCGGGAAAAAATCACCCAGCATTGCCATAAACGGAATCGTACCGCCCTCACCCATATACATCACACTACGCCCATAGCTTGCCTGCGATCCTCTCTCCAAAGACTCATGCAGCCAGGGTGCAATCTCCGGCGCGTTCCATCCCGATGCGGCCTGGTCGGTTTCAAAGCTGACTTTGGCGTTTGAAGGTGGATTCGCCTCCAGGGTTTCTTTCAAGGCCTGGCTGGCAGCTTCGCCATCGATGGTCGCCGGCAGGCGCATGGAAAGTTTCATGGCCGTGTGTGGCCGCAACACGTTACCGGCATCCGCCAGCGCCGGGATTCCATCGATACCGGTGTATGAAAGCGCCGGCCGCCAAGTGCGATTCAGGATCCGTTCAACATTGTTTTCGGCCATCGGCTCGACACCGGCGACAAACGGATATGCCTGCCAGACAGCATCACCGAGGGATTCGGCCATGGCTTTGGTTTGCTCCAAACGTTGTTCTGGAATCGGGGCATACAAATATTCAGGGATGACTTTGCCGGTTTCCTTGTCCTCGAGACGGTCGAACAACTGTTGCATAATGCGGAAGCTCGATGGTACGACACCGGAGGCGTAGCCGGAGTGAACACCTTCTGTGAGCACATCCACACGCAAGGTGCCGGCGGCCATTCCGCGCAAGGAGACCGTCAGCCACAGTTGTTCATAGTTGCCTGCACCCGAATCAAGACAGACAACCAACGAGGGTTTGCCGATACGGTCTCTTAAGTGGTCGATGTAAAATGGTAAATCATAACTACCGGATTCTTCGCAGGCCTCGATGATGATTACGATGCGCGTGTGTGAGAGGTTTTGTTGTTGCACCGCCATGATGGCAGCCAGCGAACTAAAAGCAGAGTAGCCGTCATCGGCCCCGCCGCGGCCATAAAGTTTGCCGTCCCTGATGACCGGCTCCCATGGTCCCAGGCCCTCAGCCCAGCCGGTCATTTCCGGCTGTTTGTCCATGTGGCCGTACATCAGGATGGTGTCATCGGGATCAGCATCGCCCTGCGCCGCTATTTCCATGAAAATTAAAGGTGTGCGTCCTTCAAGCCGTACAATTTCCAATTCCATGCCACGCACATCCTGGGCTTTGCACCAGCTAAATATCTGTACGATAGCCTCTTCAATATAGCCATGCTCGGCCCAGTCGGAATCAAAGTGAGGAGATTTAGCCGGAATTTTGATGTATTCAATCAGTTCGGGAACAATGGAATCTGTCCATAAATCGTCGATGAGTTTTTGTGCAATTTGTTGATCCATAAACCTGGGCCTTTTTGCGTCAATATTATGGGCTAATGTTGTCTGTTGGTTTCACTAATCATCGTGCAGGATCTCGTCCTTCATCGTATCGAGATGCATCAGTTTCTTGATTAAAGGTGAAATCAGCATGATACCCACACCTACCGCTACGGCTAGCCAGCCAACGGTTGAGTACACCTTTATCGCGGCGTCAGGACCGGCGCCTTCTGCGCCGGTTGCAGCAGCGATCATACCCGCGGCGAAATTGCCCGTCGCCGAGGCAAAAAACCAAGTCCCCATAATCAGACTTGCCATGTGCGCGGGCGCCAGACGGTTCATCGCAGACAAGCCCACTGGTGATAAACAAAGTTCACCGGTTGTATGCAACAAGTAGATTAGGAATATGAATAATACCGGGGTCAAATTGCCGGCGCCAGCCGAGCTTGCACCCAAAACCAGTACCAGAAAACCTGCGCCGAGCTGGGTCATACCCAATCCAAATTTTGCCGGTGCCGATGGTTCCAGGCCGCGCCGTGCAAGCCAGGTCCACAATATCGCAAAAAAGGGTGCCAGCAACACAATGTAAATCGCATTGATCGACTGGAATACCGCTGCTGGAACTTCCCAGCCGAGAATGGTTCTATCAACATTGCGGTCGGTGAACAGGTTGAGTGAAGATCCAGCCTGCTCAAATAAGGCCCAAAACATAATTGAGCCAAAAATCAGAAACATGGCGGCGAATATTCGGTCACGATCAACTGCTGGCAACTTCACCAAGGCAATAAACAATACGTAGGCAACCAGTATCGCGCCTGCAAGCCCCAATACAGTTCCGACCAATGCTTGATACTGGATCAGAAACCAGACGAGGCCGATCGTGCCAAGGCTCAAAATATAGAGTATCCACTCAAACTTCAATCCGAAATGCCGGGTCGCCAATCGGGATGGGTTCGCTGGCTCGCCTCTCCCCACGAGATAAGGCTTACCCCATACAAACACTACTAAGCCGAACAACATGCCCACACCAGCGGCACCAAAGCCATACTTCCAACCATATACCTGGCCAAGAATACCGGCGATGATGGCACCTAAAGCAGCACCCAGATTGATGCCCATATAAAAAATTGTATAAGCACCGTCCCTACGTACATCAGTTCGCGAATAAAGCTGACCGACGATAACCGAAATATTGGCCTTGAGGAAACCGGAACCTACGATAATGAACGCCAGCGCGAGCCAGAACACATTTATCGCTGAACCCGCATGTCCGCTGCCACCCTCGAACGCCATCAAAAAATGCCCAAATGTTAGTAGAACCGCACCAAAAAGCACCGCTTTTCGCTGGCCCAGATATCTGTCTGCCAGATAACCGCCGATGACTGGCGTAATGTACACAAGTGCAGTATAAGCACCGTAAATTACTGATGCTTCGCCATCACTGAACATCCAGTGCTGGACGAGGTAAAAAATGAGCAACGCCCGCATACCATAGTACGAGAACCGCTCCCACATCTCGGCAAAAAACAGAACAAATAATCCCTTGGGATGACCTAAAAATGTCCCCCGGGCATCCCCGGATTCTTTATACATGACCGACATATCGTATGGACTCCCTATTTTGCTGCTGCATTTGGTGAGTTGCAGTTCAATTGGAGGACAATCGAACCGAATACTTTCAAGTGAAATTCGAGAAACTGGACGCGCAAATTGAATTGCTGTCATGCTATCAAAAAGGGGTGTAATGTTCAACGCGGCACCCTGGATTTGGCACACGATGGAACCATGCCAAAGGATAAGGTGCAGTTGCGCCGCTACATAGCGATGATTATTCTTTTCATCGCAATGCCTGTTTCTGGGCTTTGTTTGAGCAGGCCGGTAGTTCCTCGAACCTCTTCGCGGCGATGGTAAGGAAATCTGGCAAGACTGGTACTCGCACCAGTGATCAATAAGTTGATGTACGGCGTTAAGTAGCCCTTTCTCAATCTGTTTGTATAAAGCCCCGGTACCGTCCGGGGCTTTTTTGTGACCGTCTGTCGGAATTTTCCGGGTAAAAACGAGTTCTGCTACTTTTCAGATCAGAATCTGGTATAACTGGTGATGGTGGGGGGTAGTTAACTG
>Ga0209988_10001823_pt1 | contig 13982 bp, 14 predicted proteins | sample N075metaG_FD_183115 | JGI IMG/M metagenome (GOLD analysis project Ga0209988, IMG submission 183115) | Deep subsurface microbial communities from Kermadec Trench to uncover new lineages of life (NeLLi) - N075 metaG (SPAdes) (version 2) | ecosystem: Environmental > Aquatic > Marine > Ocean trench... | reverse complement strand
CGCTTCTTGTCGTGGGCACTGAGCTCGTGCCGGCAGAAGGTACAAAGCCACGTGAAGAGTGCTGCTTCGCCGCGATAGGACTCCAGCTTAGCGTTGTCAACGCTGCCAATCTCCACTCGCCAGCCCTACCGCGCGGAATGTTGCTAGAACACGAGCGCAACGAAAACCTGCTCGCAAAAATGCATGAGTTCTGTTTGAGCCGCACCGCAGCCGGCCAGGAGCAGGCACAAGAGCGAGCTGAAGCGCGTGCGCATGTCCGGTGCTCCTACCTCCTCGGTGCGTGTTTGGCTGGACCCGGTTTCAATTCGATTTATCCGGCACCATAAACGCGTAAACCAACAAAAACGCGCCATAAAACGAGACAAAGAAACACCAATGGCTAGCTGCGCTGTCGGTGAGAATAAAACTCGCGACGGCCCACAACCAGCCCCACGACACAACCAGCAGGCTCTGCCAAAAGGGGCGCCACCAGAACAGAAACGGAGCACCAATAACAGCCGCCCAAAGTCCGTACGCCCAGGGCAAGAAAACAGGCGGGTTGGCCGGCGACCACCAGTTGAGGTGTCCCTGCGGCGTCACCTGTGTATACGTTGGTTGATAAAGGACACGAGCCCCGACAACGAGTGTCAATCCAACGATGAGGAGGAAAAAAAACGGAAGTCGGCGTGGCTGCACGGGTAGAACAAACATTGAACCGAGCAGCGGCCCCCAAGCTTGAGCTAACAACGCCAACGGAATCAGGCCAATTGTCAGCAGTTGGTTGACTGATCCGTGCGGCGTCGGGCCGTCGAGCCAAAGAACGCCCTCGACCAACTGCATTGCCGTGATGCCGGCTAGCGCTACCGCGCCCCACTTGAGTTGCGGATTGTCGCGTGGCAGCAGATATGCAGCCGCGCTAAAAGCACAGCCACCGGCTAAAAGACTCGATGTTGCGCTGAAACAGATGCGAAGACCCTCCGAGAATTGGAGACGACAGTTCGCTCTCCCGTCAATGGCATCCCCGCTCGCCACTATATCAAGGGTACTGTCAATTGAGCTGGTGACTGACAGAATGGGCCAATGAACAGTAAGTCGCCGAGCTACCACGGATATCGATTTCCGCCCGAAATCATCAGCCACGCGGTCTGGCTCTACCACCGATTCTGTATGAGCTTTCGAGACGTACGACGGCGTAGGGAAGGCACTTCAAAGTGGCGACATGTTGTTGCAAACCCTTCTTTGCCCAAGTACAAGGACTGGGCCCACTACGACGAGTGGCTCGGCATGAACGGTGCCCGCATTCTGATGGAAATGATGATGGGCTACTGAGCGTCCTTCGATCGCAAACGAATCAGCAGCACTTAGGAGGATGCCCGGTGGGATGAACCAGCTCATCGGCGATACGGGCTGGCAGCTTTCTCACGGCGAGCGCAGCCCGCTCTATCTCGCGCGGGCATTGCCGCAGGACGGCGAGCTCGTCCTGCTCGACGAAAGCTTCGGTGCTCTCGGTCTCGTTATCAGCGCGACCACGTCCGCGCGCGCCCACCGGCACAGCTCCATCACTTTGAGAACCCAGCCACAAGCCAGGAGCTCGTTCGCATTGAGGTACAGAACCCCCTCTCGGCGAGACCCAACTAAAAGTATCAATCGCTTTGTAATTCTTTTTTACCTGCCGCCCGTGCCCTTGGTGACGAGCTTCTGGACGCGCCAGTTGATAAGTTCGGCCACCCAGATTTCATCTTCCGATGGGCAAGCAATGGCATGAATCCAGCCGAACTCGCCGAGGTTGCGGCCGGGCTGGCCGTAGACGCCAAGCACCTTGCCCTCGAGCGAAACCTTGTAGATGCGGCTTGGATATAAGTCGCCGACGAAGAGCACGGGATTGGGTCCAGTGGTCATACACAGGGCGTCGGGCGCTCCCGGAGCTAGGGAGCCCGTCTTCCCGTCCGGATTTTCACGCCCGTAGACGATCTTGCCCCGCGTCGTGTCCACCGGCACGTCCACTGTGAATTCGCGCAGGTAGTTACCATCTGGATCGAACACTTGAATCCGGCGGTTGCCGCGATCGGCCACGTAGATTTCGTCCTGGGGTGACACCGCGATGCCATGCGGCGTATCGAACTGGCCGGGCCCCGTGCCAAGCGATCCCCAGCTGGCTACCCATTCTCCTCGTGCGTTGACCTTGCCAACCCTCGAGTTGATGTAGCCGTCGGTGAAGTATGAGTTCCCTTGTGAGTCCCACGCTACATCGGTGGGCTGGTTGAAAACGTTGTCCCGATGTACCGGTATCGGCCAGCGCGGGTTGTTATTCTCAGGTATGTCCACGTCCACGCCCATGCGCGCAAGCCTTCTAGCCATCACGGTCTCGTAGTCAGGTGGCACCTGAATGTGCGAAGCCTCGCCTTTGCGACCAAAGACCCAATCCACGTGACCCTCGGGAGTGAACCTGAGGATCATGTTCGATCCCTTGTCCACGATCCAGATGTTGTCTTGCGGATCCACGCGAACGGCGTGCGCGTAGGACCAGGCATTCAGGTTCTTGCCGATCTCTCGGACGAAATTGCCGCTGGCGTCGAACTCGAGTAACTGGGAGGCGGTGGCCATGTAAGCCGGTCCGACCGAGTTACCGCGCGAGAAGACGAAGACATGCCCAACTGAATTGACCGCCACGCCAGCGATCTCACCGAAGTGGACATCGTTAGGCAATTTCAGTGGATTGGGGACCGATTCGAACGGAAGTTCTGGAACAGTCTGCGCGAGAGCCGGAGTCATGATAAGGCCGAGCATTACGGCCACAAGAAGCACATATTTCATAAACACCTCTTTGGACATTGTCAAGTTACACCCGCTTGATGGGCTGAGGATGAAAACCTAGCAACCGGGCGAGACATAGTCAATGCAGGTTAAGGGAACACCCGTTCATTCGGAAGTTTACGAGGCGCTCTGGGTGTCGATCTTCAGGGAAAAGCTTTACGCAGTTTCTGGATGACCCAAGCGGCAGTCAGGTTACGACGGATAGCCAAGTCCGAGGTACCTGACGGGAGTTCCCAACAGTGTGTTACCTTTTTACACGAAACTGCGGGCTTGACACTACACAGGCGTCTGATCTAATGTTACGCGTGACAGGATTTGTTTCATGTGCGGGGCGAATCAACAACTGAGGAGCCTTCATGAAAGTCAAAACTCGTATCCAAGCCGGTTCTAAAGGTAAGAAATTCTAAAGCCGCGACATCCTCGCAAGTCGAGCTTGAGGTTATCCGGAACGCAGCCTCTCTTTGGGGGGGCTGCTTTTTTTTGGGGAGTTGTTTGCTTTCGCTCAGAGCTCCTCGCCGCCCGCTAGCTCTTGTTCGAGCTGGGCTCGCAAGCGTTTGGCGGCGCCGAGGAGGCGCGCGCCACCAAACTCCGACGCCAAGGATACCGCTCTGCCAATCATCGCCTCGGCTCGCGCCGAATCTGACGATCGAAGGTACGTCTCTGCAAGTAGGAGACAAGCTTCGGCCTCGAGAGGACGCAGCCGTCTTCGTTTCGATACTTTGATGATGTCTGTTAGCTCCGCATCCACTCGAGCGGAATCTCCACTCTCCATCATCGAACGTGAGAGCTCCAAGCGCGCCCTTTGTTCCAAAAGTAGATAGCCGCTTTCTCTCGCGAGGTCACGAGCTGCTTCGAAGGCCTTCATCGATGAGTCGGGTGAGCCCAGCTCGTGCTGAATTTTTCCTTTCGCCAGTTGCAGCAGAATGAGAACACGACCTCCGTCGAGCTCCGCAAGAAGCTTCTCCGCCTTGCTCACCGTATCCTCGGCGGCCGAGGTCTGGCCCATCGCAACTTGATAAAGTGCTTCGTGAATCTTTGTTTCCGCCAAGCGAATCGGGACGCGGAGCTGCTCGTTTGTGGCCAGGCTTTGCTCCACCGCGGCTCGGGCATCCTCGTCGCGTCCCTGCTGGAGGTAGATCTCCGCAAGTTGCTCGTTGGCGCCGGCCACCTCCGGCAACTGGCCAGTGTCCCGCAGCAAAGGAATGGCGCTCAGAAAAGCCTCGATGGCGGACTCGTAGTTGCCCTTGGCTTGGTGAATCCGGGCCGTCATGAGCAGGTTGTAGCCCCGAGCCGCGGGGTCGTTCGCTTTTTCGATGTGGAGCCTCGCCTGTTCCAAATAGACGGTCGCGTCCGCGTAGCGGCCAAGTTGCGAGTACACACTACCGATAACGTTCAGTCGATCGGCGAGCTCTGTATGCTCGCCGCGTTCCCACTCGATCTCGAGCGACTCGCTGTAATTGGCGAGCGCCTCCCGCAAATCTCCGGCTCCTTGATTGACCTCGCCGAGATTGACGAGCGCGAAAGACTCCATCGTCGAATTGTCGGTCGACTTGGCGATGGCGAGTCCCTCTTGCAGAAGCTCTCGTGCCTCCTGAACGCGGCCCAACGTTGCATAGATCCCCGCCAAGTTCGTGTAGGTAGCGGTGACGCCGCGATCGTTCTCGGCGGCCCGGCGATAGCTCAGCGACTTCTGAAGCTCCGAGATGGCGGATTCGTAGTCGGACAAAGTTCGATGCGCGACCCCCAAGATCGAGTGGATCATGCCGAGCGCCTCGAGATCCTTCTCGAAATCGCCACTCTCGAGGGCGTGATGAAGTGCAGGAATCGCTGCCTCCGATTGTCCGCTGAGAACGAGCATGCGTCCCAACCCTAGAGTGGCCTCGCCAAATTTGGGCGAGAGCTCGATCACGTGACGGTACTTTTCTATTGCTTCGTCGATCTGCCCCATGGTCTCGAGCGAGCTTGCTAGGCTCAGCTGCACCTGGGGCTCGTCGGGGTAGAGCTTGGCTAATTCCTGGTAGTTACGAACCGCCCTTTCCGGATCGTCGTCGATGCGCGCCGCGATGGCGTTGATCTCGTAGCGCTCAATCAATGGAAGTGCGCTGGTTTCCGCGCGTTTTTCCGCTTCGCGAACAGCTTGCTGGGCGGCGGCGTCGTTTCCCAGGTAGAAATGCGCCTCGGCCAGTCTGGCGTAAGCCATAGCGAAGGTCGGATCGAGCTCCAGTGCCTCTTCAAGAAGAGGTATCGCCAGTTGATGCCCTCCCGAGTGCATGGCGCCAAGCGCATCGTGATAAGTGCGAAAAGCCCTGATCGAATCGGTCGAGACCTCGGTTAGTGGCCGAATCGCTTCTTGCAACAGATCTACGTTCGCCGCCGCCGTCACCTTTTCGGTGAGTGCGTCGACCAACGGAAACAACTCTGAAGTGGAGCCATCCACTCGCAGCGGTGTGGAGACGCCTGTTCCGAGATCCACGAGGGTCATTTCTATGCGCAACTGGCCTCCCGACTCCACGAATTTGCCATGAAGCGCGAGATCCGAAGCGGCCATCTCCGCGATGACCCGGACCGTTCCCTCGTCGAATCGACTTTGTCCAGCCTTTCCGAGATCCTCTAGAATCTGGTCGATACGGTTGGTGGTCACGGCCCTGAGGGAGCGAAACTGCGAAATGTCCGTCACGAGCAGCTCCGGGATTCCGTTGACCATCCACGCCCACTCTTCTGAGTTCGTGACGTTGCTGAACGGCAGCACTGCGATGCTCGTAACGGCGACGTCCGCGGCCACTAGAGGCGAAGGCAGAGAAGAATAGTACGCGTAGCCGATCCCAAGAGATGCGGCCAAGCAAGCGGTCGCGACCCAAGCCTTGTGGTGCGCGACCGACTTGCGCAGCCTCAGCCAAAGCGATCGATCGACCTGCTCGCGCTCTAGATCCTGCAGAACTTCCTCTGCGTTTTGATAGCGAAGCTCGGGGTCGACTTCGAGACACTTCAGAACGATGCGCTCGAGATATCTCGGAATCTCGCTGTTTTTGTCGCGCGGCGAAGGTGGTTTGACTTGAAGGCGCGCGACGATCTTTGCGATCGGTGTGTCTCCTTTGAACGGAGTTTCGCCGGTCAGAAGCTCGAAGAGAATCACGCCGCAGGCATAGAGGTCGGATTTCGCGTCGGCAGTGTCGCCTTTCACTTGCTCGGGCGAGATGTAGTCGGGCGTTCCCATCATCTCGCCGGTGCCCGTCATCGTTGCGGAGTCGGCGGTGCGGGCGATGCCGAAATCCATGATGCGCACAACGTCCTCCTGGTCCACCATGATGTTCTGTGGCTTCAGATCGCGGTGCACGACGCCCTGGCGGTGTGCTTCGCCAAGGCCGCTCAGAATCTGCGTCATTAGCGAGAGGCACTCTTTGACGGGAATCTTTTTCCTCTTTTGGAGCGTCTCGCGCAGGTTCTCGCCTTCGATGAGCTCCATCGTGAAGAACTTCATCCCGTCGGACTCACCCAAGTCGTAAATACGGATGACGTTCTTGTGCGTGATCTTGCGGGCGAGGATGAGCTCTTGCTTGAAGCGCTCGAGAACTTCCCGGCTCTTACCTTTCTCGGGGCGGATGGTCTTCAGGGCTACCGGCCGGTCGAGCTCGAGGTCGAGCGCTTTGTAGACGCGACCCATCCCGCCTTCGCCGACTTTCTCGAGAATTTGGTAGCGGTTGCCGAAGCGGAAGAACCGTGGGAGCTCACCCGTGTAGTCGGGCGGACGCGGTAAGCGTTGCAGTGGCGCCTGGTTATCGACGGCAGCGTCGTCTTGGTCGATCTCCTGCGCCGCCCGCAATAGCGCGTCGGTGTCGGTCGAATGATCGAGACCGAACACTTGGATGGGATCGGTCTTCGCGGCTTCGTCGCTCTCGTTACTCTCGAATACCTCTACCAGCAACGCCTGGCAGAACTCGCACTCCATGCGCTCAGAGGCGTTTTGGCGGCCGCAAGACGGACAATCCACGGTTTTGCGCGACCCTCCAAGAAGCGGTTTGATGGTGGCCTATTAATATTGTGAGGGGAGCGAGGGGCAAAGGTCAACCTTTTTCGGGGGATTTTGCGGTATAAGTTGATATGGGATATGGTCTTGCACCGACCCTTAGGGGGTTTCGATTGCGTTTCGCGATGCATGTTATTTTGGTCGTCAGTCTTCTCACGTCTTGCTGGCAGCCTAGCGCTGTCAGTGATCCTGCGCCCACGGTCCAGTGGTGGAAGGGCAATCTGCACACGCACTCCCTCTGGAGCGATGGGGATGACTACCCGGAGCAGGTGGTGCACTGGTACAAGAGCCGTGGTTATCACTTTCTCGCCATCTCGGATCACAACGTCCTCCACGAAGGCGACCGTTTCATGGACACCTCGACAAGAGGGGGCGGAGAGGTCCTCGCCGCGTACAAGGAGCGGTTCCCGGACTGGGTGATGGAGAAAGAAGAAGGGGGCGCCCACCTCGTGCAGCTCAGGACGCTCGAGGAGTACCGCCCTCTCTTCGAAGAGCCCGGCGCTTTTCTCCTTTTTTCGGGCGAGGAGATCTCGGACCGGTTTGACGGGAAGCCCATCCACGTGAACGCCACAAACATCGTCGAGCTCATCGGGGCGCAAGGCGGTGACAGCGTGCGTGACGTCATGCAGAACAATGTGGACGCCGTGCTCGAACAGCGGGAGAGGACGGGACAGCTCATGTTCCCGCACATCAACCATCCGAATTTTGGGTGGGCCATCAAGGTCGAGGACCTCATCGCGCTCAAGGGAGAGAAGTTCTTCGAGGTCTATAACGGTCACCCGCAAGTCCACAACGAAGGCGATGACGCCCGCCCGAGCACCGCGCGGATGTGGGATATCGCACTCGCCGAGCGATTGTCGGCGGGCTTGCCCATCATGTACGGACTCACTGTCGACGATGCGCACTTCTACTACGACTTCGACGGCGAGCACGCCAATCCAGGTAGGGGATGGGTGATGGTGCGCGCGGCCGAGCTCGCAACCGACGCGATCATCCGAGCGCTCGAGGCGGGCGAGTTCTACGGCTCCTCCGGGGTTACTCTCGACGACGTTCAGCTCTCGAGTGACACTTTGTCACTCGTGATTCAGGAAGAGAACGACATCGATTACGTGACCCAGTTCATCGGTACACGGCGCGGTTACGACCGCACGACGGAAGAGATCCACGCCGAGGACGCTTCTGTTTTATTTCGATATAGCGAAACGATTGGAGAGGTCCTCGCTACCGTTGAAGGCGCCCTGCCGAGCTACACGTTTCGAGGCGACGAGCTCTACGTCCGTGCGAAAGTCGTCTCGTCCAAACTGAAGAACAATCCCTACAAAAAAGGCGAGTACGAATCCGCCTGGGTGCAGCCCGTCGTCATCGACCCGTGAAACCTCTTGCCAAGACGCCGCCCGGTAGGCGATCCTAATCCTGAGATTCAAAGATGGAGTAACTATGGCCAGTGAAGTTCCCTCTCCCCCGGCGAAAGCACCGGAGCCCGAGCTCGCCCCCTATGTCCTCGAAGGCGCTCGCTCGAGCCGTTCCAAGTGCAAGAGCTGCCGCAAGAAGATCGACAAGGGTGTGCTTCGTCTCGGTGTGCTCATCGAAGGTCCTTACGGCATCGGCTATCTATGGCATCACCTGACCTGCGCGGCCAAGCGCCGGCTCGACGATGTCGAAGAGGCCTATGCGACGGAAGCTTGGAAACAAGCCAAGGAGCCGCCCGAGGAATACCCGACGATCGAAGAGCTCCGGAAGGTCAATGAAGAAGCCGAAGAGAAACGGCAGGCGCGCAAGCAGATTCCCTGGTTCGAGGTCGACCCGTCCGGTCGCGCCAAGTGCAAGAATTGCGGCGACATCATGGAGAAAGGGAGTCTCCGTGTCGTTCTCGGCCGCGAGGTCGAGTTCGGAACCCAGTACCGTACGATGCCCATCCACGTTCATCCTGCCTGCGTCGCGGAAGAGATGGAGAAAGCGGATTGCGGCACCGAGGCGGACGGTTTCGAACATTCGGTCCGGCAGAACAGCCAAGGGTTATCGGAAGAGCAGATCGATTCCCTTCTCAAGGAGATTGGCGAGCTGCCGGAGTCCGAAGGCGATGACGACGCGCCGCCGCTTTAACTCGTCCGCGCGTTAGCGTGGTCGAGCGGGCTGATATCGGCACGTTTTCTATGCCCCTGCGAACGAGCTGATTGCGGTAGGTCGGTTGGACCCACGAGAGAAGCGCCGCCGCGACGATAGTCAGGCCGAGCAGCAATACAAAGGCGTAGCGGTAGGTGCCGCTCTGGTCATATATCCACCCCACGGCAACCGGACCCGCGGCATAGCCGACGCTCGCCACCGCGGTGAGAATGCCGATGAGCTTGCCGAGTTGAGTTGGCCCAAAGCAGTGCTTGGCGAACTCGTCGATGACAGGCCCGTACACGAAAGGAAGAAGCACGGTCGGCACGCCGAAGATGAGCATCAGACAAACCATGGACGCCACGGCGTTCCACCAACCTTAATAGACCCCGCCTATTTTGGCGTTGAGCTTCTGCAGCATGGTCATGATCCTGGCGAGCCCTTCTGTTGTTCTCGAGCCGCACCCGAAATCAAGAAGCTGATCGTGCGGGTGTCGTGACAGACGGAGTGTTTGCGAAGGCCCCGATACCGGCTGACGATATCGGGGCCTCCGACTTTCTTCAGAAAATCGAGGAGGACAAGGCCGACCTCGAAAAGGTGCGCATCCCCGTCGATGACGGGATGGCCGAGCTTTCTCCGGAACTCGACGGCCCTGCTCATGCCTCGAAACTTAGTCCGTGCTGCGTGAGCGTCGCCACACACGCTGGGATGTGCGCGCTCTATTCGCTGGCCGCCGGGACCCCTAGCTCTTTCAACCGCGCCGCAACGTCCGCGCCGGCGGTGTTCGTGTCCACGCTCTTGTCGATATGGAGGATCTTGCCCTCGGCATCGATGTAGTACGTCCAACGATGCGGCAACTCACGCTCAGGCGTCACCACTCCATAGGACTTCGCGACATCCTTGCCAGGATCGCTCAGGAGTGGGTAGTCGAGAGACAGGGATTCCGCAAACTCTTTGTTAGTCTCGACGGTGTCGCAGCTTGCAGCAAAGTAATTGACGGCAAAAGCCCGAATCGCGTCGCCGCTCTCACGGAGCGACTTGCATTCGCGCGTTCACCCGCCGGTGAAAGCTTTCGGAAACCACGCAAGGACGACAGCCTTGCCCTTGAGATCCGAGAGCCGGTACGACTTTCCGTCGCTACCCTGAAGCTCGAAGTCCGGCGCCGCGTCGCCAACGTTCAGCTCGGCGGCCATCGCGGGCACCGCGAGAACCATCAGACAAAGAATCAAGCAAGCCATTTGTTTCATTGGTAATACTCCATTTTAAAGAACGCCCCGTTTCTCGACGCAGTCTAGAGCCGTCGGACAGATATGGCAATCATCATCCAGTGCGCGCGTCAGTTCGCGTCACGCCTAAACTTGAGGTCCGCGAGCTGGTCCCACCCGTCCGCCGATTCGCGGTACATCAACTCCTCATAGGCGTTGTCGCCGACGATTCGATAGACGAGCCGCCGCCACTCGGCACCTTCCTCGCCGTCCTCGACGTAGTAGGTGGTCACCTGTTTGGCCGATGACGCTTTCCGCAGGCACGCGTCTCGGCCACTACGAGATCCTCGAGCCCATTGGTGCGGGCGGCGTGGGAGAGGTCTTTCGCGCTCGCGATACGAAGCTCAAGCGTGACGTCGCCATCAAAGTTCTGCCGGAGGCTTTCGCTCGTGACGAGCAGCGCATGAAACGCTTTGCTCGCGAGGCCGAAGTGTTGGCTTCGCTGAACCATCCCAACATTGAAGCGATCTACGGGCTGGAGGAATCGGACGGCATCACGGCCCTCGTGCTCGAGCTCGTGGAAGGCCCGACGCTCGCGGAGCGCATCGCCCAAGGGCCGATCCCGCTCGAGGAAGCGCTGCCATCGCCAGGCAAATGGCCGAGGCTATGGAGGCGGCGCACGAGCGGGGCATCATCCACCGCGACGGCGAGCCCTCGGAGTCACCGACGATGTCGGCAGCGGCGACGGGTGCGGGCGTCATCATGGGGACGGCGGCGTATATGTCACCGGAGCAGGCACGCGGAAAGCCTGTCGATAGGCGCGCCGGTATCTGGGCGTTCGGTGCTGTGCTGTACGAGGTGCTGACGGGTCGGCGGGCGTTCGAAGCGGAGGACGTCTCGCTGACGCTCGCCGAGGTCATGAAGTCCGAGCCGAATTGGGACGCACTACCCTCGGACGTTTCTCCGACGCTGCGCACTTATCTCGCTCGCTGCCTGAAGAAGGACCCGAAAGAGCGCGTACGCGACATCGGCGACGTCCGCCTTGCACTGGAAGGTGCGTTCGAGATCTCCGCTCCTGCGAGCGACCCCGCCGCGTCCAAGCCGCGAACCCTGCAGTGGATCGCGGCCGTTGTCGTCACCGGTCTCGTCGCGGGCTTGGCCGTCTTGGGTCTCACGCGACCTGCCGCGCCGCGTGTTGTCCGACTCACGGTGTCGACACCACCGTCGTCGGCACCCCAGGTCAACCCGATCAGCCGAAAGCTCGCGATTTCGTCGGATGGCGAGTGGCTCGTCTACAAGGGTACCGGCCGCGTTCTGCACGTCCGGCTCATCGATCGCTTCGAGACGACCCGCTTGGACGTTGTGAATCCCAATAGTCCCTTCGTCTCGCCCGACGGTACTTGGATTCGAAGCGGCGGACTCCTTGCAAAAAGTTCCCTTTCGCGGAGGCCCTCTGACGACGATCTGCAAGATCGAGGGCGGTTTCCGCGGCGCGAGCTGGAGTGGGGATGGCACGATCGTCTTCGCCATCGCCCGCACCGGTCTCTTTCAAGTGCCGGCCCGCGGCGGAGAGCCTCGGCAGCTGACGAAGTCCGACGACGGCAGCCACCTGTGGCCGGAAATGCTCCCGGGCAATGGGGCGGTGCTTTTTGCGATCGAAAGAGGAGAGGAATTCGACATCGCGGTTTTGTCACTCGAGACCGGCGAGCACCGCGTGCTGATTCGTGGAGGCTCATCTCCCCGCTACGTCCCCACTGGGCATCTCGTGTATGTGGTTGACGGCGCGTTGATGGTCGTGCCATTCGACGCCACACGACTGAAAACGACGGGCGAGGCCCTGCCGGCGGTTTCCGGAGTGTTCCCGAAATTTTTCGGAGCTGCGGACTTCGACGTGGCCACTGGTGGTCGGCCCTCGTTCTCAGTGGTATCCACAGATCTCACCGAGTGGCAAGTGGGTTGCCTACCATTCGAGGGAGCCCGGCCGCACCGAAATCTACATCAGCCCTTACCCCAACGTGGACGCGGGGCGGTGGCAGGTCACACCGAGCGGAGGTGCCTACCCGATGTGGTCTTCGAGTGAGGAGGAGCTCTTTTATCGCAACGGAGACCAGATGATGGCGGTTCCCGTTGTCGCTCTCACTGAGGGCGGTATCGAGCTCGGCACGTCTTCAGTGTTGTTCGTGGGAAGCTACACCAGCGGAGCGGTGAGACATTACGACGTAACCGCGGACGGGCAGCGGTTCCTGATGATCAAGGAGGAGGTGTCGAGCGAAGAGTCCGCGCCCAACGAAATTCATGTTGTCCTCAACTGGTTCGAGGAGCTGAGATAGCCTGGAGTTCTAGTAAGTCTGGTCCACGTTGTCGGGGAGCTCCCAGTTCAGTCGGATCGACGTGAAGTAGGCTTTTTGGCTGAAGAGCGCTTTTGCCGGCGGATAGCGCTCGATGCCTTGGCTCCAGGTGTCGATAGCGCGCTCCTCGTGTCCGGCTCGGTAGTGGAGCCAGCCCCGAAGCCAATGAGCTTCGGCGCCGAGCGCCGGAAGGACGTTGCGATCGAGAAACGTGTCGAGTAGAGCCGCGGCTTCGTCGTCCTGGTTCTGCTCGAAGGCGATGCGGATGCGCTCCATCTTCACGTCTCCGGCGAGCTTGTCGGGCGTATTGTGGGCGAGCGTGTCGAGCGCCGCCGCGGCCTCGGTGTAGTCGGCGTCCATGCGGTGGGCGCGGGCTTTCATCACGGCGCTCGCCGCGGACAGGGAGTCGGAGCGATCGATTAGCGCGAGCGCTTCTGCCGTCTGTCCCTCGTCGAGCAAGAGCTCGGCGAGGCGGAGACGCGACTGAGGGTTATCCTCGGATCGGAGGCGCACCATCTCCTCGAGCGGATGGTAAAGCTCGGGGTGCTTGTCGAGAAACCCGAGGAGCTCGAGGCGCACTTTTTTCGGATCGAGCACGATGCCCAAGCGGTCCAGAATCACGAGATCTTTTTCGACGCCCGGCTCGATGCCCTCTGGTGTCTCCATAATGATGTAAGCGTGTTCCTGGCCGGGCACGAAGCCGTATCGGGGCTCGCTCCAAGTGGTGTTGTCCATGTGATAAGCGACGAAGTAGCGGTTGATGATGTTGACGACGGCTGCATCAGAGAACGGACCCGTTCTCACAAAGAGTCCGCCCTCTCACGTGCCGGCGGTCGGGAAGAGCATGAGGGGTTTCTTGAGGCGCGCCGCTTCCTCGCGCGCCTCTTCCTCGGTCGCTTTCCAGTGAACGCCTCCGGTCGGCCAGTCGTACTGAACCTCCTCGATGCCGTCGTATTGGTCGGTGAACAGCACGTCCTCGAAGGGAAGCCGACCCAGGGCCTCGAGGGTCGTGGGCTCTTTCGGCTCGATGCGAAAGTGCATCCTGCCCTTCGGGGCGTAGCCGACGACGCTCCAAGTGGCGAGCCAGGGCTTGCGCTCGAGCCGTTTGGCCAGAGGGGCGGAGGCGCAATGGAAGCACTGCCCCGCATCCATTTGAAAGATGGTTTGCCGGCCGAGGGGGATCTGGTCAACGTCGAGCTCGGTGGCCACGGTATGGCTGCGGATCGTGCGGGTGATATCGGCGTAGCGGACAGCCCGCCCCGGTACAACGGTGAGGCGCAGAAGATCGCCCTCGACCTCGATCCGTTCGACGCCCGGCAACAGGTTCAGCTCCTGAACCACCTCCAGGGCGAGAGGCGCCCCTAGGAGCGGAATTTCGATGGCGAGCGCAGCCGCGAGCAGAACACCGAGCATCAGTCACCTCCTTCGGTCTTCGACGTTCGAGTCTAAGCGACTCGGATGCTAGCTGGCAAGCGGAGCCGGAGAAACCGCTAAGATTTGCCCGGCACA
>Ga0209988_10001818_pt1 | contig 13994 bp, 11 predicted proteins | sample N075metaG_FD_183115 | JGI IMG/M metagenome (GOLD analysis project Ga0209988, IMG submission 183115) | Deep subsurface microbial communities from Kermadec Trench to uncover new lineages of life (NeLLi) - N075 metaG (SPAdes) (version 2) | ecosystem: Environmental > Aquatic > Marine > Ocean trench... | reverse complement strand
GTTCGTAAACGCAGACACGATAATAATATTCGTCCTGTGTTTAAACGTGTTGATTCCTGTGCCGCAGAATTTGCAGCGACAACGGCTTATATGTATTCCACCTATGAAGAAGAATGTGAAGCTGAACCGAGTGATCGACAAAAAATTATGGTCTTGGGTGGCGGACCGAACCGTATCGGACAAGGGATAGAATTTGATTATTGCTGTGTTCAGGCGGCCCTGGCCATGCGTGAAGCAGGCTATGAAACCATCATGGTGAACTGTAATCCAGAGACTGTGTCGACGGATTACGATACCTCTGATCGTTTGTATTTTGAGCCATTGACGCTGGAAGATGTGTTGGAAATTATTGATCTTGAAAAGCCACATGGCGTTATTGTTCAATATGGTGGACAGACACCATTAAAATTAGCGCGTGAGTTAGAGGCTGAGGGTGCTCCGATTATTGGCACATCGCCAGATTCCATCGATCTGGCTGAAGACCGCGAGCGCTTCCAGAAATTGTTAATTAAACTTGATTTAAAACAACCGCCAAACCGCACCGCAAGAGAAACCGAACAGGCCGTTAAGCTGGCTGAAGAAATTGGTTACCCACTCGTGGTCAGGCCCTCTTATGTCCTGGGCGGGCGGGCCATGGAGATTGTTTATAATGAGAACGATCTGCGGACTTATATGAGTACCGCGGTTTCAGTTTCAAATGAGTCGCCTGTGTTACTGGACAGGTTCCTGAATGATGCCATCGAAGTTGATGTTGATGCAGTCTGCGATGGAGAAGAAGTCTTGATTGGTGGCATTATGGAACACATAGAACAGGCCGGTGTGCACTCGGGTGACTCGGCATGTTCCTTACCACCGCATAGTTTGAGTGATGATATCCAGGCACAACTTGAAGAACAGGTACGTACGCTTGCCAAAGGCCTGAATGTTATTGGCCTGATGAATACGCAGTTTGCGATTCAAGGTGATGATATCTATGTCCTTGAAGTGAATCCTCGTGCTTCAAGAACAGTGCCATTCGTTTCCAAGGCAACGGGTATTTCATTAGCGAGAATTGCGGTTAACTGTATGGTTGGAAAAACCCTTGCCGAACAGAATGTCAGCAAAGTCAAAAAAGCCGATTATTATTCTGTTAAGGAATCTGTCTTTCCATTCATCAAATTCCCGGGGGTTGACTCCCTGTTAGGACCTGAGATGAAATCAACCGGTGAAGTCATGGGTGTTGGCAGGACCTTTGGAGAAGCCTTTGCCAAAGGACAATTGGCTGCGGGTGAAGTGATACCTAAATCAGGGCTGGTTTTCATTAGTGTGCGTGATGAAGATAAAGATGCTGCTGTCATCGCGGCTAAAGAACTGGTTGAGTTAGGCTTCACCTTATGTGCCACACATGGGACTGCGAAAGTTATTACCGCATCAGGACTTGAGTGTCAGGGTGTGAATAAAGTACGAGAGGGCCAACCGCATATTGTCGATATGCTGAAAAATGATCAAATTGATATGATATTGAACACAACAGAAGATAAACAGGCCATAGCAGATTCTTATTCAATTCGCAGAACGGCTTTGCAACACAAGGTCTTCTATACTACAACAATGGCGGGCGCCATGGCGACGATTCTGGCTTTGAAGCATAGTGATATGAGCCAGGTTAATTGTTTACAGGATTTACATAAGGAACTTAGCTATGAATAAATTGCGTGGCAGAAACAGTCATGAGTAAGGCGCCGGTCACAGCAAAAGGTGCGCAGGAGTTACGTGAGCAACTGAAAGAATTCAAAACTGTTGATCGGCCACGGATATCTGCGGCAATAGCAGAGGCACGTGCCCATGGTGATTTAAGTGAGAATGCTGAATACCATGCTGCGCGTGAACAGCAAAGTTTTCTTGAAGGACGTATCGGTCTGATTGAGAGTACTTTGGCCGATGCCCGGATCATTGATGTCACAACACTCAATGCAAATGGCAAGGTTGTTTTTGGTGCGACTGTAGATTTAATCAATGTCGAAAACGATGAGGAAGTCACTTACCAGATTGTTGGAGAGATTGAAGCAGATATAGAAAGATCACTTATCTCAGTAACATCACCGATTGCCCGGGCATTAATAGGTAAAGAAATTGATGATATTGTGGAAGTCAATGCCCCCGGTGGCGTGGTTGAATACGAAATTCTTGAAATTCGTTACGAATAAGATTCCGAGTATCTTCAGAAATGGCCAAAGGGTCTAGTAAAAAACACTGGTTGGCACGTCAACAAAAAGATCCCTACGTTAAGCAAGCACAACAATCACATTATCGTTCACGTGCGGTCTATAAACTCATTGAAATCGATGAGAAAGACCATTTGTTCAAGCAGGGTCAAACCATTATCGATCTAGGTGCAGCACCAGGAAGTTGGTCTCAGTATGTCAGCGAGAAGATTGGGAAAAAGGGTCGTTTGATAGCCATCGATATTTTGCCAATGGAGCCTGTCGCTAACACATTGTTTTTGCAGGGTGATTTTACTGAACAATCAGTCTATGAACAGTGTTTACAGGTGATGGGAAGCAGCAAGGCAGACCTTGTAATTTCAGATATAGCCCCCAACTTATCAGGTATCAGGGCAGCGGATCAGGCACGTAGTCTGTATCTGGCGGAGTTGAGCCTTGATTTGACTAAAAGCGTGTTAAAGCAGGGAGGTGATATGCTGGTCAAGGTCTTCGAAGGTGAAGGCACAGACAGGTATCGCCGTGATTTAAAAGAACATTTTGAAAAGATTATTGTCAGAAAACCAAAGGCTTCACGCGATGATTCACGTGAATTTTATGTTTTAGCACGTGCCTTTCGGTTATAGTGAAAACAGAGCCAGATACCGGTATTTATTACTAAAGAGGTTTTACTTTGAACGAAACAGCAAGAACTTTATTAATGATGGTTATCATCACCCTGGTGTTGATGATGGTTTTCAAGAATTTTGCAACACCTGTGGTCAGTGAAATAACTTATTCTCATTTCCTCAGTGAAGTGAAAAATGGTGTTGTCAAAAAGGTCAAGATTTCGGGAAGCATGATTACGGGCAGTCATATGGATGACACACGCTTTGCAACGTACAGTCCTGAAACAGGTAATGATGCGTTGATCGGTACCTTGCTCGAACACAATGTTGAGATCAAGGGTGCAGCTCCAGACAATTCCTTATGGGCGCATGCATTTATTACCTGGCTACCTTTTATTCTGATATTTGGTATCTGGTTTTATTTTATGCGTCAGATGCAAGGTGGTGGTCGTGGTGGCGCGTTATCATTTGGGAAAAGTCGTGCCCGCCTGCTTGGAGAAGATCAGGTCAAGATTACTTTTAACGATGTCGCTGGTGTAGAAGAAGCCAAACAAGAAGTCAGTGAGCTGGTTGAATTCTTACGTGATCCCGGCAAGTTCCAGAAGCTTGGTGGCAGGATCCCCTCGGGTGTTTTGATGGTGGGTGCTCCGGGGACGGGGAAAACCTTGTTGGCCAGGGCGATTGCAGGCGAAGCAAGCGTGCCGTTCTACACTATTTCTGGTTCCGATTTTGTTGAAATGTTTGTCGGGGTCGGTGCCTCACGTGTTCGTGACATGTTTGAACAGGCAAAAAAAAATGCACCGTGTATTATTTTTATCGACGAAATCGATGCCGTCGGTCGTCATCGTGGAGCAGGTCTGGGTGGTGGACATGATGAGAGAGAACAGACCTTAAATCAGTTGCTTGTCGAGATGGATGGTTTCGAAGGTAATGAGGGCGTTATTGTAATTGCAGCAACAAACAGGCCTGATGTACTTGATCCTGCATTACTCAGACCTGGCCGTTTCGATCGACAGGTGGTTGTCCCATTACCGGATATTCGTGGTCGTGAGCAAATTCTGAAAGTTCATATACGTAAAATTGCAGCCTCTGATAATGTTAAGCCGAACATTATTGCACGTGGCACCCCGGGTTTTTCCGGTGCTGATCTTGCCAATCTTGTCAACGAAGCCGCCCTGTTTGCGGCAAGAGCCGATAAAAAACTGGTTGAAATGAGCGATCTGGAGCAAGCCAAAGACAAAATCATGATGGGTGCAGAACGGCGTTCTATGGTCATGAGTGAAGAGGATAAAAGGAACACGGCATACCATGAGGCGGGGCATGCCATTGTCGGTCGTCTGGTGCCCTCACATGATCCTGTTTATAAAGTGACGATTATACCCCGGGGCAAGGCATTGGGTCTGACCATGTTTTTGCCTGAGAAAGATAGCTATAGCCAGGACAAGGAACAGCTTGAAAGTATGATTTCTTCCCTGTTCGGTGGTCGTATTGCCGAGGAACTTATTTTGGGTAAGGACCATGTGACAACGGGTGCGAGTAATGACATCGAGAGGGCCACAGAAATTGCCAGAAACATGGTGACTAAATGGGGCTTATCAGAGAAGCTGGGACCATTAACCTACAGTGAGGAGGAGGGCGAGATATTCCTGGGCCGTTCTATAACAAAACATAAGGAGGTTTCGGATGAGACGGCTCATTTAATTGATGAGGAAATCCGGGTATTCATCGACAGGAACTATGCAAGAGCTGAAAAGCTTCTAAAGAAAAACATGGATAAATTGCACATGATGGCTGATGCACTGATGAAGTATGAGACCATCGATGCTGCCCAGATTAATGACATCATGGAGGGTAAGGAGCCAAGAGATCCTGAGGGTTGGGATGACAATAATAATGATAATAATGGCGGATCAACTGCAAACAAGGCTGATGATATAAAAAAAGATGATGTACCCAGTGGCGAGCCACCGGCAAAACCAGCATAGTTTCAGTGAAAAGTTTATAGTTCTTCTCAACAGTTTGGGGTAGTTCCATTAGCATAAACACACGAAAATATTTTGGAACGGATGGTATTCGCGGCAAGGTAGGCGAAGCACCTATCACCCCTGATTTCATCATGAAATTGGGTTGGGCTGCAGGCAGAGTACTGGCCAAGGATGGTGATGGGCCGGTGCTTATCGGCAAGGACACACGTATTTCAGGATACATGTTTGAGTCCGCGCTTGAGGCAGGGCTGTCAGCAGCAGGTGTTGATATTTGTTTGCTTGGTCCAATGCCAACACCTGGCATTGCTTATCTAACGCGCAATGCCAGGGCACAGGCAGGTATTGTGATAAGCGCATCTCACAACCCATTTTACGATAATGGAATTAAATTTTTTTCAGCTGAAGGAACCAAGCTACCTGACCATATTGAAATTGAGATAGAGGAAGAACTCGAGAAACCACTCAAGGTGACCGAGCCAGAGAAATTGGGCAAGGCCAGACGCATTGTCGATGCGGCCCGACGCTATATAGAGTTCTGTAAATTCAGGGTGAAGAATAATCTAGATCTTAAAGGTCTTCGGATTGTTGTTGATTGTGCTCACGGTGCAACCTATCACATCGCACCTCATGTCTTCGAAGAGCTCGGTGCTGATGTCATCACAATCGGTAATAAACCGGACGGATTCAATATAAATGTTGAATACGGTGCCACGAATCCTCAGTTGTTACAGAAAAAAGTACTTGAGCATAAAGCTGATGTTGGAATTGCACTGGATGGTGATGGCGACCGTTTAATTATGGTGGATCATAAGGGTGAAGTGGTTGATGGAGATGAAATTCTTTTTATTATCAGTCAAGGCAGATCGGAGACCCTGGGTGGTGTTGTAGGGACAGTCATGAGTAATCTCGGGCTTGAAATAGCAATCAAAAAACTGGGGTTGAATTTTTTACGCGCACAGGTCGGGGATCGCTATGTACTGGAGATGTTGAGCAAGAATAATCTGAAATTAGGCGGAGAATCCTCAGGTCATATTATCAATCTGGATTTGACGACAACGGGTGATGGTATTATCTCGGCATTACAGGTACTGGATGCAATGGTTGATTCGGAAGATACACTATGCAAACTTAAATCCGGTATGGAAAAATATCCCCAAACAATGATAAATGTGAAAATTGATAAAGAGGTTGATTTATCAAAAATGACAAATGTACAGGATGCCATGAGAATCGCTGAATCCGAGTTGGGTGATAAAGGACGGATCTTATTAAGACCTTCAGGCACAGAACCTCTGGTCAGGGTCATGGTTGAGGGAGAAATTGCAACTCAGGTCAATGCTATTGCTGAAAGTCTGGCGAATGAAGTCAGAACTGGTATTGGCGAGCGAATGTAGTTTTTAGCCTGTTGCTATCTCAGGATTACTGCTAACACTTTATATAAGTGTGTCCTTGTATTTATTTTCACTGAAGCCAATAAGATATTCTTCCTCGTGATTGAGTACCGGCCGTTTAATTAATGTTGGATTTTCAGCCATGAGAGCTATCGCTTTTTGTTTGCTAATGCCTTGTTTCTGGTCTTCGGAGAGTCTGCGCCAGGTGGTTCCGCGTTTATTCAGCAATGTTTCCCAATCAACATGCTTGAGAAAATCCTTAAGCATATCTTCAGTCAGACCATCCACTCTGAAATCGTGAAATATATATTCTATTTGTTGCGTCTCTAACCAGCGCCGCGCCTTCTTTACGGTATCGCAATTTTTGATACCGTAAAGAATGATACTCATGTCTAAGCTGTAATAATTAGCGCACTGTGTTAAATATCACGCAACAATTCGTTGATACCCACCTTGCTGCGCGTTTTTGCATCTACCTGTTTGACGATGACTGCACAATAGAGACTATAAGTCCCATCTTTGGAAGGTAAATTACCAGACACGACCACAGAGCCTGGCGGAATATAACCATAGCTTATTTCGCCCGTTTCACGATTGAAAATACGGGTGCTTTGGCCAATGTATACGCCCATGGAGATAACAGCACCATCGTCAACAATCACACCTTCTACCACTTCTGAACGTGCACCAATAAAGCAGTTATCACCAATGATGGTTGGGTTGGCCTGTAAGGGTTCAAGGACACCACCAATACCCACGCCGCCAGAGAGATGTACATTCTTGCCGATTTGTGCACAGGAACCTACCGTGGCCCATGTATCTACCATAGTCCCAGTGTCCACATAGGCGCCAATGTTTACATAACATGGCATCATGACCACACCGGGGGCAATATAACTGCCACGACGGGCGTTTGCAGAAGGCACAATACGTGCGCCAATCTTTTCAAACTCTTCTTTGCTCATACCGCTGAATTTTGATGGGACTTTATCGTAGTAATTTGTGAATCCGCCATCGATGACTTTGTTTTCTTCAAGCAGAAAGGAAAGCAGTACGGCTTTTTTCAGCCATTGATTCACTACCCATTCACCATCTTTCTTTTCAGCAACACGCATGGTGCCACTGTCCAGCCCTGTGATGACCTCTTCAATGGTATCTTTTAATTCCTGACTGGCGGATGCTGGCGTGATATCCGAGCGGTTTTCAAAATGTTCGTTAATGATGTTCTCAAGCTGACTCATGTTTTAATTTTCCTGACTTTTAAATTAGTAGATGGTGTTTAGTAGGTGGTATTTAGCTAATAGGGGACATTCCCTACCTGCAACCTACCATTTACCGCCTTAAAGTATTTATATATTCACACATTCTTTCGGCTGCCTCGATGCACGGGTCTATTTCAGCGACAAGCGCGATGCGTATTCGATTTTTACCGGGATTACCGGCGGCTATGCTACGTGACAGGAAACTTCCAGGCAACACAGTTATGTTTTGTTGGGAATATAAGCCTGCTGCGAACTCGGTATCGGAGATGGGTGTCTCTGGCCACAGGTAAAAGCTGGCATCTGGTCTGCTCACATTCATTACCGGTTTGAGTATGTCCAGTACAGCATCAAATTTCTGTCGATACAGGTGTCTGTTAGCCTGGACGTGGTCTTCATCTTGCCAGGCAACAATACTCGCCATTTGTGTGTAGAGTGGCATGGAACAACCATGGTAAGTACGATAACGAAGGAAAGCCTGAATTAGCTCAGCATCACCTGCAATAAAGCCGGATCGCATCCCGGGTACATTTGACCGTTTTGAAAGGCTATGAAAGACAACACAACGCTTATAATCATCTCGTCCAAGATTTGTTGCGGCCTGTAACAGCCCAATGGGTGGAGATGTTTCATCGAAATAAATTTCTGAATAACATTCATCAGCAGCGATAATGAAATCATATTCGTCTGCCAGGCTTAACAATTTCTCGATAGCATCCTGTCCCAGGACTGCACCTGTTGGATTGCCCGGTGAACATGTATAGATAAGCTGACATCGTTGCCAGATATCTTCAGGCACGGCATCAAAGTCTGGAAGAAACTTATTGTCTTCAACACAATTGATGTAATAAGGCTCTGCTGAGGCTAATAGTGCTGCACCTTCGTATATCTGATAGAACGGATTGGGAGATATGACAACAGGGGTATTATTTGTTTTCGCCTGTTTGTGACTGGCATCGATGACACATTGAGCAAAGGCAAACAGCGCTTCTCGCGTACCATTTACTGGCAAGACATTTTGCTCGGCAGTGATACTGCCATCAGGTAAGTTGAATCTTTTGACCATCCAGCCAGCGATGGCTTGTCTTAATTCATCGGTACCTCGTGTTGTCGGGTAAGATGCCGCTTTGGGAAGTTGCTTTTGTAGCTCATCCAGAATTAATCCTGGGGTGGTATGCTTGGGTTCGCCGATGGATAGATCGATATGTGCCTTATCTGCGATAACAGATGGTTCCTGCTCAATTGTTTGCTTGAGCTGTGTAAGCTTCTCAAAGGGGTAGAGGTGTAATTTTTCAAGTCCGGGATTCATTAAGTTAAGGATTCATAAGTTAGTTAGGGGTTCATTGCTATTTTTCGACAGTCAGAATTTTAAAAGCACGTAGTATAAGCTATATGTCGACCAAAAATAATTCAACACTGCTACCAGTTATCAGTTGCCTGATTGCCGCAACTCTATGGGGAGTATTCTGGTATCCACTCAGGATACTGGAAGGAATGGGACTGCCAGGTCTATGGGCAACACTGATTATCTATTTGTCAGCGTTTATGCCGCTGTGGCCATATTTCTGGAAACAAAAACATGGTCTGCGCTCACAAGCTTTCCCCTTTGTATTATTAGGTCTGTTTGCCGGGTGGACTAATCTGTCATTTATTCTGGCGATGCTCGAAGGGAATGTCGTCAGAGTATTAATCTTGTTTTATTTATCTCCGATCTGGACGCTGATATTTGGTTTCATATTTTTACACGAACGTCTTACGGTTATGGCCAGGTATTCGCTACTCATTTCTTGCATTGGCGCACTGGTTATCTTATCGCCATCACCAAGCAACACGTTTTTTCAATTCTCTCAGGTTGATCTGCTCTCAGTATCCTCCGGGATAGCGTTTGCTGCGCATAATGTTGTGGTCAGGAAAATTGGAGATGTGCCAATTATTTTAAAGATGGGAACAGCATGGATCGGTGTTCTGGTACTGACCATTGCGGGACTTATCCTGAGTCAGTCTTCGGTGCCTGAGTTTAATGGGGCATCACTGGCACTCGCTCTTTTCGTAGGCTCTGTTGGCATGATCCTGATGACATATACCGCACTCTATGGAGTGACGCATCTACCCGTACATCGTTCGGCAGCGATTATGCTATTTGAGGTATTTGCTGGCGCTGTTTCTGCGGCATTACTGACTGAAGAAATTCTAACTCTGCGAGAGTGGGCAGGTGGCCTGCTGATTATGTTTGCCGCATGGTTAACTATCAGAGACTTGATGAACAATCCAGCGACTTGATGTATCCTTTGCCACCTTTTGTTGCGCTGCGTTATGACAGTTGTGTACAGTAGATTATTTTAACAATAGGACTTTGATGTGAGCAAAAGCGTATTAATACTCCCTGGGGATGGAATTGGTCCGGAAATTGTGGCGGAAGCGGAAAAAGTGCTGAATGCACTGTCAGAGAGGTATGGTCTTCAGATAAGCACTGAACAAGGTTTGATCGGTGGCAGTGCTATTGATGAGACAGGTGTGCCACTGCCTGATGCAACGCTGGCCCAGGGAAAGCAGTCCGATGCGATTTTATTAGGCGCTGTTGGTGGCCCAAAATGGGACAAGATTGAACGCTCTTTAAGACCGGAAAGGGGCCTGTTGGCAATCCGTGCTGGTCTGGATCTGTATGCCAATCTGAGACCTGCCATTCTCTACAAGGAACTCGTAGAGGCTTCGCCTCTAAAACCAGAGGTAATAGGTGCGTTGGATATTATGATCGTGCGTGAATTAACCGGCGGCATCTATTTTGGGCAACCACGCGGCATCAGAACTTTGGAAGATGGACAGCGCGAGGGTTTTAATACGCTGGTTTATAAGGAATCCGAGATTGAAAGAATTGCGCACACTGCATTTAATGTGGCCATGAAAAGAAACAAGAAAGTGTGTTCGGTAGATAAGGCAAATGTACTGGAGGCGACCGAACTCTGGCGTGAAGTTGTGACCCGTGTGGCAAAGGACTATCCAGAGATCAGCCTGGAACACATGTATGTGGATAATGCGGCCATGCAACTGGTACGAGATCCCGGGCAGTTCGATGTCATCGTAACGACCAATATGTTTGGCGATATTTTATCTGATCTGGCTTCCATGCTGACGGGATCAATCGGTATGTTGCCTTCTGCCTCATTGAATGCTGAAGGTCAGGGCATGTATGAGCCTATTCATGGTTCAGCACCAGACATTGCCGGAAAGAATATTGCCAATCCACTGGCAACAATAATTTCGACAGCCATGATGTTAAGGTATTCCCTGGCAGAGGTGACGCAGGCTGATCGAGTAGAACAGGCAGTACAGAAAGTGTTAGCAAGTGGCATAAGGACAGCCGATATAATTTCTGCAGGAATGACAAAAGTGTCCACCAGTGAAATGGGTGATGCTGTTGTTGCGGCACTTTGATGAAGTCGATTTGAGTTTTAGATTTTAGTCAGGAATGAATTAATGAGTAGGAAATTTAATGTTGCAGTTGTTGGCGCTACCGGTGCAGTTGGCGAAACCATGTTGTCTATCTTGCAAGAGCGCAATTTTCCAGTGGAAAATATTTATGCACTTGCTAGCAGTCGCTCCGCTGGTTCAACTATTCGCTTCAACGGCAAGACTGTCGTCGTTGAAGAGTTGGAAAAATTTGATTTCAAGGGCGTTGATATTGGCCTTTTTTCTCCGGGGGCCTCCGTATCCAAAATACATGTGCCGCGTGCTGTTGAGGCGGGTTGTGTGGTGGTTGATAATACCTCTGAGTTTCGTTACGTCAACGATATTCCTCTGGTTGTGCCCGAGGTAAACCCTCACGCCATTGCTGATTACAAAAACAAAGGGATAATTGCCAATCCAAATTGTTCGACTATTCAAATGTTGGTAGCGCTGAAACCGATCCATGATGCCGCAACTATTGAACGAATCAATGTGTGTACCTACCAGGCAGTGTCCGGAACGGGTAAAGAAGCAATAGAAGAACTGGCAAAGCAGACCGCCGAACTGTTGAATGGTCGAACTGCAGTGTGTGAGGTATATCCAAAACAGATTGCCTTCAATGCCTTACCTCAGATAGACGATTTTGAGGAGAATGGATATACCAGGGAAGAAATGAAGATGGTCTGGGAAACCAGAAAAATATTTGAGGATGATGCTATTCAGGTGAATCCGACCGCGGTCAGGATCCCGGTATTTTTTGGGCATTCAGAAGCGATTCATATCGAAACCAGAAAGAAACTATCGGCAGAGGATGTAAAAAAATTACTCGGCAATATGCCTGGTATAGAGTTGATGGATGAGCATAGGGATGGAGGCTATCCAACGGCTGTAAGTGAGGCTGCTGGTACTGATCCAGTCTATGTTGGACGAATTCGAGAAGACATTTCACACCCTAAAGGCATCAATCTCTGGGTAGTTTCCGATAATGTTCGTAAAGGTGCTGCATTAAATAGTATTCAAATCGCTGAAATTTTGGTAAAAGACTATTTGTAAGCTATAGTTAAGGGGCAATTATAAAGGACATTCGCAGGTTGTTGGTATCTCAAACCACTGCGTTTTTCCGCGACAATCTTGCGTTGGGGGAGATGAGTGCAGCACATACTCTTGCGACAAAGCATGATACAACTTGTTGAAAATAAACGTTTTTCTTAAACAGGATATTTTTCAAGCCAATGAACACAAGAATTTTATTGACAGCATTTATTTTGTTATTTGCCGGGTTTCAGCCTCTGGCACATGCATTGGCCTTAGGTGAGTTGGAACTAAAATCATATCTAAATCAACAACTTAATGTTGTTATTCCTTTGGAATTCTCGAAAGAAAATGAGCTCGAAGAATTAAAGTTGAGTATTAGACTCCCTGATGAACAGGCGGCTGGTTTACAGACTTTGCATAACTTGAAGGTTGAGATTATCGAAAATGAGGGTAATCAGCCTTATTTGAAGATTACCAGCAAAGATAATCTGCACGAGCCTGTGCTGAGCTTTGTCCTGGACATGCGCTGGTCGAGTGGCCGTATACAGCGAAATTATTCGTTACTTTTAGATCTAAAACCTTAGATTTAGGGCATTAAAAAAATAATATCAGAGGCAGGGATATACCGGATGAAATTTAGAATAATCTTGGTTTTGTTGGTACTGTTAGCACCAACACTTGTGAATGCCCTGGGTTTGGGCAAGCTCGAACTTCAATCTGCATTAAACCAGCCATTTAAAGCAAGGGTTGAATTACTCTCAGCCACCGCAGACGAACTTGATAGCCTCAAGGTTTCTCTCGCGGATCAAGAAGCATTTGATCGGGCTGGTATTCAACGTCCTTTTTTGCTTACTAATCTGCGTTTTAGAGTACAAGAAACTGAAAAGGGCCCTGATTACATCAGGATTTACAGTAACGAGACAATTCGAGAACCATTTCTCAATTTTTTGCTGGAGATAAACTGGTCCAAAGGCAGATTGTTCAGAGAATATACAGTTCTGCTTGACCCGCCCACGTACACCGTGCCTGGTAGTAAGAAAAAAGCTGTCTTACACCCGAGGACACCTATCGTAGAAATTGATTCAGACGACCATCAAGTCGTTTATGATCTTGACTATAAACCCGAATCAAAAACCAGGGTAAGTCAACCGGCCCCAGTGACTCCTAGCTATGAACCCCAGGGCTATGAACCTCCGAGTTCATATGCAGCATCTCTAACGATAAATTATGCTGGCAGTGGAGACTATGGTCCCGCAGTGACGGGTGACACCCTGTGGTCAATTGCCAGGGTAGCAAGGCCTGATTCCTCAATCAGTATTCAGCAAATGATGCTTGCCATAATAAATGCGAACCCTGAGGCATTTATTGAAAATAATATCAATGGTCTTAAACGTGGTGCCATTCTACAAATTCCAGATGCAACAGAAGTCGATTCTCTGGATCAGTCAGATGCTCTGGCCCAGGTGATCAGTCAGCATGCATTGTGGGATGAATATAAAGGTCATATTGCATCTAGTGTGAGTCAGCAAGCAGAAAGCGGGGCTGCTTACACTGGAGTCAGCGAAGAACCAGGAGATGTTGAACAGGAACCTTCTGTTACAGATGCTGAGGACGGAGGTGAAGCAGAATTACGACTTATCTCTGAGACTGAGCAGGGTTCCGGGAGTGATCAGAGCACTGCAGGGGCATCGGGGGCTGATGTCGATGCCCTGAATAATGAATTGGCACTGGCAAATGAATCTATTGAAGCGCTGTTTCTGGAAAATGCAGAACTCAAGGACAAGCTGATCGAAACCGAGGGCATCATCGATGACTTAAAACGCCTCATCGTGCTTAAAGAAGATGAGCTTGCTGCTATGCAGGAACAAATCATGATTGCGGCTGCAGAACAAGCAAGTATGGAAGCGATAACAGATGAAACTATTGCTGAAGAAGAGCTTGTTGAAGAAGCCGAGGAGGAGCTGGTTGAGGAAGAAGAGGAGGTTCTAGCTGATGACGAGTTGATCGAGGAAGTCATGGTTACCGAAGACGAAGGAATGGGCGCCTTATCCGGTTTCATAGATATGGGGAT
>Ga0209988_10001816_pt1 | contig 13996 bp, 17 predicted proteins | sample N075metaG_FD_183115 | JGI IMG/M metagenome (GOLD analysis project Ga0209988, IMG submission 183115) | Deep subsurface microbial communities from Kermadec Trench to uncover new lineages of life (NeLLi) - N075 metaG (SPAdes) (version 2) | ecosystem: Environmental > Aquatic > Marine > Ocean trench... | reverse complement strand
GAGAATTAAATTCCAGAATGATTTTCAAAAGGCAATGGAACAGGCGTGTGATCCTCTGGGCGTTCAGATTATCCAGGCGTTGATTACGCGAATTAAACCGCCTGAAGCTATTGCAGATCCAATTCGTGAGCGGGAAGTTGAGTTTCAAAGAGCAGAGCAATACGTTCAGCAAGTTAAGCAACAAGAGGCTGAACAACTGCTGGCCATTGAACAAGCGATGATTAAGCGGAAGTCGGAAATGGTCGGTGCTGAGCAAGAAGTTGTCGTAATTACAGTTGCGGCTCAGCGAGATCAAGAAGTGGCCATTACTAAAGTCAATGAAAGGAAGGTTGTTGCACAGTTTAAGTTAGATGCTGCCGAAGATGAGGCAGCGGCTGTGGTAGCTCGTGGTGAGGCGGTTGCTAAGGTTATCATGTTCGATAATGAAGCAGCAGCAGCAGGTTGGCGAGCAGCAGTTGCCGCTTTCAATGGCGAAGGTAAAGATTACGCCAAATACATTCTGTTCCAGAAGTTGGCTCCTGGCTTCCGGTCAATTATGGCCAATACGGCAGACTCGCCACTGATGCAGATTTTTGAAGACTTTGCTCAAAAAGGGCCTATGAAAAAGGTACAAGGAGGGCTGGGTAAAAATGGCAAGAAGTGAATTTTCAACCAATGTCCTTTAGTTGCTCTAACTTCAACTTGACTTTCAAATAAGGAAAAACAAATGAATAACTGGAACTGGCGAAAAATTGGCGGTTTGAGTACGGTTGTATTCTTGATTCTTGCCATCTTTGGCACGCTCTTTCACTGGAGTATAAACCGGATTTATGTGGTCGAGGGCAAGTCGTTGATGCTCCGGTATAAAGGCCCCTTGCCTTTTCAATTTTGGTCGAGTAAGGATACGGCGAAGCCAGGTAACTTTGCCGAGGAAGGCGAAATCGGAATTTTGAGGAATCTGCGCGGTCATGGGCGTCATTTCTATTGCCCCTTTTGGTGGGAGCGAACGATTGTTTCCGATCTGATCATCAAGCCAGGACAGGTTGCTATCGTAACAAGCAAACTTGGCGAAGATTTGGACCAAGGCCAATTTCTTGTTGATGGTCGTATGGGCGAGACTAAGCACAAAGGCACTTTGAGAATAGTTTATCCACCGGGACGATATCGAATTCACCCTTATGCGTATACTGCTAAAGTTGTCGGAACGGTTATAACAGAATCTGGTAAACAACAGAAGCACTCAGGGTGGGTTGAAATTCCAACGGGCTATGTGGGTGTTGTAACCAACATGACCAACAACCCACTTACTGGTGCTTTAACGGGTATTCAAAATAAAGTTTTGCCACCCGGTATTTATCCGGTTAATGTCGAAGAGCAGCAGATTGATATTTTTGAAATTGGCTACCGTGAAACGACGATCATGTGCGACAAAAAAATGAAGAACGGCGTGCCAGAAGTTGATGAACAGGGGGAGCCGTTGATTGCTGATAATCGTACTGGCATTGAATTTCCGTCTAATGACGGATTTGCAATTCATATGGATTTTACAGCAATTTGGGGCGTTATGCCGGATCAGGCTGCTGAGGCGGTTCGTATCTTTGGCAATGTTGCGGAAGTTGAAAATAAAGTTGTTATTCCGCAGACAGAATCCATTGGCCGTATTCATGGTTCGCGTTATTCTGCCGTGGAATTGTTGGTCGGCGAAGATCGTCAAAAGTTTCAGATAGAAACGGCTGAGGCTTTTGATGCCATTATGAAAGAAAAGAAATTGACGATGCTCTATGGTTTGGTGCGTCATGTTTATATTCCTAGCGAAGTACGAGTCCCCATTCAGACGAAGTACATCGCGGATGAACTGAAAATCACGGCAGAGCAAAAGAGGCTTACGGCGATAGAAGAATCTAATTTTGTCGAAGCTGAAAAAAAGGTGTTGTTGGAAGGAATAAGAGTTGAGCGAGATACTGATCGTTTAGTTGAGGTTTTGAAGGCCGAAGGCAATAAAACGGCTGAGGAAACCAAAGCCGAAACCATTCAGTTGGTTGCTAAGGTTGATCGTGAAGTGGCCGAGTTAGAGGCGCAGGCTACAGTTCTTAAAGGTCAAGCTCTTGCTACTGCGGTGAAACTAGAAGAAGAAGCCAAGTCGCAGAAGTTTGAACTTGCCGTTAAAGCCTTTGGTTCTCCCGAAGCTTACAACCGATTTATATTCGCTAAGCATTTGCCCGATAATATAGAGTTGAAGCTTTTGTATGCGGGCGAAGGAACTTTTTGGACTGATCTAAAGGGTTTCAACAATACTGCGATGGGCAAGTTGTTGAAGGACAGTACCGATAAGTCGCGTAAGTAATTTCACCTCCCTCGTTTCGGCGACCGCAAGCGAGCAATCGCTTGCGGTCGTCTCGGCTTGCCACTCTATGAGGAACAGCATCATGTCTAAACTCATCTCTTGTCTTGCGCTGGTCATAAGCGTCTTCTGCACCTCTCTCCTAGCGACGCCTCCCGATTCGCCTTCAGATGCCAAAGCTTTAAAACTAGCCGCTCAGCGCAGGTATTTGCGTGTTCAGCGGGATAAAGCGGGCGATCCTATTGCCTTGCAAACATCTATTGTGCGGTTTGTGCCGGCTTCAGGCGAGGGTGATGTGATTGTTGATTTGATTAGTGCTGTGCATGTTGGTGATGCTTCATATTATAACACGCTCAATAAGCAATTTGATTTATATGATGTTGTGCTGTATGAATTAGTTGCCCCTAAAGGAACCGTCATTCCTAAAGGCGGACGAAAAGAAAGCGATAACCCACTGGCCACACTGATGGATATGGCCAGGATGGTTTTAAAGCTTAAATCACAGACTAATGCCATAGATTATACGAAGACGAATTTTGTTCATGCCGAGTCAGTTGAAGAGTTGATGGAACTATTAAAAAAGCGCGGTGAAAACGGGTGGACGATTGGCTTAAGTGCTGTTGCAGACTATCTTCGTCAGCAAAATTTAAAGGCTATGAAGGAGCCTGGAACCGGCAAACAGCCACGTAATCACCTTGAAGGTCTTGATCTGATGACGCTGATCCTCGATCCCAATTCTGCCGTCAAGGTTAAGCGGCAGATGGCCGAACAATTTGATTCCCAGGATGTTTCCGCTGGGTTTGGCAAGACGATAGGTCGAATTATCGTTGAAGACCGAAATATAATTGCAATGAGGGCGTTTGGACGACAATTGGTAAAAGGCAAAAAAAGAATTGCCATCTTTTATGGTGCCGCCCACAACCCTGATTTTGAGCAGCGGTTGATCAAGGAATATGGCATGAAGATACAAAGTAGCCATTGGTTGACTGCTTGGGATTTAAAGTTGACTGATGACAGTATTCAAGAATTGTTTGGTCTTCCCAAGGACTAAATATACAACTAAGTTGAACGCCGCTGCGCAGCGAGAACCATCAGAAAGGTGCGCAGCGGTTTTTGTTTAGGAGAAATCAGTGAAGATAATCAGTAGTGATTATGATTATATTTTTGGTGAAGACGAACCTACTTGTCGTACTATCATAACTGAGGACGACAAATGGTTTGTTTCTTTGCCATATGTTACATATATGTGTCAAAAAATTTTTCGTGAACGTCGGAATTTCATTAAATTGTTTGTTTCTTTTCGCCGCAGGTCTACTAAAAAATTAAATACCCATTTATTATACACGGGTTTGCCCAATATAGGAGATGATGGCAGCGTTTGTATGGGCAACGTGTTTGCAACGACAGTATTTGACTTTGACTCTTTAGAGCAGGCCATTAAAGAGATGGTTGGGAAATTTTGGATGTCAAAATTTACGTTGAACGAAGACGAATGGGAAGGCGTATCGGTGATTTTCCGGCATTTTAGATGCAAACATGATGAAGTTGGGTCTAACGCCGGTTTTAGAGAGTGGCAACGTGCTTCTAAAAAAGATTCTAATTATGGAATGAAAATTAAATGGCCTCCCCTTTATAGATCGCCTTTTAAACTCTTTACCCACAGAAGTTCCCTTTCATGGCAAGATCGGATTGATTATGCTAGCCACGGACACCGTAAAAATACAAGAGAGGCACGAGAGAGGGCGGGGATAGATGAGAATAATTGATTTTAAAAAAGCTAACGGACTGCACGTAGGGCTAAAAGACAATGTTTCTTATGTTCTTGGGGAAGATGAGCCTGTTTGTCGTACTATTCAAGTTGATAACAAGAGATTTTTTATTTCTCTTCCTTATATCACATACATGCTTCAGGAGAGATTTCTTTTAGTCAAAGATGGGGCTAAAATTCAGAAGAATAGGGAGTTTTATATTTCTTTTAGTCAAACTTCTACGACAGAATTAGCTACTGCATTACGATGTACCGGCCTTCCCAATGTAGAAGCTGATGGTGAGGTTTGTTTGGGCGCTGACATCAATATGTTCGAGGGTGAATTAAATACAGCAACATTCAAGAAAGTAGTTAGTCATTTTTGGATGTCACAATTTATACAAGAAGAAGATGGCGACGAGTGGCATGGAGTACAAATACTACGACAGCATTTTAGGCTGACGAAAGACTTCACCGGGTTTGATATGACCAACCTCCACAAGAGGCTTGGAGCTTACCAAGCGTGGGCAGATGTTTCTAAAAAAGATTCCAGTTATGGGTTAAAAATCGAGTGGCCTAAATTGGATATTGGCGATGGGTATTCACGCGCTTTTCATGGGAATTTGCGCGATGTTTGGTGGGAAGATTTATGCGAATAATTGAAAAATCTGATTTCATGGCTCAGGCGATTGGAATACGCCCACGGCTCGACCCTCCCCCGCGCGCGCGCTGCCGCATCTCTTATATCTTGGGAGAACATGAACCCATTTGTCGCACTATTCAAGTTAATGATGAGAGATTTTTTGTTTCTTTTCCTTATATTACATACATGCTTCGAGAGGTTGATTTCGGCGTTGACGACATCGTTGAGCGACCGGGTGTTAGGAAGTTTTATATTTCTTTTAGTCAAACCTCTACGACAGAATTAACTCACGTATTGCGATGGACTGGTTTGCCCAATGTACTAGATAATGGTGAGGTTTGTTTGGGCTGTCATCTAATTCCTGACAACGACGATCTCGGTTTTGGATCGCCCTTCAATATCGGGGGCGAATTTAATTTAGCGACATTCAATAAAGTGGTTGGTTATTTTTGGATGTCATCATTTACAACTGACCCGCTTGATTTAGAATGGCATGGAACAAAAATGCTGCGTCGGCATTTTAACCTGTATGATAGCTGCCCCTATCAAGCATGGGCAGATGCTTCTGAAAAAGATCCTAATTATGGATTAAAAATCGAATGGCCTAAATTGAGTGGCGATTCTGAGGTTGCTCATGTTTCGTGGGAAAGTTGCGTCAAAAATTAAGCAAAGGGAGACGGAGACTAGTCTCGGAAATTTTATTTCGTGGGAAATTTATGCCAAAAAAAACTATTAAGCACGTAAAGTCTCCTGAGATAGCTTTGGACGATTTTACCATTTTTGTGGCCGGGGGCATTTCTGGAACGGGTGTTTGGCAAGATCGTATGTTTGATTTAATTGCAGCGGCTTATAGAGACGTAAAGCCACCGCTAGATTTGACTGTTGTAAATCCCAGACAGATTGATTATATAAAGACGGATTCGGCGGTGAAGACACAGATTGAATGGGAGTATAAGCATTTAGCGAAGTGCTCTGCTATAATGTTTTGGTTTCCAAAAGAAACCGTTTGCCCCATCACTTTGTTTGAATTGGGCAAATGGATTAGGTCAAGGTTTTTATTTGTCGGTTGCGATCCTGATTATTCGAGGAGACTTGACCTCAAGGTGCAGTTGGGCCTTGAAAGGCCCGATGTGGGTATTGTTCCTACTTTGGAAGAGCTTGCGGATCAAATTCGTTGGTGGCTAGTTAATATTCAAGATTATCATAAGGTTGATCATGGCAAAGCAAGAAAACTGTGAACCTTTGGTTGGCAGGGATGTCAAAATCCGTATTGAGGAATACTGGGGCCATCACCAGCCAAGAAGAAGTTTATTGAAAAAATATGAAATAAGGTTTGTAAAAATAAAACGGCCCGACTATAATACAAGTCCTGGCCGAGAACGGTGCAGTTGAGAGATACTTCCACAATGCAAGAACGCTCTTAGCGTCAATTTCTTCTCGAACAGGATTTCTTGTTAGCCCAAGAAAACGTAACATAAAAAAGGGAAATATCATGGCACGATTTGAAGTCAAAAAGCATAATGTCTTGGACCGCGCACACGGAGAGACAGTTGCACACGAACACGTACCGGGTCGCGCATATAATGTCGCCAACCCAGCAGATCGTCTTATCCACGTTATTGGTGGCGGCTTCTTTAATGAGCCGAAATATTACGACAAGAATAGATCAAATTTGCAATTCCATGCTGAATTGATTCATCATGGTCGCGTTACGTCTGCTACTACAGATGAAATGGGTTTGACTGCGCAGGCAAAGGAAGTTTTTGAAACCTGTGCCGAGGTTGCAAAGGGCGAATATGAAAACTCTGATCCGCACGATTTGCTTGTAATTGCAGCATGGGCGCGAGATACTGAACATGGTCTTAAAATGCGAACTACTCCGCAAATTGCATATGCAGTTGCGGCTGCTAATGAACGTACACGTCCACACGTTCGTCTTTACGGCACTTCAATTATGAAACGACCGGATGACGTTACGCAAGTTTTTGGTGCGTTTCGTCATTTGTTTAATCCCAAGGTTGAAGGTCGTCATCGCGGTATGCTTCCGCATTCTTTGCGTCGAGGGATGGAATCTGCGCTTGCGGGATTCAGTGATTATCAAATTTTAAAGTGGAACAACGAAGAGAATCGTCCTAATCTCTCGGATGTGCTTAAAATGCTTAATGGCCACTCTGGATTTCCATTGTCCAAAGCAATGCACGAGTATGTGGTAAATGGCAATACTGTTGAGGGTGCGCCAGATGTTTTAATGGCTCGTCAAGAGTTTTTTGCACTTGAAAATGTGGAAGGCGCAACACCAGAGTTGGTCAAACGAGCGCAACTTACTTGGGAAAATATGTCGTCTAAGTTTGGCGATAAGGAAGCTGGCACCCCGGCGAGAGTTTGGGAGTTAATTATTCCTTATATGCCAGAAATGGCGATGGTGCGTAATTTGCGCAATTTTGAAAACGCTGGAATTTCCGATGAGTCTTGGGATATTGTTGAAGCAAAACTTGATGCAGTTGAAAATACCGTGCAGTTGCCGTTTCGTTTCTTTACGGCTCACCGCGAAGTTCAATCAGTACGTGCGCGAACAGTTGTGTCCAAGATGTTGGATAAAGCGTGTGCGGGATTGCCAGATTTGAATGGCACGACTGTTCTGTTTGCGGATAATTCTGGTTCAGCTACGGGCTGCCCCATTAGTGCCAAGAGCAATATGCGAGTATCTGATGCCGGCAATACGCTTATGGCGGTTGCAGCTAAAAGATATGGTCGTGGCGCACAGATTGGCGTGTTTGGTGATCGTCTTAGGTGGGTGCCATTTGCGGAGAATGAAACATGCTTGACAATTAAGGAAAGAATTGACCGATATGCACTCACTGATTACAGTGATAGCGAAAATTCGATTGGCATTGATCGCAACGTAGCTCGCGGTCTAATGAGTAGTGGCACTGGTGTTGGTGGCGGGACTGAAACGGGTTTGTGGTTTGGCATTGATGATTTGACTAAGCGCGAAGTTCACGTTGATCGAATTATTATGCTTTCCGACCTTTGTTGCTACACGATGCAGGACGACAATTGTGGTGTTGACTTGACCAAATTATTTGGCCAGAATGCCACGGTTCAAGGCATGGTTGATAGATATCGCAGCAAAGTAAATGCAGACTGCAAGGTTTACTCGATCAATCTTTCTGGTCACGCGCAAGCACAGACAAGGGATGAGCCGGGCAGTCATAAACTGAGCGGTTGGAGCGACAAGATTTATCAGACCATCCGTGATTTAGAAGTTTCGCCTGTTCCAAATTTGAATCAGCCACAGGCTGAAGTTGCTGTTGAAGTACCTACCATTCAGGTCTTGCGTGACCGATATAAAATAGGAGATTGAATGATGAAACGCTCGGATCGAAACCTCGCAGGATTGCCTTGCTCGCCCTGTTTGACGGGCGATAAACTGAGAAGGTTGGCCACTTGGTTGGATGAATGCCAAGACAAAGATAGTCGCTCTGATAGTGACATTCAAGTTGATCTTCGGAGAGTAGCTGATGAGATGGATGCCACTGCCAAAATTCCGTTAAAATAGGAGATTGAATGATGGCTTTGTCTGATGGCGACAAACTGAGAGGGTTAGCCACTTGGTTCGATCAATGCCAGGATGGCAAAGACCCTCGTAAACTGTTTGATCGCATCCAACTGCGTACAAGTCGTGACATTCAAACTGATCTTCGGAGAATGGCTGATAATATGGATGAGGCTGACATTAGAGTCGCAACTGGACCATTAGTATGATGGACGAACCCCTTTGGGACGAGGACGACCTCGATAGCAAAAAACTATTTAGTTTAGCTACTTGGATGGATGAATGTCGGGATCACAAAAAAGACCCTCACGATCTGTTTAAACGCCGTGATAGTCATCTTTATGAAATTCAAGCTACTCTCCGAAGAATAGCTAAAATTATTCAAGATGAGGAATAAATAAATTATGAAACATTTACTTCATGGTTGTATGGAAATCCCGTCCAGCCTCGTACAGCAACGCATGGCCGTTGTGCGAGGGTGGGATTTTACCATGCAAAGGAAAAACCATGAAGCGATATCACGACGAGAGGCACATTACTTATCGTAATTGGCAGAAGCATTTAGATTTTCACCGTCAAATTAACACCTATAGGGGCAGAAGCCCTGATGACATTGATTGTCCTTGCGACAAACAGATGGGTAGGTTTCATAAAAAGGATGCTTTCGATTGTGGCAAAGCCCGTTGCTATTTGTGTCACTATGAAAAATTGTTGAAGATTTCTCCTCGCCAAGAGATTTTGGCAGACATAGTTTTTCGAGAGCAGTTGGACGAATTCTACGGGAAAAAGTGATGAAGTCTTTGCAGCTTAACTTTCCAACAGGAGAAATGATGAAGACTTTGCAACTTAACTTTTTTGAACAGATTGCCAACAAAGACATCGGCACGATGCTTGAGAAAATGAGAAAGGCATCGCCAGTCTCATTTTCTCATACCGTTGGCGGGCCTTCCACGAGGGATATGTTGACTAAGCCAGAGTACCTTGATGTGAATATTCAGGTGCGATTGGCATTCAATTCTGACGCAGAGGCTCGGCAGTTTATGTCCACATCAGAGTGTCGAGAAATTTTCGACTTGCATGGATAAGGCGGTCTGATCTAAAATGGGCATTGATTGGAAAAATCACGGGTACTGGCAAATTATTGGCAATAATTGTGAGATTTGTCTTTCGACTCGTCCACATTACTGAGATCGCGGTAATTATCTTGCTCAGTTAGAAGCATTTGGCGATTTTGCTGGGGAGATAGACCACCAGGATTGTTGGCCCCGTTATTACTTTAATTTTGAAGTCGCCAAATCTGAGTGTGAGGCGTGGCTAAAAACAAGGAAACAATTTGACACTACATCGGTGTGGCAAGAGTTATGAAAACATATGAAATTGAACGTATTCCTTCAAATGATGATGGCATACGTCATCGGTGTAGTTACAGTTGTAAAAGCCATGCTAAGTTTTATGTCAAATGGGGGTCGTCGGGAAAAGAAACCAGATTGCAATTGTGCATGTCTCATAAGGATTTTGTAAGAAATTTGGATTAAGGGTTCCGAAAAATTAAGGACTACAATGCCAGACATCTGTGTAGAAGATTATTTGGGCCTTGCATACACAATTGCAAGAGGTTATGTTAAGGGGCGAGAAAGCACCAGAGATACCGAAGAGTATTCTGATGGATTAGTGGGGCTGATAAGTGCGATGAGAATCTTTACTGACAGCCACGAATCGGAATCTCAATTTTCAACGCTGGCTTTTACGTGCATTAACAACGAGATTAAAAGTGGTCTTAAAAAACGCGGGCAGAAACGATTTAACATTCATTTGGATGTTAGCATTCATTTGGATGATTGTGACGAATTAGTTGACAAAATTATTGGATCGGATAGAATCAATGCAGATGTGGCACGAAGTTTTCTGACGGAGATTTTGGAACCGCGAGAATCAGATTCGATAGAAGCAAAGAACAAACAGTTGGTTGGTCGTCATTATTTAGATGGCGTTTCAATGGCTGTTCTTGCACAAGGATTAGGCATTACAGTCTCAGCGGTTCAACAAAGAATTTCTCGAACAACCGAGAAACTTAGAGTGCTGTATAAAAACTCATACGAAGTAAGTGAGTTAATTCTTTACTAGGAAGCAAAGATGGTAAAGCCAAAGCATAAGCCTAAAACCCGCCGACATGCACCGCTAGCAGTGCCGGTCTCTTACGCTCGGCCAAAGAAAAATTTATCTCCAAGAGAAATAAATGATCAGTTAAATGCTAGAATTGAAGAATACTTAGCCAACATTGATGATCAAAGCGGCAAATGTATTTCAGGTGCTATTGAACGCACTTTAGGCATAACGCAACAACATTTGATTACTGACCTTGAAAAGTTGGCCCAAGAAGCAGGGCGAGCACTTGCCGACGAATTAAATGAAAATGTTTTTTCACTTGCTAACAGTTGGTTTGATCAACGTCGTGGCGATATGATGATTATGCCTGAAGGCATTAAGTTTGCCCACAGACAGGGCAATAGTCTTTATTTAGTTTTGGAAGAGAAACCGACAGTTCGTACTGTGTCTTATAGCGGCGGTGGTGATAAGCGAATAAGAAAATACAGACTGGCTTTGCCTTATGTAATTTTTCTGTTTCAATTTCAACTTTTTATGGGAGAAGATGACAGAATTCATTTAACAGTACAACAATTTAAAGTTGCGTTCGCCAAGCAGCCTATTATGTCCCTTGACCAAATACTTTATATTCCGCCCCTGCCTAACTTAGAAGTGCAGAATACCGGCACAGAATTTTTGCGTGTTTGTATGGGTCAAGAATTTATAAACCCCCTTAACCGAAATTTGCCGGAACAAGTTAAGTCGAGTATTGATCATTGGTGGCAAGCTGCATTCGGCACAGATTGGGCAAACGCATTTATTGATATGGGTAATCGCGATGAGCGATTCAAGACTTTTAAGGCGTGGGAAAAAGCTAGTGAGGGCAATTCGCTTTTTGTACTTGAGGCACCTTATCAAGAAGCGGGCACTTTGAGTGAGATATTAAAAACAGGTTTTGAAGACGAGGGTATTGACACTCCGCTTCGTCGCATGATTCAAAAAACAGTTTCACGTTTATGCGATTCTGTTGCTGATCGCATTCGTACTGTTGAAATTGGCGTTGAATATAAGGATAAATTCGCTGTTGATTCAGTTCAACGAGTTGTGATGGGTGGAGTGCGCCAATGTTTGCAGGGCATGTCGGGCACCATCTTGAGTAAAGAATACTCCAAAATAGCTGACGAAAAGATTCGTATTGAAAGTGGTTTGCATGAATTGCTTTATGAGTTAGAGAAACGTGTGGAAGCTAGGGAGGCAAATGGATATTGGTATAAAAAGTAAAATCAGCCTTGACAACAGAGGGTTCAGACTTTAAAAACTGACTTCTGAAGAAAATTGTAAGGTTTGAATGGAATTGGATTTTTTACTTTAAAATAGGAAAAAGACAAGTGTCAGAATCCGAAAAAGTTTCCGCAAAAGTTCCTAAAAAAGCTGTAAAGCAGCCTCCCTTCCCGGTCTTTCTTGCTATGGAAGGTAGTGAACTCCCTGCTGACGGCACGTATTTCATTATTGCCAAAGATCGTTTTTATATTCATAAAGATACGGGCATTGTTAGTGCAGTGGTAGAAGTCGATAAGATTTCTTTTCTTGAAGATATTGAACCCTCAGTTGAATTACGTTTGCCCAAGTTGCCGCCTGACGTGATTTGCCGCTCTAAAATGTTTTTTGCTGGGGTTTTTAAAAAGCATCATTCCGAATCTGCGTTGGTATTGCATTATAGCCCTGACCAACAACAGTATTATTTACACTGCCCTATTCAAGTAGTCTCATATGGTGGTGTTAATTATGATTTGGATGATCGTTTTGAGGGTTATAAATTAGTAGGTACAATCCATAGTCATTGTGATTTTAATGCGTTTCACAGTGGTACAGATATTGGTGACGAAGAGCATCAAGACGGTTTACATATCACGTTGGGTCATGTTAATAATGAAAATTTCAGCGCCTCCGGTTCGCTAGTGGTAAATGGCACTCGCTTTTTAGTTGCACTTGAAAATGCTGCTCTTGGCGTGCGTGCTATTAGTCATGGTGGCGCAACTGCATCGAGATGGATGTCTATGGAAACACAAAATCGTTACCGTGTTTCTCTGACCGAAGAAGAGATGAAACACGTCAAAAAAACTTGGGGAACAGAAATTGTAGGATGGATCAATGATCAGGTAAGCAAGCAAGGTGGTTTTGGTGGATCAACCTATGGGTCAACCGGGTCAAGTTATATAGTGGGCCAGGGTTGGCAAAGTGAACAGGCACAAGTTGGCGAAGTTGATGAAGAGGAAGTTGAAGGCGAATGGGATGTCGAATCGGTCTTGAGGGACCATGAGTTATGGCCCGAAACTGGTGATGATGATGCTCGTAGTTTTAAAGAAGAAGAAGATGCAGACCTGAAGGATTTGACGGTCGTAGACCCCATCGCGCCCGGCAATCATCTTGCGGGAGAGGAAAAAACTCCTCTTGATAAAGCGGCTGATGAACTTTTGAATGTGAGTAAGGTAGTTAAGACCGTTGGGGAGGAACAAGACGATGATAAAAACCAAGCCGGGGAGGACAAGAGTGATCCAGCAATTAAATCCGATGCCAATGCGGCGATAAAAAAGATGGTTGAAGAAAAAGATCCTGAAATTCCAAGCTCTAATAAGGAAGGCGGTGAGTAAGGATGGGAAAGGAAATGGAAATTAAGGTTATTGGGGTAGGGGGCATTGGATTGCATCTGTTGGAACCCCTAGCTCGGTATGTGAATTTCAATGTTGATATGGACGGCGTTGACATTCACTTGATAGATGGCGACGTTTTTGAACCTCGAAATCAAGAACGACAACCGTTTGAAGCAGCTTCTACTGGCGGCAATAAGGCTAAAGTTACAGCCGACCGCCTTCGTGATAGTTATCGCAATATTTTGTTTTGGGCGGCCGAGGATTATATTACCGCAGATAATGTTGGATTTCATGTGCGAGAGGACAATTGCGTTTTCTTGTGTGTGGACAATCATGCCACTCGAAAGTTAATTGTCGAACGATGCCAGGAATTAGAAAATATTACCCTCATTAGTGGTGGTAATGACTACGAAGATGGCAATGTGATGGTTTATCTTCGTCGAGATGGAGAGGACTTGACAAAGCCCCCTACTGAGGTTTATACTGAAATTGGTGAACCAGAAGATGAAAACCCTGGTGATGTTGATGGAGATCGAGAAGGCGGTTGTGCCGAGGAGGCGGCAAATAATCCGCAATTGATTATTGCAAATAACATGGCTGCTGCCATTATGCTTAATGCTTATTACGGCTTGCTGCATGGCGATCTTGGGAGTGGCGCTTACGGCGACATTTGTTTTGATGTTAAAACAAATGCTACTCGATTCAACAACAGAGCAAAAGTTTAGGTTTACTTCGGATTTCACTTGAAGTATAATGTCTTTAGACAAAACCGCTTCATAACGTAAGGAGAGGAAGAATGGCGCAGGACAGCAAGAAAGACCAAGGTCAAGGTCAAGGTCAAGCTAAGAATGAGGCTGGCGGTTTGGGCCAAGATGCCGATGCTGGCACCGCTCCTGACACGGATACCGATGACAAAGCAGCCAGTGCTGCTGGTCAAGTCCATGTCATTCATGGTGCTAACAGTCAAACCTTTGACAATCTCGCTGGTAGTAGC
>Ga0209988_10001813_pt1 | contig 14000 bp, 15 predicted proteins | sample N075metaG_FD_183115 | JGI IMG/M metagenome (GOLD analysis project Ga0209988, IMG submission 183115) | Deep subsurface microbial communities from Kermadec Trench to uncover new lineages of life (NeLLi) - N075 metaG (SPAdes) (version 2) | ecosystem: Environmental > Aquatic > Marine > Ocean trench... | reverse complement strand
AGAGACAATATGGAATCAAGTAATATGGATACGGAAATGGACACGGGCGATATGGACACAAGTAATAGAGATACGGAAATGGACACGGGCGATATGGATACAAGTAATTTGGATACAAGCAATATGGATCCGGAAATGGATACGAGCGATATGGATGCAAGTAATATTGATTACTGACAGGTACTGGATTTGTTGTTGGTCTAATCGCTTTATGTATTAGCGATATAAAGCGCAACAAATAGCAATAATAATGTAATCGTCTGCATTCCTACCCGGGCGAACATGAGTTGATCGCTATGCTTCTCATCGAACTCACCGCCCTGGGCCATTGAGCCTACACCGATAACCAAAATAATTGCCGTCAGGACCAGGCAAGCCACTATTACTAAGGTCAGAAGATCCATCACACTCTCCTTCCAGTCATTTAATGTATATACACACTTACAAGACTAGTAGAGTCACACAGAAGTAAATTGACATAGATCAATAAACCCGTGTTTATCAGTATCAAGGCGAATACTCAGGAGTGTATCGATATTTTATAGATAGAAAATTACTGGAGATTTTTGCTCATAAAGCCGAGCATATTAGATTTACTGATCGAATATTATCTTATAGTATTGATATTAATGTTAATAATGCTTATCAGGAGATCAGCCATGCGTATCTTTTTATTAGTTATAGGCATTTCTTTTGCCCTCTCTGCGCAAACAGAAGATGTTTACAAAAGTGTGGATGAAGATGGGAATGTCATCTATACCGATGTCCCAACAGCCGATGGGGAAAAGATTCAGATTAAGAATGTGCAACCAGTCAAGATAGCACCCGTTGAATCTACTGAGTCTAGTCCTGATCAAGAACCACAAGAAGCAGCTTATACCAAGCTTGAGATTACCAGTCCGAAAGAAGGTGACTCTATTTATGACAACAGCGGTATTATTAATATCAGCCTACGTGTGATTCCAGCACTGAGAGCCCGAGAGGGTGACAAACTGATATTACACATGGATGGGCAACAAATAGACGAGAGCAAACGTAATCAATTTAATTTGAATGGTATAGAGCCAGGAAAACACAGTTTTGTTGTGGTAATCATCAACAAAGATGAAAAAGAGTTGAAACGATCAACTCCCGTTTCATTAACCTTGTATCGCCATCGTGCTCACAGATAATCTTTGATCAAATAAACAGGGCCCTAATCTAATTTTTTTCGTTAATATAAATTAAAAATTAAAGACACTTGTTCCCTACTAACGAACTGTGTTATTGATGACATAATGATAAAAACAATCACAATTGGAAAATCATTAAAGAAGCTATCTTTATTTCTCATAAGCATCCTCATTCAAGCATGTACCGCGCATTATCCAGTCAATGAACAATTGGCAACAGTCGATTTCGTCAGTAGCCTGAGATTTACTAGCGCAGCAGAACATGCAGGCGGTAGGTCCGATAAACTTACAGTTGGGCTCGCCTTCTCTGGTGGTGGAACAAGGGCCTCTGCTCTGTCCTATGGGGTACTGGAAGCACTGCGAGATGATAATATTCGTGTTGGCGGAAATGAACGTAGGGTTCTGGATGAAGTGGATGTTATTTCATCGGTTTCAGGTGGTAGTTTTACCGCCGCCTATTATGGTCTGTTTGGTGATCGTATCTTTGAGGATTTCGAAGAAAAGTTTCTTAATGTCAATGTACAGGGTCATTTAAAAGGAGATCTCTTTAAACCCTGGGTATGGATGACGATTGGATCTCCATATTATGGTCGTAGCGAGCTGGCGGCAGATTATTATGATGAAATCCTGTTTGAAAATAAAACCTATGCAGATATTGAGGAAAGAGGAGGGCCACTGATTCAGATTAACGCCTCTGAATTTACACTGGGCATGCAATTCTCCTTTACCCAGAATCAATTTGATATCCTATGTTCTGATCTATCTGCTTTTCCTGTCTCCCGTGCGGTAGCAGCCTCATCAGCCGTACCGGGGTTATTTAGTGATGTCACTATTAATAATTATGCAGGCAGTTGTGGTTATCAAATGCCTGCCTGGGGCAAAATAGCTTTAAACGATCCTGACACAACATCAAGACGATACTATTTGGCCAGGAAATATAAACAATATCTTGACAGTGAAAAACTTCCCTACATCCACCTGTTTGATGGTGGCCTGACGGATAATCTCGGCATCCAGCCTTTTCAGAGGCATATGTCTTTTACTGAGGATGCCTGGACATTTTTAAAACTTATGCATCGGGAAAATACTAATAAAGTGTTATTTATAGTGGTCAATGCACAACCCGGACAAATGCGTAAATATAGTCTGGTTGGCAGTAATATCCCCCTGTTCGATACCATTGCAGGAGTATCCGCCATCCCTTTGAATGAATATACCTTCGTTGCCTTAACTCACTTGCGTACAACAATGGAAAATCTGGCAAAAAACGTTATTGAAGGTCGCTGTGCAGAGCGTCGCAATAAGGGAGAAGATATAGAGGGATGTGATGATTTTAAAGCTTATCTGGTAGTCGTCGATTTTGATGATTTGAAAGATGATGAGAAAAGAGAAATGTTAAAGGAAATACCAACCTCGTTTAGTTTGACTTCCGAGCAAGTGGCCGCATTACGACAAGCCGGTAAACAACTTTTGCAGGATTCAGTCGCGTATCAGCAATTTTTAAATGACATGAAATAAGGTTGCCTGGCCTGCCTGACTTCACCAGTGCAGTAATTTAATTAAGCCTTCGCTTTAGGGATTACTGAACCCCTGCATCATTATCAAAGATATGGTTGAGCACACGTTGTTCCAGGTAAGGATAGAAAGGATTCCAGTGGATACGTAACATGTCAGAGGCAGGCACCAATAGCATGCCCGTTTCTCCTCTAACGGTAAGGCTCCCGAGCTGAAGTGCAGAAGCATCTTTTGATTGGCCTGAACCATAAAGCGGATCCTGAGCAGGAAAGGGTAGGGCAATATGTCCCAGGGAGAAAATATCATCGGGCCAGCTCAGATTAATATCAGTTTGGGTTATCTCCGTTTGTCCCGGTTTCCGGGTACGTACAACTACTTGTTCACTGTTCTCATTATCGTTGGTTACCAGGCTGAATATAAAACGATTATTCGTGTTGTTGATGATCGAATCGATGTTTTTTTTCGGATCTGATTTTAGTAATTGTTCTACGATGGGGATACGATTGATATCAAATGCTACCAACTCGTGGCCACCATCCGGCAATTTCTCGAAGAGTTCCAGCACTAAGGCACGTGCCGACACCGTAGCATCAAGGGCTGATTGAAATGCCAGTATCGGCGGCAACTGGTTCAACTTTTCAGCCTCGGCCAATGCGTCAAGCCGTTTTCGGTTTTCGATCGTTAAGCGATAGGCTTGATCACCGGCGTTTATGGCGAACGAGTTATATTTGAAAGGATCATACTCGGGTAAAACATCATTCCATTTGAGTTTTGCCAGTCCCAGTATCTGGCCGATTCGTTCCTGCCAGACAGCCAGTGCTGCCACTTTTGTCACCCCGATCTCGGGTGAAATCAAGACAAGTTTTTTAATTGGCGGGAGTGTGGGATCTTCAATCACAGAAAGTACGTAGTGCAATGCCAGCGCACCGCCATTTGAATACCCTACTATATAGACTGGTTTGTCACCCACCTGTTCATGCAGGTGTTTAACAGCTAGTTTTACGGCCGCCGCCATATCTTGCCAGCGCACGTGGACAAGTCCCGAAGGTATAGTACCGTGCCCGGGGATCCGTAAGCCAACGACATGGGCACCTTCTTCATGCAGGCGTGTCCCCAGATTGTGCAGACTATAAGGCGAGTCGGACATACCGTGCAGTAACAATACCCCAGCTACAGCTGTGTCAGTGGAAAGCTCAAAGCTATGGTTCCAGTTGGGCGACCACTGATCAGGATCGGATCTACTGCCCTGATAATAGCGATTGATGGAATACTGATCTTCAGGTTTGATTCGGTCGTAGATACGTTCTTTAAGTTGCGCGAACAAGCGCTCTTCTAATGCTTGATAGTCTGCAAAGTTTTCTACTGGTGATGAAATGGTAAATTCAGTATCAAGTTTCACTGTGTGCCATATTTTAAGGTCTGGCTGATTATTGAGATAAACCACGGCCAGAACAAGTATGGTGATAATGCCACCCGAGAGCACATGTAATGAAACCCTGAAAGAATTCTTGATTACAATAAGAATCATTTCATAAATATTTTTAAATATGCTCAAGCGTATTTACCTTCATTTGGATGCTATTATTAAGGCAGTATTATAATTTATTTTAAGCGCATAAAGTAATATAGAATGAATTAATCGAATTGAGTAATTCATTATTAATGAGGAACGTATTCGACATGAATATTTCGAATCGAAATTTACTTAACACTATTCTAATCTTAACGATGCTGTCTTTTACGATAATGGTAAATGCAGCAAGCACCGGGAGTAGTGGTGTCGTCCGTACAAAATGCACATCAGCAGAACAGGAAATTGTTGATTTCGAAACGCTTGAGACAGAAATAAGAAAGACCAGTGCAATTGGTGGCTTTGCGAAATTGAAACTCAGTGGCGATATCAACAAAATGGTGGATGCTCTCAAAACCTATCATGCAGGTGACAGTCCTCTTACACTGGAACAACATAGAGAACAGTATGATCTGCTGTACATGAAGGTTGTGAGTCAGGTGCAGGATAAGGACCCAGAACTTTTTAATAAACTATGCAATGCATGGGACCCGCTCTGGGCTGCATTACAAGATGAGAGTAATTTAAAGAAAGTGTCTCAGGTGCGCGCGATGGAGACAGGAGCCACTGTAGCAATTACCGATGTGTTCATGTCTGTGATTAATACTGTTATCCCATTGGCCAATGCCGAGGAAATATTATCTCACGATGATACTGTTAAAAAAGACCTGTTAGTTGTGGTTGCAGCTCAAGGTGTCGTTTGTACAGCAATCACCGTTTACAAGAAGATCACAAATCACGATTACGTCGCAACCTGTGAAGGTGGAGACAAATATCGTGTCAATGTGTCTGATGACGGTCGGGTGAATGTAGCTCCGCATCCATCGCCAAAATAGGCACTGGAGTCAATGTATAAAGGAGATGCAGTAATTATAGATTTGCAGTGGTGAATCTCTAGAAACAGTCTTCGCCAAAAGACTCACACATTCTCATGCACCTTTTCTGCCCTGTTCGCGTGTTTATATTGCAGCGCTCGCCCCACTTATCACATACGCGGACACATTTTTTCTCACTTTTGACGGCCTGTCCCTCACCAGGGACAATGAGTGTACCGCTAGGAATATCGAGTGCACCATCACACGGTTTCCCTGTGACATCATCGATACAATCAACTTCTGCCAGCATCAATACAGCTGCCTGAGATACGGGAGATTTCTTCATATGAGTATCTTCTGACATTACCGGGTTGCCTGGTGTCGCGGCATAGGAAAAAGAACTGCAGGTGATAAAAATCAACAAGGTTAATTTTGAAAGGATTGGGAAATATTTGTAATGTGTTTTATTCATACAATGCTTAGACTCTAAAATAATATTTAGTTGCCAAATTATACCTCATGCCTGTATGAAAAATACCAGATAAGTGTGATTTTTGGTCAAAATACTCAACCCTATGAATTCAAAATTATCAATAATCCCCTAGTCTATAAAAAACATAAAAATTCACATCTAATACTTGTTGGTAGTATCACGATTAATTAATTTAAGGAATCTCTGATCAAGTCCCAAAATACATTAAGTTGTCACACCCCAGGGCAGGCTTCGCACTTCTGGCGCATGCCAGAATCTGGTCAAAACAATAACTTACTCGACTTTGTCTCCTGAGTCGTTCTACCTCCTGCATCCATGCAGTCGTGGATGCTGGTCGCTTCGGACTCCATGTCCTCTCGCGACATTTCCTCCATCCTGCAGGTCGTATTCACCAGCATGACGAAGTGCATACTTAATCAGAGGTTCCTTAAATCTATTTATGAATCGATTTTTTATTATGTGAATATAAGAGACATTACGACAACAGCTTGATTCTGAATAGTATCATGCTCCTGATATGCGGAATCTTAACGGTTATCCAAAACCACAAACTGATCTTCATTCCTTTCTCAAAAATATCTACTACACTTAGACCATAGCTGTTACGAATAGGCCGACTCTCGTTGGCTCTTGGGGGGACCGCAAAGAGGTACCCCATTCCAGTAATCGTAAGTTCTCAGACGCGACAGCTAAAAGCCCCGTGGGCAGTACCCTCCGGGGCTTGCTTGTGTGCTGATTTAACTTTGTTTCAGATAATCCAGCATTGTATTTACATCACTGACGCCGAAGGGGTCGTCAGGACAGTTATCTTCCTGGCCGGGTTCGCTAAATAATTTAGTGATCTTGTTATCCTCAACAAGCATTGAATAACGCCATGAACGCTCACCAAAACCCAGGTTTTCCTTTTTCACCAGCATTCCCATTCCTCGACTAAAGTCGCCATTGCCATCGGGCAACATTTTTACATTTTCGACACCTAAATGTTTGCCCCATTGAAACATGGTGAAGGCATCGTTAACACTGAGGCAATAGACTTCATCGACACCCTGATCGATGAGTGCCTGATAGTTCTTATCAAAGCCAGGAAGGTGTGTGCTCGAGCAAGTTGGTGTATAGGCACCGGGAAGTGCTAAAATAACAATCTTCTTGTCTTTGAAAATGTCATCCGTAGACACATCCTGCCAGCGAAACGGGTTATCACCACCAATACTTTCATCACGAACACGCGTTTTAAAAGTAATATCAGGTACTGTTGAGATCATATTATTTACTCCTTAAAGTAATTTATTTTTTTGTCAATAGAAACAAATCTTTTACAAATTGTTGGCTCATTCTAGGGAATATTTATTGATTAATATAATTGAATGATTATATTGTTACGATAGATTTAATAGGATAATGAATATTATGAACCTACCAACTGTAAAACAACTGCGTTATCTGATCGAATTGGAGAAATATGCACATTTTGGCAAGGCTGCAGAGGCAAGTTTTGTTTCCCAGTCAGCCTTCAGCGTTGCCATTCGCGAACTTGAGTCCACATTAGGTACGCAGCTGTTTGACCGAACTAACAAACGCGTGACTATTACGGCCATGGGCCAGGAAATCGTGGTTCAGGCACGGCTGGTGATTCGGGATCTTGAAGCGCTGATGGACATGGCATGGGTGAGTAGTGAACCTTTGTCTGGCAAGCTGAGGCTAGGGGTTATCCCGACAATATCACCATTTTTATTACCAAAATTATTGCCTAAGTTACGTTCTCAATTCCCTCGGCTACAACTTTTTTTACAGGAAGATACAACACAGCGAGTCTATGAAAGGTTAATGAGTGGCGAGCTTGATTTGATATTGATCGCCTTCCCTTATGAATTACGTAATGTCGAGAAGATGAAACTTTTTAATGATCAGTTCCTGTTGGCTTACAGGACTGGCAGTCAATTTATAGACAAACAAAAAGTCACCGTTGATCATCTGCAACCAGAAAGTATTCTGTTACTTGAAGATGGTCATTGTCTTCGTGACCATGCACTTTCTGCCTGTAAGATTCGCAATCTGAATAAGGTCAGTCACTTTGCAGCGAGTAGCCTGCTGACCCTTATCGAAATGGTTGAAGCTGATCTGGGCGTCACCTATTTACCCGAGATGGCTAAAGATTCGCCTATGCTAAAAAATACAAATATAAAAACTCAGGCCATGCCGAAAAACAGCCATCGTGAAATTGGTTTAATCTGGCGCAAGGGTAGTGCCAGAGGTAAGGAATTTAAAATGCTGGGGGAATTTATTAAAAAGAATAGGTAGTAGAGAATGACAATAATTATAGAGTGCTTCTATTAATTCAGATTTTTTTGTGAATGCAAGAAAGCACCGCGCACAAGATCGCAGTGTATATGACATACATGAGGATGTGAGCACGGAGCTGACGCAGCAGTCGCAGAAAAAGATAATTAATAGGAGTGCTCTAGTATTTTTCTCTAAAATCCTCGTACGTAAATTCTTTTTCCATGACCAGCGTTTCATCTGATTTTAAAATATTCACTGTGGGTAAATTTATACCGTTAAACATATTCGCCTTAACCAGCATATAGGCACCAACATTCTTGAAAGTTATTCTGCTACCAATTTTCAGGGCCTGGTCGAAACGATAATCTCCGAATAAGTCACCACTAAGACAACTACACCCTGCCAAACGATATTCATATTGACCCTCGGGGGTTTCCTGCAAAATATGAGGTCTATATTGATATTCAAACACTTCTGGTAAATGATTTACGCTAGTGTCCAGAACGGCTATCTGTTTACCGCCAGACTCAAATATATCTACTACTGATGTAAGCAGGAATCCAGATGAACCAACGATCCCTTTCCCTGGTTCAATAAAAACATCCAGAGTATATTTGTCTTTCAGCTTATTGATGATGTTCTCAAGCTTATGCAGTTGTTCTGTATCGTCGATAAAATAACCACCACCAAGATTCAGCCATTGCATATCTTCAAGTACTGAGCCCAGGAACTGACAAACATGTTCAAGCGTTTGCTCCAACTCGGTAAAGTCTTTCGACTCGCAATTATTGTGCAGATGAATCCCCTGTAATCCTTCAAGATTTTCATTGGCTAGTAGAGATACAGTAACGCCCAGTTTCGAATACTTTCGACAAGGATCATAGCGTTCGTCTCTGGCAAAGGATTTTTCTGGATTTAAACGCAAGCCACAATCAAGTTTTCCGTTAACCAGGCCTTTATACTGCTGCCACTGACTCATGGAATTAAAAGAAATATAATCTGCAGTATTCACTATCGATTTAACATCATCTTCTCTCAAACCGGGTGATGTAATATGAATTGAGCCATTCCCCCTGATTATTTCCCTGGCGATCTGGCATTCAAATAATGAACTCGCTGAAAAACCATCAACGTATTCGGCAATTGTATGAAGTAGACCACTCAGGGGAGCAGCCTTAATCGAATAAAGAATTTTACAGCCACTGTTGTTTCTAACATCGGATAAGGCAGCAAGCTTATTAATAATCACAGCTTCATCATAAACAAAGGCAGGTGTCTGACTGATATTATCACTGGCCCTCATAATGCGATCAGGATTAATTTTTTCTGGAAAAGAATTCATATCACTGGAATATTATCACTAACACTTCGAAGTACGTTGCTTTATACTGCCGCGGCCCAATCTATTAGCGTTATGGCACATTTGCAAATATTCAATAAGGTATTATAAATAAATGAAAAACAGACTTACGAAATTTGTATTGTTATTGTTAATTCTAAATCCTGTTTATGTCACTGCTGGCGGAGAAGAAGATATCAAACCAGAAGTAAACTCTGAACCAGAGTATCTGTCACAAGATCAGGTCACAATGGAAGACTATAACACGATGAATGAGTTCAGGGTCGCTTATGATGATTGCATGACAGAAACCTCTCGCGCTGAAGTGGCCAACTATAACGATCCACGACATGTGGTCGACGTTGCCATGAAACAATGCGCGGTAAAACTGGAAGAACTGAATGAATGGCTAACGGAAAAAAGGTTCCCACCAGACTTCAAGAAAGGTTATATCAGAAAGACCAGTAACAAATCAGTACGAAAAGTCATGCCGGAAGTGATGTTTATGATGTCACGCAAACAACAATAGAATCGTTATTTAATAAATCACCCAGAACTTATATCAAGTGGCGTCTAATTCCGACCGATCCATTTTTGACTAATCAAATTCCAATTGATTTTATGGAAACAGAAAAGGTGCAAACTCGTCCAACGCCTGTTGGTAGACGTTTCTCTTAAAATCTATGACCCTGCTGGCAGGTGTCCAGTAATCTATCCACTCCCAATGATCGAATTCAGGATTCTCTGAGAGAGCCAGATTTACATTTGTTTCATCCGCAACCAGTTTTAATAAATACCAGATTTGTTTCTGACCAATACATAAAGGCAGAGAGTTATGTCGGATATATTTTTGCGGCAGCCAGTATTTCAACCAATCATTGGTACAACCGACAATCTCTACATGTTTTGGTAACAGGCCAACTTCTTCCCTTAGTTCCCTGTACATAGCGGCTTCTGCGCTTTCATCCGCCTTGATACCCCCCTGAGGGAATTGCCAGGCATCCTGTCCAATACGTTTGGCCCAGAACACCTGCCCTGCATCATTACTCAGTACAATACCTACATTGGCCCTAAAGCCTTCTGAATCAATCACAAATATGCCTCGAAAATGTTATGTGCTGATTCTTCCACAAGTGACCCTGTTACCGCAAATTTAAAACCAATATTTTACCTTCACGATCATACGCTTTAGACTACACGCGGGGATTCTTATTCAGCATCAGGACATAAATAGAGTGGATCTGGCGATATTTGATTTAGACAATACCTTACTCGCTGGCGACAGTGATTATCTCTGGGGACAATTTCTTGGCGAGAACGGCTACGTTAATGCCGAAGCGCACCAAAAGGAAAATGATCGTTATTATAAGGATTACCTGGAAGGCAATCTTGATATTAATGCCTTTCTGGAGTTTCAGTTTCTCCCTCTGGCCGAAAATGATATGCAGACGATACTAGGCTGGCGTACACGTTTTGTCGATGAGAAAATCCGGCCCGTTATGTTGCCCAAAGCCACCCAGCTGATTGAAGATCACCGGAATATGGGACACAAGTTAATGATCATCACTGCAACCAACAGCTTTATTACTTCTCCCATAGTCGACTTATTTAATATTGATGCCCTGATCGCAGCAGAACCTGAGATGATCAATGGTGAGTTCACCGGAAAGCTCAGTGGCACACCTTCCTACGCTGAAGGTAAAGTGACACGTTATGAACAGTGGTTACAGCAAAATAATTACCAACCTGGCACAAGCTGGTTTTACAGTGATTCGCACAATGACATCCCATTACTCAACAAGGTTACGCACCCCATTGCCGTTGATCCGGATGATGAGCTGAAAGCTGAAGCAGAAAAACGAGATTGGCCGATTATTAGTTTGCGCTAGGGTTTGTATTTCTATCTGATTTAACGAACCCAGGGGTTCTCATACTTTTATACTAAGCAATATATAACTAAGGAGAACCAATAAAGACTGGCTTTCCTTAGTTATATATTTGGCTGGGGGTATAGGATTCGAACCTATACTGGCGGAGTCAGAGTCAGAAAAACACTATAAATAACAATAAGCTATAACAAAATACAATAACTAAATTAGTAACTTAGGGCAGCCCTAATGTCATAGCTATTTGTAGAATATTGTCATTATTTGCAGTCAATTCCCCCATAATTCCCCCATGGAAAGGGTGAAGTTCTCTTCGCTAAATTCTATTCAATTTGTACGTCTTGCTTAGTACTGAAAGTGTACGTTCTAGCAGGAGTTTAAAATCAGTACTATCTTACTAATATTGTTCTGAATATTTATTTAATATTTAAAACATGCCCCCACAGTTGCCCCCAAAATGTTTCCTGGTCCTTTAGATTTACGACTATGGATTATTAGTTTGTAGCAGTTTGATGCTCAATGTCTGCTTAATACTGAAAGCAGACGGTTAGATATATTGATCGGTTTATTGCATGTCCCTTATAAGAAGCGACGAATGTAGAGACTCCTTGAAACCCGGCCCGGTGGTGCCAGTCGATGTGAAGACTGAGTCTGGTGATCGCGCTGTTGGGTCTTGGTGTATTACGCACTTTTGGGATAATGCAGGGCCGTACCAAGTAGTACCATTATATGCCTTTTTCGGGTATACGTTGGTATGACCCTGAAGATTTAAATCAAATAGCGGCCCAATATGGCCGTTTATTGTGAGAGAAGTTCCTTTCTAAACCCCTCCATTGTCTTCGTAATATCTTCAAATGTCTTAACTGCTTCATCAAATTCTTCCCATGCCTTGTCAGCGGCATCGGCGGCTATCAACTTTTGTGCTGTAACGACTCGCGCATTATTGAGAGTATCCAATGTTTCGCGATACTTAGTGCAAAGATTTTTCCACTTCGTGGCGTCGTAGTTTATCATTTTTCGTTCTCCTTATTTCTATTTATAGGGTGATAACTGCAATCAGGATCCAGCGTATAAAATGCTACTCGACTGCTTCTTTAATCTTGAGCAACACAGTTTAATCATACAATTGCTCATGTTAAATTGCCATTCCCTTAAAACAAAACCCCACCAAAAAGACATTGCCATCCCTGGCAATAGATGTCTGCTTCATACTGAAAGCGGACATAAGCGACAGTGTAGTTTTTATGTATATACTATAATGAGCTTCGCAGTGAACTCTATGTGACTAGTTTAAATCTCTGCGGTCAAATTTAAAGGGCGGTATAAAAAATGAAAATCAAACTGTTTTGGATAATTTTAACAACAACGCTAATATTAATTACGGGTCAAGCAACAGCAGCAGAAAATAATTCAGGCTTTCTTGATGATTATTCTTCACTCAAACCAGATCCTGATCAGAAGGGTGCAAAAATTTATATCAAGCCCGATGCTGATCTTGGAATGTACGACAAAATTGTGTTTGATCCTATCGAAATATTTTATGCTCCGGACACAAAGTACAAGGGTATCTCCCCTGATGAATTGAAACTGCTTGCCGATGCTTTTCGCGATCTCATGGTTAAAGAACTTGAGCCTAAATACCCTGTGATACAAACACCTGGCAAAGGTGTTCTTCGTGTACGTTTAGCCATTACTAATGTGAAGATGAAAAAGAAGAAGCGCGGCTTGTTAGGTTATATGCCAATCGGTGCAGCCCTCACAGCCGCCAAGGATATGGCTGGTTTGCGTATAATCTTGTCAGACTCGATGATCGAGGCTGAGCTGATTGATTCAGAAACTAATGAGACCATCGGCTTGCTTGTGGATACTTCATCAAGTGATACTCCTGAGGGTAAAGAGTCGTGGGAGGCACTGCAGGAATCGCTTTCTTTTTATGCTAGGCGTCTCAGAAAAAGATTGGATGCTGCGCGCTAACATCTGCCACTCTCGTAGTTGAAATCACCCTGGATTGCGGACTGTCTGCTTAATACTGAAAGTGGGCGTTCAAACGGTTGAACTAAGGGGCGGCGTTTCGCGCCGTCCCGTGCTTGAGCGAATGGTTATAAGCCATTTTTACTATCTGTGTGAATTAGCAAGCCAATACCGTTATCAATCTTCGCTTCAATATCGGGCAATACATCATCGCTTGTGTATGGCTTTTCATCTGGGCCTACGCCGAGCAAATAATAGTGGGACTCATCCTTTAATTCGTAGTGATAATAGCGAGGTTCGCCGCCCATTTGGACGTGTGTTGGATCGAATACAAATACCATCGAGTTTTCTGGTAGAGATTTACTTAATACATCGAGTGATTCCGGGTAATGCCCATTTTGCGTTTTATAGAATTCAATTGCTTGAACTAGAGAGGTAATCGTACTTTTGCTCAATTGTGCCCTAAGGTCATCATAGACTCCGCCTTTTTGTACAAAACCGAAATAAAATAATGAGCAGAACAAAATGACACTGAAGCTTATGCCGCAGGCACCAATAATGGCGAGCTTTTTTCCACCAAGTTTTTTTGTGACCAAACCCCAAACAATGGCAATAATACCAAAGAGTATTCCTATACCTGGAATAAATGATACTCCACCTATCACATAAGGGAATACGCCTAGTTTTTCTTGTTCTTCGTTCATTACATCTCCATGTATGGCTTATAACTGGTGTTTATAGGGCTCTTCGGATGATGATATATATTATGGCTAGTATATGTCATATAGAGGTGAATTCGACTAACAAATACCTTATTTGACAACGAATGTCTGCTTCATACTGAAAGCGGACGTTCCCATATAGCAAAACCCCGCCATAAAGACGGGGCTTGGTGTGAACCCATTTAGTTTTTCGATAGTGTCTTTTTCTATAATGGTTAGGCTGTCTTTGTTGCTTAT
>Ga0209988_10001811_pt1 | contig 14003 bp, 11 predicted proteins | sample N075metaG_FD_183115 | JGI IMG/M metagenome (GOLD analysis project Ga0209988, IMG submission 183115) | Deep subsurface microbial communities from Kermadec Trench to uncover new lineages of life (NeLLi) - N075 metaG (SPAdes) (version 2) | ecosystem: Environmental > Aquatic > Marine > Ocean trench... | reverse complement strand
TCGTGAAGTACGTGTCGTAGCGCAGGCCCGGCGCGAATCTGAAGAACAGCGGATTCGGTGGGCCGGATCCCCCGAACTGGTGCTGGTAGAACGTTCCGCCGATGACATTGACAAACGACGGGTTCTCCGGCGTGTCGTACACGAAATACAAGTGGTCCTCGGCGTTGTCGAACACCGCGTAGACGTTGCAGACCAGGATGCCGAACTCGTTTGGCTTGGACTCGACCGTGAGGCCCGTGAAGTCACCAAGTGCCGCCGCGCTCACGATAAGCGGAGCACTTACACCAGCTGCGATCACGATTGTGCTGACCCTCATGCTGCACCTCCCGAATAAAAATGCGGGGAGGTCACACGGCCGGGTGTGCCAATACGTTCAGCCAGGTCCGTGGCCGCATCGGCATCACCGAACGGGCGACCCTTGGTCAGCAGCATTATACAGTCGGCGGCGATCAGCCGGGGGGGCTCTCGTCGAGCATGGCCCGTTTGTCCTGGACGTCCTTGTTCGTCTCCGCGTCCGGCAGCGGGTCCTTCTGGTCGGTGATCTCCGGCCATGCGGTGGCGAGGCGCTCGTTGAGTTCCAGGTACTCGGCCCACTTCTCGGGCAGGTCGTCTTCCGGGAAGATCGCCTCGACCGGGCACTCCGGAACGCACAGATCGCAGTCGATGCAGATCTCCGGGTCGATGGCAAGCGAGTTGGCGCCCTCGCGGAACGCATCTACCGGACAGACGCTCACGCAGTCGGTGTACTTGCACCCGATGCATGGCTCGGCGACGACGTAGGTCATGAAGCGGCCCCGCCGGAGCGGCGTGCCTTTATGAAGGAGTTGACGCACAGGACGAGGAAGACGAGGCACACCAGCGACATCGTGATCTGGGCGTACGCCGCGACCGGCTTCTCCACTTCGCCGCCGCTCAGGAGTGCCGGCAGCTTCGCAAAGCCGCGCGCCGCCCCGAGGAATCCGAGCAGGCCGATGGCGGCGGCGGCGTGCATGGCGTGTTTTCGCCGCCCGTCATTGAGGGCGACGACGCCCAGGAGTGCCAGCGGAAGCCCGAAGAACGCCGGGATCAACGCCGTCACGCTCTCACGGCCGGTTCCGAGGTAACTGCCGACACCGAGCGCGATCAGCACGCAGCCAATTCCGATTGTTATCTTCGCCATCGAGCGCACCTCCGGTTAGGACGCTGCAGGATACCACCGCGGGCCGGGGCGTGGGCAATGGTCTCAGGGTTGCGTCGGCGTCTTCTTCAGGCGATCCTTGAAGAGCTTGCGCGCCTTGTGAACCTTCGGGAGGGCCACCGCGCGGACGTAGCCGTTGTTGGGATTCAGGCGGACGTAGTCCTGGTGGTAGGCCTCGGCCGGATAGAACTCCGTCAGGGGCTCCAGCGTCGTCACGATGGGCTTGCTGTAGGCTCCGCTGCTGTTGAGCTCGTCGATGACCGCCTGGGCGGCGGCCCGCTCCTGCTGGTTGGCGTAGAAGATCGCGCTGCGGTACTGCCGCCCGATGTCGTGGCCCTGGCCGTCCAGCTGCGTCGGGTCGTGGGTCGCCAGGTGTACGCGCAGCAGGTCCTTATAGCTGAGCGTCGCCGGGTCGTAGATGATCTGGACCGCTTCGGCGTGCTTTGTTCTGCCCGAAGAGACCGGCCCGTACCGGGCGTTGCCGCGTACGTCACCGGCGTAGCCTGAACGGGCGACCTGGACGCCCTTGATCTCCTCGAACACCGCCTCGACGCACCAGAAACACCCGCCGGCGATCACGGCGGTGGCCGGCGACGTTGCCTTCTTGAGAAGCACCGGGTCGGCGAGCGTGTGCACGTCGGCGGCCGGCGTGAACGCCAGCGCCGCGGAGTTCACGCAGTACCGCAGACCCGTCGGTTGCGGACCGTCGTTGAAGACGTGGCCGAGGTGGCCGTTGCACCGCGCGCACAGGATCTCGGTGCGGGCCGCGCCCAGCGAGCTGTCGGTGAGTTCGGCGACGTTGTCGCCGGCGATCGGCTTGAAGTAGCTCGGCCAGCCGGTTCCGGATTTGAACTTGGTCTTGGAATCGAACAGCGGCAGCGCACATGCGACGCAGGTGTAGACACCGGCGTCGGTATTGCCCAGCAGCGAGCCGGTGAAGGCCCGCTCGGTGCCCGCCTCGCGGACGATGTGGTACTGATCAGCCGTCAGCGTCTCGCGCCACTGCTCGGCTGTCTTGACGACGGGGTCCATCGCCACCGGACCCACGAGTTCGCCACTGTCGTCGAACACGTGAACCGTCGCGACATGCCCGTCGGCGAACTCCTTCGAAACCGGTTCCGCGCCGTAGGTGACGACGAGCACCACCAGCAATGAAACAGCAACCGTCATCAGGAGTACCTGCCGCATACGCGTCATCATATGACTGCCAACGAGGTCGATCGGCCATTTGTTCCGATCGCGGGCAAGATCGAGCCCGGCCGTATCGCTCTCGGCATCAGTCTTCGCGATACCCGGCCGCGAAGAGCATTCGATCGGTGCTGTTCCACACCCAGCCGGCAACCGAGGGGCTGACCGACTCCCCGTCGGCGCCGCGAACCGCGACCTCGACGATCAGCTCGGCGACCTCGCGGGGCGCAATGGGGTTGTCCGGCGTGTCAAAGATATACCCGGCATTGAGCAGGGGCGCCCACTGTTGCGTGGCCACCTCGCCGGGGATCCACAGCGGCGTTTCGTACACGGTGTACAGGGCGATCTGGCCGCGCAATGTCCGCAGCTCGGACATCAGGCGCGGCCCGTAGGTGTTGGTGATGACGCGGCGGCGCTGTTCACGTTCCGAAGCGCGGACCGCCGCCGAGTCCATGGCGGCGTGGAGTGTCCGATCGGCGCTGTTCCACACCCAGCCGGCGGTCTTCGGGTTGACGGTCTCGCCGCCGGCCCCGCGGATGTCGATGACCGCGATGTGCGTCGCGACCCTCGCCGGTGAGAACGGGTTCACCGGCTCCGCATTGCGTGTGCGGGCGATGAGCGTGCCCCACGGTTGCGTCGGGTCCGCGTCGGGCGACCACGGGTGACCGTATCGAGTCGCGTGGCGCGCGAGCATTGACTGCAACTGGTCGAGCTCGCTCTCGAGCATCGCGCGTTTGGCGAGCAGGTCGTCCATGTGCGCCTTGGCGGCGGCCGCCGCCATCGGGTGAATCGGCTGCCGCACGGATTCCGGTTTCGAGGGCACCGACTCGACGACGGTGGTGACCGACGTTCCGGACCCGCGCGGCGTCGGCGGCTCTGCGTCGTTGGACGCCTGACCCTCGCGCGGACCGCACGCGGTCATGGCCGCAAGGACGACCAGCAGTGTCGGGATCAGCAGTCTCATGGGTCTTGATAACCTCCGTGGGGACGATGTTGGTATCGGCCGCCCGCACCGGCCGGTTGACCCGGATCGCCCGCCAGCGGCGAAGAGTTCCGGGCTCCTCGCCGGGGAAATCCACCAAAGGCACGATCGGCCGGGGAGCCCCGTGGCGTCTGACGCCTATCCCTGTGTCAACATCCCGCAACAGCGCAATGGAGCAACAGCCATGCGATCTCACAAACGTATCGGAACCCTCCCGGCCGGCTTGCCGGGCATCGCGCTGGCGATCGTCGCCGGTAGCACGTCGTCGCTCCACGCCGGCGGGCTGGTCGCAAGCAACGATCCGCGCATTTGCCCCGACGGGTCGGTGGTCGTGGGTTACGGTTCCAGGCTCGTCGGTGTCCATGCGTTCATCTGGGACGCGAACAACGGAATGCGCGACCTGCTCGCGGCCTGGGGGGAATGTGCCGACCCCTGCCCTCCGTCGTGTCCCGCGGACCTCGACGGGGACTGCGACGTGGGTATCACCGACTTCCTGATCCTTCTGGCCAACTGGTCGTGACAACACCGCGGCAATCGATGAGACCGGGTTGTGAATACACCGCGTGCTGCGAGGTGGTCTGCCGGACGATGCCAGTGACCCGGGCTTGAGACCTCAGACGCCGATCCGTCGCGGCGGGTCGATCCCCAGCAGGTGCCGACGCAGGCTCCGGCGGGCGCGGCGGGCCCAGGTGCGGGAGAGCGAGGGCATGGTGCGAGCGATCTCAGGGGTGTGGGCCGCCAGCGACGGATTGACCATCTTCCGTGTCTCGATGCACAGGACCGGTCGGCCAGAGAAACGCGCGATATCCAGCGCCTGCCGCTGACTGCTTTCGATGAACAGCAGGGCGTCGGTCGACGCGTAGACCTCGGCCTTGAACCGGCCGTGGGGGCCGGCCGCGAGCCGCGCCGCCTTGCTCGGCAGGTCCATCATGATCAGCTCGCCGTACTGGACGCCGTGCGATGCGAGCCACTGCTCGGTGAGATTCCGGTATTTCTCGAGGCGGCAGGTGACCAGCCGGCCCACGGGCGTCGAGGGCAACAGCAGCGGCGGGGTTTGCTCGAGGAACCGCCGGTACCGCGGGCCGTCGTCGTTCTGCCGCTCGGTCGGATCGACGCACAGCACGCCGTCGATGTCCACACAGCTGCGGCCGATCATGCCGCCGTGCATCAGGTTCCACTCGAAGACCCGGGGTCCCACGATCTCCTCGAAGGCATGATCGACCATGGCCCGAGCATCGGGCGCGACGTAGACGGCGGTCATCGTGACCCGGCCGCTCATACCGGCCGCGTCGATACGGGCGCGCGCGGTCCGCATCGTGGCACCGCTGAGCGCGGAGTCGTCGACCACGAGGGCGTGCGTACTCGTGACGCCGGCGCGGCCGCGCTGGCCACAAGGCATGACACGACCTTCAAGGTAGCCGTCGAGGTCGGTCAACGGCAGGTTCAAATGCAACGCGATGATGTTCGCCGCCAGCATGCCGCTTCGCGGGATGCCGACGACGAGATCGACGTCGCCGGGCAGGCCGTGCAGGCCCTGAATCACGGCGTCGTTGAGATCCGCAACGCTTCGGAAGTTCACGCGGCGGCCCCCAGGTAGACGCCGCTCTGGCCGTCGTGCTCGCACGCATGATCGAACCGGACCATGACCAGGCCGTTTGTCGAGAGCATTGTCTCGAAGAACCCCCGGTTCAGCCGAACGCGGTGCAACGGCGTGCTCGACGCCTCGCGGTAGTCCGGCGGGTTGATGCCGACGTCGGGCACATCGCGCTCGAGGTAGGCCGTCAGGAAGACCCGTCCGCCGGGGGCGAGCAGGCGTCGGAACTCGGCGAGATAGATCGTCATGTCCTGGACCGTCATGTGCGTGAAGACGGAGTAGAGGTAGATCACGTCGAACGAGCCGTCATCGAAGTCGAAGTGAAACTTGTCGTCCAGCCGGATCACGCCCGCGGGGTTGTAGCGGTCGTTGTGAATGTCGAGGTGGGTGAACCGGAAGTCCTTATGTTTGGGCTCGATCCAGCGGTGGCACCAGGAGATGGCCAGATCGTCCACGTCGATCCCCTCGTAGCTTCCGATCGATCCCAGACTGCCCAGGATCCCCACCGCCAGCCGGCCGGGCCCGCAGCCGATGTCCAGGACGCGGCTCTCGGTGGTCAGCCCGCAGTGCTCAACGAGCTTACGGGCCTCGGCCACGGCGGACTCGACGAAGAACTCGTCGTCCTCGAACTCGACGGTGCACCGACGCAGCGCCGCCGGCGGAAGCCGCAGCTGCCCATGCCGCACGCAGCGGCTGGTGACGAGAATGTCCTTGATGAGGCCGACGATCAACTCCGCGCCGCGCTATCCCCAATTGGCCAGCAGCAGCAGGAAGTCGACGATGCCGACCGTGCCGTCGCCGTCGAGGTCGGCCGGCGAGTCGCTCTGTCCCCATTCGAAGAGCAGGATCATCAAGTCGTTGGTGTCGACGCGGCAGTTGCCGTTGATGTCTCCCACCGGCGGGGTGATCGGCGTCAGTAACACGCCGACGGTCCCGGTCGGGCTTTCAGCCGTGATCGCGATCTGGCCGGCGTTGTTGATGGCCACGACCGACTCCAGGTGCAGCCCGAGATCCCACGCGATGACTTCGTTGAGATCGGTGAGTTCGCCGTCATACCAGACGAAGGCAGATTTCTCGTACTGACTGTCATCGGTTTGCGACGACCACCCGACGACCACGCCCGAGTCATTCACATCGACTGCCTGGGTCGTCAGGAAGCCGTCCAGTGGCTCAATGACCGTCATGCTTCCGTTGTCCAGGACGAAACCGCGACTCACGCCGAACGTGAATCCCTCCTTGGGGATCGAACCGCGGCCTACGACCAGCCCCGTGTTGTTGATGCCCAAGGCCTGACTCGAGTCGCCCCCGGGGATGACACCCAGATCGGTGACGACTCCATCGTCCCAGATGAACGCGTGTGAATCGTGCGTGCCCCCCATCCAACCCACGACCTGACCGCTCTCATTGACATCCAACGCCACGCTGTACGGTCCGAGTGGTAACTGCGGGTCCACCGCCACGCCGTCCTGCCACAACAAGGCGGTGTGCGCGGAGCCGGTGTTCACGTTCCCCCAGCGGCCGGCGATAAGCTCCGCGCTGTTGATGGCATAGGCACGGCTCTTGGTCGCTTCGGCAGGAATCGGCAGGAGTAGGACCTGCCCGTCCTCGTACAGGTAAGCGCGATAGCCACCGCCGGGATCGAGGTACCCCACGATCTGGCCCCCGTCGTTGAAGTCGTTCATGGCCCCCGCACCGTACGGCGGAAAATCGAGTTCAACGAACCCCGACTCGGCCGTCCATGTGAACGGCGTGAACGAAGTGGGCGGAGAGACCGTTTCGAACTTGCCGATCAGTGCGCCAATTTCATTGAGCCCGGAGATAAAGGTCGTCTCACCAGGGCCCCGGATGATCGTTACCTCGTAGCGGCATGGGCCGAAGAGTGGCGGGTCGTCGATCGGACAGCCGACCCACTTCCCGAAGTTCGGGGAACTCTCCCCGCCCGCATAGTCAAAGCGGCCACCGACGAACAATGCCGGGCCGTCAACGGAGGCATCGTCGAAAACGGTCATCGCCAAGACATCCCAAGAGTCGCCGCTGATACCTTCGCCCAGCGGCGACCAGTAAGCTCCGTTCCATCGTGCAACCGAAGCGGCGTCGAGACCGCCGGCAAGATCAAAATGACCTCCGGCGTAGAGCGCCGGACGGGCGTCAAACCCGTCGTCGAAAACGTTGAGCGACAGGACAATGGGGGGGGAAACGCCGCCGCCCACGGCCGACCACGAATACCCGTTCCACCGACCCAGACCATTGACGGCCGTTCCGCCGGCAACGTAGAAATACCCGCCGGCGTAGAGCGCCTCGCCGCGGCCATCGTCATAGACGGCCAGGGCAAACACGCGATAGTTGCCCACCAGCTCGATGCCGCTGTCCAGCGCGGACCAGGACACGCCGTCCCACCGCGCGATCCCGGTGGCGGGCACGCCGCCGGCGTTCAAAAAATCGCCCGCCGCGTAGAGGGCCCCTCCGCTGAAGCCGTCGTCGAAGAACGCGAGCGCCCGGACGATATCGTCCGTTCCGGCTCCAAGTGGCGACCACGACGAACCGTCCCAGAACGCAACATTGTTGACGGTACTTCCGCCTGCCTCTGTCAGAGTCCCTCCGGCGTAGAGTCCGGGCGCGATCGCGGCACCGTCCTCGACGACCGCCAGCGCATAGACGGCGCCCGTGACTCCGGCGCCAAGCGGGGACCATGTCGATCCATCCCATGCGGCAATGTTGTTCGCCTCGATTCCGCCGGCCGTGACGAACCCGCCGCCGACATAGAGGATGGAGCCTCCACCGGTGCCGTCGTCATGGGACGCAAGGGCGCCGACGCTCTGATAAGGCCCCTTGCCTTTGATCACCTCGCCCTCAATACCGTCACCGAGTGGGAACCAGCTGCGGCCGCTCCAGCCGACGATGCTTGTCGCGGCGATTCCACCGGCGGTGCTGAAGCCACCCCCTACGTACAGCACCGGGCCTTCCCCGGGCGGGCCGTTGACAACGAGCATGGCTGCCACGCCTCCACCGCTCTCGCCGCGGATCCCGCTGCCGGCCGCCGACCATTGCGTGCCGTCCCACACCGCGCAATGCTCGGTCACCAACCCTCCGGCACTGTCAAAGAAACCGCCGGCGTAGAGCTTCGGGCCGCCGATCGCGTCTTCGAAGGACACAAGGCTCATGATCCCGCCGTCGCTGCCGTCGCCGAGCGGCGTCCAGGTGACGCCGTCCCATTTCGCAGCCCGCATCGCGGCGATCCCCCCGGCCTCGGTAAAGTGGCCTGCCGCGTAGAGGGCGGGGCCGGACCCGTCGTCGAAGACTGCCAGGGCGTTGACCTGGCTGTTGACGCCGCCTGCCATCGGTGTCCAGGTTCGCCCGTCCCACCGTGTCACGTAGTTGACGGCAACGCCATCGGCGACCGTGAACGTGCCCCCGGCGTACAACGCGGGTCCACCGCCCAGGCCGTCGTCAAACACGGCGAGCGTCTTGACGCCACCATCCATGACACTGCCCACGGCGGACCAGGAGACGCCGTCCCACCGCGCAACCCCTTCGGCGCGTACGCCGCCGGCCGAGGTGAAGTAGCCGCCCGCGTAGAGTGCCGGACCGCTGCCGTCATCGAACACGACAAGCGCACCGACGGAGCCGTCTACGCCCTCGCCCAGCGGCGACCATTCCGCGCCGTCCCACCTGGCAATGTTGCTGGCGTTCACCGCTCCGGCGCCGGTGAAGTAACCGCCGACATACAGGGCTGGTCGGTCCCCCGATCCGTCGTCAAATCCGGCGAACGCCTCAGCCCAGGTCACGTCGCCGGAGATTCCGCCCCCGAGCGTCGACCACGCCTGCCCGTCCCACCGGGCGACACCGTTGGCGCTGACACCGCCGGCGAAGTCGAACCCGCCTCCGACGAACAACACGGGTCCATCACCCGATCCGTCGTCGAACACCGTGAGCCCGAAGGCGGTGCCGTCGAGGCCGTCGCCCAGCGGCGCCCAGCCCGTATTGCCGAGCCTCGCGATGTAGTTGAGCGTGGATCCGCCCGACAGGATGAGACCTGCCGCGTAGACCGCGGGCCCTCCGCCGGCGCCGTCGTCAAAGACGGCCAGGTCGAACGGGATAATGCCCAGATCTGCCGCGGGAAACTGGTCCGACCAGTACGGCTCGCAGGGCTGCGCAACGGTGGTCTCGATGACGCCCCACGCAACCACGAGCACGACCGTCGCAACCTTCAGGCTCCGTCGAAGACTCATGTTGCACCCCTTTCCGCGCGGCACTGCGGTTGCCCGTCGGGACGTGACACTATTGTCCCTCGCACACCGGAACATATCAATACTGTTGCCGAAAGGCCTCTCGCGGACCCCATACGCCCCGGCTCGCGGAATCCCCGCATGCAATCGCTGCATGTCCCCGGCGACCGGCCGAGGGACACGTTGCGGGATATGCTACTCAGCACGGTATAGAGTAGCATATTCAAATACAACCCAAAATCGGCGCCGGCCCTTGCGGTCGGGGTCGGGGCGCGGGAGACTACCCGACGGGCGTACGTTGTAGGGGCTCGCCATGCACTGTCAGTCGTGCGGATACTCGCTGTGGAACCTTGGCCCGCGCGAATGTCCGGAGTGCGGGACACAGTTCCTGCCCGGCGACTTCGAGTTCGTGCCGGGCACCGTGCAGTTCTGCTGCCCGCACTGCCGGCATCCACGCCTCGGTATGGACGATCGTGGTCACTTGTCGCCGCGCTCTTTCAACTGCGAGCAGTGCGATGCCGCGATCGACATGGACGCCATGGTGCTGTTGCCGGCCGAAGGCCTGTCCGACGCCGATACCGAACCTGGGGTCATGCCGTGGCTGGAGCGCCGGCGCCGCGGCGTGATCAAGGGGTTCTTCGGCACGGTGGGCCTGGCGATGGTCCTGCCGGCGCGTCTCATGCGCGGCGTGCCCAAGAACGCCTCGGTGGGTGAAGCCCTGGCGTTCGGCATGGCGACTTCGGCGCTGGCCTTCATGAGCGGCATCGCCTTGCCGACGGTCGGGTACTGGGCCTGGTCCTACTTCGTCTGGGGATGGGGCCCGGACGCCTGGGACGTCCTTGTGCTCGCCTGGTGGCTGCTCATCGCGTTCTTCATCGTTGTCGGAATGATCCCGGTGTGGGCGCTCGCCACGCACATGGTGCTGCGGTTGACCGGCGGGTCGCGTTTCTCGGTTGACCGAACACTGCAGGCGCTCGGCTACAGCGCGGGCGCCACGGTGCTGTGCGCGATCCCGTTCGTCGGCGCGCCGCTGGGATGGCTGTGGTGGTCGATCAGCGCCGTGCTCATGGTGTCCAGCGGCCAGAAGGTGCACGCCGGCCGGGTGGTGCTGGCCGTGTACACCATGCCGGTGGCGCTTGCGCTTGTCGCCGGCGGGATGATGGGCTTCTCCATGTGGTGGTTCAACACGTCGATGATGGGAGGAGCGGGGTGGGTGACCTCGTATTCTGCGGACGCCGTGCACAGCGGCGTGCTGACCAATACCTTCATGAACGAGGGGGTTTCCCCCGCCCACGCACTGGAGTTCATCCCCGCCGGCAACTTCTCGTCCTATGCGTACGACGGTCCGGTGGGTCGGATGTTCTGCTACGAGTACTCCGGGACGACGATGGACGACGTGCCGGTGGCCGACGGCAACCTCATGACCTTCTCGGCGCTTGGCACCGACGAGCAGCGAGAGATCATTGCGTCGCTGGTCGACGGCTGGCCTGACGGCGTCATCGCACACCGTGTGGGCGACTACGTATTCACCTACCACGGTGCCTCGCTCATCGGCCGCAACCCGGAGCTCTGGGTGGTCGTCATGATCCCGGACCCCGACGTCAACGGGGTGCCGTTCCCGGACGACACTGTGCTGATCGGCGTGGACGACACCAGCGAATCGATGTGGCCGATCGAGTACCAGGACCTGGCCTCGGAACTCCTGGACCAGAATCGCTATCGCGCGACGATCGGGCTCGCACCGCTGCCGGACCTGTTGGCCGTGACTCACGACCGTCCGGCTACATCGCCCTGATTCGTCGGGTTGCGAAGACGATTGTCGTCCATGGACACCGCTGTCCCGCACTCGCTGCACACGTCCGACTCGGCCACTGGGTATGCGCACGCGGGGCAGAGGCCGCGTCGGACGCGAATGAAACGGCGGAGGCTCCACCACATGCCGGAGGGCAGGATGAATGCAAGCGCGTAGAACGCAGTGTTGAGCAGGAATCCGCGCCAGACCGGGCGCATCGGGAGCACGCCGGTCACCGTCTTGACGATCGGCGTGGCGGATCCGCGGGGATACTCCAGGGCGAGGCTGACCTTGACCGGGATCCCCCACCGGTACGACGGATCGCTGCTCGGCGAAATCGATTCGCGTCCTTCCAAGGCACGAGCCGGCCACCCGGCGCGGTGGAGGCGGACCAGACCTTCGTCGGGCAGGCGGACGACGACGACGACAACGCCCGCACCGCGGAACGCGGCCTCGACCCAGGGCGCTTCGCTCTCCAGCCGGTCCGGCCGCTTGCCGGCCTCAAAGTGATGCCGGCGAATCCGTGCTGTCAGCAGCGCGTCAAACTGCGCCGACTCAGCCAGGGTCGAGCACCCCCACGCCACGACCACATTCACGACCGTCCCGGCCAGCAGGAAGATCGCAATGATGAGCAGGCGTCGTCTCACGGCAAGACGATACGCCTACCACCGCGCCCGATGCCCCCCCCGATATTCCAGGGATCCGAGATTGGACAGGCACTCTTCTCTTGTCCCCGCCCCTCAAACCGTTCTGGCGAGGGCAGGAGCCGCCATTCTCAGTGGCGGTGTAGCCCCGAGTGTGTGTCCAGACTTACGATCGAGTATTGGAACACGACGGGATCCTCGATTTCCTGGCACTGCTCGGCAATTAGGGCTGAGCCCGACGGCTCGGCGGCGGAAACCCGTTGGGGTCAGGCGTCGCCCCGGCGGGGCAGTGACCTGACGGCCGTGAGGATGGCGAAGCCGACGGCGTAGAAGACGCCGCCGTAGGGGAAGACCCACCATCCTTCGGGTGACCAGGCGCCGAGCGCGACGTGCAACAGTGCCGCGACGACGACGGCGCCGATTGCCGCCCGCGCCGGGATCAGGGCGGCTCCGAAGATGTGTCGGGTCCAGATGGCGGTCGTCACCAGGCCGACCAGCGAGATGGCCAGCGCGCCCGCGGCGGCGCCGGTCGCGCCCCACTGTGATGCGCAGACGAACACGCTCACCACGTCCAGCGCGACAAGGCCGACAAGGAGTTGCGCCATACGCGTCGCCCGGCCGGCGGCGGCGATCACTGCGGCCAGCACGGCGACGAGCGTCAATGCCGCGGCAGTCGGGGCGAGCAGGACGAGGAACGGGGCGGCCTCGCGAAAGCCCGTTTGGGTCCCGTCCAAGGACGGGCCGTACACGGCCCCAAGCGCCGGGGCTGCGGCGCCCGTCGCCACGCCCACGGCCGGGACCATGAGACAGACGAGCACCGCCATCCCGTGACGGATCTGTGCGAGGGCTTCGTCGCGGCGGTCCGCCATGAATTGCCTGGCGACGGCCGGGAACAGCGCTTCGCCGAAGGCGACGAAGATGAAGTAGAACACTCGTGCAAGCGTGCTGGCCGCGACGTACCCGCCGGCGATCCTGCGATCTGCCGTCGCCCACTTGGCGGCCCAGAGATCAGCGTTCAGAAAGACCATCAACGTCACGGCGTGGACGGCCACGGGCAGCCCGAATTGCATCAGGGCCCGGGCATCGGCCGCTGCGGCCCGGTCGCGGGCGCGACGTAACGGCCCGACGCTGCCGACGACCGCCACGACGGTGCCGACCGCCGAGGCGACGACGTATCCGAGAATGCCCCACTCGACCGTGCCGCCGACATACAGCAGCCCGACCACGGCGACGACTTTCGCGGTGCTGTAGACGACCCAGATCGCCGCCTGGCGTCGGAACAGGTGCAACCCGTTGACGGCCTGGACCAGGACCGCGAAACCGGCGAACGCGACGAAGTCCACCGCGGAGATGCGCAACGCGCCGGCCATGGCGGGATCTCGCCAAAGCATGACGATCAGCGGTGTCGCCGCGATCAGCAGTACGGTGAGCGCCGCCGCCAGGGCGAGCGTCACCTTCAAGCCGCGCACGGCTATGACCCCGGCGGCATCGGCGACCCGCGCGACGTAGTACGAGACCGAGCGCGGTACCCCGGCGATGACGAGCGTCTCGAGGGCCGTCATCGTCCACGCCACGAGCCCGAAGTCGCCGAAGCGCTCTTCACCGAGCATGCGGGCTGCCGTGACGAAGATGACGTAGCTTGACAATGCGTGCCAGGCCTGTGCCGCTGTCAGCAGGATCGCCCCTTGCTTTGCTGACTGCGCCACGGTTATCTCAATATATCAGTTGTCAGGTGTCAGTGGTCAGTTGTCAGTCAGACTGATCACTGACGACTGATCACGGATCACTGATCCCTCTAACCCGACCAGTTCCCCAGCAGGATCAGGAAGTCGAGAATCCCCACCGTGCCGTCGCCGTCGAGGTCGGCGGAACTGTGCGTCAAGCTCCAGTCGGCGAGCAGCGCCAGGAAGTCGAGAATCCCGACCGAGCCGTCGTTGTCGAGGTCGCCGAGTGTCGGGGCGCTCGGCCCGGCGGCGACGGCTGCGGCGAGGTCCATGCGGCCTTCGCCGAGTTGGTCGGCAAAGCCGGTATTGAGCTCGTCGATGTCGACCGAGGCTGCTGCGAGAACTTCCTCGATCTCGTCGGCGATATCCGAGGCGGAGACGTCGTCGTTCGGCCACTCGGGGTGCTGGGCCCGGATCAGTGCCGCGCCTCCGGAAACCAGCGCGGTGGCGAAGCTCGTGCCCTCCGACATGGCGAAGCCGCCTCCCGGCAGAGCGCCGATGATCGAGTGCAGCGGGTCCGGCTGGTCCGGGTTCGTGTTGGCGCCGGGCGCCGTGAACGTGAGATCCCAGTTGTAGCTGCTGAACGACGCCTTGATGTCCTGTTCGTCGACGGCGGCGACGCCGAGCACCGGGCTCTCGACGGCCGGGAACTGCGGGACGTCGGTGCCGAAGTTGC
>Ga0209988_10001810_pt1 | contig 14003 bp, 10 predicted proteins | sample N075metaG_FD_183115 | JGI IMG/M metagenome (GOLD analysis project Ga0209988, IMG submission 183115) | Deep subsurface microbial communities from Kermadec Trench to uncover new lineages of life (NeLLi) - N075 metaG (SPAdes) (version 2) | ecosystem: Environmental > Aquatic > Marine > Ocean trench... | reverse complement strand
CAAGAACACGATCGGCGCCCCGCTGCTGTTTGCTTACTGGAAAGACCCGAACTTCAACGCCAACGAACGTGCCTTCTACTACGTCCGGGTGATCGAGATCCCCACGCCACGCTGGACGACCTACGACGCAAAGTTCTTCAAGGTGAAGCTGCCTGAGGGTGCGCCCACGGCCATCCAGGATCGCGCCTACACCTCGCCGATATGGTACACGCCGTCGAATTGAAGGGCTTGTTGCGGGAGCCGTTGCTCCACTTCGCCCTGCTCGGGATCATTCTCTTCGCGGTTGACGCTTTCCTGCGAGAGCGCACGGTCGAGGCTGGCGGAGGCGACATCGTCGTTTCGCAATGCCGTATCGAGAACCTTGCAGCGCTCTTCGCCAAGACCTGGCAGCGGCCGCCCACCGCCGAAGAGCTGCGAGGTCTGGTGGACCACTAGGTTCTCGAGGAGGCGATCTACCGGTAGGGCATGGCGTTGGGGATTGACTGGGACGACACGATCATCCGGCGCCGGGTGCGCCAGAAGATGGAGTTCGTCGTCGACGACGTCGTTGAGCTGGCCGAGCCGACCGAAGCGGAACTCGAGACCTGGATTGCGGAACGCGCCGAGTCGCACGCGCAGCCCGGACGCTTCACGTTCTGGCAGGTGTATCTCATCGCCGATCGGCGCGGGGATGCCTTGCAGGCCGACGCGGAGCGGCTGCTCGCGAAGCTGCATTCCACCACAGGTGCGCGGACGCGCGAGAGCTTGGGGACGCCTCCCTCTTGGCTACGCGTTTGAGGACACCAGTGCCGACATCGTCGCGCGTGACTTCGGCCAGGCCTTCGCGGACCGCCTCTCGGAACTGCCGATCGGGGAGTGGTCGGGCCCGATCGAGTCTCCATTCGGCCTGCACCTAATCTTAGTGGACCTGCGTACGGAGGGGCACCTCCCGGCCCTTTCCAAGGTGCGCGAGGCCGTTGAACGCGACTGGAGTTTCGCGCTGCGCGAGGAGATATCGAACTCCGCGTGCTGGCGCTCCTGATGGCAATGAAGGGCCTGATACGGCCTGGTCTGCTCGTTGTCGCTGCAGTTCTCTCGGTGTGGGCATCTGGAATGGCGACGACCCTCTGGAATCATGCTGTCAATCCGGGCCGACTCTCGGAGCCGCACGTGTCCCTGGAGGCGCGGTGCAGCGCCTGTCACACGCCAGCCAGGGGCGTCGAGGCGTCGGCCCGCATCGTCTGCCACGCAAACAACCAGGAGTTGCTCCAGAGACAGCCGACGGCCTTTCACGGGAGCATCGGCAGCTGTGCGAAATGCCACCCCGAGCACGCGGGCCCCGTGTGCCCGTCGGCGGCCCGCTCACGAGAGCGACCTTCCGGTAGGTCCGCGCACCGAGGAGGAAGACGGCCAGACCCGTGGCCGCTGCAGCTACGATCGCGAGGTAGAGAAAACGCCAGCTCGCCGATTCGAGAAGCACCGTATAGAAGACAAGGGCCGTGAAGGTCCCCGCCGACGCCAGCGTGTAGAAGAGCGTGAATCCCGGATTCCGAAGGTCATGCCGTTGGCCGTACAGTTTGCCCGGCAGCACCACGACCGAGGGCCAGAAGAGCCCGTAGCCCAGCGCGATGAACCCGAACCCAGCGACCCACACCTCGGGGCCCAGGAACGACAAGGAGGCGGCACTCGCGACCGGCGACAGGAAGGCAATCACCACGAGGGGCGGGCCGCGGCCGAGGCACGAGAGCGGCACTCCGCCGACCAATGGCAACGCCATGGACGCCCCGAGGAAGGCTCCATAGGCCTCGCTGGCTTCGCCCTCGCTCAGATCGTCGATTGTGGTGGCGTAGGAGGGAAACAGCGCGGCGACTCCCCAGAAGGCAAAGTTGTGCAGGGCGGCCGAGGCGGACAGAACGTACATTCCGGTCAGGTGCGCACGATTGGCCCCTGCCGCACTCGACTTCATGTCGGCCGCCCGAGGAGCCAGCACATTTACCCAATTGTGGGGGCGCTCTCCGTCAGGACCGGGTCGCTGGCGATCTTCGCCGGGATTCAAGTCTTGCGAACCACGCTCACCGCATCGGCCTTCTGCAGGGGCGCTGGCAGGCCCTCGACTGTGGAGCAAACTTTTCTCGTTCGGCCCCCGCTCAGTTACACTCCGCGGCCGTTCCGGAGGCCAAGGGAGCCGATTCGAGATCCTGATGAAGATGATTCAAATTCTCCTCGCGACGCTGCTCTCGGTGGCCGCGCTCGCCAGTTGCCGTGCCGATGACGCGAAGGACGCGAAGGACACGCACGAGTTCGCATGCACCTGCGGCGAGCCGGACGCGGACTTCTTCGGCTGTCTGCATCCGATCTGCGCCGACGGCAAGACCAACCCCGACAATCCCGAGTGCGCCTGCGGCCCTCTGATCGAGGAAGAGGAGTAGGACCCATGCGCACGATACTCAGCTACCTGGCGCTGCTCACGCTGACCGCCACCACGCTCGCCGCCTCGCCCGCCGACCGCGTCAGGCTCAAGAACGGCCAATACATGGTCGGAACGGCCAAGCACTACGACGGGAAGACGGAGATCCTCACGTTCATCGCCGAGGACGGGACCGAGCAGATGATCCACATCGACGAGCTCAGTCCGCGCTCCGCCTATCGCGCCGCCAACTCGCTCGCCAAGACGGCCGAGCCTGCTCGGATTGTCAGGATCGGCAACTTCGCGCGGGACATCGGCCTCTACGCGCACGCCGCTCGTCATTACAGGAACGCGCTCAAGAAGGATCCCAGCCTGCAGGCGGAGGTCGACGCGGAGATGGTCACCCTTCGTCGCGAGGCTGCGGTGTTCTGCATGAGCAATGCCGAGGAGGCGATCAAGAAGGGCGATCCCAAGGAAGCCGAGAAGTGGCTGACAACGCTCGTGACCAAGCTGCCTGACGAGCCGCTCGCCGACAAAGCGGCCGCGATGCTCGAGGAGCGTTACGCAGCGCACCACGACAGCAAGGATGACCAGCTCGAGAAGGACCACGCGGACCTGTTGAGCAAGGAGCTGAGGACCGGCAAGCTCCGCTACGACAGCATGCTCAAGAAAATCCAGAAGGGCCTTACCGCGCGCAACAGCAGCGCCGCAAAACGCGAATTGGAGGGTGCCTACAAGGAGGGTGAGAGAGCGCTCCGCGAGATCGACAAGGTGGAGAAGCAGCTGGAGCCGAGCACCGAATTGACACAGCTCCTCGAGGGGTACCGCGCCCTGGTCAAGGAGCACATGATCGGGGGCCAGCTCGCCCTTGCGAGCTTCTACACGACCCAAACCAGCTACTCACAGGCCCTGAACGAAGTCAACAAGGCGCTAGCGCTGGATAGCAAGAACACGGACGCGCTCGCTGCGCGTGCACGCATCGAGCAGGCATCCAGCGATGGCTGGGGCTGGGGCCGGCGCCGGTAGGGCGGCTCTGCGGGGCTGCGGCTACGGCTAGAGCAACGACACCAGGAAGCCGCCGAAGATTCCAAAGAGCCGCGTATTGAGCTTCTTGAGACCCAGCGGGACCTCCGGGAACTCGCCCACGTCGCGGTAGTTCTCGTAGAAACGCGGGTCGTCGTAGAGGACAGGCTCGCAGCCTTCGCGCAGCTCGAAGTTCGTCGTGTAGAAGAGCGGCCACACGTCGAAGATCGGGAGGGCGCGGGAGGTCACCGACATCACTTCGCAGAATTCGTTCCAAACCGGAATGCGTTGCTCGGGAGCGACTGTCCAGCTGTTCGGATCCTCGGTCATCCGTAGCAGCTCGCGCTCCAGTGCGGCGACCGGCTCTACGCCATAGAACATGACCGCCGCCTCGGTATTGTGCAGGCGCGAGCGCGGGTCGAAATTGTGCGATCCGATCATGCCGAGATCGCCGTCGATGACGACGCTCTTGGCGTGAATCGCATACTGCGGACCGGCGCGCTCGTCGAGGGTCAGCACTTCATCGTAGAGCTCATAGTCGTCCGCCTGCTCGCCGTGGTCCTCCGGCAGCGCCCTGTCCTCGGCCACCAGCAATTCGTAACGCGGCGAGAAGTGGCGCACGTCGCCAGGCTCCGGGCGCATCTCGTAGATGTGCAAGCCGTGGTTCACCATGCGCTCGCGTTGCTTGCGCGAGGCGGCGTGGCAATGGAAGCACCCCGTGGAAGCGAGGCTGTTCGTCGAGTAGACGATCACGGCATGGGGCTGGCGCTCTTGGAGCTCGCGGAGCTCACGGAACACGCTCTCCGACAGGATCAAGTAGTTGCCCTGGATGACCATGAACTCGTCGACCATCTCGAAGATCGACTGGTCGAGGCCCATCCACTCGACGAGCACGCCTTCCTCGGTGCGCTTCCGCGGGGGATCCGAGATGAACTGGATCAGGTCCGCCTCGTAGAGCGGGCTGTGGGGCATGACGTCGGCGGCGGAGCTCAGACCGGCCTGGAGGTCGACCCAGGCGAGACGTGGGAACTCTCGGAGAGGCGGAGTCCCGGGCTCTCCCTTCTTCGCCCTCCCGATCAGCTCCCAGCCGATGTCGTCGAGGTGGGCCACCGGAATGGAGAGATCGCTCGACCAATACTCGTCGAAGGAGCGCGCGATGTCTTCCAGCGCCGGGCCCAACACCAACGCGTCGCGATCGATGAAGTTGAACTGGGGATCGAGGTCGAAGTAGCGCTCCTCGATATTCCGGCCCCCGACGATGCCGAGCTTGCGGTCCACCACCATGACCTTGTTGTGCATGCGGTGGTTGACCAGCTTGAAATCGCTTGCAGCGCTGAAGAACAGGTCGGATAGCGAGTTGGAATCGCGATTCGCGATCGGGTTGTAGAACCGGACCTCCAGGTTCTCATGGGCGGTGACGGTGTTGACGATGCCGGCAGCGCCCCCGGTGGCGAGCTGGTCGGCGAGCAGCCGGACTCTCACGCCGCGCTGCGCGGCTCGCAGGGCCTCCTGAAACAGGAAGATGCCGGCGTCGTCGGCGGCCCAGGCGAAGACCTGGATGTCGATTGACTCGCGCGCGGCACGCATCGCGTGGACGCGCGCGGCAAAGGCGTCGGCGCCTACGTTGAGAATGGCGATGCGATGCTCATCCTCGTCGGCCAGCTGCATGAGCTCGCTCTCGATGGGTTGCACATCGTGATCGATGGCCGTCTCTCGTAGGAGCGTGACGGCGGCGTCCACCTCTCCGCGCGGCGGCGGTGAGGCGCAGGCGGCGATGAAGAGCGACAGGAGCAGGGGCGAGCGGAACATGCGGCCTGACTCCGTACTACGAGCCCTCAGGCGCCGACCTCAGCATGCTCCTCTGCCTCTTCCTCAGGTAATGGATCCAGCTCGACCTCGGGCGCACGCCCCATGAGGCGGATCTTGCGCACTGCGCCGGTCGCCCCGTCGACTTCGAGGGACAGGCCGCGCACGCCGATCGCGATCCCGCGATGGTAGACGTGACGCAGGGAGATCACGTCGTCGCTGACGCTGAGAAAGCGAATGAAACCGCCTGGCAGGGCATCGGTTCCGCTCTCCACCATCGCCTTGTTGATCGCGTTCGCGCGGGCGATCGCGCCGTAAACCGGATCGAGCTCGTCGTCGGCACTCGCGTCCGACCCTTTCTCGGCGCCGATCCCCAGCTCGGAGGCCTCGACCGGGTCGCTCCCGTTCAGCAGCCTTCGCTCCCCCAGGATCGTGATTTGCATGGCTCGCATGTAGACGACCTCGGTGACGATTCGCACCCAGACCGTGTTTGACCCCTTCGGGGACAACGCGGTGAGGTTGTCTCGCAGCTGCTCGGGCAGGAAGTAGTCGCCCTCCTCTTTGGTGAGGAACGCCCTGAGCGAGTCTCCCAGGGGCAGACTGGCAGTTTCGGCCGCCTGGACGCGGATGGTGATCAGGCTCCAGTCGTCCCAGCGTTCGTCGAGGGCAAGGTTGAAGGCCCCGCTCGGGACGAGCTCGCCCAGGTTTGCCGGAGTCAAGCTGAAGCTCCCCATGTGGATGCTCGGCAGGCGGTTGACCTGGTCGTCGGGCGCGAAGAAGTCGCGGTCGCCGGTAGCCTCGGACCAATCGCGATCGCCGGGATCGATCTCGGTCCGGATGTATTCCGCGGGCGTCGCGGGGTACTCGGGACGCTGGCGGAACTCATCGGCCAGAAGGTCCGCGGCGGGCAGGTTGTCCCACCGTGGCATCGCGTAGAGCGGCTGGCGCTTCAGCACCTCGGGGTCCTTCAGGTAGACGTGGACGTCGCCGACGCGAACGTCCTCACGGGGCGGCAGTACACCCACGAGGCCCTGACTGCGACGGAGCCAATCGTGTAGCAACCACTCGTCGGAAGGCCCATCGTCATCGTCCATGGTCGGGCTCTTGCAACCGCTGGCGACGACGGCGGACAGGATGGTGACTACGATCCAGCACAGTCGAACACTCTCGATGACCATGGAGTCCTCTTTGGAGCGTGGTCGCACGGAAAGCGACGCACCGAACCCGGCTAGCCCGGGCTATCGATTGAAAAGGAATGCGGGGCTGTTCGCGAGCGCCCACGCGAGGTCCTGGGCGGCGCCCAGGCGGATCTTGTCGGCGAACTCGGCGTGCGTCTGGATGAAGTAGGCGTAGAGCCGGGCCTCTTGCGCGGGCGTCCGCGCGGCGGTGTCGGTCGCGAGGGCGGTGGCGACGTCGTTCGGCAGGCCGTGGTGCCGGACCGGGCGCTCCGAGCCGGTGACGGAGATGCGGAAGCGGCCGATCGTGTGAGCCTGGCCGTACTGCTGATCCAAGGTCAGCATCAGGATCGTGCCGCCCTCGGCGCCCGCATCCACGGCGGTCTCGAAGATCGCGACGTGCGACTTGCCGAGTTGGCCGCTGAGCGCCCAGCCCGTGTCGCTCTTGCCGTCGATCGCGTTCGCGACGGGGAAGCCCTGCTGGGAGAAGTCCGCCGTCGCGTTCTGGAGTTTCACCGGGCGTACGGCCGTCGGGTCCTCGCTCGGGATGGCGAGGACCTCGAGCTCTGAGAGCACGATGTTGCCGTTCTCACCACGCCCGGGTCCCTGGGCGGGGAGATCGGGGTCGGACAGCACCTCGAGGCGAATGCCGGTCACCTTCGCCAGACCCGTCTCGACGATCACCGTGTAGGTGTCGCGCTCGGGGTTCGCGCCATGCGCCTTGAAGCTGCCGTCCTCGAGGATCGTGAACTCCGCGCCGTCCGCGGACTCGGCGCGCACGGGTCGGGCCGGCTCCCACAGGGCCGTGTGGGCCGACGCTTCCCACTCCGCCAGGGCGGTGTCGAGCGCCGCGGTGTCCGCGGGCGAGAGCGCCGCGCGGTTCTCGGGGTCGGTGGCGACGAAGGTCCGCACGATGTCCGTGATCTCTTCTTCCGTCGGCTCGCGGCAGAAGAAGGCGAGGTAGAGCTCCCGGATGATCTTGCGCGGACTCTGCTCGAAGGTGACGAGCTGGGTGATGTCGTTGTCCGGGTCGCTGATGGCATCCGCGAGGGTCGGACCGTTCACGAGGTTCAGGGCCTGGCCGAGGGACATCGAGTTGACGCGCTCGCACTCGCACGCGCTCTCCCGCGGCGGACGGCCGAACAGGTCGAGGAACCCGTCCGGCGCCTTGACGCTCGAGTCGACGAGCTCGCCGGCCCGCGTCCCGCGCCGCACGCCGGGCAGGTGAGTGACCGAGCCCGTCGCGCGGTGCAGCGCGTCGAACATGACCTCGGCCGGCAGGCGGCGGGCGAGGGCGTGGGAGAAGTTCACGTCGTCGTCCTCGTTCCAGACGTTCGTCTCGATCGAGTGCTGGTACGTCCGAGAGCGACAGATCGTGCGCATGAGCGCGCGCACGTCGAAGCCGCTGTCCACGAATTCCCGGGTGAGGCGCGCGAGGAGCTCGGGGTTCGTAGGCGGGTTGCCCGCCCGGATGTCGTCCACCGGGTCGATGATGCCCACGCCGAGGAAGTAGCTCCAGAGCCGGTTGACGTAGCTGCGCGCGAAGTACGGGTTCTCGGGCGCGGTGATCCAGCGCGTGACGCGCTCGCGCCGCGTGCCGAGGGCGGGGACGTCGCCGTCGTGCTCGAAGGGGAACACCGGCGGCACGATGGCGCCCGTGTCGGGGTCGCTCACCTCGCCCTCGTCCATGTCGAAGATGATCTCCTCGAACGCGGGCAGCGGGCCGTCGAGCGCGTTCGCGGCCGACCCGGGCATGATCTTCGAGCCCTCCGCGTTCTTGCGCCCGACGCGGCCAAAGAACGCCGCGAGCTGCCAGTGCTGATCCTGCGTCCAGCGCTCGAACGGGTGGTCGTGGCACTTGTTGCAGTTGAAGCGCGTGCCGAGGAAGAGCTGGGTCGTGTTCTCCATCACGACGTCCGCCTTGCGCAGCACCTTGTAGTACGCGGCGGCGGGGTTCTCGTACGTCGACCCCTTGGCATTCAGGATCTCCGCGGCGAAGCGGTCGTAGGGCGTGTTGCTCGCGACCTTGGCGCGGATCCACTCGCGGAAGCGGCTTGCACCCTCGTGGCCGAGGAACTTGGAGTTCACCTGGAGGAGGTCGGACCACTTGCTCGTCCAGTAGTCCACGAACTCGGCGCCGCCGATCAGGCGCTCGATCAGCTCCTCGCGCTTCTGGCGCGAGTCGCGCTCGTCGAGCAGGAAGGTCTCCGTCGCCTTGATCGTCGGCGCTTGACCCGTGAGGTCGAGGGTGACGCGCCGGAGAAACTCCGCATCCGAGCAGAGCTCGCTCGGCAGGGCCTGGATCCGTCGCAGCTTCTCGTGCACGAGCCCGTCGACCCAGTTGTTCACGGGGACGTCGCGCCACTCGTAGCCGGCCCGGTCGCCCATGACGAACAGGCTCGTCGCGGCGTACCGGCCCTCGTAGCGCGCGAGGATGGCGGCCTCGCCGCGGCGGATCGCGGTGACGAGGCCCTGGTCGTCGATCGCGGTGATCTCGGTGCTGCTCGTCTCGACGATCGCTTCGGCCGTCACGTCGCGCACGCTGCCGTCGGTATACGTGGCCAGGACCGCGACCTGCTGACTCATCCCCGGCATGGGGATCGTCGGTTTCTTCGGGAAGATCTCGAGCGCGATGACGCGCGGGCTGTCCAGGGTGAGGACGGCGCCGTGCGACACCCACTCGCGGAGCAGCTCGTATTGCGGCGAGTCGTCGGGAAAGATCTGACCGCCCTCGTGGGGCACGGCGGCGGTCAGCTTCAGGAGAAACAGGCTCCGCTCGGGCGCGACCGGGTTGAAGCGCCTGCCCGCCAGGTCGTCGGTCAGCGCCACGTGGTCGAACTCCGGATCGTAGCCGCGCAACGACAGCTTGAAGCCGTTCCTGCCCTTGGCCGAGCCGTGGCAGGAGCCCGCGTTGCAACCGGCGCGCGAGAGGATGGGCATCACGTCGCGCGTGAAGCTCGGCTCGAATGTGGCGGACTCCATGTGCACGGAGACGGGCACGACGACCTCGGTGCCCTCCACGGTGAACACGAGCCGGCCGTCGCCGTCCTGCCGCGGCCGCACGAGGCCGTGGTCCGAGATCTCGACGAGCGGGCTCTCCTCCGTGAGCACCGCGCTGCGCGTGACGTCGATGACATCGCCGTTCTCCAAGTGGCCGGAGAGGAGCAACTGCGCGTAGTCGAAGCGGTGCCCGAGCTCGATCCGTTCGGGATACACGTCGACCGCGACCACGCGCGAGCCGGGGGGCGGCACTTCGGCGGCAGGGGCAGCATGCTCCAGGGCGAGGACGAGCCACGTGGGCAACACCAGGAGAGTCGGTACGAGAAAGTTCATTACGAGTCTTCGTGTTCGTTCGTGTTCGCGTCCGCAACCGCGTCTCGGCCGTCGGACCCGGTCCTTGTGGAACCCTCGAGCGGCGCGGCGGCGAACTCGCGCAACAGCCGGCCGTCGTCGGCGGCGAAGAGGCGCACGACGCCGTCCGCACCCGCGGCGGCGACGGTAGCGCCGCCGAGGTGAAACGCCACGGCGTACACGGGCCTCGGCGACTCGAAGGTCCAGACGGGAGCCTCTTCGCTCGCCCGGTAGACGCGCACCTCGCCCGTGCCGGCGTGGCTGCTGCCGGCGATGAAGTGTTCGCCATCGGGGCTCCATTCAACCGCGAAGACGCGCCCCGGGAGAGCGGCGTAGGCGCGGATCAGGTTGTAGTCGTCGCCGATGACGCGCTTCTTCTCGCGGTACATCCGGTACACCTTGGGCGCGCCGTCCGCACCGCCCACGAGCAGCTCGTCCCGCGTCGGGTGCCGGTCGACCGCGATGAGGCCACCCTTCAGGGCACCCGGCGTGATGCTCGTGATGTTGTCGATGAACTGCTGTGTCGCGACCTTGGTCAGCTTGAGCGTGCGGTCGCGCCCGACCGACACGAGGTGCGAACCATCGGTCGAGAACGCCGTGTCGAGCACCCAGTCGGCGTGCGCGCCCTGGTAGAGGACCTCCGCGCCGGTCTCCACGTCGATCGCCCGGAGCGTGTTGTCGGCGCACCCGAACGCGATGACCGTTCCATCCGGCGACCAGCTCGCGCCGTAGATCGTGTCGAACGTCACGGGCAGCGACAGGCGCAGCTCCCGCTCCCGCACGTCCCAGACCTGCAGCTCGCCCATCCGCGCCGGCAACCCGCCCGCGACCGCGAGGCGGCTGCCGTCCGGCGAGAACGCGACCGACTCGATCCGTTCGGACAACCCGACCAGGCGCCCCACGAGCCCCGAGCCGTCGGCGCGGTGGAGCAGCACTTCGTGGAATCCGGACAGGGCGAGGAGCCGCCCATCCGGCGAGAAGTCGAGCGCCGACACCACGGGTGGGCGCGCGTAGACGGGCGGGCGTTCCATCGTGAACGGGTGCGCCAGGGACTCCGGCGTGTCGTCGATCGCGCCCTCCGCGATCCAACGCCGGATCGTGTCCACCGCTTCGGGCGTGAGCGGGTCGCCCTCCTCCGGCATCTCCGGCGGAATGTCGTCGGGCGTCGTGACGAGCTCGATGAGCAGGCTCTCGTCCGGTTTCCCCGGCACGACCGACGCGCCGTCTTCGCCACCCTTCATGAGATCGTCGTACGTCGTGAGGACGAGGCGCCCCTTCGCGCGCGCGGGCTGGTGGCAGCCCAGGCAGCTCGCCTGCAGGATCGGACGGACGTCGCGGTGGAAGCTCGTGGGCTCGCGCGCGGCCGCTCCCGACTCCTGGCCCGCGGCGACCGGTGCGCCGACCGCCAACGCGACCGTGAGCTGGACGAGCATCCCGCGGTGAAAGTCACGACCCGCCCGAGGCCACCAGGATCGGCGCGCACGCTCCGGGTCGCCCGTGCATTCGCGTCGTCGGCGGGCCGCCCCAGCCCGGATCCCGCCGGCCCCGGGCGCGCCGCGATCGCCGCCACGGGCCGCCAGGGTCCTCCGCGTCGAGGTTCCCACCGGGGTTGCCGCGCGTCGACTCATGCGAAGAGGCCCAGGACCGGGCTGCCCTTCACGAGCTCGCGCGGCTGGTTGAGGTGGTTGTAGACGATCGTGCCGGGATCGATGCCGACGGCGTGGTAGATCGTCGCCAGGAGATCGCAGGGATGAACCGGGTCAGTGACGGGTGCCGAGGCCGTCTCATCCGACTTTCCGTAGACGAACCCGCGCTTCACGCCCGCGCCGGCGATGACCGCCGTGAAGCAGTACGGCCAGTGGTCGCGCCCGTCCGCGTCGTTGTCGTTGCCCGAGGTGCTGAGCCCCTTGCGCGGGCTGCGCCCGAACTCGCCGACGGCGACGACGAGGGTCTCGTCGAGCAACCCGCGGTCGTCGAGGTCCTCGATGAGCGTCGCCAGGCCGGGATCCAACATGGGGCCCGCCATCTCGCCCATGCGCTTGGTGAGACCCTTGTGGACGTCCCACGAGTGGAGGTCGGAGTTCGCGACCTTGGGCCAATTGATCTGCACGACGCGCGTCCCGGCTTCGACGAAGCGCCGCGCGAGCAGGCAGCTCTGGCCGAACGTCGTGCGGCCGTACTTGTCCCGGAGCGCGTCCGATTCCTCGTGGATGTCGAACGCCTTGCGCGCGCGTCCCGAGAGCACGAGGTCGAGGGCCTTGTCCGCGTATTCGTCCAGGTCGTACTTGGCGACGGCCTTCTCGATCGCCGGCATGCGCGCGTCGATGAGTTGGCGGAGCCGTGCGCGACGCTCGAGTCGATAGATGGACAGCTCGGGCCGGAGCTGGAGGTCCGCGACCTTGATGTTGTCCATCTTCGTGTTGTCGAGGTCGTCACCCGGCGGATACAGGTAGTACGGGTCGTGCGCCCGTCCCAGAAACCCGGCCGTGCCGGCCTTGCCCACGACGTTCGACTCCTGAATCGGCCGCGGCATCATCACGAAGGGCAACATGGAGACCTCGGGCGGCCGGAGGCGCGTGATGTTGCAGCCCATGTTGGGGAAGTCCTTGGGCGTCGGCGGCTCGAGCTGGCCCGAGGGGCTCACCTTGTCGGCCGTGTAGCCCGTGAGCATCTGGTAGTGCGCAGCGGTGTGATTGAACAGGCCGTCCGGGGTGTAGCTCATCGACCGGATGAACGTGAACCGGTCGGTGACCTTGGCGAGGTTCGGGAGGAGCTCCGTCACCTCCATGCCCGGGACCTTGCTCGGGATCGTCTTGAAGACGCTCCGAACGTCGTCGGGCACGTCGTCCTTCGGGTCCCAGAGGTCGAGGTGGCTCGGGCCGCCCTGTAGGAAGACGAGGATGACGCTCTTCGCCTTGCCCCATCCGGGTCCGCCGTCCAAGCGCGGCGCGGCCGCGGCCTGGAGTTGGAGCACGTCGGCCAGCCCGAGTCCGAGGAGGGAGCCCCCTCCAATACGGAGAATCTCGCGGCGGGTGGGCGCGCTCGCGCCCGCCGCGCCTTCCGTGCCAGGCGTTCGCGCAGTGGTCATCGTGTTCGCACTCCTGTCTACCAGGGATCCCGAGGAGACATCCGGATTATGCACGCCCGCGGAGAACTTCGCCAAGGTGCGGCCGCGAATGCCGTGGGCCGCTCGCTGCCGGGGTGGTCGCGGGTGGGTTGGGAGTCGCCGCTCCGCTGGCACGTGCGCTGTCGGGGCAGAGCTGCCAATATGGACCTTGCGGGAGAGGAACCCGAATTGATCCGAGTGGAGCGACCCCAGAACGAAACCCGTCGAATTGCGGTCCTCGCGGACTACGAGATCCTGGACACGGAGGGGGAGGACGCGTTCGACACCTTCGCCGCCCTGGCGTCGCGCGTGTGCGGGACGCCGCTCGCCGGTGTGAGCTTCGTCGATGCGGACCGGCAGTGGTTCAAGGCCCGCGTTGGGCTCGACGCCACGGCGATCGCGCGCGACGATTCTTTCTGCGCGCACACGATTCTCGATCCGGAGCGCGTGCTCGTGGTCGAGGATGCACGCTTGGATCCGCGCTTTGCAAACACCGCGCTCGTCACGGGCGCGCCGCACCTTCGGTTCTACGCGGGGGCGCCCCTCGTCGCCCCCGGAGGGGAGGCGCTCGGGACCCTCTGCGTATTCGACCGCGAGCCGCGCCAACTCGAGCAGATGCAGCTCCAGATGCTTCAGCTGCTCGCGCGCGCCGTCGTCTCGCAACTGGAGCTGCGCAAGAGGGTCGTCGAGCTCGCGCAAGCCAAGCGGGAGGCCGAGGAGGCGACGAGCGCCAAGACGGAGTTCTTCGCGAACATGGGCCACGAGATCCGCACACCGATGACGGCAATCATGGGGATGTCGGAGCTCCTCGAGGACACACCGTTGACGGAGGAGCAGAAGGAGTACGTCCATGTGCTCCGCCAGGCCGGGGTCAGGCTCATGGGGCTGATCGACGGCATCCTCGATCTCTCCCGACTCGAATCCGGGCGGCTCGTGCTCCGCCCCGAGCCGTTGGTCATGCGGTCATTCCTCGCCTCGGTGCTCGAGGTCGCGGCGAAGCCGGCGCAGACCAAGGGGCTCAGCGTCGCGCTCGAGGTCGCGCCCGACGTGCCGGAGGCGGTCTCGGCCGATGCCTCGCGCCTGCAGCAGATCCTCCTCGACCTGCTGGGGAACGCGGTCGAGTTCACGAAGGAGGGCGGCATCGTTCTGCGCGTGA
>Ga0209988_10001806_pt1 | contig 14022 bp, 12 predicted proteins | sample N075metaG_FD_183115 | JGI IMG/M metagenome (GOLD analysis project Ga0209988, IMG submission 183115) | Deep subsurface microbial communities from Kermadec Trench to uncover new lineages of life (NeLLi) - N075 metaG (SPAdes) (version 2) | ecosystem: Environmental > Aquatic > Marine > Ocean trench... | reverse complement strand
TTCGCCTGCGACCGGTGAATTGCTTTGGGAAGTAGAATTTTTAGACGAGTGGAACGAGAACATCGTGACTCCGGTGTTTTATAACGAAATGATTATTCTCTCCGGGGTTCGTAAAGGAACATTTGCCATTAAGACTACCAAAAAAAATGGCAGTTGGGCTACCGACAAAATCTGGCACAATAAGAATCTCCCAATGTATATGAGCGTCCCGGTTGTAAATAACAATCTGCTTGTTGGGTTTTCCAACAAACGCAAAGGGCATTTTTTTACGCTTGATGCTAACACCGGCAAAACTCTCTGGCAAAGTGAAGGCCGGCAGGGCAGAACCGCGGCGTTGATTAGTGCCGGCGAAATCTTGCTTTCACTCACCTCAGACGGCATCCTGATGATATTCAGGAAAACTGGCAATGAGTTTATACCACTGAAGCGATATACAGTTGCCGATAGCCCGACCTGGTCACAACCTGTTATTTTTGGTAATAACGTGCTCATAAAAGATGCCGAAACTTTGGCGCTTTGGAGTTTCAAACCTGAGGAGTTCCATTAAGCATGTCCATTTTCACCAATTCAATTTCAGCCGCAAAAGACGAAGCGGACGCTTACATAAATGCAGTTTTAAAACTCCTTGACGATAAGGAGCCGCTGACGGTGCTTGGGGAACTTATACCGAAATTAAAAAAACTTGCGAATGAACTTTCAGATAAACAACTCAGCCGGCGCGAAGCTCCGGAAAAGTGGTCGATTCTGGAAGTGATTCATCACCTGGCAGACTCGGAACTGGTGTGGGCCTACCGGCTTAGAATGGTAGTTGCAGAAAAACAGCCGCAGATAACCGGCTATGATCAGGATCGCTGGGCGAGCCAGTTAAAATACCACAAGGCAAATCTCGAAGATGTTTTGGAATTGTTGGGAATTCTTCGAAAAACAAATCTGCGCCTGATCAACTCTCTTTCAGATGAAGAATTACAACGAGCGGGCGTTCACAGCGAACGTGGTGAAGAAACTATCAGACACATGATTCGCCTGTACGCTGGTCACGACCTTGTCCACTTAAACCAGATTGCCCGGATTCGAAAATCATGGGTGTAAAGCCAAACATGAATCCAACCGGCTGGTTAAAGTTTCTCGAGGAGATCGCAAGCCAAGCAGACCAAATTGCCCTGCAGTTTTTCCGAAAACAGAATCTTCAAATCGAGATAAAACCGGATCTGAGCCCGGTTACTGAAGCAGACAAAGCAATCGAAAAAGCAGCTTATGAGTTGGTGCAGAAAAATCACCCCGGACTTGGCTTCTTTGGGGAAGAGCAAGGCGAAGTATTGAAGTCGGATGGCGCACGTTTAATAATCGATCCCATCGATGCCACACGCAATTTTATGCGCGGCATCCCCCTATTTGCCACCCTTCTTGCAATTGAAGAAGGAGGTGAAGTCATCGCGGGTTTGGTCTCAGCGCCGGCACTGGCAAGTCGCTGGCATGCGACACGCGGGCAGGGTGCGGTTCGAAATGGCCAGTCAATCGAGGTTTCGGGAATTCAGCAGTTCAGATATTCGCAAGTGTTCCACGGCGACCTGAGCGGTTTGGAAGAAACTGAGCCGCCGCCGGGCGCTTACACTTTGATGAGTCAAGTACAGAGAACCCGGGGGTTCGGAGATTTTTACCAGCACATGCTGGTCGCAGAAGGGGCCGGTGAAGTCGCAATTGACCCGGAAGTGCGACCCTGGGATATTGCGGCGTTGCAGATTATCGTTGAAGAAGCTGGAGGCAGAGCCACAACTCTCGACGGTGACCGCTCCATTTACGGCAACAGCCTGGTAACTACAAATGGTCTGGTTCATGATAAGGTGATCAAAATTTTGGCTTCAAAATGATTAAAAGTGTTTTTTCGAAAAAAAGTTTAGCACGGATTTACCCAGCGCGGCCTTCGGCTGCAACCAAAGAATTAAGCCACGGATTTTTACTGATTGACACAGATAAAATTCGTTTTAAAAAAGACTAAATCATGACAGGCAATTTGAAATTTGTAGAACTTTTGTAGGTTAAAAAAAGTGAAAACTCCATTTATTAAATCCGTGATTTGTCCGTGCAAATCCATGGCTAATAAAAACTTTGCTGAAAAAACACGAGGTTGTCAGCTTGCAGCACCGATAGACATTGATTTGATCTCAATATATTCTTTTTTTATCTGTGAAAATCCGTGTCCCTCTGTGGCTAATTAAATCTTAATCCAAAAATAATTAATACTCGAAAATTACAATAAGGATAAAATGAGAAAAGAAAACTTTCGAAATATCGCCATCATCGCCCACGTTGACCACGGCAAAACCACCCTCTTGGACGCCATGCTGAAACAAAGCGGCACGTTCCGGGAAAACCAGGTGGTCGCCGAGCGGGTCATGGATTCTATGGATCTCGAACGTGAACGTGGCATCACCATTATGGCCAAAAACACCGCCATTTCATACAATGACGTAAAAATAAACATTGTGGACACACCCGGCCACGCCGATTTTGGCGGCGAAGTGGAACGCAGCCTGAATCTCGTAGACGGCGCTCTCCTGCTGGTGGACGCCAGCGAAGGTCCGCTGCCGCAAACTCGCTTCGTTGTGAAAAAGGCGCTGGCGAAAAACCTGCCGATTATTCTCATCATCAACAAAATTGACCGCAGCGACGCCCGCATCGAAATTGTGATCAATGAAGTCTACGATTTGTTCATCGATCTCGACGCTACGGAAGAACAAATCGAGTTCCCGATTTTGTACACCAATGCCCGAGCAGGCGTGGCCCACACAAAGATCGGCGACAGCTCCGAAGACCTCCAGCCATTGTTCGAAACCATTCTTTCCGAAATAGCCGGCCCGGTGGCAAGCGATGATCACGTGCCGCAATTTTTGGTAACTAACCTCGACTATGACTCCTACGTTGGACAAATTGCTATCGGCAGACTCAGTAACGGTGTGCTCGAAATGAACAAAACTTACGCTTTGTGTGGCGAAAGCAGCGTCACCCGCGGGGTTAAATTCTCCGCCTGCTACACGTTTCTAGGACTTCAGAAAACGAAGGTGGATAAACTCGAGGCCGGCGATATTATTGCGGTTTCCGGGGTTGACAATGTCACTATTGGCGACACCATTTCCTCTGAGGATGACCCGCAGCCGTTGCCGCGTATTAAAATCGATGCGCCAACCGTCTCGATGATATTTTACGTCAACAACAGTCCATTTGCCGGCAAAGAAGGCAAATACCTGACCTCGCGGCATCTAAGCGAACGGCTGCAAAAAGAAATTCTCAGCAACGTCTCTCTGAAGATCAAGAAAACCGACCGTGCCGACGCATTTGAAGTGTGCGGCCGCGGCGAGCTGCAAATGGCAATACTCATCGAAACCATGCGGCGGGAAGGATACGAATTCATGGTCTCAAAGCCGCAGGTCATCACCAAAGAAGAAAACGGCAAAGTGATGGAGCCGATGGAGCGCGTCTTCCTCGACATCCCGGAGGACAAAATAGGCGTGGTCACTGAAAAACTGTCAATCCGGAAAGGCAGAATGACCTCCATGCAAAATCACGGTCACGGACGTGTTAATATGGAGTTTGTTATTCCCTCCCGGGGGCTGATTGGGTTTCGCAGCCAGTTTCTCACCGATACCAAAGGCGCCGGAATTATGAACGCCCTCTTCGAAGGGCACGCCGAGTGGTTCGGTCCCATCCCGCAGCGGGTCAGCGGCGCACTGGTAGCCGACCGGGTCGGCAGAATTACCGGTTATGCCACTTTTGCCATGGTCGACCGCGGCGAACTTTTCCTGGAAGTGGGCAGGCAAGTTTATGCCGGGATGGTTATTGGTGAACGCAACCGCACCGAAGATTTAGTTGTCAATATCACGCGCGAAAAGAAGCTCACCAACATGCGCAGCTCAACATCCGATGCAACCGTAACCTTGCGCCCGCCACGACTCCTCTCCCTCGATCAGTCGATAGAATTCATCGCCGAGGATGAGCTGGTGGAAGTAACCCCGAAGAATATTCGCCTGCGCAAAATGGAGCTGGATGCCGGCAAACGGGCTTCGGCCAGGAAGAAGGAAAAGGCGGAATAGCATGCGTTCAGGTTCGGCTTACTTGTGAGGTGTAGTAATCAAAAAAATCGCTTAGTAAAATAGAATCTTACATGCAAGTTTCCAGTTCAATAAAATCACCGCTTACCGTTTTTCTGGAGATGCAGGGATTCCTTCTGCTGGATGGCGGTTTGGCCACCGAATTGGAAAAACGCGGCCATAATCTCAATACTAAACTATGGTCCGCCGGTTTGTTGAACAGCCATCCCGATGAGATTCGCGCCGTGCACCGTGCTTACCTCGAAGCCGGCGCCGATTGTATTATTTCGGCCACCTACCAGGCCACTGTCCCCGGTTTTATGGAAGCGGGCCTATCGGAAAAAGAAGCCAAATCTCTTATCCAAAAGGCGGTTGCAATCGCCCGCGACGCCCGCGACGAATATTTTGCGAGTTGTAGAAACGGCAACAGAGGCAAGACTCGCCCCTTAATTGCGGCCAGCATCGGACCTTACGGAGCCTACCTGGCCGACGGCTCGGAATTTCGAGGTAATTATTCTATTTCGCCGCAGCAGCTTCGTGCATTCCACGAGTCACGCTGGGAAATACTTGCGGATTCAGGGGCCGACCTTTTTGCCTGTGAAACCATTCCCAGCCTTGCCGAGGCCCTTGTTTTGCGGGACTTGATGAAGGCAACTCCCGATGTTTTTGCCTGGGTGAGCTTCTCCTGCATTGACGGCCAGAGAATCAGCGACGGCACCCCTATCCGCGAATGTACCGCCCTCTTTGAGGAATGCGAACAAGTTGTTGCCGTCGGTATCAACTGCACGGCTCCCAAGTTCATCCCCTCACTCATTACCGAAGCACGAAAAGGCACGCCAACCAAGCCCGTGGTTGTTTATCCGAATTTGGGCGAAACATATGATGACACCAAGAGAGCCTGGATAGGCGCGTCAGAATCCGTAAATTTTGCAAAAGCCGCAATTGAGTGGTTTCAGCTTGGCGCCCGCTTGCTGGGCGGATGCTGCCGAACAACGCCAAATCACATCGCTGAAATGAGAAGCTCTTTACTGAGTCTTCAGAAGCCGGCGTGACCATCTTTGCAGTACCCCGTTTTGAAAACAAATTCCTTGACAAACTCAGGCAAAAATATACAAAATTGTCATGCCCGAGTAGTCGGGCATCCCATTACCTGCACTAAGTTGTTGATTTGTCATGGATGCCCGCCTTCCAGGCTGCTGCAAAAGACTCCGAATCTATGAAAATAGTGCGACGGCGTCCCCGCCGAGCCTGCAACGGCCCTCGGCGGGACGCCATCGGGCTATAAAACCGAAATCTGCAACAGCCTGCTTCGCGGGAATGACGGCTTTATAGTTGGTAGAATTACTCAGGCTAATTTCTTATTAACAACGCATTGGCAAGATCATCTAAACCAATATTGTAATGACCGAACTCTGGGCATGCCCAAAATGCAATCGAGCCCTTCAGGCAGGTAAATCAGCGCCATCCCTGCGGGTCGGTGACAAGTCGTCGCTTCTGCGCGGTAGATCGCCAGCCCTTGCCCGACTCTACAATGAGTTGGAAAAGGCCGTGTTGGCATGTGAGGGCGTCGAGATCGTGTATCGGGATAGGTTAAAACGCACTTTTTCGAACTTCACGAATTTTCGCTGACCTGGTTGATGATGAAAGATGCGCTGCGACTGGCTATACACTTGACAAGGGAAGTAAAATAACCACTATTTTTCAAAGTCGTGAAGGACAGAGCCCAACTCTCCCATCTTGCAAAGATTCGCAAGGATGAAAAGTTGAGGCTGATTCTGTCTTATCTGGTTGAGGCGCCATCGTGTATCGCTTGATGAACCTTGAGTCGAAGGCAGTAGTCTTCCCTAAACAACCGGGCGAGTAGCAGAACTCGCCGGAGATCTGGGCCTAACAAACCCAAAGTGTAGCTACTTCGGCTACTACGGGCGATAGCAAGAAATAATTATAACGACCGATAAATGAAGCATGGACATTTCAGGAGCGACATCAATCGCGAAACTGGCTATGGATATGAAAAGCGCAGACATTGGCAACGCGCTTACTGCAGCGGTTACAAGGCAGCTTTTGGCTCAGCAAAAACGACAGGGGCAGGCAATCGTGGAAATGATGAAGCAATCTGAAGAAATTATCAAAAACAGTCACGTCGACATTTACGCTTAACTTAAAAGCGCTTTACCCATCATCCCCGTCCACTCCCCAACCTTTGCATTTATTTGAGTCTGACCCTAGCTACCTTTTAGTGAAAGTGGCTTTTCTTGAGAGATTTTTCAATCTCATGACGTCTTCTTATTAAAAGGATTTCAGACAAGTTAAGGGATTGACAAGGCCATACAAATGGCGACCAGGGAGTTAATTGCAGACTCTAACGGGAGGTGCACCAAAGAAAGAACTCACAAAAACCCAATTCCGCAACCCGTTTTTAGTAAAAGCCGACGTTTCTCGTATACGGAAGGTCTTGACTAAATACTTTGAGGTTCATGGTTACACGGTTTACTCTTATTTGGGGCGTCTATTCTTACTTGACAATGATGGTAAATTTTATATCAATGTTTAAATAAAAAACGAGATGGCAAGCCCATTCCCAATTGCATTCAACTCCCATTCCCGGCCAACTCGCAATGAAATGCCGACCGCACAAAGTGCACCAGCATCACAATAACCGCCAAAAGCTCTGCAAACCCTCTGAGTTAATCGCATTAAAGCAATGGCGAATCATATTTTCCAAAAAATTTTGAGTCTCTTTAAAGGTAGTGAACACATAGTGGGTTCTAAACCCATCCAACGGGAATTATAGAACCCAACCGATGGATAGAATTCATCGCAGAAGATGAACTAGTGTGGCGACGTCTATACCAAACAGTATTCGCTTGCGCAAAATGGGGCTGGATGCAAGTAAACTGGCGGCGGCGAGGAAAGAAGAGAGAAAAATGGATCGACTCCCGGAGAATCTGTTTAAATCCCAGCCATAGCAAATTTTACTTGACTAATTTGCAATAAATTGGCTTTTTTAAGCAAAGTCTCTCACCTGATTAGATAGAATGATTTTCTGTCATGATGACGAATCAAAATTTTATCTTTATCTTCTTGCTTGCACAGCAGCCAAGCATAGCATTTAACGACCACTCTTTTAAGGAAATTGAAAATTTTAACATATTGGAAACTCCATCGGACAGCCGAAGGGGTTTCTGGGGTCAGCAACATTAAGCAAAATTCTAATCATGAATATAGAAATAAATTTCTTTGGCTGATCAACAAAACATGGCAGAGCGAGCTAATTTATTTTATTTAGGCGGTTGAAGATTTAGGTATTTAAAATGGCCACAGCGAATGGAGAAAGGCAATGTTACTAAGAAGTCCGGTTCACGCCCAACAGATTGGTGTTTAGACCAAAGAACGATGAAGAGGTTTCGTATTTCTTCCGCCTGTTCAATAGTAACAATTAAATCGGACTACCCATTGGACTTTTTTCCGCTTTTCTTTTTATAGCACTCTCTGCAGCATGAAATAAACGTTAGCCAAACCCATGCCATTCCGCAGTGGGTTCACCCGATTGCACAACTCGCATCCCCGCATCAGCGAATCTTTTAAAGGCAGCGTCTGCATCATCCGTATAATCTATGACTCCCGGAATCACGACCGGCGAGGTACAATCTTCCAAAAGGAAAATTTTCTCAGTTAGCTTCGCATCAGTTGCGCGAATTTCTTTGAGTAAATCATCGATGGTCCAGGCGACGCAGTGGCTCTTGGCCTGGCCGGCAATGATGACCGCATCAAACTCCATGAGCTTTTTGAGGAATGTGTTGTTTTTTTTAGCGATTGTTTTTCCTTTGCCGTCTTCTAAAACTTCCGGGTTTAAGACAGAATAATTTTCCGTGAGCGGATTGCTCCCTTTTTCTTGTACATCCGGTTGGCTCAGACGCGCCACACTGTGGAAGAAGATGGCTTCCTCTACAGAAGAAACCAGGGCGTGACCGATGCCGCCGAGCATGGCATGATAAGGCCAGATGGTCAAAGCGTACTTATCCCCCGCTTGCAATTGTTTGGCATAATGGAGCAAGTACTCCTGACCGTAATTTTTATCAATGCCAAGCGCCCGACCGACTGCAGAATTGAACTTCCAGGTGCCCTGCTGAATATCTTCTTCTGAAATCAGGGTGAACGGCGCCGGATGCTCGCCTTTTTCATTCACCAAGAAAATGTTGTGGAAAATTTGCATGGCCTGGTGCGTATCCAGGGTCGGACAAATCTCCGTGATGACATCCAGATTGCGATAGATAAATTCACAAAGCCTGCGGCTGTCATCCACCGCACCGGTTCCGGAACGCCCGCCTACATACAACTCAAAACCGGGAATGCAGAAGGTGTTCTGGACATCTACCGGCAGGAGACAGACCCGAAAAATGTCAGTGGCAGCAGGCTGAATGTTGTGTCTTTTGGCCCACTCTTCAGCATCTACCGAGCGTTCCTGATAGGGAACTCTCCAAACAGCGCTCACTCGATCAGGTCGAAAGAATTTTGGAATTGGCAGGTCTTTATTTTCCATGCCTAAAATTTCACCCAAAAAGGTTCAGTTTTGTCATTCCGGAATGTTTACCCGCTTGAATCATGCGGGCACAAGCTTATCGGGAATCCGGAAATGTCGCCGGAGATTCCCGCTAAAATCACGCGGGAATGACACCCAATGAGAAAGACAAAATTTCAGTTGCCTTGCCCCCGCACAGATTCAATCAACCCGTGCTTCAGCTTCCAAAGTTTGGGCGTAAGCGAAACGTGATAAATATGCGGATTCATCAATCGCTTGACGCCGGTATCGAGGCGCCCGACGTCTTTTTTACGGATTTCGCGCAACTCCGGAATCGAGGGATATTCGTAAGCAAGTTCACCCTCTTTCAAAATCTCTATTAAAAGCGGCTCGATTTCCTTGATCAGTCTCTTGTCAAGTTTTCTGGAGACATTCGAATCCGAACTGTGGTGCAAAATAATCTCATCACTTTCACGCGGATCCTCGTCGTTGAGGCTCAAAAGGTCGGCTGTGGCTTTGTTGCGCTGGTCATAAATTCGCCAGGCCTGCTTATTACCCGGGTTAATTGTCTTGAAGCGCGATTCCGACAGCTTAATCGCAGGAATCCAATCACCCTTGTTCTGCAAAGCCACGAGTTTATAAACCCCGCCCAGCGCAGAATCACCGGCAGAAGTAATTAGCCTCGTGCCCACGCCGTACGAAAGCCGTTTGATCAGACGGTCCGGGTCGATGCCATTTCGCGGACCCTCCTGTTTAATCTGGGTGGTAATTTGCCAGATGTTCAATTCATCCAGTTCATTGGATAACACAATCGTCGTTTCCGGAAACCCGGCGGCATCCAGCATCTTCGCGGCTTCGATGCTTAAATAAGCAAAATCGCCTGAATCGAGCCGAATCCCAACGGCGTCGTGCCCCTTCTTCTTTAATTCTTCAAAAACCTTAATGGCATTTGGAATACCGCTGTCCAAAGTACTGATGGTATCGACCAACAACAGACACTCATCCGGGTAAAGATCCGCGTAAGCGCGAAAGGCGTCGAGTTCGGTCATGCCCAAAGTCAGAAAAGTCTGCACCATGCTGTGAGCGTGCGTGCCTTTTGGGGGCAAGCCAAGGACGTGTGAAATTCCAACGTTGGAGGTAAAGTCAGCGCCGCCAATGAGCGCTGCCCGAGCCCCGGCAAGGACACCTCTATCGTGTCCGCGCCGGGCGCCAAATTCCAATATCACTTGCCCCTGACTCACTTCCCGAAGTCGAGCCGCTTTTGTGGCGACCAAAGTCTGGTAATTAAGTTGATTCAGCAGCGCGGTCTCAAGAATTTGTGCCATGGCCAGCGGCCCTTCCACTACTGCCAGCGGCACGCTCGGGTGGACCACACGTCCTTCAGGAATGGCCCGCATTGATATTGCTTGATAATTCCCATTGTCATTGAGCCATTTGAGAAAATCTTGTTCGAATACCGGCTTTCCAGTCCGTCCCCGCTGGGCGCTCAAATATTGGATGTCCTCCTTGCGAAATCTGACATTCCGCATCCAATCGGTTAACCATTCAAGGCCGGCCATGATGCAGTAACCTGCTTTGTGGACGCCATAATCCGGATAATCGCGGAAGAAAAAATCAAACTGCGCTGGTTTCTCATGGACGCCCATGCGATAGTAAAGCTGGGCCATTGTGAGTTGGTACTGATCGGTGAAGAGAATACCTTCGGCGGTGGATTTGTCTGGTTTATTCATTGAAATAAAAACTTAACAAGCTGAAAGCTGAACTCCAAACTATTTCAAATCTTTTAAAACTTCGCGGGCGGCGTTATAACCCGGGGCGCCGGTCACGCCACCGCCTGGATGTGTGCCTGCCCCGCAGAGATATAAATTTTCAACCGGCGTACGGTAGCGGCCCCAACCTGGCACCGGCCGCATCAACAGAAGTTGATCCAGTCCCATTTGGCCATGGAAAATACTGCCCTCGGTCAGGCCGTAATCGCGCTCAAAATCTAAAGGCGTTAGAAGATGTTGATGCAAAATGAGTTTCCTGAAATTCGGCGCATATTTGGAAATCGTTTTAATGATCACTTCCGCTAATTTCTCTTTCTGTTCGTCCCAGTCTCCTGACTTGAGACGGTAAGGTGCATATTGCATGGTGACGGACATCACATGCTGACCTTCCGGGGCGAACATTGAATCCAGCACTGAGGGAAGAACGATGTCTAAACTGGGTTGTTTCGAGAAGGTGCCATATTTTGCATCATCATAGGCGCGCTCCAAATACTCGAGACTTGGACAAATGATGATGTGGCCGCTCAGTTGACTCCCAGGGTTGGCAACGCCTTTGAATTTCGGCAGGCCGCTGAGAGCAAAATTCATTTTTGCTGTGGTGCCGCGAAAGCGAATATTTTTCACCATTCGGTTGAATTGGGGTCCAAGATTTGGCGCTCCTACCAAATCAAAAAAAGTTCTGCGGGGATCCGCATTTGAAATAATTGCTTGAGCTGAAAGCTCGTCACCGTTTGCAAGCACGACACTTCGGGCTTGATATTCATTTACGACGATTTGCTTGACTTCAACCCCGGTTTTGATTTCAGCGCCGTGCTGTTTTGCGGCTTTCGCCAAAGCCATGGATAATTGCCCCATTCCACCGCGCACGAATTTGCTCGCTCTAAATCCGCAGGAGGAACCAATGGCGTGATAAAGCATCATAAAAGTCGTTCCCGAAGCCATCGGGCCCTGCATGCTGCCGGTCACACCCGACGCACCGATCGCGCCTTTCAAAGCATCGCTCTCAAACCATTCATCCAGGAATTGTATGGCCGGCATGGGAAGAACTTTCAAAAAAGCCATCATGTCCTGCTTGCCGAGGCGTTTAAGCTGTAACCCCGATTTGATCCAGGGCAATAAGTCCCGGAAGTTTAAATCTTTTACAGGCGGTGGAGTTGAAGTTCGTACCCCGGCCAGAACTTTCGTCAACTGTTCAAGGTGCTGACAAAATTGTGGAAATTTAACCGCATCGGTTTTTGAGAAATGAGCAATTTCTTCCTGGCTCTTTTTTACATCCCGCCAGAGAGTCAGGGGTGTGCCATCCGGTTGCAATGCGCATGCTTCGACCTGACTATCGATAAATTCAAGCCCATATTTCTGCAAGTCGAGTTTGCTGACAATTTCAGGGAGCAACAACCCCGCATCGTGGGCGCCGGTATTGAATTTAAATCCCGGGAAAAATTCTTCAGTCGCGGCTGCGCCGCCAAGACATTGACGGCGTTCCAGAACCAGTACCTTTTTACCAGCCTTTGCTAAGAACGCGGCGGTTACGAGACCGTTGTGGCCAGCTCCGATTATGATTGCGTCGTAGTTATAGGACATAATTATTAACCACTAATGATCACGAAACTAACACCCATTCAAAACACTTTTTTAATTAATTGTCACCAAAACTACATGGAGACCGAGGCATCTGGCCTTTCGTTCCGACGCAGAGCATCGGAACGAGATTGTTAAGTGAGGAGCGAGTTCAGGGACTGCGCTCATTGCCCTTCCCTCCTCGGCTTCCGTAGATCCTTCAAAATTTCCATCGCTGCTAATCTTCCCGGCGCCCCCATAATCCCACCGCCGGGATGCGTGCCGGATCCGCACTGGTAGTAATTCTTCACCGGTGTGCGATACTTGGCAATCCCGGCCGCAGGGCGCAAGAAAAAAAGTTGTGAAAGGCTCAGTTCGCCTGCAAAAATATTGCCCTGCGACAAGCCAATGGTTTGCTCGATATCCAGCGGCGTAATCACCTGCCGGTGTAAAATAATATCTTTTAGATTCGGAATATATTCAGCCACCGTGTTGATGACGGTATCACCAAATTCTTCGCGGCGCTCCTCCCAGGTTCCTTCTTTTAGATTGTAAGGCGCGTATTGCACGAAACAAGACATGACGTGTTTCCCCGGCGGCGCCATGTCAGGATCGATCATAGAAGGAATAATAATATCGATATACGGTTTTTGTGAAAAGTTACCGTACTTGGCATCATCGTAGGCGCGCTCGAGGTAATCCACGCTTGGACTAATCGAAATGGCGCCGCGTAAATGCGGCCCGTAACCGGGCATACATTTTAAATCGGGTGCGGCATCAAGAGCCAGGTTCACTTTTCCGGAAGAGCCGTTAAATTTAAACTTTTTAATCGAGGCGAGCAAATCTACCGGCAAATGTTCAGCATCGATTAGTTTTAGAAAAGTCATGTTGGGATCCAGAGAGGAGACCACTACATCCGACAAAAATTCGTTACCATTCTTAAGCGCGACTCCGGCAACCTTCCCGCCTTTGACCATTACCTTTTCCACAGCGGTTTCGGTTTGTATTTCCACGCCGAGCTCCCGGGCGGCGCTGGCGATGGCATCCGCAATTGCTCCGGTGCCGCCTTTAGCAAACCCCCAGGTGCGAAAGTTACCATCGATCTCGCCCATATAGTGGTGCAGCAACACATAAGCAGTTCCCGGCGAACGCGGTCCTAAAAATGTTCCGATGATTCCGCTGGCCGCAAGGGTCGCTTTCAAGACATCGGTTTCGAACCATTGCTCGAGAAAGTCGGCTGAGCTCATGGTCATTAATTTGATAAGCATGTGGAGATTTTCCTCGCTCAGGCCAAGCAAATGCTTCCCCAATCCGGCAAGGCCAAACAGATCCTTAGGATTAATTTTCGTCGGATCGGGCGGGATAATCCCAAGCATATATTTAACAGCTTTAGCCATAAACAACATGGTGCGGCCGTAATCCTCGTAAGCTTCTGCATCTCGCTGGGAGAAGCGGGCAATGTCCCGCAAAGTGCGATAATGGTCATTGTCGCGATAAAGACAGGTGCCATCCGAAAGCGGGGTCAATGTACTTTCGAGGGGTAAAACGGTTAAGCCATGTCTCGGCAAATCGAGGTCGCGAATAATCTCCGGCCGCATCAAACTAACGACATAAGAGAAAACAGTGTATTTAAATCCGGGGTACAATTCTTCCGTCACGGTGGCGCCGCCAACCAAATACCGCTGTTCCAGGACCAGGACTTTTAACCCGGCCCGGGCCAGATAAGCCGCGTTTATCAGGCCGTTGTGGCCGCCGCCGATTATGATTGCGTCGTATTTATTTGGCATATTTTTGGGTATTAATTTAGAAAGTCTCGCGTAACATTCTGGATACTCAGACTTTTACTCGTCCCCATAATCTGCGTGGGGGACGCAACGACCGGAGTTCCCGGCCTTTCGTTCCGACGCAGAGCATCGCAACGAGACAGGTACGCTCTTCGCTTCTCGCTCCCTCGATCTTCGTAGTTAGTTACTCTCACTCGCTTTTGGGACAACTCCTTTTCCGCTCCGGGTTAAAAAACGGCGTCTGCACAACCGTCGCTTCTGCTTGTTTACGGACAAACTCAACGGTAATCTCGAAATTAACTTTC
>Ga0209988_10001804_pt1 | contig 14035 bp, 10 predicted proteins | sample N075metaG_FD_183115 | JGI IMG/M metagenome (GOLD analysis project Ga0209988, IMG submission 183115) | Deep subsurface microbial communities from Kermadec Trench to uncover new lineages of life (NeLLi) - N075 metaG (SPAdes) (version 2) | ecosystem: Environmental > Aquatic > Marine > Ocean trench... | reverse complement strand
GTACGGCCCTGCGGGCCGACACTCGCTTTCGTACGACCCGCCGAATTCATTGGGTGGCACGGTTGTGCTCGCGAAGCGAGCTCGGCCGTGTCTTCGGGCCTGTGGTGCGACGTTCGAAGACACGGCCGAGCGAGCTTCGCTCGCACAACCGTGCCACCCGGAAAACCGCGAGTCTGAGCGGACGTGCAAGGACATACGCGCGGCGGACCGGTCTCCGGCGGCACGGCCGACGGAGCGGTAGTCCGCCTGCGGCTGATCGCCCGTGGAGCGACGTCCAACCACGGGCGAGCTCGCTCTCGCTCGCTCGGCCGTGCCACCCAATTCATCCGACGGGTCTGGCCGGACGCAAAATGACTGCTCTACGTCCAGTTGGCCAACACGATCAACAGGTCGACGATACCGACCTCGCAGTCGCCGTCGAAGTCGGCCGTGCACGCGACGGGCGGGTCGGGGCACGCGCCCCATTCCCCGATCACGAGCAGGAAGTCGACGATGCCGACGATACCGTCCTGGTCAACGTCGCCGGGTAACGTCGGGCCGCCGGCAACCAGGGTGATGATCTGGTCCGCGTCGAACGGCCCGCAGAAGACCTCAGTACGCGACGCGAGCGAACCGGATCGGGGCCAAACGATCTCGATCCGATCCACGGTCTCGGCGGACCCCAGCCCGAACGCGAGCCGCGTGTCCTCCGTCGCCGTCGTGCTGGTACCGCTGGCGAGGTGCCGCATCCGCATGGTGCCGCCGGCATGCACTCGAACGACGGCTCCGACGGCATCGAGGTTCACCGCCGTCCCGTCGCCGACGAGCCGCAGCTTGATCCAGGTGTTGACGGTTTCGGTGAGGTTCTCGTAGATGCTGAGCGAGGCCTCGGGCGATCCGGTGTTGCAGACGATGATGTCCTGCCGACCATCGTTGTTGAAGTCGATCTGCACGGCATAGCGGCTTTCGGCGAAGATCCCGTTGAGCACGGCCGAGAGGTCATCGAACCCGTCGAGACCGTTGTTGCGGAACAGCACATCAAAGTTGGAGCCCTGGCCGAGGCTGCCGGACATGAACAGGTCGAGGTCGCCGTCGTTCTCGACATCGATCCAGGTGACGCCCCAGGCCCAGATCGAAGTGACCAGGGGCACGGCCGCGAACACGCCCGCATCGAAGTGGTAGTACGAACCGACGCTGCCGTTGGACACGACCACGTCAAGATCGCCGTCGCCGTCATAGTCGCCGGCGGCGATCCCCATCGGTGCCGGACCGAGGTTCGTGAACCCGAAGGCCGCGGCGGCATTGACGAATGTCCGCCCGCCCCGCCCGTCGGGCGAGTTCAGGAGCAGCACTGTGTCTCCGGGCCGGGCGAGGGTGACACAGTCCTGGTATCCATCGCCGTTGACGTCGATCCACGTATGCGAATACACGCTGTTGGCGGCGTCCAGCGTGGGCAGGCGGCTGGAGTCGTATGTGAATGTGCCGTCACCGTTGTTCTCGAGGAACTGGAAGTCGACGCCGGCTCCGACGCACCCGATGAGCAGGTCGAGGTCGCCGTCGAGGTCGTAATCATTCCAGGAGACGGAATCGGCGCTGCAGCCGGTCTCGGCGCGGACGCCCGACGGGATCGAGACGTTCGTAAACGCCCCGGTGCCGTCATTGAGATACAGGAGGCCGAACGAACCGTCTCCGTGGGCACCGGCCATGAACACGTCCACATCGCCGTCGTTGTCGTAGTCGGCCGCAACGACACCTCGCGAGAATCGCGAGACCCCGTCTGCGTCGTCGAAACCGCTCCCATCCGTCGAGTCGACGAAGGTCCGATTGCCCGGCCGCTTCGGGTCGGGCACGTTGAGATACAGGTGCGCTGGCCGGCCGCCGGCGTCACCGATGACCAGGTCCGGGAAGCCGTCGCCGTTGCAATCCAGGACGGCGAGCCCACCGCGGTGGTACCCGAGATCGATCACGCCGGCCGCGCCCTGGTCGGCGAACCGGATGCCGTCGATCACGACCTGTGCCGTGATTGAGTCCACCCCGGTCAGCGGGATGAGTAGCACCCAAAATATGAGCCTCTGTCGGTCCATAATGCGTGTTGTAATAGCATAGGAGCGATGCCGGCGTCTATGGGTCAGCCACCGGCAACGAGGTCGTCACGTCGCCGTCGCTGGAAAGAAGCTGCAACACACCCTGCCTGCCGAGTGCCCGGTACCGCTCCACGGCGACCATGAGCACGTCCATCGCGGGCACCCGGGAAAAGTCCGGCCGCCCGAACCGGACTTCGATCGGCGGCAACGTGAGACCGACCGGACTCGACACGCCGGGCAGACCGTCCTCCATCGAACCACCGGACCATGCGTAGAGCACCAGCTCCGAGCCGGATGACTGGGTCAGCGCGATCCAGAGACGATCACTTCGTTGAACAGCAACGCCGGGGAGGCTCATGGATCCCACCAGGACACCGGCACTGTAGATGTCCGCGCGGATCGCCTGCACGTTCAGGACAGCGGAGATTTCGACGTAGTTCCCGTCGTCGGCAAAGATCGTCGCGAGGTACAGCCGACCTTCGTCCTGTGTAGCCGACGGGTGGCCCAGCCAGTCCTCCGACGAAAACGGCACGTGCAGTTCGAGACCGACGGTCCACGACTCGCCGAGCGCACCGAGCGGCTGCGTGACCTGCTCGGCGGGGCTCTTCGATCCCGGCGCGGTCGAGTACGGCGGTGGCTCACCGGCGTAGTACCCGTCGACCATGACGAGGAAGTCAGCGATCCTGGGGACCGCTCCTTCGGCAAGCAGACGCAACCGCGGCGTGTAGTCGCCGGCGAACCCGCTGTTGTCGAGCATCGCGGTGAACGGCACCCATTGCTCCCGGCTGTTAAGCCGGCATTGCCGGGCGACCTCGCCGGCCTGTCCGCCGGCGTCGGTGAGCTGCACCCGTGCGACGAGTCCTTCGGGGCCGATCACCCTGAACCACATCGGCACGTACACGAATCCCGACGCGACGGTCGCGGCGCCGGCCGGCAGGAACTCGATGTACTGATCGCTCGACGCGTCGGCCTGGACGCGGTAGATCGGACCGAGCCCGGGCGCGTCCAGCGGTTCGCCTGTCACCGGATGCATCCCGTCGGTCACGAGCGTCAGCGTCGTGGTGCCGCCGGCAGCGGCCCCGATCAGCCCGCCACCGCCGTCGACCGCAAGCAGGTTGGTCCCACCCGGCGCGATCGAGAGCCCGCGGCTCGGACCACGGCTCACCGGCGCCGGCATCGACCAGATCCCCTGCGGTTGCCACAGGCCTGCGCGGTTGAACAGCAGGATGTCGTCGCCGTGCAAGGCGACGAACGCATTGTGCTTCAACGACGACGGGAGTCTTGCGACCGTCATGAAGTTCATGTCGTCGTCGGAGTAGACAATCCTCGCGCCATCGATCGCCTCCCACCACTCGAGATTATTCGGGAAGATCCTCGTCACGGATCGGTGCGATCGTTCCGGCGCCGGCTTGTGGAACCACAAGGCAACATGGCCGCCCGTATCGCCGCCCGACCATTCCGCGCCCCAGAGTCGCGTGAAGGTCAGCCCTTCACGCGGATCGTCGGGTACCGCACACTCGAACACACCGCCCGACTGGACGTCTGCTCCCACGAGAAAGTGGTTCTGGTCGCGGCCGGGCACGGCGCCGCCGAACTGGTTGGCGACCGTCCCGGCGGGTTGGTCCGGATGTGTCCCGGCACCGTAGGCGCGGTCATAGGTCATCCAGTTGAACGGGTTGGTGTAGTCATCCCAGTTCGCGCAGGTATAAAGGATGTTCTCGTTGCGCGCCGATCCGTCGCCCAACGCGACGACGACGCCGCGCGGCGTCCACGCTGCGGTATGAAAGTGCGTGTCATCCTCGACATGCTCGTCGATCAGGAACAACTCGCCGAAGCTCCAGGACTCTTCGGTGTCGGAGCGCGTCGCATCGAAGAGAAAGACCTGGCCACCCTTCTTTATCCCTTGTGAATTGATGTAGTCGACCACGGGGATGAAGGCGTGCAGTAGCGGATGCTGCCCTGCGATGACCGGGTAGTACGCGGTCATCGCCCAGGGCCTGACGCGGGCCAGGCCGAGCGCCGTGTCATCGCCGTTGAGTGGTGGCCCGTCGCCGATGATCTCCAGCGCGAAGTCGCCGTCGGCGTCGCGTTGCAACGCGACGACCGAGATTCCCTCGACCTGCCAGTCACGAAGCGACACGTCCTGGTTGACATCGTAATACCGCTCGCACAGGAAGAGGAAACACCCCGGCAGCACGATCCCGGCCTCGGGCTCGTAGGCAAAGAACTCCTGCTCCAGCGCCGACCCGACCAACAGGTCCCGGACCGACCCCCTGTTGATATTCATGGAGAACGTCGGGTTGCCGTCACTGACCGCGACGTTGATCCAGAACTGGATCGTCCCGAATCCCTGCTGGAAATAGCAGAGCATGGGGTCGGTGCCGTTGCTGTCAAAGCCGCCGGCGACCCACGAGATGCTCTGCACCGTGGACCTGACAAGCGTCCACTCCTGCAGCGGGGCCCGCACCTGCGGCCGCCCCCACCGCGGCTCGCCGGCGGCGACCGCGACGCCCAGGACGTCCCGGGTCGCGTAGTCCCGCACCACCGAGACCGGCCCCAACGCACCGACCTGGCCGTGGTCGTAGATCGCCCGGGCCTGCGACGTCAGCGCCGGCGGCGTTCCCCCACTGCTGACGGCGATCTCGGCGGCGAGAGTATCCGGCAGGCTCTCGGGACTCACCGGTCCGGAAATCGATCGTTGCGCCGCCGGCAGCGCGTCGCCCAACGTCGCGACGACGATCGCGGCGTCGGCAGGTCCGACACACCCGTCGCCATCGAGGTCGGCCGCCGCATCGAACGCAGTGTCGCCGCGGCACATGCCCACGGCGGCCACCACCCGGCCCATGTCACGCATGTCAACGACGCCGTCGCGATTCACGTCACCGTCGAGTACGAGGTACCGCAGGACCGTTCGGCCGCCGTCCACCGGAGCGTCGTCGACGATGATCGAGACCCTGTCGCCGCGGATTGCCGGGGTGAAGGTGATCTCCAGAACACCGGTCCGCTGGTCGTAGCGGGTCTCGAATCCGCCGACGAAACCACGGCGGGCGGTCCGGACGCGGACCGCTTTATCGGCAACCGCAACCGGCCCCGCGTATGCCACGCGGACCTCGTGCAGTCCGTCACCGTCAACGATCCACGAGCCCGACGGCGGCTCCGGCAACACACCCGGTGGCCCCGCCGCGGCGTTCGCGACAAGTGACGCCGCTATCGCCGTGACACAGCCGAACCCGGATACTCCATCCCGCATTCGATGCCCCTCCGATCGGAACCATCATAGCGCGTACCGGATTTGAGGCCTGCCGCCAAGATAACCCGGCGCGGACGCAACTTTTTGTTTCCCTTTGAACGGTGCCGGATTAGGCTTCGCCAGAGTGGAATAACTCCGGTCCGGGGAACTGATCCGGGAAGGGCACCAACGCTCTGACCCCAAGAACGCCGGGGTTGCCGCGGGTGTTGCGTCCAAGAGAATCAAAGAGAGGCATCTGAGATGAGAATCAAGACATCGATCAGCGCGGGCGCCATTCTTGCCGTCTCCATCGGCGTAACGCCCGGTCAACACGCTTCCGCGGATATTGTCGTGGACTTCAGCCCCGACACGACTGGTGTCGCGGCAGTACTCAATTTTGGAAACAGCAGTAGTCACCAGCAGACTGGCGACAAGTTCACCTTGACAGTCGCAACGACGATCGAAGGTGCGTCGATCTTTTCCCTGAGAGACGCCCGCGGAGGACATGTCGGCTTTCCCGTCAGGCTTGTAATTCTTCCCGATGACGGGGGCCTGCCGGGCGCGGACCCGGTGATCGATGTCGACACACTGCTCGACGAGGTCGACGAGCTCCTGGCAACCTCGCTGCCGTGTCATAACCGGAAACATGCTTCGATCCCGCCCCAGACCTTGCCCGCGGGAACGTACTGGTTCTTCATGAAAGGCACATTTGGTTCCGACATCGGACTCACGTCAGGACACTATGACGACAACCTGGTTTTTCTTGGTTTCCCACCGCCCGTGCTGGATATTCCCTTCGCCGGGCATGGAGATGTGTTCTTCGCCATCCACGGCACTCCCGACAATGACAGCGACGGCGATGGTGTGCCCGACGACGAAGACTGTCAGCCCGACTCCGACCTCCGCGAGACTGTGATCATCGACGGCTGTGACTCGGGTGTTGTGAATCTGCTGTTCGACGACGGCTGCACGATCGCCGATCTGATCGCCGAATGTGCCGTCGATGCCAACAACCATGGCCAGTTCGTGAGCTGCGTGGCTCATCTGACCAACGACCTCAAGAAGGATGGCTTCATCAGCGGACAAGAGAAGGGCGCAATCCAGAGCTGCGCCGCACAAGCTGACATTCCATGAGGAATGCCCGTCCATCGGACTGACTCGTTCGCGCAACTTAGCGAAGGGCGATCACGGTATCCAGAATATCTGGGTCGACCCGTTGATGAAGTTGTAGCTAAAGAGGACCTCGCCTGTCGTACCCGGATTGTCGCCGTTGGTGTCGTAGTGGTAGATGTAGTTTGTCCCTGCGAATGGCCACGCAGCGGCCATGTACTGCTTCCAGCCGTTGTCGTCGTGCGGTATCGGCGTATCGAGTACCGCGTCAAACAGCGTCGGCTCCGGGCGGACGACGTCACCAAGATTATCGGGGTAGTAGTCGCCGTTGAAGTCTCCGGGGAGGCCGGCCGTGTCGCCTGTCGCATACTGCATCTGGAGCAGTGCAAGACCTTCCTGCACGGCACCCATGACGGCCAGCATCGACGCCCGGCGCGCCTGAACTCTGTAGTCAAGGAAACGCGGGAGCGCAAATCCGGCCAGAACCGCAAGTACCAATACCACGGCCAGGAGCTCGGTCAATGTGAAACCCGCTTGACGCGGGCCGGCCACCCCCAGGAAAGGGCACAACATGGACTCCAGGACCAGAGGCCCCTCGGCGCCTGGGGACCGAACCCCGGACACCCGGCCGACTTTGACGGCGACGGCTTCGTCGGCATCAACGATTTCCTGGACCTGCTCGCCCATTGGGGCGACTGCCCGTAGCGGTGAACTTCAGTTCCCCGATTTGTCCGGGTGCGGCGGCGGCAGCGCATCCGGGATCGGCTCCTGCTCGATCTTCTGCTTGAGATAGGCGATCGCGGCTTCGAGCTGGGCGTCGCGTCCCAGGAAGGTCTCGTGTGGCAGGTTGTCCACGACGACGTCGGGCTCCACGCCCCAGCCCTCGATCAACCACTCGCCCTCGGGGCCGTAGACGCCGTACTCGGCCGCGGTCGCGATACCGCGGTCGACGAGCCGGTTGCTCGAAGAGAGCCAGATCTCGCCACCCCAGGTGCGTGTGCCGAAGAGCTTCCCGATTCCGAGCCGCTTGACACCCTCGGCGAACGCCTCACCGTCCGACGCGGTGCGCTCGTTGCACAGGACGACGACGTGACCGCGGAAGGCGTACTGCATGTTCCAGGACGGTGCGTGACCCATCCGCTGACTCCAGTAGAACCACGCCTTGCGCAGCAGGCGACCGATGATCCAACTGTCGATGTTGCCACCGCGGTTGTGGCGGACGTCGACGATCAGGCCCTTGCGGGTGAACACCGGGTAGTACTCGCGCGCCCACTCCGTGAAGTTCCTGCGGCCCATGGCGCGGAGATGCACGTATCCGATGTCGCCGTCACCGAGTTCGTCAACAGCGAGCCGGCGCGTGTACTCCCACTGGGTGTAGCGCAGGTCAACGGCGGCCCGGAGCGTGATCGGCGTCGCGATGACGTCGCGGGTTGCGGCATCCGCGGACCGGACACGCAGCAGCACCTGCCGCCCGGCCTGGTCACGCAGAAGCGCCCCGATGTCGGGCACCGACAACGTCGGCGTGCCGTTGATCATCTCGATCAGGTCACCGGCGACGATGTCCACGCCTGACCGGGCAAGCGGGCTGCGACGCTGCAGATCGTCGGGGTCCGAGCGGTAGACGTGCTCGACGCGGTAACCCCCGGCGGCTTCGTCGCGCTGGAGCAACGCACCCAGCGACGCCGGGGCGACGCTGTCGGTGCCCGAACGCACCTCGCCCGATCGTACGAAGATGTGCAACGCCGCCAGCTCGGACACCATCTGGGCCATCAGGTCCGACAGTTCCTGCCGCGTCGTCACGCGATCGACCAGCGGCAGGTACTTGTCAAGCATCGCCTGCCAGTCAACGCCGTGCATGTCCTGGTCGTAGAAGTAGTCACGCTCCAGACGCCACGACTCCACGAACATCTGCCGCCATTCCTGACGCGGCTCGATCGACAACTTCCAACGGGACAGGTCCACCTTCTTCTTGTCCAGATCGGCCTTGCCCGGCTTGGCGTCGATGATGTAGAGCGTGTCGTCCTTGCGGAGCAGGATCTTCTTGCCGTCCTGGGAGAGCTCCCATGTGCCGACATCCTCGACGATCGTCCTGGCCTCGACGTCGATCCGGGCGATCTTCGCACTCTCGAGCGATGCTTCGTTCTCGCCGGTCGGCCGTGACTGCCAGAAGAGCGTTTCGTCGTTGACACGAAGGTTGCTGTAATTACCGGCGGGCAACGGGACCTCGTGCAGTCTCGCCTGCAGGCCGTCGAACTCGATCACGACGCTCGGCGTCGGATCGTCGCCGTCTTCGTCCTGGTCTTCGTCCTCATCTTCGCCCTCGTCTTCATCCTCACTCTTCTTTTCGTGCAGCTCGTCGTCGGGCGCGAACGGCGAACGCAGCCCCTTCTGCAATGCGAGGTGGTACAGACGCGTCTTCTTGTCGAGGTAGGGCTCGGGCTGATAGGGACCCCACGGGCTACCAACGATCGACCGCAGGTTGCGATCGGATAGAAAGTACAACCACTCACCATCCGGGCTCCAGGCGGGGCTGTAGCTGTCGTAGCGGTCGGTCGTCGCGTGGACGACCTTGCCCTCGTCAACACCGTAGATACGGATGTGCCGAAAGAGGTTGTCGGCCTGGGCCACGTAGGCGAGCCACTTGCCATCGTGTGTCCAGGCGAGCTCGCGGAAGCCGTCGATGGGCGACTCGTCGATCTTGCGGTCGCGTTTGTTCTGCAGATCGTAGAGATAGAGCCGCTGGTTCTTGTCGTCGTGCGCGACCCACCGACCGTCGGGCGACGGAATGCCCTCCCACCGCAGGACGCGACCCTCGTGGGTCAATTGTTCACCCGGCCCGACTCCGTTGTCCGGCAGCGTCCACAGCTCGACTTCGCCCGTCTCGTCGGAGAGTGCCAGCAGACGCTCACCGTCGGCGGCGAAACGGGCGGCGCGGTATCGCACCCCCTCCTGCCGAGCCGCCTCGACAAGCCGGCCCTGCCGCGCGGGGGCGACAAAGATGCGGCCGCGCGCCGTGAGCACGACGCGATCGCCGTCGGGTGAAAGGTGCGCGGCGGTCAGGTAGTCCATCGGCTCGGTGATCCAGTGCTCGCGTGTCTGGTCGAGATCGGTCTCGAGCGTGATCTGGAGGCGGCGGTCGCGATCCGCGGCAATGTCGTACAGGTGCAGGTCGGCGCCGAGCTGGTAGACGATCCGCCCGCCGTCGAGCGACGGCGTCTTGACGTCCCAGCCGTCATGCGTGGTGTGTTGACGCAGGTTGGAACCCTCCGGGGTCATCGACCACAGGTTCATCGTCCCGTCGCGATCCGAGACGAAGTACACGCGTCCGCGCCACCACATGGGCCTCTTGCTGGTGCCGTCGTAGTCGGCGGTCAGTGGTGTCGCCTCGGCGTCGCCGGCCGCGAAACGCCAGATGTTCTGCGCCGTGCCACCGCGGTACCGCTTTGTGTGGCTGCCCTGGAACGGCAGCCGCGTGAAGTAGAGTGTCTGCCCGCGATCGTCGTAGGAGCCGTCGGCGGCCTGCGCGAGCGGCACCAGCGTGGTGGCGCCGGCATCACCGGGTGTGCTGACATCCAGACGTACGAGTTGCCAGTTCGGCAGCGTCGAGAAGACGTTTGTCGAAAACAATATCTCGCCGGCACGTGTCCAGCCTGTGACCCTGGCGTTGTCGATGCCATAGGTACGTCGCGTCGGTCGGCCTCCCTCGACCGGCATCGTGTAGACCTCCGTCGGCCCCTCGTACTGGGCGATGAAGGCGATCGTACGACCGTCGGGGGAGATCGCCGGCCAGCGCTCGGTCTCGAGGTGCGTCGTCAGACGTCCGGCCTGACCGCCGGCGGCGGGGACCGACCACAGATCACCTTCGGCGACAAAGACGATGACCTCGCCGCGGAGCGACGGTTGTCGGTAGTACCCCACCGGTCCCGCGGCGATCGCGGTGCCGGCCAGGAGTGTGAGCGAGAAAACGGCCGCCGCTGAATGAGCTCGTTGCACGGTGGAGCCTCCGTTGAGCCACCGATAGTAGCATCAGCCATTTGCGGTGCGTCTGGGCATTCGCAATGGCGGTCGACGCGCCCTGGACCGCATCCAGTTGATCGAACGTCCCACGAGACGGATGCGGATGAACCGGCGTTCGAGACGGTACTTGCCGGGGAAGTTCACCAGCATCACGCCGATGAGAATGGTCAGGAACCCCTGGCCCGGCAGGACGAGCATTGCAATCCCGGCGACGATGAAGACGACGCCGCAGGCATTCTTCAGCACCAGCAGCGCGATCCCCGGCACCGGGTGCAGCTTTCTCCAACGGCTCGCATGTCGCCGTCTCGCAAGGAAGTAGTCGGCGGGGATCCGGGTCACCAGGATCGGCACGATGATCAGTGTGCCGACGAAGGTAATCGCCGAACCGAGCGCCAGCCACCACATGAGCGCGTCGTGAGTGCGGAACCAGTCAATCATCGCGCCCTACCCCCCCCGGCCGATACCGCGGCAGGCCGCACATGTCAAAGGGCAGCGTGCATGCCTCGAAATGAGCCAGGAAGGTGTCGTCGTCCACGTCAGTCGTTGACGCCGGCGTGCCGTGTGGACGAAGCATGCTCGACACACACCAGGTAGAACTCTTCTATGGCCGCAAGGTGCGCGGTGTCGAGTTCGCGTTCCATCCGCACATCGGCCGTGTTGATGCGGACCGTAACGTCGTCGGCGGCGGCGAGTGTCTGCAGATCGTACATGTTGATCGGGTAGTTCCCCGCCTGCTCATCGGACCCGGCTTCGATCTTCCCGACGCGGGCCAGCGAGAACCGCACGTCGTCGGCGATGATCTCGAGGCGTTTGTCGCCGAGGTCGTACGATTCCTTTCCCGACAGGATCGTCACGTGGATGTTGTACGACGACATCTCGGGTCGGCTCGCGTCCGTCTCTCGCCGGCACAGCGTCAGCACGACCCACGGTTCGCCCGCCTCCTTCTCGAACACGAGCGGCATGTGCTGGCCCACGTGACCGGCGAATTGATCGGACACGCCGTACAACGCACCCGTCTCGATGCCTGGTGACTGGCAGCCGGCGCCCACGGCAACGACGGCGGCGAGGATCGCGATCCCGGCTCGTCCTCGTGTGATTCCGTCCAACATCTCCGATTCCTTTCATCAGGCGGCGTGCCTCGGTCCGTCCCGCATTCTAACGCACTGTCAACATCCTGAAAGCGTGCCAGGCGCACGGCAGGTCGTGATTCTCCGGCGCCGTTTGCCGACGGCAGAGAAGTACCCGCCGACAAGCAGCAGCGCCGCGGCTCCGGGACCCGGCACGAGCACAAGCTGGACGCCTTGAACGACGGGGTCACCCCCGGGAAAATCGATGTTGATTCGAAGCGACCCATCCACAACGTCGGCAATGTGCATGGCGTAGTTGACGCCGAGCTCGAGTGCCCCCGTCCAGCCGGTGATGTAATCGAACGCGGTCGCCGGGTCGTCGTTGATCGTCACACGGGCATCGCGAGGCGACCGGCTGAATGCGTAGGTAAAGACCTGGTAGAGCCCGTTGTCGAGCCCCTCGAAATCCAGGTTGATCGTCGGGAAGAAACTGAGCAGGCGATCCTCCATCAAGGCCGCGACCTCGCCGTCCATCATCGGGTGATCGAAGCCGTCGATCGCTGCTGCGCCCGTTTGCGTGATGGTCGCCGTTATCGACAACCCATCAAGTCCGACCAGCGACTCCGCGACGCCCTCGGGCCCCAGCAGCGCATTCCACACGCCGGGCAGGCCCGCAGCGGCATACCCGGCAGTCGGGACGCCTCTCTGGTTGTTGAAGTCGATGTTCGTGGATTGTGCCGTCGCACTCCCGGCCGCCGACAGTGCGGCAGCAAACGCGATCGATCGAACTTGCCTCATTGCACTCTCTCCTGTCAAGGTGCCCGCGGAGGGCGACATCAACTCGACTCTATCGTAGGGCGAGGACCCGGCTCCGCCGTTTTGAGTGCCGAAAACAGCGACAAACGGCCGGGCTTTGCAAGAAATGGGTCCTTGACAGATATATCGGATAGCGATATATTACTGTCATGGGCCGACGACCTGCCTCTGACTTGATCCACGGTGCCACCGATCTGCTGGTGCTGTCGGTCGTCGCCGAGGGCCGGGCCTACGGATACGCAATCACCAAGCAGCTTGCGGCCAGGAGCGAGGGCGCCGTCCGGCTGACGCCCGGCGTGCTGTACCCGCTTCTACACAAGCTCGAGAAGCAGGGGCTGTTGTTGAGTTCGTGGGAGACCGTGCAGGCCGAGGGCAACGACGACGGACCAGGCCGCAAACGCAAATGGTACCGCCTGTCGGCAAAGGGACGGCGGCGGCTGGAGCAGCGAGCGGCCGCGCACCGCGCCTACCAGGCCGTCATCGAGTCGTTCCTTCCTCGGCCGAAGGAGGAAGCCGGATGATTCGCCGCTTCGCCCCGACCGCTCCACCGCCCGACATCGACGGAGTCACGTCGATCGAGTCGATCGAATCATGGCTCGTGGTCTTCGGGCGGCTGCTGCAGATGCCCGATGAAACCAGGCAGGCGATCCGCGACGAGCTGGACCAGCACCTGCACGAGCGGGTCCGCGACCTGGTCCTGACCGGAAAGAACGAATCCGACGCATTGCGTATCGCCATCGAGGAACTCGGCAGCGCCGCCGAGCTCGCACGGCGTTTCCAGACCGCAAGTCGGCCCAACCCATGGAGGCTGATCATGTACATCACCGTCATCGGAATCAGCGCGGCATCACTGGTCACCGCCGGGATGCTCGTTTCATCGCCCGTACGGAGCCCCGCAGCCGTCTACTACAGCCCGTCGGTCGGTGCCGACGAGCGGCTTGAGCTCGCGGACGTCCCGATCTCGGTCGCGTTCGAGGAGACACGCCTCGACCAGGTCTTCGACTACTTCGCCAAGGTGGTCGAGAGCGATCTCATTGCGTACTGGTGCGTCCTGGAGGAGTGCGGAATCTCGCGGGAGAAACCCGTCACGATCAGGCTGGAACGCAAACGCCCGCTGTCGCAGGTGATCGCGCTGGTGCTCGAGAGCGCCGCGGAGCCCGGCTGGCCGGCCATCGACTGGCGGTACGGCGACGGCCTGATGGAATTCTCGACGAGAGACTACTTCGACCGCCGCGAGGTGCGGCTGGCGACCTTCGACGTCGCCGGCATCCTTGACGATCTGGAGCACCAGTACGGGATCCACCGCGAGGCCTCCACCGAGAAACTCTGCAATCTCATCTACGAATACGTCGCGCCCGAGGCATGGGCGTCCAACGGCGGCAGCGTCGCGCATCTGACCGTCGTGGGCACGACGATGCTGATTCGCGCGCCACAGAGGTTCCACGCCGAGGTCGAGTGGATCCTGGCGCAGCTCTCGGCGGCCCGGGAGGTCTCCGAAGGCGGCGGTGCCGGCGGACACGGTGGCGGTGGTGGCGGTGGCGGCGGTGGCGGCCGAGGGGGTAGTGGCGGTAGTGGCGGTAGTGGCGGCAGTGGCGGCAGTGGCGGCCGTGGCGGCCGTGGCGCACAATAGCGACGGGTGTATCTGACGGAACATCCACGTTCTCTACCGGCGGTTGAATCCCTGAGGTCTCAGCCCGTGGTGGTGCCCGATGGTTATCCCGGGGGATTGGCGG
>Ga0209988_10001803_pt1 | contig 14037 bp, 17 predicted proteins | sample N075metaG_FD_183115 | JGI IMG/M metagenome (GOLD analysis project Ga0209988, IMG submission 183115) | Deep subsurface microbial communities from Kermadec Trench to uncover new lineages of life (NeLLi) - N075 metaG (SPAdes) (version 2) | ecosystem: Environmental > Aquatic > Marine > Ocean trench... | reverse complement strand
AATGTGAGGCCGATCTCGACGGTGACTGCAACGTCGGCATCAATGACTTCCTGTTATTGCTCGGGAATTGGAGCTAGCGGACTTGCAAACATCGTTGTGCAGTGGATAATTTCGAGATTCGAACGGCCCGATCGCGCGACCGCGCGTCGAGCGATCAACCCTTAACATACCGGGGGTACCGCCCAGCGGAGCTTCTGAGAGGCTCGAGGCGGTCGCTAGTTATAGCGCTCCGGACTTATTTGAGCGCTCCGTACGGCCCTGCGGGCCGACACTCGCTTTCGTACGACCCGCCGAATGCATCCGGCGGGTCTGAGCGGACGTGCAAGGACAAACGCGCGGCGGACGGGCTATGAGATTCGCGCGGCGGATGGGTGGCACGGCCGAGCGAGCGGTAGCGAGCTCGCCCGTGGTGCGACGTCCAACCACGGGCGACGTCGCTGGCGCTCCGTCGGCCGTGCCACCCGTGACGGCGCGGGTCAGGCCGGACGCGCTAGGCTATTAGACTATTGCCATGACAACGATCGCGCTCATCCCGTTGCTTGCCCTTGCCGTTCCGATCGATCCGCCCGCGTTACCCGGGGCGATGGCGCCGTCGCTCAGCCGCGTGGGCGGAGACGTTGCGCTCACGTGGCTCGAACCGGCGAGCGCCGGTGACAAGCGCCGCAGCCGGCTTCGTTTCGCTCGGTTCGCTGACGGCGCGTGGAGCGAACCGGTCACGATCGTCGAGCACGACGACTTCTTCGCGAACTGGGCGGATGTCCCGTGGATGGCCGAAGCGGGCGACAACGCCTTGATCGCGACGTGGCCGCAGAAGACGGCCGACGACACCTATGCCTACGACGTCATGGTCGCGCGCTCCGAAGACGGCGGCGCGACATGGCGCGTCCTTGGCCCGGCCAACGACGACAAGACACCCACCGAGCACGGTTTCGTGTCACTGGTCCCCGAAGGCGACAACGTCCGTGTGTTCTGGCTGGACGGGCGGGCCATGGCTGATGGTCCCGGTGGTCACGACGCCAACGGTCACGGCGGCGGCGACATGACGCTGCGAACGGCCGTGATCGGCACCTCCATCGGGCCAAGCGTCGTCCTGGACAACCGCGTGTGCGAATGCTGCTCGACGGCGGCCGTCGCGACATCGGCCGGACCGTTGATCGTCTACCGCGATCGCAGCGCCGAGGAGGTCCGTGACATCTCGATCGTTCGTCGTGTCCAGGCCGACTGGACCCAACCACGAACGGTGCACGCCGACGACTGGCTCATCGCCGGCTGCCCCGTCAACGGTCCCGCGATCGACGCCCGGGGCGGGACGGTTGTACTCGGGTGGTACACCCGCGCCGAGAAAGATGGCGTGGTGCGTGTGTCGATCTCAACCGACAACGGCGCATCGTTCGCGGCGCCCGTCACCATCGACGACACGTGGCCCATCGGCCGGGTCGACGTGCTTGTCCTGCCATCGGGCGACGCCATCGTCAGCTGGCTCGATTCGGGTATGCCCGACGGCGCCGTCAAGCTGTGTCGCGTCACGGCGGACGGTCTCGTGGGCGCACCGTTGCTCGCGGCCGTAGCGGACGTCGGTCGCGCGACCGGGTTCCCGAGAATCGCGCGGACCGGATCGGACGTCATCGTCGTCTGGACCGACCGCGACGACACAACGCGGATCCGCGCGGTCACGGTCCCGATCAAGTCGATTCCGGCGCCGAAATAGCGGGCGGTTTTACCCCGCCTGCGTTTCGTATTCGATGTCGTCGCCACCCATACCGGGCCGCACCAGGACACCAAGCGTCACGCCCAGCAGCACCGAGGCCACCAGCGTGTCGCCGGCCATCTCCAGCGAGAATTTCAGCGGATAGTTCATCCAGTTCCAGTTCATCAGGTGCGTGCCGATGGCGGTGTACACCCCGAGCAGGACGACAAAGAACACACGACCCGGCAAGCCCGGCAGGGCGGGCGCTGCGAGCATCAGGAGGACCGCCGCGGCCGTCGCGACCAGGAAGTCCAGGATGAACCCGATGATGAAGGTCATGATCCCCAGCGGCGAACTGCCGTCGGGGTCGTAGACGACCATGGCGATCGGCCCGTCCCGATGCGCCTTCTTCCAGGCCTCGGTCATGGCTTCGCTCTGGGCACCGGTCAGCGCCGACTTGTCGACCGAGCGGTCTTCGGTCGGAATCCAGTACACGCCGCGTTCGGCCTCCGTGAGCTTGAGCGTCTGCCGGATGCCCTGTTCGCCGGGGAACTTCTCCATCAGGTGCCAGGGGATGGCCATCCAGGAAATGGAGCTCCAGATGAACAACACGATGGCCCCGGCCACACCGGCAATCACGATACGCTTCATCATGGAACGCTCCTTGTCCTTGGAGGCCGGTAGCCTACCGCGCCGGGTCGGTCAGGGCATCGCCGCCAGTGAGCTCAGACGCCACGACCATTCCTGGCTCCTGGGCTGGTCGTTGACGACGCCCTCGATCCGCACGCGCAACTCGTTGCCACGTCGCTCGTAGATGATCCGCTGCGGAAAGTCGTGGTCGGGGTTCTCGAAGGTCGCTCGCCGGGCACCGCTGTCGATGAGACCGAACGGGGTCGGGGGGTCGCGGCCCCGGGGACTTGCGAGGTAAACGATGCCCTGGGGGGTGCTCTCGATCCGCAGGAATTCCCACGCAACGGTCCGGCCCCGGACGATCGTCCGGTTGAGCCCGAGCATCGTGCCGCCACCGGGGCGGGTCCAGTGCTCCTCGCTGACACCGTCGCCGTCCACCATGACCCACGAGCCGGTCAGCCAGACGAGTTCGGCCAGATCGCCACGCGGCTCGGTCCCCATGACCGCGTCCACGGTGGACCGGCATCCGCCAAGCCCGAATGCCGCCAAGCCCACCACCAGACACCACATTAACCGATCTGCAACCACAACGGCGCCCATGGTATCCCGCAAACGACTCCTTTGTGCCATCGTGCCAACGTGCCTCCGTGCCTTCCCATATCATGCCCACCCTTTATCCCTTAGAGACCAGGAGCTCCAGATGCGACGGGCAAAGATCACCATCGTTGGCGGCGGCAATGTCGGCGCGAGCTGCGCGTTGTGGGCGGCGAGCAAGCAACTCGGCGACATCGTCGTGCTGGATATTCCGGAAGTCGCGGACAAGGTCAAGGGGCGGATGCTCGACCTCGCCCAGTGCGGCCCGGTCGAGCGGTTCGACGCCACCATCACCGGCACGGCCGACTACGCCGACACGGCCGGCTCCGACGTCGTCGTGATCACGGCCGGTCTGCCGCGAAAGCCGGGCATGAGCCGCGACGACCTCATCCAGACCAACGTGAAGATCGTCCGGTCGGTCGCCGAGCAAGTGGCGGCACACTCGCCGGACGCCGTGATGATCGTCGTCTCCAATCCGCTCGACGCCATGGTGTACACGGCATGGAAGTCGTCGGGTTTCCCGACACACCGCATCGTCGGCCAGGCCGGTTGTCTTGACGTCGCGCGGTTCCGCACGTTCATCGCCATGGAGCTGGGCGTGTCGGTCGAGGACATCCAGGCGTTGCTGCTGGGCGGTCACGGCGACGACATGGTGCCGCTGCCGCGTTACACGTCGGTGCACGGCATCCCGATTTCCAACCTGCTGCCGGCCGACACGATCACGCGGTGCGTCGAGAGGGCCAAGGCCGGCGGCGGCGAGATCGTGAAGCTCATGGGGACCAGCGCGTACTACGCGCCGGCGTCCGGGACGATCATGATGGTCGAGTCGATCGTGCGTGACAAGAAGCGGATCCTGCCTTGCGCCGGCTACTGCGACAGCGAGTACGGCGTCGGCGGGTACTTCGTCGGCGTCCCGTGCGTACTCGGCGCCGGCGGTGTCGAGAAGATCATCGAGGTCGACCTTGACGGCGACGAGACAAAGCTCATGAACGAATCGATCAGCCACGTCAAGGACCTGGTAAAGATCGTCCAGGACACGTTCCCCGAACTGGTTTGAGCGCTCCGTACGGCCCTGCGGACCGACACTCGCTTTCGTACGACGTGGTGGATTCATCCACCACGTCTGGGCGGACCTGCAAGGACAAACGCGCGGCGGATGGGTGGCACGGCCGAGCGAGCGGTAGCGAGCTCGCCCGTGGAGCGACGTCCAACCACGGGCGACGTCGCTAGCGCTCCGTCGGCCGTGCCACCCTGTACGGCCCTGCGGTCGTGCACCGGACAAACGCGCGGCGGACGGTCTTCCTACGCGTCCTTGTCCGCCATCAATTTGATCATGTCGATGCAGCGGGTCGCGTAGCCCATCTCGTTGTCGTACCACGCCAGGACCTTGAAGAACTGGTCGTTGAGCTCGATACCCGCGCTCGCATCGAAGATGCTGCTGTGAGTGTCGCCGATGAAGTCGCTGCTGACGACGGCCTGCTCGGTGTAGGCCAGCACGCCCTTCATCGGACCGTCGGCGGCCGCCTTCATGGCCGCGTTGATCTCGCCCAGATTCGTTTTCTTTTCGGTCCGGAACGTCAGGTCCACGCACGATACGTCCACGACCGGCACCCGCAATGCCATCCCGGTCAGTTTGCCCTTGAGCGCCGGGATACACAACCCGACCGCCTTCGCCGCCCCTGTGCTGGAGGGGATGATATTGGCATAGGCGTTGCGTCCGCCGCGCCAGTCCTTGCGTGAAGGACCGTCCTGCGTCGGCTGCGTCGCGGTCACCGCGTGGATGGTTGTCATCAGCCCCTCTTCGAGACCGAACTGGTCGTTGATCACCTTCGCAATGGGCGCCAGGCAGTTGGTCGTGCACGAGGCGTTGGAGATGATGGTGTGCGTGTTCGGATCGTACTGATCGTGGTTGACCTTGTACGCAAGCGTGGGAACCTGGTCGGGGGATTTGGTCGGCGCGGAGATCAAGACCCGCTTTGCGCCGGCGGTGAGGTGCTTGCCGGCGCCCTCGATGTCCGTGAAGAGCCCCGTGGACTCGATCACGTAGTTGACGCCGAGATCACCCCACGGCAACTGGGCCGGATCACGCACGCTCAGGCATACGGTCTTCATGCTGCCGCACTTGAAGTGGTCGGCCTCGGCCTTGATTTCCTTCTCGAAGCGGCCGTGCGTGCTGTCGTATTGCAGCAGGTACGCCAGGCCGTCCGCCGGCACCAGGTCGTTCACGGCCACGAAGTCGATCCCGCCCCGCCGGACACCGGCACGGTAGACGAGCCGCCCGATACGGCCGAAACCGTTGATACCCACCCGAATAGCCATGTCCATGGTCTCCTGGATCTCTGAAGGGGTGCCAGTGTAATGCCAGTCGGAGCTGCCAGCTATCAGCCGATCGCTGGCCGCTCAGGACCGCCTGGCCGCGATCCACGGGACGTCCGGCACGTCCATGTCGGCGTTGGCGCGACGGGCCATCGCAAAGAACAGATCGCTGAGCCGGTTCACGTACCGCACGGCCTCCGGGTTGATCTGAGACATCCGGGTCAGGACGACAATCCGCCGCTCCGCCCGCCGACACACGGTCCGGGCCACGTGCAGCTGCGCCGCCAGGGCGGTCCCGCCCGGCAGCACGAAGTTTTTCATGGGCCTGTTGGGGCCGTCGATCTCGTCGATCCACCGCTCGACCTCGGTGACATGGGCGGCGGTGATTGCGGCGACCTTGTCGCGGTGCGGTGTATCGACGGGCGTAGCCAGATCGGCGCCGAGATCGAACAGCCGCGACTGGATGTCGCCCAGGATCGCCGCCAGCCTGCCGTGCAGGGGTCGCGCCCCGTCGCACGCCGTCACCGCAAGACCGACCAGTGCGTTGAGTTCGTCGACGGTCCCGAGCGCCTCGACACGCGGATGGTCCTTACCCGTGCGCTCGCCCCCGAAAAAATCGGTCGAGCCGTCGTCACCGCGGCGGGTGTAGAGATCCATGCTGGTACCCGTCAGTCGAGCGCAGCCGCCCCACTGATGATCTCCATCAACTCGGTGGTGATCTGCGCCTGGCGGGCGCGGTTGTACCGGCGGGTCAGGTTGCGGGCCAGATCACCGGCGTTCTCCGTCGCGGCCTTCATCGCGATCATCCGCATGATCTGCTCGCTGACCGAGGACTCGAGAAATGCCTGGAAGAGAAGGGTCTTGACCGCCAGCGGCATGAGTTCGTCGAGGATGTCCCGGACCGACGGGCTGAAGTCATACAGTGCCTTCGCGCCATCGGCGCCCTCGGCGCCATCGCTGTGGGCCACCGCCGGTTGCAGCGGCAGCAGCTGAACGACACGCGGAATCTGCTTGGAGGTGCTCACGAATTGCATGCACGCCACGTACACGGCATCGTGCCGCCCGGCGACGAAGTCGTCGATGTACGAGCGTGCCATGCGATCGATCTCGTCGTATCGCGGCTCATCACCGACCGGGTGGCTGACGGAAACGGGGGTCTTCTGGAATTTGAAGAATCCAACGGCCTTCTTACCGGCGGTCTCCAACTCCAGTTCACACCCGCGATCGCGCAGCCCCTGGATATGACCCGACGCCGCGCGAAGGGCGCTGGAGTTGTACGCGCCGCACATTCCGCGGTTGGAGGTAATCACGAGCAGGCGTTCGCGTGACGGCGACTCGGTCGGCCCGCTGATCAGCGGGTGTTCGAAGTCGCCCCCGGCGGCGGCCAGCGCCTCGCCGACCAGGCGGCCGATCCGCTCGGAGTACGGCTTTGCCGCGTTCACCCGCTGCACGGCGGAGGTGAACTTGGCGGTCGCGATCATCTGCATCGTCTTGGTGATGCGTTGGACCGTCTTGACGCCGCCGATGCGTTTCTTTATCTCGCGAATCTGGGCCATGGGGCGAGTAGTGTAGGAAAGGCAGTAAGCAGTAGCCAGTAGGCAGTAGGGGGGGGAGGAGGACGGGGATCGATCCTCAGTTTTCTCTACTGCCTGCTGGCTTCTGGCTTCTGGCTCTACTTGAGGACCAGGCCGTCGTAGGAGAGGGCCATGCCCTCCGGCAGGGTGTCGTCGAGGGTTGCGTGATCGATGTCGTGGGTCATGTGTATGAACCAGGTCCGGGCGGCGTCGATCCGGCCGGCGGCGTCGATTGCCTCGTCGACCGAGAAATGTGTGGGATGGCGACGCGGCCGCAACATGTCCAGGATCAATGTGTCCAGCCCGGTCAGTCGAGGCCACGTTTCGGGCGGGATCGCCGAGACGTCCGTGCAGTAGGCCAGTGGCAGCGGCCCGGGCTGGACCGCCGCGATCCGACCGGCTTCGTCCAGGGCCTCCAGCCGATAGCCGAGCACCGGCAACCGGCCGTGGAGGAGTCGCAGCGGTGTCAGTCGCAGACCAAACAGGTCCAGCGGCGTGTTGTGTTCGATCTCGTGCGGTATCAGCGTGGCCACGAACGAGTCGTTGATGTTCTGCTCGCGGGCGAAGATATGCCGGTAGATCCGACTCAGGTGCTGGAGCGTATTCGGTTCCGCATAGAGGTCGATCGGCGCCTGCATGACTACGTTGAACCGGCGCACATCGTCGAGGCCGAACGTGTGATCGACGTGGTTGTGCGTGTAGACGATCGCGTCGCAACGCTGCAGGCCGTGCCGCAGCGCCTGTTGGCGCAGATCCGGCGCCGTATCGATCAGGATGACGCGGGGGTTGCCCGACGAATCCATGAACCGAACGCACGCGGCGGGTCGCGTGCGATTGTTGCGGGGATCGTCCGACGTGCACACCGCGCAGTCGCAACCGATAACGGGAACCCCGGCGGAGGTGCCCGATCCCAGGACAATCAGTTCGACGTCGCTGATGCTGGTCATAGCGCGTGGTCCTCAGCGGACGCGAGCATGATCGCAGTATGAAAGCGCGTCGCGCAACGCCGCGACAACGCGGTCCGGGTGCTCGGCGGCGCAGATCGCACGCGACACCGCAACACCCTGTACACCGGCCTCGACGAGTTGCCCGATGTTCTCGGGCGTGACCCCGCCGATCGCCAGGTGCGGCATCCGGGGATACGCCCGGACGAAGGCCGCCAGGACGCTCGGACCGGTTGTCGCGGTCCGGGACTTGGTCGCCGTTTCGAACATCTTGCCGACACCGCAGTAGTCGGCGCCGGCGTCCACGGCGGCGCTGGCCTCGTCGGGCCCGTGGGTGCTCGCTCCTATCAATAGCGTCCGCCCGGCCAGGCGACGGGCGTCGGCGAGCGGAAGGTCCCCGGTGCCCAGGTGAACCCCGTCGGCGGCCACGGCCAGGGCGACGTCGATGCGATCGTTGACGATCACGCTGACACCGGACGGGCGCGCGATCGCGATGACCTGCTCGACGCGGTCTCGCAGGTCGCCGCCTTGCATCTGCTTCTCGCGGACCTGCACACAATCGGCTCCGCCGTCGATGGCCGCGCGGAGCACATCGGACCACGGCCGCGTACAGAGACGCTCGGTGAGCAGCACGCAGACACGCCATTGGCGGGCACGACCGCCGGCCAGCCGCTCCAGCAACGTCCGCTCGGCGTCGTAGGCCCGGTAGCGGAGGGCCTCGACCCGCTCCGACAACGTCGAATCGATGGTCTTGGCAGTCTCCTCGATCACACGCAACGCCTCGCCAAGACGCTTTCCCGCCGCCGTGGCGACCCCGATCAGGCCCGCCCGCTCGCGTTCTCCGGCCGCGGTGACATCGGTCCCCACGTCGCCGGCCACATCGCGATTGACCTCCAGCCACCCTTCGGGCAGGCGGGTCAGTGCGTGTGCGAGTTCGTGCCGAAGCCCCTTGAGCTCGGTGACAAGCACGGCGTCATCCACGGCGAATCGCGCGATGTCCTCCATGACCCGCATCGCCTCGCGGGCGCGGTTGGCGTTTGCGTCGAGGATTCGCGCCACCGGCTGCACGACTCAGGCCTTGACGGCCTCGACGGGATTCTCTCCACGTTCGATGGCCGCGATCTTGTTCACGCGCCGGGCGTGGCGACCGCCCTCGAACGAGGTCGCCAACCACGTGTTGACGATGCGGAGGATCTCGGTGTCTTCGGTCAGGGCATCACCGGCAAGGCACAGGACGTTGGCATCGTTGTGCTGCCGGCTGAGCCGGGCCGACGACTCGTCGTGCACCAGCGCCGCACGCACGCCTGCGACCTTGTTGGCCGCGATCGATGCGCCGATCCCGGTACCGCAGACAAGAATGCCGCGGTCCGCCTCACCGGCGGCAACGGCCCTGGCGACCGACCACGTGACGTCGGGGTAATCACATGGCTCACCGTCGCACGACCCCAGCTGGGCCACGTCATGACCGTCATCGGGCAGACGCTCGGCGAGCATCCGCGCCACGGCGACGCCCCGATGATCCATTCCGAGTGCAATCTTCATTCGTTCATGAATTCCTTGAGCCGGCGCGGAAGAATCTTCAGGAAGGCCTTCGCCAGCGCATCATAGGCAGACAGGTCCATGCCGATAGGGTCGTCGATGTCGGCGTCGGGATCGAGCCGCACCACCCGAAGAGCCGCTGCCTTGCCCGCCGCTTTCTTGCCCGCCGCCTCCCTGGCCGCCCGCACGTGTCCGGCGGTCATCCCGAAGACGATGTCGGCGTTCCGTACCATCTCGCCGGTCAGCGTCGTGGATGTCCCATTGTGGTCGATGCCCATTGCAGCAAGCGCCCCCAGTGCTTCAGGCGTCGGCGGGGAACCACCACCGGTCGCAACGCCAGCCGAGGCGACAACGAACCCGGACCCGTCGCCGAGGAGCCCCTTGTCGATGAGGGACCGGGCGATCGCTTCCGCCATCGGGCTGCGACAGGTGTTGCCGGTACACACAAAGAGGATCGTCCGCATGATGGCTCCGAGCCCCCTGGGGCGATCCTACCGGGGACCCCGGCGGCTGTCGGCCTCGGCGGGCAGGACACAAGGAGTTGCCGTGCCGACGTTTCAGGGTACATTACGGGCGAGGTCGTTAACAACCTCGTATTGGACCGGGAGCATCAGTGTGGAATTCGTCGATCACGGCGAGACAATCGAGGCATTGAAGGAACAGGGGCTGCGAGAGGTTCCCGACGGCGAGAACCGTATCGGCCTGGCCCTTGATGACAGCGACAGTGTCGTGCACCTTCACCTGTTGTACGGCGAGAGTACCTGCACCCCGCACGAGGGTGCGGATGTCGTCCAGGTCGAGAAGGATCAGTTGCCCGATGCATTGGAGCACGTGTTCCACAAACTCCACCTGTCGCAGGTGATTCTGATGCCGGTCGGTAAGTGGCGAAAAGTCTTCGACGCGGTGGCGTTCAGCCTCGCCGACAACGAAGAGTGGCAGGCCGTCGACACGGCGGCGACGGTCGTGCTCAACACACGCGATCCGCTGGTGGTCGGCCCCGGTGACTTCCACACCATCAATGCGCTGATCAAGGCATTGCTGAACGACGCGGAACACCCCGACCAGGGGCTCTTGATCACCACGACCATGGCGCCCCTGCTGGTCGAGATCGTCCCGGACGCCGCCATCCGCGTTTCGATCGGCAATCCGGTGCTCGCCGACGAAGTCGTGGAGACCTTCGGATCGACCCGATGAGCAGCAGTCCAGCCCTCGGGGCCGCGGTCCGGATTTGCCCTCCAGCCGGCACGCCGATCGACCGATAAACCTGCGAGTTGAGTCCCGTTCCGATGCCCCAGGCAAGGACGTCATGCAGATCCTCATAGACGATCTCCCCTGCGTTATGGACGCCAACACGGTCGGCGAGGCGATCGACGGCGCGGCGAATCTCGCACGTGACCGTGGTCGTCTCATCGTCGATGTCACCGTTGACGGCACGAAGTGGACCCAGGACGATCTGGCGTCCACGCAGCGGCACGCCGAGACGGCCCAGGTGGTCCGGTTCTCCAGCGCCGAGCCGGTCGAGCTGGTGCGACACACCTTCGCGGACGCGATCGACGCGCTCTCGGAGGCCGATGACCTCCAGCGCGAGGCGGCGGAACTGCTGCAATCCGACAAGGGCACCGTTGCGATGGATAAACTCGGCGAGGCCATATCGATATGGCTGTGCGTGCAGGAGGCTATCGTGAACGGCACACAGCTCGTCGGACTGGATCTCGCGACCCTGACCGTCGACGGCAGGCCCCTGCCGGAGGCCATTGGCCGCCTCACCGACCGCCTCAATGCCGTTCGAAGCGGTTTGACCGACCGCAACGAGATCGAACTTGCTGACACGCTCCTGTACGACTTCCCGCCGATCGTCGAGGAATGGCGTCGCCTGCTGGTCGAATTGCAGGAGCGGATCGCGCCCCATGGAGACTCGGGCGAATGACCATTGCCTCCCAGACCAGGATGATCGACGAGCTGACCCAGGAGGCTGCAACCGCGATGGCGGCGAAGCAGCCCTTCAAGGCCGAGGCCCTCGCCCACAAGGCCATGCTCCTGGCCCACGACGACGGCGACTTCAAGCGCATGACGCAGACCATACCGACGCTGCGGGAAGCACGGCTGGGCCGTCTGGAAGCGGCGCTGAAGGTCGGAACCCTCATGGTCGTTGACGTGCCGTTCGAGGACGACGTCACGATCGAGCCGGGCTGCTACCTGATCCAGCCACCGCTGGTCGGCGCCCACGCGCGACGTCTTTGTCTCCTGGCCGTGAGCCGCGAGATCAACGCGGTCGTGCTGTGCCGCGAGCCGGTCATCCGGCTGGGGCTCGTCCCGTTTGTCGCGCTGGGTTTCGGCGCCACGGTGCGGACAAAGATGAAACCGCCCGCCGACATCGAGAACCCCGATCTCGAGTGGTTCGAGGCATCCCTGGAAGCCCTGGGCGAGGCGGCGGCCGAACTCGACCCGGCCATGAACGTCGAGAAGCGTATCAACGCATTACTGCCGCGTGTGGATGCCATCCCGGAGCACGCGGGCCTGAGTCAGTTCCTCGAGGACTCGTGCCGCGAGGCCGCCAGGACCCGCGCCGACGACGAAAACTCGTGAGCCTTCGCGCCGCGGCGCTGCGCCCGCGACGCCGACCGTGGATCGTCGCCATCGTGTTGCTGTCGGCGCTGGCGGTCGCCGATCACTGTGGCTGGCTGCTGGTGCGAGGCCCGGACGACATGTCGGCGTACCACGGCATGCGGGCGCGTGTGAACCGAGTCATCGATGGCGTCACGTTGGAGGTCAGCATTCCTGACCGGATGTACGACCGGCCGGTGACCCGTGTGCGTCTGTGGGGCATCGACAGCCCTCGGCCCGCCGGTCCCGAGCGGCGTGCCGAACCGATGGCCGGCGTTGCCCTTGAACTTGCAGCGAAGCTGACCCACGGCCGTATGGTCGAACTGAGGCTGGAAACCCAGCGCACCCGCGGCCCGATGGGGGACGTGCTCGCCCATGTACGTCTGCCCGGCGGCGCGAGTCTCAATGAACGAATCCTGGCCGAGGGCCTGGCGCGGGCCGACGAACGGTGGCCGCATGCGATGCTCACGCAATACGCCGAGATCGAGCGATCCGCGCGACGGAGCGGGAGGGGGCGGTGGGAAGGGGGAAGTGGTCGGTGATCAGTCTGAAACTGACCACTGACCATTCAGTAGTCGTAACGGCCCGTGCTGCAGGCTGCGCACTCGCAGGGCTGGTACCAGTCCCGTGGCTCGCGGCGGCCGTAGTCGCGGTCCATCTCCTGACCGATGATGGCTCCGATACCGGCTCCGAACAGCGCCCCGGTCAGGGCGGCCTCGGTGGTCCCACCGGCGACGGCCCCGAACCACCCGCCCAGCAGGGCCCCGCTGGTGGCGTTACAGCCGCCGAGCATCATGGTGAAGCCGATACAGGCCGCCAGGATGGTCGCCCTGCGTCCGAAGCACCGGGTTATTCCGTGTTTGGGGTTCATGGTGTTTGGGCCCTCTCAACGGGCAGGGCACGGCAAGTGGGCAATTAAGACTCCCCCTGGTCCAATGCCATTCCGAACGATCTGCGGGTTTTGACGTATGGGGAGAGAGGACCGGGAGGGTCTCGCAAGCTGTCCCGGCTGGACGGGCCACCGGCGGCCTCGTCCGATAGATAGGATCTCACGTTCAACGCGAGGAGAAAGTATGGCCATCGAAGTACGCGTATCGCGTGGGTATGCCTGGCGAATGATCATCATCGCGGTGGTCAGTCTCGTCTTCGGACTGTGGGGGGTGTACGACTACGTCATCGCCATCCCCCGCGATCAGCAGCGCGCCGATCGCCTGGACCTGATCCGCGTGAGCAAGGACGCGTTGGAGACCGAGCAGGCCCGCGGTGAAATGACCTCGCAAGCGAAGCTTGCCCACGAGGCGATCCTCGCGGAACTCAACGAGGTCCTGCAGCAGGAGCTCGCCGCAAGCGGCAATGATGGCCCGGTCAACGAGCCCGATCAATTCCGCGAAGCTGTTGTCGCGTTCCACGACCAACTCCAGGCAAGCGGCCAACTGCAGTGGGTCGGCCTGCTGGTGACCATCGGCAACGGGCTGGTAGCGGAGCGGGGAGCGGTCCTGACCGAAGCCGACTACCCCAGGGCGTACACCGCGTACACCCAGTCGCAGGCAAAAATCAAGGCTTTCGGCGACGTCACCGCACCAGGAAAATACGACCGGATCACGCAATGGGCGTTCATCTCATGCCTGCCGTGCGTGCCGTACTTCGTGTGGATGTTCTTCGCGGCCAGGCGTCGTGTGTACAGGCTTGACGACGACGGCACCCTGCACACGCCGGAGGGCACCTGGGCCCGGGATGACATCGCCGACATCGACATGCGCCGCTGGATGGCGAAGTCGATCGCCTGGGTCGTCCCACGCGACGGACAAAGGATCAAGCTCGATGACTACAAGTTCCGCGACCTGCACCTGATCATCGGGTCCATCGCCTCCAGGCTGCACCCCGGCGACTGGACCAGCGAGGCGAAGCCCATCGACGAGAAGACCGACGCGGCGGCCGGGGTGGACGAGGCGGCGGCCACCGCCTCAACGGACGCCGGCTGAAATCGCCGCCGGCGGCCTCCGAACAAGACTTCCGAGGAGGTCCGCCATGAGTGTCGTCTTGAGCGCCCAGGGTCCGTACACCGAGCCCGCCGCCAACCCGATCAGCGATACCGATCGCCACTTTGGCGTCGGCATCCACCTTTCACCGCTGGCCGCGATCGTGGCCG
>Ga0209988_10001801_pt1 | contig 14042 bp, 5 predicted proteins | sample N075metaG_FD_183115 | JGI IMG/M metagenome (GOLD analysis project Ga0209988, IMG submission 183115) | Deep subsurface microbial communities from Kermadec Trench to uncover new lineages of life (NeLLi) - N075 metaG (SPAdes) (version 2) | ecosystem: Environmental > Aquatic > Marine > Ocean trench... | reverse complement strand
GAGGCCCTTCTTCGCCAACTTCCCGAACCACTTCTCCCGATGGTCCGATTTGCTTATGTTACCGGGTGGAGAATCCCGAGTGAAGTTTTACCACTCGAATGGAGGCAGGTAGATTTCGCAGGTGGCCTTGTCCGATTAGATTCAGGAACCACCAAGGAACGATTTGGCCGAGTGTTCCCGTTTACCACCGAGCTGGGGACCTTATTTGAGGAGCAGCGTCAATACACCAACAAAATCCAAAAGGAGAAGGGTATCGTGATTCCCTGGGTCTTCCACCGCAATGGAGGCCGAAGGATTAAGAGCTTCCGTGGGGCCTGGGCAAATGCCTGCAAACGGGCTGGAATCCCAGGTCGCATACCTCACGATTTTCGCCGAACGGCCGTTAGGAATTTGGTTCGTTCCGGTGTCCCTGAACGGGTGGCCATGCAACTGACGGGGCATCGAACCCGGGCGGTTTTTGATCGCTACAACATCGTTTCAGAAGGTGATTTAAAGGCCGCTGCCACGCAGCTAGATAAAATCGCTTCCCAAACCTAACCCGAAATAAAGGAGAAGTAAGAACCATGTGGTAGATGGCTGAATCGTATCCAGAAATTGCCCAACTTTTTTTCAAACAATGGTGGCAGAGTTGTTGAGAATTGGTTTTCGGCAGCTGCCGTTTTGGACAAGAAGGAGAAAAGATATGAAAAAGAAGCTGAGGGAGAAAGAAAAATCCTCTGAACATTTCCCCAACGATGGATCAAAGACCGAGACGAAAACGAACCTGGAGAGATTAGAGGAGTTTATTCAGATACAAAAGGAGGAATTACGACGCAGGGAACAGATGATTACGGAGCGCTTAAAGGAGGCTGGTATGGAGGATGGATCAACAGCCGCCTACTGCCTTGGTCACCAGGACGCCTTAAGGGAACTGGGCGAATTGGAGGGAACAACCTATATCGAAATCAGGGAGCACGTACGGAAGGCAGCCAAGAAGTACGCGTTCATTGAAATCGCCGGCCGCTTTGTCTGCCGGAACTGCTTCTGCGAAGAGGTGCTTGATGTGGCGGACAGCTTCCTGACCGATAAGGACATCGAAAATCGTACCAATGCCGGGGAAGTTATTGTGTGTGCGGATCATGAACCTCTTCCTGGTCACTCCAACCTCCACTGTAACTACGAGGAGAAGTCTGAGTTGATCACGGAGACGGCAGAGGCAGTTGCGGCCGATATAGTCGAGCTTCGCGAGTTACTCCAGACTCAGGAATATGAGAACTGGACCGAGATTAGAAGACCGATTGCCGTCGGGATGTTGGAACAGAATTGTAAGAGAATGGAATTCTATAAACTCGCTGGGAAGCTAGATGAGCAAATTTTCGAGCTGATAGAAAGACGACTGCAAAGAGAGTTGCCAGAAGTCGTACACTGAAGAAGGCAAAAGGCGCGAGAATTGATGACAAGGAGTGGTGATTAGTATCGTGAGGATTTCAAAATTCTTGGCTTGTTTTTCCAGGGTCTCCCGTCGTCAACCAGGACAATCTTTTATAGATTACTGGCTGTTCTATAGGGTAGCTCTCGCGGCATATGAGAGCCAAGATCATCTCTATCGATAGATCGCGAGTGTATCTCCGCGTTTGACCCTTGGGCTCGGAGCTCCTGATGAACACTGAAATAGCTATGGGAGTGTTCGAGTGCAAGGGGAGATCTAATCTTTGAGTTCTAATCGATAGCGAATCGAGGGAATAGAAAGGTCGGGTGCAAATCCCCTAGCTTTGCCGGCACGATCAACATGGAATCCGAGATGGTTATAGGGAGCCCGAAATGGGCAGTTCTTCTGTACGCGGGAAGGTGTTACCATTGATGGAAAAATCTGGCTGGAGGAGAATCAAGATGAGCAAGATGCAGTTTCTTTTTGTTACAACCATGGTTTTTGCGCTGGGCTTGCTCCCGGTATTTGCCCAAAATGCGGACCCACGAATGAGCTTTTTCCTCGTCAGCTCGGGGGCCGGGAATGGCGCCGATCTGGGGGGACTGACCGGAGCCGACCAGCGGTGTCAGATGCTGGCCCGAGCCGTGGGAGTGGACAACCGCACCTGGCGCGCCTATCTGAGCACCACCGCCTCAGGTGGCCAGTCAGCCGTCAACGCTCGTGACCGAATCGGCAGTGGACCGTGGCACAACTCCAAGGGAGTCCAAATCGCTCGAAATGTCGACGATTTGCACTCAGACGGTAACAACCTCACCAAAGAAACTCAGCTGAACGAACTGGGACAGATGGTTAATGGCCGGGGGGATAGTCCCAACCGGCACGACATCCTGACCGGTTCGCAGTTGGACGGAACAGCGTCTTCGGGCAGTGAGGACACAACCTGCCAGGATTGGACGAGCCACGGTGAAGGCAGTGCCCGAGTGGGCCACCACGACCGCACGGGTGGCGGTCAGAATCCCACCTCGTGGAACTCGGCGCATGGCTCCAGAGGCTGCAGCCAGGAAAATCTGCAGGGCACCGGAGGCGATGGCCTGTTCTACTGCTTTGCCACCAATTGAGAGGTAGGGAAACGCAGTCTTACTTGTGGGCAACGAGAAGCCCTTCTGCATTTGTTCCTTTGCGGAATACCTATCTAAATACTCATGAAAGTGCTCGAGGCCAAGGAGAGGCAAGGAAGATACCTTTGCTAAATGCCTCCTTGGCTGGCCTTACGGCTCCATCTCTACGAGCGGGGAGGGTGTCAAGCAAAGAAAAGACGCCCCTCTACGGTAGCGGCCCGACAGGCCGCTCAAAAAGAGCCAAAATCGCTGTGAGGACCGCTGAGGTTCGTTGCATCGCTAGTTGACATCATTACGGGTTCAGTACCCAACCATCTCTCCGGTGACCAGCCACCAAGATGTCTCGCTCAATCTCCCGAAGGAGGGGACCGCCTGATCAACTTACAGTCATGAAAGAACATGGAACCGTTCAGGCAAGTCCCGTACTGACGCCCGTCTTAGAAACTCCGGATAATCGATCTCATCCCGCAGCAACACCCAGGACCAGACCAGCAGCTTGCGGGCCGCGGCCCGGACATCCTTGAAACGTCTGATAATAATTATTTTATGTAAAGTTTTTATCCCCGTAAATACCCTGAGCCTGAGCGATTCTCGTTGCCTTTAACTCACCAAAAGCTTAGCATTGAGCAAAGATCACACTCGCAACTCGGGAGGGTGGAGTGATTCCTTAAGTCTCAATATGATAGAGCCGAAGCCTCCAGATCAAGTCAGAGCAGAGCACCAGGCTCACCTGCTGGAACGCTATCGCGGCTCGGCCAGAAGTTTCACACGGCTGCTGACTGTCCTGGTCGGCTTTGCATTGGCTTTTCCTCTGATCGTGCTCTTGCCGTACATCTCCATCCAGCGCGCCAAGTATCTGATGCCTAGCCAGATCGAAGCCCTGGAGTCTCAAATCGCTCAAGAGCAACAGACGATTGAAACCTACGGCAAGATAAGAGACGGTATCGAGCGGCTTCAGGAAGCGATTCGTGAAAGCCCCCAGAGGTTGCGCTTGTTTATCCGAGGTTTGAGCGGACCGCAGAGCGAGTTACCACCTCCACTGAGCGGTTCGCCCGATGAACTTCATTTTGGGGGCCCGGATCCCGGCCAGTGGCCCGTCCAGCAGCAATGGCCTGGATCGCCCTCACCGTTTGAGCAAGTGCAGCGTCCTCTGGAGCTCGATGATCCATGTGCTTCCTTGGACCGGGAAGCTTGGGTGAATTGCAGGGTCAGGCAGGCAGTACTCGACCAGTTTGCTGAATACCGGCGCATTGTCAAAGAGGACATCGTTGCTCCCTTGAGTACCCTCGAGACCTCGACCTTCGATCTGGCTGCAGTCGAGGAAGGGCTCCGCCGGCTAGAGGAGGCTTTTGAATCCAAATTGAAGGAGAACCCCCGCTTCTGGGAGACGTTTACGGGCAAAGTAGGCTTCTCCGTGGAGCTGGGTGAAGAGGTCGATCGCTTCTGGAACGAGTACGGCTCCCTGGTCTCTGAGCAGAATCGGGAGATCGAGAATAGGTTGGGCGATCTGGAGAAAGCCAAAACAGCTGTGGAGAAGGAGCGAAAAGGATTAGAAGCCAGAGAAGAGGAGGTTATTGCCCGGCTAAGCCAGATTGAATCCCCGATGGGTAAGCTTCCGGTCGGACTGGAGGAATCGGTACTCGTCTTCCCTATTCTGTTGGCCATCGGATGGCTCATGTGCGTTTCCATGCTGGGTGAGACGACCCGGCTGCGCTTGGCCTTCCACGGCCTCTACCAGGGCCAGGACCCGACCCGGAAAATCGTTTCCGACGAACAGGTCTTGCTTGTGGCTCCCTTATGGATAGACCCTTTGAGCAGTGAGCAATCAAGGCGGATACGATACCTGATCCTGGCCGTCCCTTTCGTCGTCTTTTTCCTAGGCTGTGCCTCCGTCCTCTATCTGTGGAGTTTGCCCAACACGTTTCCCAACACGGGTACATTGGGTCGATGGGTCTATGCAGTTCTCTACCTCCTTGGATTGCCTCTCTTCGCCTTTGGATTTTCTCAAATCAGCAGCATGGCCCGCGGCTACCTGACCCTCGAGAAAAGGGAGGCCACCGAAGACGCAAGATAGGGAGATGTTTTCCGGCATCTTGGATGCAGTGTTGACGGGAGTCTCAGATTTCCATTTCCGGGGGAGGTTTTTGGGAAACCGCCCCTCACGGCTCCAAGTTCATCCGTAGCAGCAGGTCCTGGAAGCGCGGGTCGTCGCGGAGGGTCTTTGTGCAATGGGTCCCACTTTCGCTGACGGGAAACAAAAGGTGTATACTGGCAAACCCGCAAGGCTACAAAGGAAATGTCGGTTCAGTTACTGGTCCTCCAACCCCGGGTCGTGAGGAACGCCCGGACTCGTCGAGTACGAGTGCCTCGCCATCCTGGAGGCGCAGAAGCATGCCAGCCGACCCTAGGAGGATTCATGCGCTTACCGGTACCGCTCGTCATCCTGATAGTCCTGGCTTTCTGGGCCGCCGGCGCGATGCACGCGCAAATCAACAATCCGATTGCGGAGCCGATAGTCAAACGTGGACTGAGCGTCGAGATCAGGGAGGTCGCGCGCCTGCCTGATACACGCGGGCTGTACCCTGCCGATCAGGACGCTGCCGGGTGGGCCCGCGTCAGCTACGTCCGCGACCTTGCGGACGGCCGGCGCTTCGCCAATGACTCGCGCGGTTTCTTGTACCTGCTCGACCGCGACAACCGGCCCTCCGTGTATGCCGACATCGCGGCCGCCTTCTCGCTCAGCTTCTACGGCAGCCTGCAGAGTGGGTTCATCGGTTTCGAGTTCCACCCGGAATTTGCGCAGATCGGATTGTTCTACACGGCGCATGTCGAGCGGGCGACGGGAAATCCCGCGACGCCGCACTTCATTCCGCCGGGGTTCACCCAAGCCGATGTCACTTTTCACAGTGTCATCACGGAATGGCGCGCGACGAACCCGGCGGCGAACGTCTTCGAGGGCGCCCGGCGTGAGCTGCTCCGGGTCGGACATGTCGTCGACAACCTTCGACACCCCATCAGCCACCTCGAGTTCAACCCGACGGCGGCGCCCGGTGACCCCGACTACGGCCTGCTCTACACGAGCGGGAGCGATTTGGGATTCGGCAATGGCGGGGGGCCGAATGCGAGCAGGCCCGGCCAGACTCAGCGCCTTGATACAGTGGTCAGCGCAATCCTGCGGATCGATCCGCGGAGCCCGGCCGAGTCGGGAGGGACCAAAGGAGTCGGGGATTACACGATTCCACCGATCAACAAGTTCGCCGCGGATGGTGATCCCGAGACACTCGGGGAGATCTACGCCTACGGCTTCCGGAACGCCCACAGGCTCTCGTGGGACCTCGTGGATGGAACGATGTTCGCCTCGGACATTGGCGGGAGCAACATCGAGGAGATCAACATCGTTCGCGAAGGCCTCAACTACGGCTGGATGCAGCGCGAGGGGTTCTTCGATAACGGCCTGATGAGGCCGGGCGGAGTGCTCAATCAGGTATTCCAGCTGCCGGCGGAGATTCTGAACGGGCAGAGCCAGGACGGGTTCACGTACCCCGTGGCGATGTACGACCACAACGACGGGCAGTCCGTGACGGGTGGATTCGCATACCACGGGCGCATTCCCGCACTCCGTGGCAAGTTCGTGTTTGGTGACATCGTGCGTGGACGTATATTTGTGGCCGACCTCGCCGCGATGAAAGAGGCTGATGACGGGATCCCACAGACTGTAGCGCCCGTCGAGGAGATCCAGCTTTACGTACGCGACGCCAGTGGTAACCGCACGTATGTCACGCTCCGGGAACTCGTGGAGGCAGCGATGGGCGCGACGGTCACTCGCGCAGACCTGCAGATCAGTCGCAGCCGCGACGGCGAGATCTTCATCACGTCGAGGCAGGACGGCTTCATCCGGATGCTCGTTCCGGATTCCGACTAACACTTGCCGGTCGGGATCAACCAGATGGTTGGTCTTCTCAATCACTTAATCTCGAGTATTTTTGACGAGTTCTGATTTCACTGATTTCATGCACACAAGTAAATCGGGAAGGCCTCTCCGCGTTTGTTCCTTAGCGGAATACCTATCGAAATATTCATGAAAGTATTCGAGGCCAAGGAGAGGCAAGGAAAATACCCTCGCGAAATGCCTCCTTAACTGCTCTAGGGTTCTAGGTTCATCCGCAGCAGCAGGTCAGTGAATCGAGGAACTAGCGGTTGCATTTTACATAACGTCCAAGTTTCTGGATTATCAATCCATTTTCTTGAATTTCCTCTCCCTCCCAGTGGGGCTAACCCATCCATCCAAATATCGATAGTTTGTTGAAAATAAACCACATGTAAGAACTAGAGATTTCTCGGCTCAGCTATGGCACACCAATTGCCTTACATTTAATAGCGATTATCGGCAATACCGGCTTTTGCTGAAGAGGGGGTCGCCAGACGGGGATTTCGGGGGCCCATCATATTTTTGTCGTTCTGGCGATCATCTCCAATTCATCTCATCAAGGTTGCGTAAAACTATGAGGAAGTGTATCACCATGAACATCAAACTACAGCCTTTTTACGGAGCGATCCTTCTCGCTGTCTCAATCACCGCTCTCGTCACTGGGCTGCCAGTCATGGCCGGTCCTGAACCTGGACTGACAGGCACCCCTGAGAGCGACGCCACTTTACCTGGCATTCATACTTCAAAGTCTGCGACGAAGAACAATGAAGATTCCAAGATCATTGACCCAATCTGGTGGAAAAACGTTCAACGCAATCTAGCCAAATATGAATATTATCCAAGTGAAAGCGGCAAAGGACTACAGGCACCTAACCGGGCTCATAATTTACGTACCTACTTTGATTCGACAGGCATCCGTTTGCAGGATCGGACGGCGGTGGGGAGCCCTGAACTGGCCGGTCTGTCGCTGGTTGGCATCGGGCGCGGCGACGTGCTGGCGCCGGTCGAAGCGGGCACGGTAACGCACGCGGGGGCACGCGTTGAGATCCAGCGATCCGGCGTCATCGAATGGTACGAAAATTCGCCGCGGGGGCTCGAGCAGGGCTTCACGCTTGCGGCTCCGATGGAAGGTGAGGGCCCGGTCGTGCTGGAACTCGCGGTGGAACATGCCAAGGCAAGCCTGCGCGGGCAGTCGATCGAGTTGGCAACCGATGCAGGTCGTCGACTCAACTACGGAAACCTGATTGCAAGAGATGCGAATGGACTGATTCTGGCATCGCGCCTCGAAGTGCCTTCTCCGCAGCGCATGCAGCTGATCGTCGAAGATGCCGGGGCCGCATACCCCGTGGTGATCGATCCTCTGATCACGGGCACGGCGGACGCTATCCTGGAGTCGAACCAGCCGGACATCGGCGGGTTTGACGCGGCAGCGTTTGGTGGCACTGTAGCGATAGCAGGCGACGTCAATGGGGACGGCTTCGACGACGTCATCGTGGGCGCTCGGGGTTGGGATTTGGATAATGGTTTGTTCGATGAGGGGGCAGCCTTCGTCTTTCTCGGTAGCGCCACTGGAATCGTCGGATCGGACCCCGCCACCGCCCATGCCGCGATCCTGGGTGACCAGGCGGCCGCGGAGTTCGGCACCAGCGTTGCCGGGGCCGGTGATGTCAATAGTGACGGGTTCGATGACATTATCGTCGGGGCTCCCCACTACGAAGGCACGTTCCGTGGTGACTTTACCTTGTCAGTTAAAGGCGCAGCATTTGTGTTCTACGGGGGGCCTTCGGGAATCACTGCCACCAGCCCGGCCATGGCTGATGCACGCATCGATGCCAATCAGGGGGATGCACTTCTCGGGTTTAGCGTAGCGGGAGCCGGTGATGTCAACGGCGACGGCTTCGACGACATCATCGTCGGCGTTCCCAGGCAAGGCAGTCCGACCTTCCCCCCTAATATCCCCCCCAACCAAGGCCAGGGCTTCGGAGGCGCCGCTGTTGTATTCCACGGCAGTGCAGCGGGGATCACGGCCAGCGGCTTTGACGATGCCGACGCGACTCTGCTGCCGTATCCGGCAGGTTTCCCCGTGTCAAGTCAACAGTTTATGGGTTCTGGCGTCTCGGGAGCCGGCGACGTCAACGGCGACGGCTTCGATGACGTCCTCGTGTTTATCGACGGGGCCGCTTTATTCCTAGGCAGCGCCACAGGGATCGTCGGGACCGACCCGACCACCGCCCACGCGCACATCGCGGGCCCGGGTGTCATCGTTTCGGGAGCCGGCGATGTCAACGGCGACGGCTTCGACGACATCATCCTCGGTGCCCCCGGATTTCCCGATTTGGGTAATCCTCCTGGGGCGTCATTCGAGCGAAGCGGCACTTTCGGCGTATTCCTGGGAAGCTCCGTAGGAATCATCGCCAGCGACTTCCTCCAGGCCCAGACCCTGGTCCAGGGAGTGCATGCCTCTCGGGTTGCGGCGGCCGGGGACATCGATAACGATGGCTTCGACGACGTCCTCGTGGGGGCGCTTGGTTTTGTCGGGGGCCTTAACAGTGAGGGCGCTGCTTACGTGTACCGAGGCGGACCCTCAGGAATTGTCGCCAGCAGCGAGTTAGATGCGTATGTACGGATCGAGTCGAATCAGTCGGAGGCGGTTCGACGGCTCAATCGGAATGACCTTGGGGTGGGCGGGGCTGGAGATGTCAATGGCGACGGCTTCGCCGATGTGATCGTGGGGTTCGGCTACTACGATGTGGATCAATTGGATGAGGGTGCAGCCTTTGTCTACCACGGCGGACCCGCGCCCATCAACCCCAACCAGCCACCCGTATCAATCCCCGGTCCCAATCAGGTGTTCGTCGATTTTGACAACATGGGTAGGGCAACGATTACGGTCGATGGCAGTTCCTCATTTGATCCCGGCGGCTCCATCACGAATTACGCCTGGCTCGAGGGGGAAACGCTGCTTGGTACGTCCTCAGTGTTGACGACGTCACTGCTGGCAAGCGGCGACCATAGGTTGGTGCTGAATGTCACCGACGATGGTGGTCTCACCCGTGGCGCTGGCGTAACGGTTAGGGTAGAACCGGTCGAGACTGTCCAACTCTTCTTCGACGATTTCACGATCGGTTTTGGTTCCTGGGTGACGGGTGGAGATGTGACGCTGTCCAGTGTCGATACCTTTCCCGACCCCCCGCAGGTTCGTATCGGCGCCTCGGGCTCCTTCTTGAGCCGTACCATCGTCATGCCAGTTGATAGCACGGGCATGACAGTCTCTTTCTGGGGTAAAGCCAGCCAGTTTTCTGCAGCAGACGAATTGCTCGTCAAGGTGAGCGTTGACGGCGGTCCGTTCACGACGATCCATACGATTACCAGCGCCGAGAGTGATGACGCTTACGTCTTCTACGGTGGGACGGCCATCCCACTTGGGCTCTCGTGGTTTCCGACGACGGCTTCGAACATCGTGCTCGAATTCGAGTCCAACATGACCACTGGACTCTTCTTCGTCGATCTTGTCAAAGTCAAGGCGCTGCTGGCCCCACCGGGGTCACAACTACCGCTAGCAGGCGAGTCGCCGATCGCCAATGCCGGCGCCGATACAACGGTTGACGACAATGACAGCGATGGATTCGAGTTCGTGTTCCTGGATGGGACACTGTCCGCCGATCCGGATGGCTCCATCGCGACCTATGAATGGTTCGAGGTGACCTCCGGGGGGACCTCGCTGCTCGGAACCGGTGCCACTCTGGGTGCATGGTTCGAGCGCCGCGTCGTACCAGGAGTCTTGGGTCCGGAGATCAGTGGTAGCCACACCGTGCAGCTGATCGTAACCGACAACGTTGGCCATACAGCGAGCGATACCGTGGTGGTAACGGTCAACGGGGCGTTGACCGTTAATCAACCGCCGGTGGCGAACGCCGGTCTCGATCTGACCGTTACTGATCTCAATGGCGATACCCTGGAGTTCGTGCATTTCGACGGTAGGGGATCGACAGATCCGGATGGCAGCATAGTTTCCTATAACTGGACCGAGAATGGCAATCCTTTAAATAACGCTGTGACGTTCACTATAACAATGCCCATCGGGGTGCATACGGTCCAACTAGAGGTGACCGATAACCAGGGGGCTACCAGTACAGACATTGTGGTAATTACAGTGATTGCCAATACTCCAGCTCCCCCCATCGATAGCTTCTCCGCAACTCCAACCTCGATCACGCTCGGCGAATCATCCATCCTGAGCTGGACTACAACCGGCGCGGAGAGCGTGGTGATCAACGCGGGGCCGGATCTGCCTCTTGACGGGAGCATTTCGGTCATCCCGACGACCACCACGCTCTATATCCTGACGGCCATAGGTCCGGGGATCGCGTCATCCGCGAATGTGACGGTCACCGTCAATCCCGCGCCTCCCTCCGACAACACGCCGCCCTCAACAAGCATCACCAGTCCTGCCGGTGGTGCGACAGTGAATGGTACGATCACGATCTCTGCGACCGCGTCGGATAACGTAGGCGTGACGCAGGTGCAGTTCTTCGTAGATGGTGTGTTGTTGAGCACGGACACGACAGCACCCTACTCTGCCTCGTGGGATACGAACACCGCCGACGACGGGTCGCATGCGCTGAGTGCTAAGGCGCTGGATGCGGCGGGGAATGAGGGCACTTCGCCAACGGTGAACGTAACCGTTGACAACGGTGCGCCTCCACAGGACACCACGCCACCGACGGTGGGCATCACCAGCCCGGCCGAAGGCGCAACCGTTGCCGGAACCGCGACGATTTCGGCTTCCGCTGCGGATAATGTCGGTGTCACTGCTGTGGAATTCTACGTGGACACTCAACTCTTCAGCACGGACACGACAGCACCCTACTCTGCCTCGTGGGATACGAACATCGTTCCTGACAGGTCGCATGCGCTGAGTGCTAAGGCGCTGGATGCGGCGGGGAATGAGGGCACTTCGCCAACGGTGAACGTAACCGTGCAGAACACGTCTTCCTCTTCCACGACGACGACCACGTTCTCGGATCGTCTCGATGGGGGCGCGACCAACACGCACAGCCTTACCATCGATGTTCCGGGGCCGGTAGACGCGAACCTGACCTGGGATGATAACAGGGCAGATCCCTATCTGACGGTCTTCGATCCGAACACCAGCGTCGTCGCCTCCCAGGGAGGAACTCAGCCGATCCAGGTTTCCTTTACGGGGACGGTGACGGGCGTGTACGTCTTTCAAATCCAGAATCAGGACAACAAAAGGAAGGCGGATTACGTCCTGCAGATCACGCATCCGGTGGGTTCGCCTGCCCCGCCCGACACAGTTGGACCGACCGTCATTGTGACCAATCCGGCCCCGGGTAGCACGATCGGTGGTACGGTTACGATCGCGGCGTCTGCGTTTGATAACGATGCCGTCACCGAAGTGCAGTTCTTCGTGGATGGTGTGCTGTTGAATACGGACATCTCGTTGCCGTACTTGGCGTCGTGGGACACGACGACTGAGGTAAACGGTCCGTCCACAATCACGGCGCAAGCCACCGATCCCTCCGGTAATGTGGGAATGTCCGCGTCGGTGAACGTGACGGTGGACAACGGAGCGCCGCCTCCGGACACGACACCGCCCACCGCGAGTGTCAGCGGTCCTGCCGATGGCACGACGGTGCGTGGGTCCATCACGATCTCGGCAACGGCCTCGGACGATGTTGGGGTTACCCAGGTTCAGTTCCTTGTGGACGGCGTGTTGTTGAGCACGGACACAACCGCGCCTTACGGCGCATCGTGGAATACGACAAGCGCTGCGGATGGTGCGCACAGCCTCACCGCGGAAGGGTCCGATGCGGCCGGCAACACGGGCACCTCTGTCACCGTCGACGTGACGGTGGACAACACGGGACCTACGGTGAACGTTACCAGTCCGGCCGGGGGAGCGACTGTCAGCGCAACCCTCACGATCATCGCGAATGCATCCGATCCTTCCGGAGTCACGCAGGTGCAGTTCTTCGTGGACGGTGCGTTGCTGAGTACGGACACGACGGCCCCTTACAGTGCTTCCTGGGATACGACGGCGGCCGCCGCCGGTGCACATAGCCTGACGGCGGAAGCGACGGATTCCGTTGGCAACGTGGGCCTGTCCGGTTCGGTGAATGTCACCGTGGACAATGCGGATGTAACGCCGCCGACGGCCGGTATAACGAGCCCGTCGGGTGGCGCGACGGTGAGCAGTACGATCACGATCTCTGCGACCGCGTCGGATAACGTAGGCGTGACGCAGGTGCAGTTCTTCGCGGATGGCGTGTTGTTGAGTACGGACACGACGGCGCCGTACAGCGCTTCGTGGGATACCATCACGACGGCGGCCGGGGCGCACAGCCTGACAGTGCAAGTGTCCGATGCGGCCGGCAACACGGGCACCTCTGTCACCGTCAACGTGACGGTGGACAACTCGGCGCCACCGGCTCCTGAACTCAATTTCTCGGCCAGCGGTGTACCCGCAAGCATCGACCGGGGAGACGAATTCACTACAACGGCGACGGTCACCAACACGGGAGGAGCGACGGCGACGGGGCTGCCAGTGACGGTCACCTGGTCACCCGGACAGATACTTCGGTTGGAGAATCCGCGGAATCCGACGCAGTCGGTCGGATCGGTAGCGCCGGGAAGTAGTTCGAGCGTGTCGTGGCTAATCCGGGGAGACAAGGAAGGCTCGGGGACGATTACGTTCACGCTGGAAGACAGCGGCGGCTCAACGGTGGATGTCGTCACGCAGTCGATTACGGTAATCAAGTAGTCCAACGCTGGAGTCGGAGCGGTTCCTTCCGTTGCCACCCGGACGGAAAGGGTCGCTCCGGTGCCCTCCAGGACACTCTTGGTGTATCGCGGGCACACTTTAGGCACAACCCTCATGCATACAGAGCCTTGCCAGCGAGGCCTCTCCCCATTAACTCTATCGTGAGATCCCTATCGCACTATCCCCTCGATACTCAGAAGCCAAGGAAGCAAATCTCCGGGGCCAGGACAGGTATCGGGACAAAATCGACCACATGTGAACCGATCTGCTTTCTAACCCACACTTCTGTCGCGAAAAGCCGCTCGCGACAGCCAGTCTCCGATAAGCCGACTACACGGCCAGTAGACTGTAGATCCTGATAACCAAAGTGCCTGACGAGTAATATGCGGATCCGTGTAAACGTTCCGCCTGGGGCCGAATGTTCAGCGGAATTCATAGGCAGTAAAACTAATTACGTAGCGGCTTCAGCAGATAGCGTTGCGTACCGCCTCCGCGCGCGCTTGGGTTGCCTTCCCTTGGTACCCCAAAGACCCGTGAAGCGCTGCCGAACAAGCCGCTGCAGCCGCCCGAGCGACGCGCATGTGTCACGTTCATCTAGGAAGATCGTGAACGCCCCTCGCGGCTGAGCGGCAGACCGTTAGCTTAGCCATAGAGAAGACAATCACCCCCTCCGCCCACTTGGATGTAAAACGCCTAACCGTCGGTTGGCGAGTTCGATCTGGACGGGTTGCCGACTATACGGCCAAGTGGATAGTGCGATCTATCGCCCCACTGAACCGTTTTGATTGACAGCACATTAAGCGC
>Ga0209988_10001799_pt1 | contig 14050 bp, 11 predicted proteins | sample N075metaG_FD_183115 | JGI IMG/M metagenome (GOLD analysis project Ga0209988, IMG submission 183115) | Deep subsurface microbial communities from Kermadec Trench to uncover new lineages of life (NeLLi) - N075 metaG (SPAdes) (version 2) | ecosystem: Environmental > Aquatic > Marine > Ocean trench... | reverse complement strand
GCATAGAGCCAAACTGCGTGCTGGATGATAGTCGGCGGAAAACGATGTCGCTTGAAGGATATCGGGGTCATTCCGAGACGGTAGCGACACCCGGCCGCCCCGGCCAGGCACTTAACGTGTCAATGCCGCCGGCACCAGCATTCTCCAATATCAACAATTACCTCTCGCTGGCCTCAGGCGTAACCGAAAACGGTAGAAAACAACCTGTTGCCCAAAAAAGACTGGTTCGGGCGGGTTTTATCATGTCAAATGTGCTGGAGAGGGCCGTCCCATACAGGCATAAATCACGGAATTCAGACCGTTTTTCTGTTTGGCGCGGCCACGAGAGGCTGAAGAACAGCCCATATCAAAGTGAGAGTCAGGGAGGGAATTATGAATTTACAACGCATTCGAAGGGCGCTGGGCGCACTTGTCTTGACACTTCTGCTGGCGGTGCCGGCCGGCAAGACACGCGCCGAAACCACCCTTGAGATGGCCTATATGCCGATCGTGCCGTGCAGCCAGCTCTTCGTTATGGAAGGCATGGGCTGGACCAAGGAAGCCGGACTCAATTTGAAGCTGACCCGTTTCCCGAACGGCCCGGCGATCGTTCAGGCGATTGCGTCCGGCAAGATGGACATGATGTGTTTCGGCATCGGCCCGGCAATGGTGACGCGCGGCAAGGGCATCAAGCTGAAAGTGGTGGCGGCAGGAATCGTTGAGCAGATCGCCGTGATCGCGCAGGGCGAGTTGGTCGAATATTTTGAGAAGTACGAGGGCGCCGAGGCCCTGCGGCAGTTCGCGAAAGATAAGGGCCGCAAACCCAAAATCGCCAGCTTTCCGAAAGGCTCCGTACCGGACACGGTGACGCGCCACTGGCTGCTTGAAATGCTGAAAATGGACCTCGACGAAGTGGAGCTTATCGGCATGGGCGCATCGGCCGTTCAGCAGGCACTGCTCTCGCGCGCGGTGGACGCGGCCGGCATTCTGGAGCCGATCCTGACCATCGTCGAAAGCAAGCTGAAGGACGCCAAGGTTGTCGCCAGGGCCAATGAAATGATGCCCAACCAGCCAGGCTCGACGATCGCGGTTCGTGAAGAGGTTCTGGCGGAGCACCGTGATGCGATCGTGAAATTCATCGAGCTGCACATTCGGGCAACGGAGCTTTTAATTAAAGAGCCGGAAAAGGCGGCGCCCTTTGTCAGTGAGTTTATTGCGAAAGGATTGCTGGAGACCGAGATTGTCCTGAAAGCGTTAAAATCACCATCGTCGAACTTCCGCGCCGACCCGGAAAGTATCGTGGAATCAACGCAGTACATGCACGATTTTCAGAAGAGCAATAAGATCAAGACGAATGTGTCGGTGGACGGCCTGTTCGATCTCAGCGTGTACAAGGACGCCAAGAAATAGGCGAAACGAAACGAGGCCTGCTGACCGGGCGCGCCCATGGCGATCGGTCCAGCGGGCCTTCGTATCGCAGGTGAGCAATCCAGCCCGGGGGGGCAAATGCATGAAGGTGCAAAGTGACGATCCGGTCCGCGACGAAGAACCGCGCCGCGTCGTGTTGCACGTGAATTTCAATGACCCGGACGCGTTGAACTACATTCTCAACAACGCGGAGAATATCGACAACTACTACGCATCGGCCCGGAAAAAGGTTGAAATCCGGGTTGTCACCCACGGACCAGGCCTGCACATGCTGCGCGTCGATACTTCGCCGGTGAAAGAGCGGCTTCAGGCGATGGCGGCGGCACAAGCGGGGCTTTCTTTCTACGCCTGCGCCAACACACGCGATCGCTTGGCGAAGGCAGAGGGCAAAATTCCGGAAATCCTTGAAGAGGCCACCATCGTTCCCTCGGGCATTGTCGAGATCATGGAACTGCAGCGCGCCGGCTGGCTATATCTGAAACCGTGATTAGCCGTCGCGCTCAGTATTCGGCCAGGGTGGAGATGGCGGCACAGTGACTCCGGCAAAACGATATGTCCATTCCGCCGCGGGGTTGGTCGCCTTCCTGCTGATCTGGGAGTCGATTGCCCGCAGCGGCCTGGTCGAGACCCATCTTCTGCCGCCGCCCTCCACCTTGCCGGGAACTCTTGCCTCGGAAATCGGCCTCGGCATCTGGCAATCGATGGTGTGGGCCAGTTTGCGGCACTATTCGGTGGGTTTCGTGCTGGGTTCCACGCTCGGCGTAACGCTCGGCGTATGTGTGGCTCTATTTCCGAAGGTCGAGGCAAGCCAGGCGTGGCTGGCGCGCATGTTCCGCCCGATCCCGCCGCTTGCCTGGATCCCATTCGCCATCATCTGGTTCGGGATCTCCGAAACGGCGGCTGCCTTCATCATTTCGATCGGCATTTTCTGGATCAACTACTTCACCGCCATGGCCGCTGTTCAGGCCGTCGACAAGGACCTGATCGAGGTCGCCCGCGCCTTCGGCCACCGCAAATTCTTCGCATTGTTGGGCAAGGTCATTCTCCCCGGCGCCGCGCCCGGTATCCTCAGCGGATTGCGGGCGGGTCTCGGGCAGGGGTGGATGACGGTGGTCGCGGCGGAGCTCTTTGGTATCGCCGGTATTGGTCAGCGCATGATCGAGGCGGCGGGGCTTCTCGCCAGCGAGGTTGTGGTACTCTACATGTTTTCAATCGCGTTGCTCTACGGGGTCAGCGATTACATCTTCGTACGAATTCAGGACAAGATTCTGGAATGGCAACGGTAATTCAAACCGAGGACCTGGCGGTCAGTTTCGACGGCGAAGTGCTTGTGTTTGAAGGGCTCAATGTCGCGGTCGAAAAAGGAGAATTTGTTACGCTGGTCGGCGTTTCGGGCTCGGGAAAGTCTAGTTTGCTGCGGGTGATTGCCGATCTTATTCCCCCCTTTAAGGGTTCGGTAAAGATCGACACGCCGAAGGATGCCTTGAAACGGCCTATCGCCATGGTTTTCCAGTCGGCGAATCTCATGCCGTGGCGCCGGGTCTACGACAATATCACTCTGGGACTGGAAGGGATCGACGTTTCGGAGGATTTGAAACGCGAGCGCGTCGACTGGACGCTCAAGCTCGTCGGTCTCCAGGGTTATGCCGACCGCTGGCCGTATCAGCTTTCCGGCGGCGAGCGTCAGCGCATCGGCATCGCCCGCGCGCTTGCGATCGACCCGAACATTCTGCTGATGGATGAACCCTTCGGCTCCCTTGACGCGATTACCCGCACCGGGCTGCAGGACGAATTGCTGCAAATCTGGAAAGAGACGGGCAAGTCGGTTCTGTTCGTGACCCATGACATCGAGGAAGCGGTTTATCTCGGCGACCGGGTGCTGTTGCTCGGCGAAAAGCCGGCGCGGATCGTTGAGGAATATGAAGTAAATATCCCGCGCGCCTCCCGCCGCGACAGCGCCGCATTCATGAAATTGGTCGACCAGATCAGAAATGGCCTCCAAAAGGCAATCGATGCCACCGCCGGAGCGTGATCTGGCGCTGATACCGGGAAGCGCTGAGGAGAGGAAAATCCGATGGCTGTAACACGGGACCGCCGGCCGATCATCGTCACGGGATCGGAGCGCTCCGGAACGACACTGATTATGACGATTCTCGGCTGTCATCCCGAGATCGCCGTGCCCGAGGTGACCTGGTACTACCCGCGTTTCCGTCCCTATCTGTTCACCTATGGCGATCTTTCGCAGCCGGAGAATTTCCGGGCGCTGGTCAACGAGATGGCCTACGGGCTGCGCAATCCTTTTTTTGGCATGGACGTGAACCCGGCGGTGTTCGGCAACGAGATTTACGACCGCGCGGTGGCTGAGCAGCAAAGTTTCGCCGGGGTCTTTTCGGCCATGCTGGGGCGTTATGCGGAGACGAAGGGCAAACCGCGCTGGGGCGAGAAGACGCCCTATAACCTGTTTTACATCGCCCAGATCGTCGAAGACTTCCCCAATGTGCAGATCGTGTTCATCACCCGCGACGGACGCGACGTTTGTGCGGAGTTTCTCGATGCCTCCTTCGGCCCGACGAACATTTTCGCGGCCGCACAGCTTTGGGATATGGGGCAAAAGGCGATCAGACCGTGGCGAAAATCGCTAAGTTCGGACCAGTGGTACGACGTGAGCTATGAAGCGCTGGTCCGCGATCCGGTGAGGGAACTGAAGAAGCTATGCGACTTTCTGGGCGTCGATTACACAGATGACCTGCTTTCCTTCCACACCACCGAGACGGCGCAGCGGCGCGGGCGCACCAAGGACAATGCCGCGCTAGGACATCCGATCTCCGACAAATATGTCAAGCGATACGAGCAAGAGCTGAGCTTGCGCGACCAGCGGATCTTCGCCTGGGTCGCCGGCGATACGATGGGCGAACTTGGCTATGAGGATCTCGCCGATCCGTTGGCGCTGACAGGGGCTGAAGTTGCCATCCATGACGAAATGGATGGGCGTTACCGTGCCGCTTCGCTCGACGCCCCCGGCGGGTGGATTGTGCTGGAAAGTTACAACGACTGGCTAATGGACCAACGCGAGGTGCGCCGCCGGGCCGGCCTGTGGTCGAAGGTTCCCGATCCGGCACCGTTCCCGATTGGCCACAAATATGAGGAGTATTTCTCCGGCATGCGCGCGCAACGGCGCTGGAAAGAGCATTTTTGCGTGAAACGGGAATATTCCCAGGCAAAGGCTATTCTCTAATATCAACCGTTGGTATTACTCAGACCTTTCCTGCTCCTCGTTTGGTTTCTTCTTGCCGCAGCCATTTTCGCCATGGCCATGCCCGCCGCCACCGCAGCAGCCATGCCCGCCGCCGCGTCGGTGACCAATCAGATGCATGGTATCGGTTGAAAGCACCAATAGACTCCCGGAGGGAGAAACGGCGGAATCTCTCGTCAAGTCCCTTATCGAAATCTATGTGATAAGGCTCCGTCAAAAGTCTGGCGTAGCGGCCTGACTGGACGGGTCAGAGACGAGTTCGCTCAAGACTGCCTCCACCACCACTTGCATTCCGGCAAACCGGCAGCCACGATTTGGCGTGGCAAGAATGGCCCGTTTCCGGCGGTTCGGGCCGTCGCGTTCTCTATATCTGTGGCCGAGAGGCGCGCATTCGGCCAAATTTCCCCCGAATTCGCCAAGCGTCTCTGCGGCCGATAATTCCGACCACCTTTTTTGGGGGCGACCATAGATGGCGATGCCGCCTCAAAGCGTCTTCAGGTATTCCAGCAGCGCGTCCATCCGTTTACTGTCCTTCGCCCATACTTCGTTGCCGTAGATCGGACCGTCATGGCCGGCATTGGAGTTGCCGGGCAGGCCGGTGTCGAGCGTGAAGGCGCCGTCGTTCCTGAAGCCCATATCGACGGGGTTGAATTCGCGGGTGCCGACCTTGAAGGATGGCTCGCGCTGGTCGGCCGGCAAGAGTAGTTGGCGCATGGTTCGCACCGATCCATTATGCAAGTAGGGCGCGGTTGCCCAAATACCGTTAAGCGGGCGCGCCTTGTAACAGGCCAGGGCGCCTTCGGGAAAACAGACCTGTTTGCCCGGATCCTGCTCCGCCACTTTAAGTTTGCGACCAATTTCCTTGAGGAACTTGCGGATGCTGGCCTTGTCGATCTTGTCGCCCAGATGCCGCTCGGCATTGACCAGAATCGCAACGACATCGGGTGGCTGGCCAACCTTCAGGGCCTCTAGCGTCTCTTTGGGGTCGTTGAAAAACGCATCGGTGATTGCGCCGATCACGACATAGCCGAGGATCTTTGCATCCGACGTCTTGTCCCTCTCCTTGCGCTCAAACTTCTTGAAGCGGCTCAAGACGCCCCAATAGCGGGTATACCGGTGGGTCAGACGGCGGGCCATTGCTCTCTTCGTCAGAAAGTTCACGGCCATCTTGTCATCCGTACCCAGGGCATTGGGATCATCGGGGTTCTTCGGGTTGGCGACCGGAACCATCCTTGCCTTGATGCGGCGGTCCGGGTCTGCCCGGTCAATGTCCCGGTGGCACTTGAAGCAGAATTCCTTGAAGTCCAGGCGGCCTTTCTTCGCCTGCGTTTGATCGATGGCAGGCAGGACGGTGTCTTCCCATTGCGGCGATTGCAGCTTCCACATCAAACCCTCAAGCCTGGCCAGGCTGGCGACATTGACAGATGTGGCGTGGCCGGACCTGCTGAGCAGGTGCGTGTTGAGCCGCAAAGTGCCGAATACACCCAGGACCGCGCCAACATTTCGGCCGAGCGAACCACCTAGATCGGTATTCTTGACGCTACCATTCCACTGGACCTTGTCATGTTGTGCGCTATCCCAGATGAACGGATAGCTGACCGGTGCATCGGCAGCCGTTTCGTTGCCGGCTACGCCAAGGGCGGTTGCGGCGGTTGCATTGAATATGGCTCCGATGGCGTCAAGCCGGGCATGGCCGTAGTCGCTTCTGCCCTGGTTGCGCTTGTTCCAGTCATCACGGACGTTGGTCATCGCCTTGAGTTGGACGCGAAGTAGGTTCCTGTCGCTGGTGCCGCCATTGTTCCGTGCCCGGCTGTCGGCGATGACGGCGGTGGCGAAGCGCTCGAACTTGGCGTCGTCATTGAACGTTGCCTTCATCGCCAAAACGAGATCGCGGAACAGTGTTTCGAAATCGCCCATCGTCGGCGCGCCGTCGATCAGATATTTGGCGCCGCCAAATTCGACCTGGCCCGTGTGACAGGCAGCGCATGTCAGGCCGAGCCAGTCCTGGGATATTTTGCCGTAAGCCTTGTTGGCCTTGGCGTTGCCCTTGGTAAAACCGATCGGCAGGCCGTCCGGGTTCAGCGCCGTCGGGTTTTGCGGCAGATACCGGTAGCGGTCCATGTTGGCCGGATCGCTGAACTTTGCCGTGCCGCCAGCCTGTTCCAGATGAAGGAACCAGAGGTAGGGAATGATCTGCGAGCCCTGGTCGGTGAACCAGAATTCCTGGCGCTCGCGGCAGTTCCAATTCTGCGGCACGACCACCTCGCCGGCGAAGGCCCCATCGAACGTGCCTGCATTGCAGGTCTGTGCGAAGGATTTCTGCGGGTATCCGGCCAATGAGATGCAAATCAATGGCACTACACCGATCACGGCCCGTTTCATCGCATTGTCTCCCCTTTACAATCGGCACTTCCTTCGTCGCCCGATGGCCTCAATAGCCTTCAGCACCGCGATTTTCAGCTGAGTCGGAATAGACCTTGCGGCGCAGCCGGTTGATGCCGCCGAGTGGCTGGTGGTCGGCCAGTGCGTGCCATGGGCTGAAGGCAAGATTCTCACAATGTTTGCGTTCATCATCCGTGTGCGGCATTTGCGGCGCCTTGATGGTGATCTGTGCCACATTGACGTAGCTGGCCTCCTCATCGGGCCAAGTGGTCGTGGCATCCTCGATATTCAGATCGCCGGCATGGACGCGGCGGGTCTGGATCATGAAGTGGAAGCAAACATCCTCGCTGCCCTTCATGGTTTGGCCCAGCGCGTCGCGTAAATAGTCTTTTGAGGGATGGTCAGCGGTGATCCCGGGAAATGGCAGCTGGTCGGTGACTACACAGGGTGCTGCGGAGAATTTCATCGCCTGGCCTGCGCCAAACAGAAACGGCGCCGCGCCGAAATACTGCACCTGCATGGGGTTGCGCACGGTCTGCCCGGAAATCTTCCCGGCCACCTTGGCGGAGGCAAATGTGCCTTCCAGATCTTCCCTGGAGAGTTTGTTGAGTAGTGGGTCCTTTTCCATGATGGATTGCAGGAACATTCGTTTGCTTGCCACCGCGGCCGGCTCGTTGTTTTTCGGCTCGCCCAATTGCGCCAGAATGGCAGGGATGAAATACGGCCCTGGATCATCGCCCATCGGCGAGCGCGCCAGAATGCGATTGAGGCGCAGATAGTCCCGGACGTTGGCGAAGGCGAACTCCGGCGTGTTGATCATCAAGAAATCCTGGTTGCTCTGGCCATTGTCCTTGCTCAGCATTTTGCCTTTGACGTCCAGGATCTTGATCGCCATGCCGCGGCTGCCGTTCTGGCGGACACCCTCCTTGTTCGCCTTTAGGTCATCCTCGCGCAGCACCGCTGCATTGGAGAACCGAATCCATGCCTCATGCGACTTGCCAGGATGGGCAAACAGCCCGACGCGGAACTTTTTCTCGATATCGCCTCTGATGACGAACTCAGCCTTGACACACCCATGCGACTTGGCATGAACGCCGCGCATCAGGTTGCCCCCTTGGCTCTTGTCCTCCCTCGCCCGCATGTCTTGCAGACTTACGGTCAGATCTGCGGTTTCATCGATTTCGCTGGCCTCGCCCGCCGGCACCGTCTCAAACCGTGCCCCCTTGTGTGATCTAGCTTTGGAAGACTTCATATCCGGTCCCTCCAACCAGTTCCGGCTTCCCTACAATGGCGGCACCGGAAAAAGGCGCGGCAGACGCCCGTTTGTGCGCGAAAATGAAGTAACAGCTGATAGCCTAGACTTTGTTTCTTTCTTGGGCGCTGTCACATGAAACCGGATGCTTGCTGCACAGTGAGGCGTTAGTCGTCGAAGACGATAAAGATCAGTGGTTGTCGGCATCGCTCCACGACAAAAACCATGCAACATGCCGTCGGCCTGCCGAACAATATGCCATGGGAAATTTTATTTTGCAATTGGTGGTTAAATAAACCCATATCTGCAACTTCTTGGAGACAGGGTTATACTTTGGCCGGCCCGGACTGGCGGCAATCACCTTGCGCCAACGAGGCAAGCCGCCGGCTTGCGACGATCCCGGGTGCCAGCCCCGGGTGCCGTCATTCTTCGCCCGTCCTGAAGTTCCTCAATAAGTGGCAGGTAGACGGCGTAGCGAGGCGGCCCGCCGCCGGAGGCAGGCTCGATCGTTCGATCGCTTGTCTTGTCAGTTTTATCCATTGCCGGTCACATGATGTGGGGCTGCGTGACAATCCCGGTGGCGACCTGGAGTTCGCGCACATAGGTCGCGATGGCGCGCGCCTGGGCTTCGTTGACGCCATCGACCGGCGGCATGTCGCCATAGGGCCAGTGATGGGCTCGAACGCCGTTGCGCGCCGCAAGCACAAACGATTCATCGGCGTGATGGGCGGGATTGTAGATGTCATGGACCAGCGGCGGTCCAAAATCGGTGCCAGAAGCATTGTTGCCGTGGCAGGCCGCGCAATTGCGGTCAAACAAGATCTTGCCGTCGCGTGCCAGCGCCGAATAGGTCGCCGGTTCCGTTACCGCGACGGTCAAGCCGGGGTCCGTCGATGAGGCGCTGCCGCCACCGGAATCGTTGTATCGGGTTGCGATCACAACAACGCCCGCGATTGCGACGAGGCCGACCAGCAGCTTCGGCCATGGAACTGAACGAAAGCCGGATTTGCTCATGGTGTCTTTTTTCCTTTGTCAAACGGTGACGGGGCGCCGATCAAGCCGGCGCCCCGGTGAAACTCCCGGCCAAAATCATCCGGAAACCTGAACCATTTGATGCCCCTTTCCGCCGATCTCGATCTCGCCGATGAGGGAAAGCGTTTGCTGATCGACAACCCAGATCTTTGGATCCTCCCCACTTGATACGTAAAGCTTGCCGAGACCCCTGACGGCGGCGACGTGGTAGGGCGAAGGCGAAAGCGCTATCGATTTTGAAGCGCCGCTTTGCAGATCGATAGCGGTCAGGGAATCGCCGCCGCGCACGGCAACGAAGATGGTTTTGCCATCATCGGAAAGGTCGATGCCATGCAGGAGTTCGCCAGCTTCAATCGTCTTGTCGACGCTCCAGGATGCCGTATCGATCACAGATACCGTGCCGCCATCGATATTGTTGACGTAGAGCGTCTTGCCGTCAGCGGAAAGCACGACATGTTCCGGGCTTTCGCCGACGATCACATTGCGCATAACGATCCAGTCATCGGCGGTGATATCGCTCACCGTGTTGTTGCCGGCATTGCTGACGTAGAGGCGCTGGCCGTCAGGACTGAATACGGCGTAGTTCGGCAATGGCCCGGTCACGAATGTTGCAACGACCGCGTAACTGGCCAGATCAAGAATGGTGACCGCGTCCTGGTTCGGCTGGGTCAGCGCGGCGAACCGGCCAGCCGGGTCGATGCTGACATGGTGAACGGCGCCCGGCACATCCACCCGCCGCACGACCGACCCGGTTACGATATCAAGGATGGAAACCGTGCTGACGACCGGAGCGCCGGTCTCGCCGCGCGTCGCCGTATCCTTCGAATGATGGGCGGCATGTTCGTCTTCCGCCATACCGGCCGGTTTTTCCGGCACCATTGCGCCGGCCTGGCGTTCGTCAAAGCTGCCGGCGATGAGGAAGCGTCCGTCTGGCGTGGCCGCCAGGCCGTGAACCGCTGGAACGCCGTCAATGCGGTCAACGATCGCGTCCTCCGCCGGATCGATGGCGACGATCGCGTTGTTGCTCCCGAGGGGTATGTAGAATCGTTCGGCGCTGACAGCGGGAGCGGCCAGAATCGCAACGGTCGCGGCAGCCGCCGCAATGGTCGATAGAGGTTTCATTTCTCATCTCCTGAGAACGCGCCTCATGGGCGCTTGTCGAATTTAAAGAGTTTTTTAGTCGCCGGATTACCGGCATCACGAAAGCCGGTCAGTGCCGGCGAAAGATTTCGCGGCAGCGATCGGAGGCAAAAACCGATGGTCCCGCCAATCCCGCCGGCGCGGATCTAGCCCTGGAACTTTGGCGGCTTGGGGTCCGGGCCGGAGCGTTGGCCAATGTCGGTATTGGCAATGAATGCCGGCCAGTCAGAGGCAAATGAAACCGGCAACATTGAAGCTTTGGCATAAAAGGAAACAGCGCATCCGGCATGGAGGAGGCAATGGCTGGCAATCGGGATGCTGGCGCCGCGGCCGGCGTCGCCGTGATCTGCAGAAATGCCGATTGTACATTCCATGCCGGCGATCGCAGGCGCGTTTGCGGCAAATCCGTGGTTCCACGGCTGCAAACCGATCATCAGCAGCGCAAGAGCCACAATCATTAACGCCCGAGCCGGCCAGGCGCGGCGTCCTGCCGGCGGGTGGTGGCCCGATCCGTCGCGATATCGGCTAATCACGGGGTAAACTCCGGTTGTGCGGAGAAGTACTTAAGGTCATGAGCGCCGGCGTGACCTTGATCTTGATCAACCAGCGATCCCGTACCGCGGCGCGGTTCACTCCCTCTTGACGCCGATAATGGTTGTGATGGCATCGGCTCGGACCTGTCAGAGTTTGACCGAGCGCAGCCGAAGCGCGTTTGAGATCACCGATACGGATGACAGGCTCATGGCCGCCGCCGCGATCATCGGTGAGATCAAAATGCCGAAAAACGGGAACAGCACGCCGGCCGCCACCGGCACGCCGGCGGCGTTGTAGATCAGCGCAAAGAACAGGTTCTGGCGAATGTTGCGCATCGTTGCCCGCGCCAGACGGCGTGCCCGCACGATGCCGTTGAGATTGCCCTTCACCAGGGTAAACCCAGCACTCTCGATCGCCACATCGGCGCCCGTGCCCATCGCAATCCCGACATCGGCCTGGGCAAGGGCTGGTGCATCGTTCACCCCGTCGCCGGCCATGGCGACCTTCCTGCCCTGATCCTGCAATTCCTTGATGATCCGGACTTTGTCCTGGGGCAACACGTCGGCGCGAATCTCGTCGATGCCGAGTTTGGCAGCCACGGCCCTGGCCGTGCGCTCATTGTCGCCGGTCGCCATGATGATCCGGAACCCCTCAGCGTGCAGCGCCTTCAGCGCCTCGGGCGTGGTTTCCTTGACCGGGTCGGCGACGCTGACGAGACCGGCGATCTCGTTCTCAACCATGACAAACATCACCGTTTCGCCGTCGTCGCGGCGGGCGTCGGCTATCTCGGCCAGCGCACCGCCATCCAGACCCATATCGGCGACCATCCTGGCATTGCCCAGCGCGACCGCCTTGCCATCGACCCGTCCCTTGACACCCTTGCCGGTGATCGCCTCGAAGTCCTCGGTCTTGGCAAATTTTACGCCGCGCTCTTCTGCTCCAGCGACGATGGCTTCGGCCAGCGGATGCTCCGAGCCGCGCTCCAGGCTCGCCGCCAGGCGCAGCACCTCGGCTTCGTCATGGCCGGCCTCTGGCAGGACAGCGACGAGCTTCGGCTTGCCGAGGGTCAATGTGCCCGTCTTGTCGACGATCAAGGTATCGACCTTGGCGAAGCGCTCCAGCGCCTCGGCGTTCTTGATCAGCACGCCTAACTGCGCGCCCCGGCCCGTCGCCGTCATGATCGACATGGGCGTGGCAAGCCCCAGCGCGCACGGGCAGGCGATGATCAAGACGGCAACCGCCGATACCAGCCCGTAGGCCAGCGCCGGGGCCGGTCCCCAGATCGCCCAGGCGATGAAGGCGAGGATTGCGATAGCAATCACCGCCGGCACAAAAATACCGGCCACGGAATCGGCCAGCTTCTGGATTGGCGCGCGCGAGCGCTGCGCACTCGCGACCATCTCGACGATCTGGCTGAGCATGGTGTCGGCGCCAACGCGTTTGGCCTCCATCACCAGGGAGCCTGTGCCGTTGATGGTGGCCCCCGTCACCGGGTCGCCGGTGACTTTTTCGACCGGGATCGATTCGCCCGAGATCATCGATTCATCAATCGAGGAGCGACCCTCGACGACGACGCCGTCGACCGGAACCTTGTCGCCAGGGCGGATTCGGAGCCGGTCGCCGACAACGACATCTTCAAGCGGGATTTCCTCTTCGCTGCCGTCGGGCCGGATCACCCGCGCCGTCTTGGCGGCAAGATCGAGCAGCGCCCGGATCGCCGCGCCGGTGCGCTCGCGCGCGCCAAGCTCCATCAACTGGCCGAGCAGGACCAGAACGACGATCACCGAGCCGGCTTCGAAATAAACGCCGACATTGCCGTCGGCATCGCGGAAACCGTCCGGAAAAATCCCCGGCACGAGCACCGCGACCACGCTGAAGAGATACGCCGCGCCGACACCCATGGCGATGAGCGTGAACATGTTCAGGTTGCGGCTGATCACGGACTTGACGCCACGCACGAAGAACGGCCAGCCGGCCCACAGGATCACCGGCGTGGCCAGGATGAATTCGATCCAGAGCGTCACCCGCTCGCCGAAGATGTCGCGGACGAAGCCGAGCCCGACAAAAGGCCCCATCGTCAGCACCAAAAGCGGCACCGTCAGCACGGCGCCGATCAAAAACCGCCGTTTGAAATCGATCAGCTCCGGGTTCGGCCCTTCATCGCCCGCCGGTATCCCCATCGGTTCGAGCGCCATGCCGCAGATCGGGCAGTCTTCGAGCGCGTCGCGCACAATTTCCGGGTGCATCGGGCAGGTGTATTTGGTGCCCTCCGGCATCGGTTCGGGCGCCGGGCGCCCGTCAAGATATTTCTCCGGTTCCGCCACAAACCGCTCGTGGCAGCGCGCCGAGCAGAAATAGAAGCGCTCGCCAATGTGCTTGGCCATATGCTTCGCCGTGGCGCGATCGACCGACATGCCGCAGACCGGATCCTTCGCGGTGAGATAGAGCGCAGGGTCCGCCACGAACTTCGTCCGGCATCCCTCGCAGCAGAAATGATAGGTCTCGCCGGCATGCTCCGCGCTCGGTTTGCCGGCATGGGGATCGACGTTCATGGCGCAAACCGGATCGATCGCGGTAGCGGCACCGGCCGGATGATTCCTGGCCTTTTGGTCCTGCGCGCCGCTATGGCCGTGGCCGTGCTCGGTATGGGAATCTTTCAAGGACATCAGATTGCAACCTGGTTCATGGATATTGTCTCATCCAGATAGTCCTTCCAGTTACTGGAAGGTCAAGGGCCGTGGCAAATTTGCAATGATTGCGTCGGTCAGGCCGCAATTGTCTCCGTTTGCCAAATCCTCGACATCGCGCAAGCGCAGGGGAAAGCGGAAACAGAGCCGGGGGGCGTGTTGCATGATTCGTGCCGGAAACCGGTTTCAGGCACCAAGTTAGGGTCCAGACCCCGGCGAAGCGGGTTCCAGCCCTCACCGCGAGTCATCAAGCAGCGCGATTGAGACCGCCCTTGCGCGCCACAAAGCCGATCACCTCCTCCAGCCCCTTCCCGCGCATCAAGTCGGTGAATACAAAAGGCAGCTCCGCGCGAGCCTTTATGG